>FWPU01001133.1_pt1 | contig 82559 bp, 63 predicted proteins | sample 2228361 | NCBI WGS metagenome assembly FWPU01 (sample SAMEA103939777, study PRJEB20133) | metagenome | reverse complement strand
GAACTGCCGTCCGAACGCCTGAGGCATGAGTGGCAAAGACGCCTGGAAAGAGACCTGGGCCGCATTCCGCTCTACCGCCTGACTCGTCCCCAAAATCCCGACAAAATTGGGACACACCCGCTGGGACAGTGCGCAGTCCCAAGTTGATCTTGTTGGCGAAGCAGCAAATACCGTCAACGAATGTCAGGAAGAACAAAGGGAACTCTGCGCTCTCCACGTCCTCTGTGGTTTCGATTCGCGATCTGCACCCGATGGGGAGACTACCCACCCCATCTCCACGACTTTAAGAAAATCGTGAGATCCGCCTAGCAATTACGATTTACGCCCCAATTGTCGGCCAGGCGGCTTCCGATCAGCTGTCCACGGTCTACGGTCTATCGTCCACCGTCTATCGTCCGTCTATCGTCCACGCCTATCCGCATGTCCCCCCAAGCCTGGAGTGGATACGTTGATCAGCTGGGCTTCTGTTCTCGCAAGAGTTTGGCAGCGCACTCTCCGCCTCGCCGGAGTGCTTCAATATTTTCTGGTAACAAGTGCTTGTGACGGCCAGGCATATAGGCATGTAAAGCGACCTCAATCTCGCTCAAGGTAAAGACGGGATGGGCAGTCAGGAGCGCGCCCAGTGCTACCATGTTGGCAAGACGGGCATGGCCGATGGCCTCTGCCAGTTCCTGGCAGGGTACATGCAGGGCGGTAATATCCGCGCGCGAGCACAGGCGATCCACCATGGAAGCATTGACGACCAGCACCCCCCCGGCCTTGACCAGCGACTCGTACTTGTCGAGAGAAGGTAGGTTCATGACGATTGCCGCGAAAGGGTTATGGACGAACGGCGAACCGATCTCCTCGTCCGAGATGACTACCGTACAATTGGCCGTCCCGCCGCGCATTTCCGGACCATAGGAAGGCATCCACGTCACCTCTTTGCCGGCATCCATGGCGGCGTAGGAGAGAATCTGACCGGCGAACATAATGCCCTGACCACCAAAACCAGCGATAATAATTTCGCTCTGCATGCCATGCTCCTTTATATTATTTTCCCTCCCACCGGCTTTGCTTCACACCTTGATTGTCTCGGCTACGGCCGGCGACACTTTGTAATCACCCAAGGGATAGAACGGCAGCATGTGTTCTTCCAGCCAGTCCAGGGCCTCCACCGGGGTCAAATCCCAGCTGATATAACAAGTAGAAAGCAATTCCACCAGTGAAAAGCCCAGCCTATGTTCCTGGACCTCAAAGGCAGTACGAATCGCTTTCTTGGCCCTGCGAATATGGGCTGGATTGTGCAGACTTCGCCGCACAACGTAGGCCGCGCCCTCTATGGTAGCCAGCATTTCCGCGACGCGTAGGGGGTAACCATGCAATTCCACCTCGCGGCCGGTAGGCGACGATGTTGTTTTCTGACCAGGCAAGGTAGTTGGTGCCAGCTGACCACCAGTCATGCCGTAAGTCGCATTATTGACGAAAATAACCGTAATATTCTCCCCGCGCGCCGCCGCGTGACAGATCTCAGTCAGGCCAATGGCTGCCAGATCGCCATCGCCTTGGTAAGTGAAGACAATCGCTTCTGGCAATACACGTTTGATGCCTGTCGCCATGGCCGGAGCACGTCCATGCGCGGCCTCGACAAAATCCGTATTGAAATAGTGGTAAGCAAAGACCGCGCAGCCGACGGGAGCCACGCCAATGGTCCTGTGAGTCAGATTCAACTCATCCAGCACTTCCGCAATCAGCCGGTGAGCAATGCCATGGGTACAACCGGGACAGTAATGGGTCGGCGTATCGGTCAGCGCTTGTGGTCTCTGATAGACCAAATTTTCTGTAACTGTCAGTTCTAACACAGCTACCTCCTCATCTCCAAACGCGCCATCCAGCGCTCGAGCGGATCGTCCTCCGCTTTCAGGCCACCGCGCGCGACGCGCTTGATCTCGTGAAGAATCTCTTCTGGAAAAGGCACGACTCCACCAAGGCGGCCATAGAACTCAACCGGGATACGTCCGTTCACTGCCAGGCGAACATCCTCCAGCATCTGACCAGCGTTCATCTCCACGACCAGAATCGCTTTTGCCCGATGGGCGATCTCGGCCACGCGACCATATGGATAAGGGCTGACGGTTACCGGGCGGAACAAGCCAGCGCGGATGCCCTCCTGGCGCGCCATACGCACTGCCGAGAGTGCTACCCGCCCTGCCGTCCCAAAGCCAACGACCACGATCTCGGCATCGTCCAGATAGTACTCTTTGTACCTCACCTCATTGGCTTGGATAGCCTGCCAGCGCTGCAGCAAGCGTAGATTTGTCTGTTCTTCCTCCAAGGGGTCCAGGTAAATTGAGGTCAGAATGCGTCTTGGTCTCTCGCCAGCCACGCCCACCGCCCAGGGAAATTCCTTCCGCTGCGCCGGACGCATCGGCGGCATCTCGACCGGCTCCATCATCTGGCCGATTGAACCATCCAGGAGCACACAGGCAATAGTCAGATACTTCTCGGCCAGATCGAATGCCAGCGGAACCAGGTCCACAGCTTCCTGCACCGAAGCCGGGGCCAGCACAATAGGATGATAATCCCCATGCCCGCCACCTTTGCAAATCTGGTTGTAATCCCCTTGCGAGGGAGCAATATTGCCCAGGCCGGGTCCGCCACGCATGACGTTGATGAGCACCATGGGTACTTCGGTGCCCGCAATATAGGAAAGCCCCTCCATCATCAGGCTGATTCCCGGACTGGAGGAAGAGGTCATTGCGCGCGCTCCAGTACAGGCGGCACCATACACCATGTTAATAGCAGCCAGTTCCGACTCCGCCTGAATGAACACCCTCCCCAGTTCAGGCATACGTCGCGCCAGCCATTCCAGGATTTCGGTTTGGGGTGTAATGGGATAGCCAAAATAAGCCTCCAAGCCAGCCCGTACCGCCGCTTCTGCAATGGCTTCATTACCCTTCCAGAGTTCTCGCGCCATATTCGCTCCTGAAAACACCGGACACATCCGGCCTCGGCAACGCACTCAGGCCGGAACCGCCACAGACGTATGAGTCGCCTCACGGTACACCGTGATTGCCGCTTCCGGGCACACCAGCGCACAAATGGCGCAGCCTGTACAGCCATCCCGTGCCAGGCGCGCCGGGTGATAACCTTTCGGCGTTAGATGTTTTCCGTCCAGGGCTAAGACTTTCGACGGGCAGGCGGCTACGCAGAGTTCACACCCCTTGCAGTACAGGTCATCTACGACAATGGCACCCTTCGCAGGCATAGTTGGTCTCCTCTAAGGACACAGACTCGGGAATGGGAACCATTCCCCAATCCCTCTTCATTATCGGCATTCTCGTTAGTGGTAGAGTAGTGCAGAGCATCACGATTGACGTAAACAAACTTCCTGTATTTGTATGATAAACTCGTACAGCGTCAGCCGGCGTCTCCACTCCCTGCGCTATTCCATATAACACTCTCACCCTTTCCGCGGTGCGACGTTTTCTCAGAAGCACCGTCTTTTGTGCATAGCCCCCCATCCACCTATCCATGAATGACCCCTTCACGGCCAAACCTTTCCGGCTGGCGCGATCCTGGCTGACTTATTCTCCACCTCTTTGCAATACCCCCTCAGGCCGATCGAGGCGACCTTGGTCGCTCAGACATTATCACCGGCGAGGAGAGACGCACCCGAACCGAATTACTCCAGGACAAAATTGTCAATCAAACGTGTCTGGCCGATAAATGCCGCCAGGGAAAGGAGCGCTTTCTCCTGCACGGTGTCCAACTCCTCCAGAGTCTCATAATTTGCGCAGGAGACATACTGCAGGCGCGCCAGCGGTTCGGCTCCGACAATCTCGCGCACGATTTGACGCAACACTTCGGCCCGGCGCTCTCCCTGGCGGTAGGCCTGCTCCGCAGCGCTCAGGGCACGGAACAACACAGTCGCGGCCTGGCGTTCCTGAGGCTGGAGATAAGTGTTCCGGCTGGACATTGCCAGACCATCCGCTTCACGCACCGTGGGGCACACCACAATCTCGATGGGGAAGTTGAGGTCTTGCGTCATGCGACGAATGACAGCCGCCTGTTGGGCATCCTTTTGCCCAAAGTACGCCTTATCCGGCAACATGCCGTTGAATAACTTCGCCACCACGGTAGCCACACCGCGAAAGTGACCGGGGCGTGCGGCTCCCTCCAGCCCCTGGCTCAGTTTCTCAACGGTCACCCATGTCTGGAAACCGGGCGGATACATCTCCTCCACCGTCGGCGTCCAGACCAGGTCCACGCCTTCCGCCTCCAGCATGGCCAGATCACGCGGCAGGTCACGCGGGTACCGGGCCAGGTCCTCGTTCGGGCCAAACTGGGTCGGGTTGACGAAGATACTGACCTCCACGCTGGCGCACTCCGCTCTCGCACGGCGCACCAGCGAGAGATGGCCTTCATGCAGGTAGCCCATCGTCGGCACACAGCCAACCGGCCCGGGCAAGCGGGCGCGTTCGCCTCGCAATTCCGCCAATGTGGTCACAACTTTCATGGTCGCCTCACAAAAGCACTTGACGTTTTCGAATTTCTGACTACACTAACAGTAAGCAGTATTTGGAAAGACTCCAACCAGAGAACATCCTGCAGGCACATTTTCTGCGAACAGCAAAAGTAACTGCCTACCTGGGACGCAAGTCTCTGACTTGGGAACAGCGGCAAACCGGAGATTTGCTCCACAGTGCGCCAGCCAAGTCTCGACCTGTTGCTGGATAGATCAAAAGCCATACGTCGTCACTAAAAAATTATCTGGAGTAGGTAGTAACCAGCAAAAAGCAAAATGGTCAAAGGGGCCTTGCCGCGCATCGTCGTACACCAAACGATCTTTCCCCAACTCTCTTACCATATTTTCCAAGAAGGAGGAAGACATGCCAGCCTTGAATCGTGTCCAACTGATCGGTTATCTGGGTCGCGACCCGGAAACGCGCTTCACGCCCAGTGGCAAGAAGGTCACTCATTTCAGCCTGGGCGTCACCAGTCGCTGGAAAAGCGGCGACGAAGTCAAAGAAAATACCGAGTGGGTCAACGTGGAAGCCTGGGGGCGCCTGGGGGAAATCTGCCAGGAGTACCTGCACAAAGGTAGCCTCGTTTACCTGGAAGGGCGTTTGAAGACCGATCGGTTCGAGGATAAGGAAGGCGAAACACGCTACTACACTAAAGTCGTCGCCCTGGGTATGCAAATGCTAGATCGCAAGCCAGAGGAGGAGCCTCTGACAGCCATCGAGGAGGCACACGCCGAATACGAAGCCTGAACGGTCAAGATGCCCCAGGCAGGAATCGAACCTACATCAGAGCCTTAGGAGTGCCCTGTTCTATCCATTGAACTACTGGGGCGCGCATAAAATTATACCAGAGACCGGGTCCGGCGGTTAGGCGCGCTTCGCTGGCAGGCACGTGCGGTACGCTTGACGCCCGCTCAAGGTTGTGCTAGTATCAACATAAACCTTGTGTTGGCAATTCTTAGCCCGGATTTACGGAGGCAATCATGAAACGCAAAGCATATCTCATCCCCGCGTTCCTCGCGCTGGCGATGCTAGTCCTCTCTGCCTGCGAACGCTCCTTGACGACCGAACCCATCCCCCTCCCAACCGCCACAGCCACCAGTGAAATCGGCTTCGAGGGGGTGCCCACCGAGGACCCAATTCAACTCCTCTATGCCTATGCCACCCAAACCGCCATGGCTCTAGGCACGTCCACCGAAACAACCCCCGAGGTGATCATGCCTGACACAGAGAGCACGCCGGCGGAAGTCACAGGAACGGCTGTCGTCTCTACTCCCTGGAGCGAAACCGAGACCATTGCCACGCCAACCATCTGGCTGGAGGTCCCGACCGCCACTCCCGGTCTCCCTCAGACCTATGTCCTGCAACCGCGCGAATTCCCCTATTGCATTGCCCGCCGCTTCAACCTCGACCCCGAAGAATTGCTCGCGATCAACAACCTCACGGACGGACAACTGTTCCAGCCTGGTCTCGAACTTAAGATTCCCCAGAGTGGAAAGACCTTCCCCGGCGAGCGCGCCCTGATTCCGCACCCGGCCACGTACACTGTACAGGCCAACGACACAATCTACAGCATAGCCTGCGCGTACGGCGATGTGGACCCCATGATGATCGCGTACGTAAACGGACTGACTCCGCCCTATACCCTAACAGCCGGTCAAGTCCTGAACATTCCCTGACGAATCCGAAGACCTCCCAGCCCAGGCGCGCTCCAGCCTGGGCGTTTTTTTCTGGAGAAAGTATGATGTTCCCACTATTGTGCTCGGAAACGGTCTACGTTGGACGCGCCTTCCGCGTCCGACGCGATCAACTCGAACTCCCTGACGGGCGTCGCGCCTGGTTCGACGTCGTCGCGCATCGCGGGGCAGTCGTCATCCTTCCCCTGGACGCGGCAGGCAACCTGCTGTTTGTACGCCAGTATCGCCATCCGGCCGGTCGAGAACTGCTCGAACTCCCCGCCGGGACGCTGGACGAGGGGGAAGCGCCCGAAGACTGCGCTCGACGCGAGATTCGCGAGGAAACCGGCATGGCGGCCGACGAGTTCATCCCCCTGGGCGGTTTCTACCTGGCGCCCGGCTACTCCACGGAATACCTGCACGTCTTCCTGGCGCGCCATCTCACCCCCAGTCCACTGGCGGCAGACGCCGATGAATTCCTTTCCGTCGAACGCCTGTCTCTTTCCGAAGTCCTCCAAAAAATCGAGCAAGGAGAAATTCAAGACGCGAAATCGCTGGCTGCCTTGCTACTGGCACCCTCCTATCTGGATTTCGAACTCGGGAAATCATAATCCCGCCCTGTGCTGATATCCGGAGGCAAATGGATTTATCCCCTCCAAACCTCCCCAATCGAACCCACGACCTGCAGCAGTTCCTGCTCGAACGTCTCGCGCAGGTGGAACACTTCCGCGGCCTGAATCACGCCGACCTGGAAGCCATCGTCCTGGCCGGCCGCATCCAGCATTTTCCGAAGGACAGTCTGCTCTTTCTGGAGAGCGAACCCTGCGCGGGCATGTTCGTCCTGCTCGAAGGTCAAGTGCATCTCTGGAAAGGCAACACGTCAGGGCGGAGCATGATCATCGCCACCATTGAGCCCATCATCATGTTCAACGAGGTAGCTGCCCTCGATGGCGGACCGAACCCGGTCACGGCGCGTGCGGCCCAGGATTGTCTGGTCTGGCGCGCCTCTTCCGAAACCCTGCAGGACCTGCTCCGACGTCTGCCCGTCGTCAGCCTGGGCCTCCTGCGCGTCCTGGCCCGCCGCAACCGCCTCCTCGTAGAGCAATGTGAGAACCTCAGTCGTCCTATCCTCCAACGTCTCATCCGCTTACTACTCGAACTGAGTCAAGAAGGCCGTACCCCCATCGATCGCCGCAAGTACTCGCTTGAGGCGATGGCCAGCCGCATCGCCACCGCGCCGGAAGTAGTCAGCCGCACCTTGAGTTTGCTGCAGGCGCAAGGGGGAATTGCTTACGATCGAAAACAAATCGTCGTCCTCACGCCGTTGGAATTGAGCGAACTGGCCCGTTCGTGAGCCAATTCCACCGCCAATTTGACAAAAGTCAAAGACTTTTTCTTGAAACTATGATATTCTTTATCCAGAATATCGTACTTTTTGTCACAAATAAAGAAGGAGACTGCCATGAATCTGTTCACCCTCGACAACCTGTTCCTCTTGCTGACCGGCCTGACGGCCATCTACCTGCTCTGGCGCTTCTACACCCGCTGGAGCAAGGGCAAGGCGCTCTACGATGTGTATTACATGATGGGCTTCCTTGTCCTGCTGGTCGCCGGCCTGCTGCTCATCTTCCTCGGCCTGGGCATCCTGGGCAAGCCGGCCGTGTTGACGGTCGCCTCGCTCATCCCGCTCGGCATCTCGATGGGCCTGATGGAACAATACTTCCCGAAGTGGAAGAAGGCCTTCAAGTGGTTCGCCCTGGTCGGCTTCCTGGCGATCGCCGTCACCAGTTTCGGCGGCCTCGACCTGCTGCGCAAGATCGCCGTGCCGCTCTTCCACGGCGTGGCCGGACTGGTCATCTTCCTCGGGCCGTTCCTGGCCAAAGGCGCGGCCAAAGGCTTCTTCTGGGTCGGCATCGGCGGACTGCTGATCGGCCTGGGCGGGATCGCGCTGGCCTTCATTTCGCTCGGCTCGCAACTGCTCTTCTTCAGCCCGCAGTTCGTCATGACCATCCTGACCCCGCTCCTGCTCCTGATGACCCTGGCGTTCACGTTTGGGTTCGTGAAGGATATTCGCCGATAGACCATAGACCGTGGACCGTTGTTCACCGTCCACCGTCCACGGTCCACCGTCCCCTCGGAGATATCATGACCTTTCTCAAAGACCGCTTCCGCTACCTCTTCGGCACTACCAAGGGACTCATCCTGGTGGCTATTGCCATGATCGCCATGGTGACCGCCCTGTTCGGTATGCTCTCCGGCCCGATGGCCGAGCTGGGCGTGCGGGACGTCATCGTGCGCGCCCTGCACATGAACTTGCAGCCCGCCGAACGCGAGGGCCGCATCATCATCCTATACCACTCGATCGCCATGGCCGTCGTCGCCATCGAAGTCTACATGATCACCAGCCTACTGGCGATGCGCGAGTTCTACCGCAAGGCCGTGCGCGTCCTTATCACCGTCGGCTACCTAATGACGATGATCTGCGGCCTGCTGTTCGCCTACTGGGGCCATGAGTGGGTCTTCCACGGACTGTTTATAACCGGCTCAAGCCTGGTCTTCTTCGCCGGAGTGCTGCTGACAATCGCCCTCTGGCCATGGGATAGGGCTTACCTGCAGCCCGATCCGGCCTACGCCCGCTTGAAATCCGGCGTGGACCTGGAGCGCACGGCCTTCTTCGCCACCTCGCTGACCACCGTCATATCGGCTCTCTTCGGCGCGGTGCCCGGCTCATACTTCGGCAACGGCTTCGAGGTCTTCCTGGCCGAGAACATCATCCGCCTGCCCGAAAAGACGATCATGCAATACTCGATCATTGGTCATCTACACATCATGCTGGCGCTGATCGCCATCATGCTAACTCTCATCGTCGGGCGCTGGATGGACTTCAAGGGCATTCTGCACAAAATCGCCATGCCGCTCATCGTCCTGGGCACCATCGTCCTCAACCTGGGCGTCTGGGGCGTGGTCACGCCGCTCGAACCGATTGCCCACATGATCATCTACGTCGGCGCCACGCCCGCCATGCTCGGCGCGCTGATGCTGGTCATCTACGCCTGGGACAAACTCATCCGCACCGGCACAGCCGGCCTCGAAAAACCTTCCGGCTGGCAGAAATTCAAGGCCCTGCTGCGCGACCCGCTCAAGTTCGGCCCCTTCTGGCAGATGGTCTTCATGAACTTCACCGTCAGTGGACTGGGCATCTTCTTCGCTGTGCGCCTGGACGAAATCTTTCGCATGTGGCCACACCGCGAGGAGCGCATTGAACTGACCGGCCACTGGCACGTGCTCTCGGCCATCATCGCCACCATCATCCTGCTCTACTACGGTGATATGCTCGGCCTGAAAGGCAAAATCCGCCGGCTCTACGGATGGGGCATCATCCTGCTCTCCGACCTGGCCTTCGCCTCGGTCACCATCTTCGAGACCAAGCGTCTGTTCGTAGATGAGGCCAGCCAGCAGCCGCTGGTCAACATCGTCATGCTCCTGATGGACTTCGGCTTAGGAATGCTGCTGGTCATCCTGGCAATGGTCATGATCTGGCGTCTGCTCGACCTGTTCAAGAAGAAAGGCCGCTGGACAGAAGAAGCCGGTCACGAACTCGCGCAGGAGGTGTGGCAATGAAACGCATCGCGCTGACCCTCGGCCTGCTCGCCGTTCTCCTAGCCGCCTGCGCCCCCGTGGACCTCGATCCGCCTATCCCGGTCTACGACACGGGCGTGGACCCGAACGCCTGGGCGCGCGTCCCGGCCGGCCCCTTCTATCACGGTCAGGAGGCCGAATTGGTCGAGATTCCCTACGACTACGAGATCATGGTCACCCCGGTCACGGTCGCCCAATATGTGGACTTCCTCAACGCCGCTCTGGCCGATGGGAGCGTCCTGATCGAGGATGAGTACGCCGTGGCGTTCTATCCGGGCGACCCGTTCTACGGCAAGAAGCATGAACTGGAAATCCGCCCCGGCAACTACCTGCTCGTCCCGCTGCATGACCCGGCCTCGCGCTTCACCTTCGACGGGCAGACCTTCGCCATCAAACCTGGCTGGGAGAATCACCCCATGACCAACGTCTCCTGGTTCGGCGCCTGGGCCTACTGCGGCTACTACGGCTGGCGCCTGCCGACCGAACTGGAGTGGGAGAAGGCCGCCCGCGGCTCCACAGACACCCGTGCCTACCCCTGGGGTGATGAGATCAGCCGTCAGCACGCCAACTTCTACGCCAGCCGCGACCCGTTCGAGGACATGTCCTCCTACGGCTCGCTGACCACGCCGGTCGGCTTCTACAACGGCCACAATTACGACGGCTACCAGACCTACGACGCCCGCAGCCCCTACGGCCTCTACGACATGGCCGGCAACGTTTGGCAGTGGGTGGGCGACGTCCATCTGCAGAAGGGCTTCAGCGACCGGGTGATGCATGGCGGCTCGCGCAACACCTACGACATGGACCTGCGCGTCTGGGTGCGTAACTCCGCCCCGCCGATGTACTACGGCCCGGCGGTGGGGTTCCGCTGTGCTAAAATAGACCGTAGACCATAGACCGTAGACCGTAGACCGTCCACCGTCTACCGTCTACCGTCCACCGTCCATCGTCCAATGACCAAACTCCGCCTCTACCTCCCCCTCATCAAGACCCTCCAGACCGGCCTGCTGCTGGCGACCGGGCTGGCGGGCTATCTCAGCGCCCATACCGCGCCTGCGGGCCTGATCCTGCTCGGCGTGGCGGGCAGCCTGTTCCTGGCCATCAGCGGCTCGACCGTGCTCAACATGTGGTACGACCGCGACATCGACTCGGTGATGAACCGCACGCACCACCGTCCGCTTGCCGATGGGCGCGTCTCGCCGGGCGAGGCCCTGCGCCTGGGGCTGATTCTCTCCGCCCTGGGCGTGGGCTGGGCCGTGGCGATGAGTCCGCTCTACGGGCTGGTGGTCTTCGCCGGATGGTTCTTCGACGTAGTGGTTTACACCATCTGGCTCAAGCGCCGCACCTGCTGGAGCATCGTCTGGGGCGGGATTTCAGGCGGCATGCCCATCCTGGCCGGGCGGGTCATGGCCACCGGTCAGGTTGACCTAGTGGGCATCCTGCTCAGCATGGCCGTCCTGTTCTGGATTCCGACCCATATCCTGACCTTCTCGATGCGCTACTTCGCCGACTACCAGGCGGCGCGCATCCCGACCTTCCCCTCGACCTACGGCTTTGAGACTACCCGCGCTATCATTGCGCTCTCGGCCATCATCGCCGCTGCCAGCATGGGCGTGGCGGGCGTGATGATCGGCGTCCAGGCCGGCTTCCTGCGCCTGATGGCCGTCCTCTCTGCCGGGCTGCTGGTGCTTTCCTTCGCCACCGTCTTCCGCCCCTCCGAGCGGGTCAATTACAGCCTGTTCAAGTACGCTTCGCTGTATATGCTGGCTTCGATGATTCTGCTGTCCATTTGACCGTAGACGGTGGACCGTAGACCGTCGTTCAGGAGTTCTGCATGCCTTTCAAGTTCGAACGTCTCGAAGTCTGGCAACTGGCGCTTGACTATGTAGACTTGATGTATCGCATCAGCGAGGAATTGCCGCCCAAAGAACAGTACAACCTCGCTTCACAACTGATCCGTGCGGCTACCTCCATCGCTTTGAACATCGCCGAGGGTTCTACGAGCCAGAGCGACGCCGAACAAAATCGTTTCCTGGGCATGGCGGTCCGCTCCTTATATGGAAACAGTGGCCTGTCAGCGTCTGATCAGCCGCCGCTATCCCATTCCTCAAGACCTGCTGACCAGGGCTGACGAAATAGCGCAGGAATTGGCCATGAAATTGCACGCCTTCCGCCGGGCGCTCGGCGGCAATCAAGTCCGTGAAGAACAAGTGCCCTACTCCATCCCCGATCTTCGACCGTAGATCGTTGACCGCAGATCGCCCATCGTCCACCGTCTACCGTCCACGGTCCATGGTCCACCGTCCACCGTCCATCGTCCACCGTCCATCGTCTATTAACAGGAGTAAGCCATGAAAGCCACCGAAATTTTGATGGAAGAACATCGCGTGATCGAACGCGTTCTGGCGGCCCTGGAGCGAGCCGCTCAGCGCGCCAGTGCTGGCGAACATATCCGCCCGGCCTTTTTTCTCAACGCCGCCCTGTTCATCAAGAACTTTGCCGATGGCTGCCATCACAGGAAAGAGGAAGGCGTCCTGTTCAAAGCCATGAACGAGGCCGGCATGCCCGTCGAGGGCGGCCCGATTGCGGTCATGCTGTTCGAACACGAGCAAGGACGCGCCCTCACCCGCGCCATGCGGGAGGCGGCCGAGCAATGGGAGAGGGGCGATCAATCGGCGCTGCAGGCCGTCGTGCAGAACGCACTGGGGTACGTCGCTCTGCTCCGCCAACACATTCACAAGGAAGATCACATCCTTTTCCCCATGGCAGCGCAAGTCATCCCGCTGGAACGTCATGACCAGGTAGCCGCCGATTTCGAACGCGTCGAACACGAAGAAACGGGCGAGGGCGTACACGAAAAATACCTTGCCCTGGCAGAAGTATTGGAAAAAGAAAGTCAGCAAGCGATATGAAAACATCGCCGCTCGTGCGCGTCTTGCTCCTCCTCACCGCCCTGCTTGCCGCCTGGCAGGTGGCCATCGGCGTCGAAGGCCTGGAATGCGTCCCCGTGCTGGCCTACACGGTCGGATTCGGCGTCCTGCTGGTGGCCTGTTTGCTGCTCATCATCCTTGGTCTGGAGGTGCTGGAAAGCCCGGCCGTGGTTATCGTCTCGACCATCATCCCGCTTAGCCTCTCGCTGGGACTGGTTTGGGAGCACCTGGTTTCGTTCCGCACCTCGTACCTGATCTTTGCTTCGACAGGCTTCCTCGCCATCCTGCTCACCCGCGCCCTGCCCCTCAAAGGCCGGCTGCCGACGATGGTGCTGGCCATCGTCCACGGCGTGGCCGGGATGGTCATCTTCCTGCTGCCGAGCGTCCTGGCCGCGCAGAGAGCGGCGCGCCCCGGCTTTGCGCTGGTCGGCCTGGGCGGGGCGTTGATCGGCCTGGGCGGGCTGCTACTGTCCTTCCTGAAAGCCGGCCGGCCCATCGTCCCGCGCGAGACGATTCTACGCATCCTGCCCGCGCTCCTGCTGCTGATGACCGCCGCCTTCGTCGCCGGATTTGCGCTGGGGTAAACGACCGTAGACCGTAGACCGTTGACCGTCCCACTATCTACGGTCTACCGTCCACTCTCTACCGTCCACGGTCCATCGTCCACCGTCTACCGTCCACAGCCCACCATCCACCGTCATATTACACCGCCGCCTGGCTGGTTATCGTTTGCTCCAATCCAGCCAGAGATAACGGCCAAAGGAGATATCAATAGGGGTCAGGGTGTATCCCTGAACGTAGGGTTTAACCAGCACGTAAGAGATTGAATGGCGCAGGAAGATCGCCGGCACATCCCAGATCAGCAATTCTTCTGCCTGCTGGTAGAGTTGTATGCGGCGGCTTACGTCCCGTTCCGTGCGCGCGGCTTCCAGCAGAGCGTCCAGTTCGGGATTGCTATAATGACCCAGGTTCTGCTGAGCGCCGCTGTGGAAGAGGACATCAATGAAATTTTCCGGGTCGGGATAATCGGCACACCAGCCCTGATCAAAAATTTGACCATGCTTCCCTTCGTAAAGGAGATCGTAGAAATGATTGGGGTCTAGATTTTCAATGGTAATTTTCACGCCCAGGTTCTGCTCCCACATTTGCGCCAGGGCCGCCGCTGTGGAATTGCTATCGTTGCCGATACCGGCATCGGTGTAGACAATGGGCGGTAGGTTAGCAGGACTCTTGTACTTCGATTCAGTCAGCAACTGACGGGCACGCTGAGGATCATACGGTAAACCTGGCAGGTCAGGGTTGTAACCAGGTAGGGCTGGCGGATAGAGTCCCTTGGCCGGCACGCCAACCCCATAAAACACAACATCTACATACTTCTGGCGGTCTACTGCCATGGCAAAGGCCTGCCGCACTTTGAGATCGTCAAAAGGCGGCTGGCTGACATCGAAGACAACATAACTGGTGCATAAATCCACATTGGAATGCAAATCGGCGTGCAAGGGTTCGGCCGGATCGCTCACGCGTTCGACATCGTAGGCATAGACCGAGGCAATATCCACCTCACCAGCCTCGTATAACCGAATCGGGATTCCACTGTACAACTGGACTACAATATAGGGAATCACCGGCACGGCCAGGTAGAAATCCTCATTCGCCTGATAAATCTTGACTTTAAAGCGTTCCCAGCGCGTGAGCTTATAGGGGCCGGTCCCGTTCGGCGTGCGGTACCATTCGCGGCCTGATTCGACGTTGGCACGGTCCACCACGAAAGCAGTCGGATAGGTCAGTTTCAGCAGAAAGTAGGGTTTGGGAGCATCAATTGTGACTTGCAGGGTGTACTCATCCAGGACCTTCAACCCGGCAATGTGGTCGGCCTTACCCTCGTGTCGCTCTTTGACGCCGACGATGTCGCCCAGGTACGTCAGGACCGTATCCGAGCCGGTCGCCGGATCGGCAGCACGTTCCCAAGAGTAGACCACGTCCTGCGCCGTGACCGGGCGGCCATCGTGGAAGCGAGCGTTCGCGCGCAGATGAAAGGTGTACACCGTTCCATCCGCTGACACCTCCCACGATTCCGCCAGGTCGGGAATGAGATTCAACTGCGGATCGAAAGCGACCAGACCACTGAAGACTAGTTTATCGCCGGCAGAGTGGGTGGTCGCCGGGTCGTAGTCACGTGGATTCGTGCTTTCAGAACCTGGTAGCACAAGCGCCTGTTCGCGCGGGATGTCGTACAGAGTCGGCATCTCGGCATGCAGGCTGGTCACCAGGCTCATCAGGTCGGCCACGTAGTAATCATAGGATTGAGGGGAACCAAAAGACAGTAACAGGAATTGACGCGCGCCGTGCACCAGAGTCAGGAGGTGAATCTTGAGGTCGCGTCCATCGTCCGTTTGGGCAGTGACCAGTGTTTGCCAGGCAATATGTCCGTCGGCTAGGGTGATTTGCTCATCGGCCAGATAGGTAACGTTGGATAAGCCGGAGAGGGCCTCCTGGGCAATGCCGCGCGCCGTCTCCTCGAGGCTGTCGTTGGAGGCCGCAAAGACATACAAATACGAATACACGGCGCGGTCTGGACTGATAAAGACCACCAGATTCTGCTCATCCTCGCCGTCCTGGTATTTCCAGCCGCGCGGGTAGTGCAGGCTAATGCCGCTTTCCGGGTCGGAAAAAAGGCCGGGCGTGGCTGCAGGAGTCATCGTCGCAGGCGTCTGTCCATCGGGAACCGGCGTGATTTTGGCTGTTAACTGGCAGCCGAAGAGGAAGAGAAGCAAAATCGGCAAGACAGACAACCAGGGAATGCGCTTCATGAGGCCCTCCTTCTACGGCGACGTAAGGTAACAACAATAGGAATGCCCACCGCCAGAAAGGCGACCAGACAACAGGCGGCCACAATGCCTGCGATGGTGGTCACGTCCTGATCGAGATCGGGCAGAAGGCCCGAGGCCGTTGGCGAGGGAGTAGGCGCGCCAGGAGCAGTCGGTGACGCGTCCGGCGTGACGGTTGGACGCGGCAGGGTAGGGAGAGGTGTGGGACTACTGGATAGGGCTGCCGGCACGCCGGAGATCGGGACGATAGTCGGCACGGCCGTTGCGGTAGGCCGAGGCGTTGGTTGGGCACCACCCGCGCGCGGCGTCGCGTGAATCGCCCGCCGCCAGGCATCCTCCAGACCATCCGTATCGAAGCCATAGACCGCCTGGAGAGCCTCATCGGCCGTGCTCCCCTCGCTCAAGCGAGTCAACAAAGCATTGATCTTCGTCCGGCCATACTGGCGAATCAGAAAATTGACCACGCTGTAGGATTGGGCGTAGGAGAGGTGGGCACGCGTGCTTTCCTCCGAGAAGCCGCCGCTCAGCGCGCGCAGGGAAATGAGCGTATCCTCTGCAATGGCCTGGTCGAGTAAGGTCTGCTGATAGGCTTCCAGGCCGCCCTCGCCGTACATCGCCAGCCCTTCGCTCAACCAGGTGGGCAGGGAACCCAGACAGGAAAACGTACGCTGCCCGATCAACACGTGGGTCAACTCGTGAGCCACCGTCCGTTTCCCCCACTCCAGGTCTTCTGGCGCGACCCCCATGATGACAATATTATGCTCCGGGTAGGCCTGACCGCCGGCCCAGCCAGGTTCATATAGAACCGCAGCGCGCATGTCGCTGTCAGAAGCGTAAATGTAAATCTCCACAGCCCGCGCGGGCTGAATGCCCACATCCTGTTTCAAGCGGTTGAGGGCCTCCACAGCCGCCCGGTGAAGTTCACGGGCAAATTCCTCCTCGCCTGAGTAGTAATGCAGATTAACACCCCCTCCCTCCACCGTCTTCCAGGGATGGAAGTCATCGAGCCACAAGATCGTGTTTCGGTCGGTGGTGTACTCTTGTCCATTGGCGTCCGTGACTCGCCAGCGCCACCAGAGAGTCGCGCCAGGCGGCAAGGAACCGGACTGGCGCATTTCCCAGGTCCAGCGCAAGGTGACGCTAGACGCCGGAGTGAATTCCGGAAAGGCCTTGGCAATGACCTCGCCACAGGTCTGTTGCTCAACCCCGTATTCCAGCACGACACTTTCAATGCGGGCTGGGGCTGTAAGCGTGGCCTGGAAGGTGGCTCTCTCTGGAAAGTCCAGGGTAACCTTGTTCTCAGAGACCTCAACTCCGCCCTGTGCTTGGACAAAGGGGGGAAGAAAAAACAACCACAGTAGCGCGAAGGCGAAAAAAGCGGGCCGGATCCTCATGGGCATCTCCTCCACAGGTAATCTGGTTTCAGTTCCCGCCTTGCAGCTGCTTGAGCGCCGCCTGGAAATCCGCTAGGTTGGGGGGATTGAGGGCAATGATAGCCTGTAAGGCTCGAATCGCGCCCGCCTTATCACCGGCATCCAGCAGCAATTCGCCCAGCGCGTCCAGTTGTTCCACCGCATCCTGGGCGCGCCCAACGCGTTGATACTCCTCCGCCAGGTGGGAACGCAACATAGGCTGGGACGGGTTTTCCTCCACCAGCGCTTCCAGCAGGTCTATGGCTTCTGCGCGGCGACCATTGCTCTCCAAATAAGCCAGGTAGTTATCCAGTTCCGCCTCTGCCTGGCCAACCTGGTGGAGGCGCAAGTTCAATTCGATGATTTGTTTGCGGCTATCCATGTCATCCGGTTGCAGGGTACGAATCTGCTCATAGAGGCGGAGGGCCTGACGCCAGTCCAGTCGCTGGATGTCAATATCGGCCATACGGCGCAGAATTTGAATGCTCCAGTTGCGATTCGCCTGGCTCTGCTGCGCCTGTCGCAAGGCCGCGGCGTAGGTCTTGCGGGCCAGATCGAGTTCGGCCAGACGGTAATATGTTTCCGCCAGTTCGAGATACTCGGCCAGCGCATCATCCACTTGCCCACGCGCGAGCAATTGATCGATCAAGCGCGTGCGCGCCGAAAGATCCATAGGCGCCAATTGCACGACGCGCCGCAACAGGTTCACCGCCTGAGCGGATTCGCCGCGCACGCTATAACTGTGGGCGACCACCTCATATTTCGTCAGGGCATCCTGAATATGACCCTGGCGAACGAGGATATCGCCGATGAGCGTGTGGAGCGGCAAATAGGTTGGCGCATACTCGATGGCATCGAAAGCCAGTTCCATGGCGGAGCGCAGGTGACCGGCCTGGACCAACTGGTTGATGTGGCCCATTGCCTCGACGACCTGGCTGCTTTGGGCCTGGGTCAGCATTTCGGCCAGAGGCAAGGGAGGCGCGCCGGGTGGCGGTTGAGGCAGGTTTTGGCGCGCCTGCGCCAATTCGGCCCGCCAGTTCGAACGCATGAGCAGGTCATGAATCGCCTGGCATAGTTTGTCTTGAGCCTCGGCATCCGCCTGTTGGGATTGTGCCTCAATCAAGGGATCGTACAATTGGCGCAGTTCTGCCGCCTGCTCCGCCTGGATGACCGATGAGTCGGCAATCTTCAGCGCTTCCATGTACTCGACTACCGCTTCCGGAAGGCGTTTCATCTGACGCAAAATCTGCCCCATCAACAAGCGAGCCGCCAGAGCGTAATCCGGGTGGTGGACAGAATGTTGCAGGTAACGCAGAGCGCTTTCGAGACGTTCGCGCTGGAAGTAGAGCAGGCCGAGATCGTAGTAGAGGGCGGAATCCCTGAAACCAGCCGCCAGGGCACGCTCCAATTCCTCAAGTGCCTGTGCCTCCTGACCACTGGTCTGAGCCTCGATGGCCTGGCTCAGGTGGAGCAGGATTTTCGTCTTCTCCCCTGTCTGCAACGAAAGCGGCCCGGTTCCTTTGACGATCGCCTGCATCCCGCGCCGGCCGGTTGCCGCGGCCTGTTCCTCCCCCTCCTCGGAAAATTCGAACAGGATTTCGGCCAGTCGCGTGATGGCTTTACGTTGCGCCTCAGCCACCGGATTCACCTGACGCTCGGTAGGAGCGGCGGCACTACTGCGGCGGACCTGAGCCATGAGTAAGGGAGCAGTGCCGCCTTTCGGTCGCTGCGGTTTCGGCAGGGGTTGACCACTCTGCATCCGAGTCAACGCCTGACGCACCTCGCTGCTGTTTGGCATCAGGCGCTGAGCATGCCCAAGCATGGTCTTGGCCTTTTCGACGTTACCAGCATGTTGCAGCAAACTAGCTGTGGCCAGGTAAGCTGCGGCCGCCTCAGCCGGGCGACCCAGTTTTTCATACACTAAAGCCAGATTGTTATAGGCACCCACATGTTCCGGGTCAAGAATGGTAATCCGTTTCCAGTTCTCGATGGCTTTGTTCAGATCGCCCGCTTTTACGTACAAATCCGCGGCTTTCCAGCAAGATTGCACTGCCTTCTGTAACTCGCCCAATCTCTCCTGCAGTTGCCCCGCCCGTTCCCAGGGAATCGGGTCTTCGGGAGCGGCACGGGCCGCCTGCAAATAAGCCTTCAATGCCTCATCGTACCGCTGTAACTGGAAAAGCGCCAACCCCAAACTGGTTAACGCCTGGGGATGGTCAGGGAACTCGTTGAGAGCGCGTTGATAGGCCTCTACGGCCTTTTCCCACTGCTGATCCCAGGCAGCCGAATGCCCTTGACTCATTGCCTTTTGAAAGATGTCCTGACGTCCGCTCATATTGCTTGCCTGTGATAGATTGTATGGTTAATTCACTGTCTGCAAACCGATTTCCTCACACCACCGCCTGCAACTCATCCCAGTTGAAGCCCCAACGCGCTTCGGTGGTCAACGGAACCGGCAAAGAGTAAGCATGTTGCATAATATCGCTCACCAGAAGAGCGGTTTCTTTAAATTCCTGGCGCGGACATTCTAACACCAGTTCGTCGTGCACTTGAAGTAGCATCTGGGCATGCAAGCCAGCCTTTTGCAAGGCCGGAGGAATGCGAATCATGGCTATCTTCATTATATCCGCGGCAGTACCTTGAATGGGAGCATTGATGGCTTCGCGCTCCTCGCGATTACGCGCCGCCTGATTGAGAGGGCTTTTCAGGGTAGGGAAGTAACGTCGGCGACCCAAAAGTGTCTCCACATATCCCTGTTCACGCGCTTGCTGGCGCAGGCCATCCAGGTATCGCTTGACGGCTGGGAATTGACGGAAATAGGCTCGGACGAACTCCTCCGATTCGGCCAATGTCAGGTCGGTAGAGCGCGTCAGGCCATAGGCCGACATACCATAAATGAGTCCGAAGTTGATGGCTTTCGCATGACGGCGCTGTTCTTTGGTCACCGCTTCCAGAGGAACGCCGTAAATCGCGGCGGCGGTAGCGGCGTGAATATCCTGGCCGGCGCGGAAGGCGTTCAGCATGGCCTCATCCCCTGCCATACAGGCAACCACGCGCAGTTCGATCTGAGAATAATCCAGGGAGAGGAGCACATTGCCCGGGGCGGCAATGAACCCACGCCGTACCCGGCGGCCGAGTTCGGTGCGCGTCGGAATGTTTTGCAGGTTTGGGTTGGAGGAGGATAGACGGCCAGTCACGACAGCGGTCTGGCTGAAAGAGGTGTGTACGCGGCCAGTCTGTGGATGAATCTGGGCCGGCAACGCATCCACGTATGTGCTCTTCAACTTGGAAAGTTCGCGGTACTCCAGCACCAGGTCCACGATCGGGTGTTGGCCGCTCATGGCCTCCAGCACGCCGGCCGCCGTCGAGTAATGACCGGAGGCCGTCTTCCGACTGCGATCCGGCGGATTCAGTCTCAGGACGTGGAACAGGACCTCGGAGAGCTGCTGGGGAGAATTCAAGTTGAACGTCTGGCCTGCAATGGCATAGACCTGTTGCTCGATGGCGTGCATGCGTTCGGCCAGTTCGCGCGAAAAAGCGACGAAGAAAGGAAGGTCGAGGGCCACGCCGGCCATTTCCATCTCTGCCAGGACAGGGACGAGCGGCATTTCGACCTCGGAAAAGAGAGCTGGAAGTTTTGGAAAACACCGCAGTTCATCCTCGAGCAAAGGTTGGAGGCGCAAGGTGATCTCGGCATCGGCGGCCGCGTAGGGAGCCACCTCGTCAATCGTCACTTCCGCCATCGAACGCTGGGCACGTCCCGTCCCGATGAGGTCCTGGATGTGGGTCATCTCGACGCCCAGGCGAGCAGCAGCCAGGTTCTTCAATCCTAGATTGTGCGAATCGGGGTTCAATACCCATTCCGCAATCATCGTATCGAACGTCAGCGGTCCGACGCGCAAGCCATGCCGCGCCAGGACGATGTAATCGTACTTGAGGTGATGGCCCACCTTGGGAATGTGGGTGTCGGTCAGCGGTGCACGCAGCGCTGCCAGGACGGTTTCACGCGGCAGTTGCGGCCCCTGACGGTGCCCAACAGGCACGTAGTACCCTTCGCCGGCTTGAACGGCCAGGGCAAGGCCGACCAGGTCAGCCAGCATGGGTTCTGTGGAGGTCGTTTCCGTATCCAGGGCAATGACCCTGGCCTGTCGCAAAGCCGTCTCCAGGGCGGTCAGTTTTTCGGCTGTATCCACCACATGGACCGTCAGAGCAGGCCTGGAAACAAGCTGAATGCGCGCCGGCGGAGCGATTGCCTCGGGCGGTTGCCCGAAGAGACTCAATTGCTGGGCCGACGTGCTGGTCACCGCCAGTTGACGAGCCTTCGCGACCAGGGAGCGAAATTCCAGTTGTTGGAAGAGGCGTTCGACTTTTTCGAGTTCGAAGGCTTGTGGCCGCGCCTGTTCCAGGTCAATGCGCACGGGCAAGTCGGTGCGAATGGCCGCCAGCGAGCGACTCAGGTAGGCCGCCTCGCGTCCCTCCTCCAGTTTGGCACGCCAGCGCGCTTCGATTTCCTCTAGATGAGCGTAGATGGCATCCAGAGAGCCGTATTTTTGCAGTAAGGCGATGGCGATCTTCTCTCCAATGCCGCGCACGCCAGGGATGTTATCCGATGGATCGCCGGCCAAGGCTTTGTAATCTACCACCTGTTCCGGACGCACGCCCAAGCGAGCGACAACGTCCTCCGGGGTAAGGTAGGTGCGGTCATCACCCGCCACGTACACGGCCACGCGGTCGTTTACCAGTTGAAGCAGGTCACGGTCGCCGGTGATGATCTTGACCCCCAATCCCTGTTCACTGGCCCAATGTGCCACTGAACCCAACACATCGTCTGCCTCATAGCCTTCGACTTCCAGGCGCGGAATGTTGAAAGCATCCACCAATTCCCGAATGCGCTCCATCTGTGGGCGCAGGTCATCGGGCATTTTGGCGCGCGTGGCTTTGTAGTCCGCGAAGAGTTCCGAGCGGAAGGTGCGACCGGTGTCGAAGGCGACGGCCAGGTAATCGGGTTTTTCTTGTTCGTAAATGCGCAGGAGTTCCCGCGCGAAGCCGTAGACGCCAGCCGTCGGCTCGCCGCGCGAGGTCTGCCAGCGCGAGCCGCTTCCCCCGCCGGTCAAGGCGAAATACATTCGATAGGCCAGAGCATGACCATCGATCAGGTGCAAGGCAGGAGGCATAGTATGTTAATTCTACCCCATCCGCGCTTAACGCGCGCGCTTGGTAAAGCCCTGACGCTGACGAATCTGGGTAATGTAATCTTTGACCAGTTGGGCTGGATGCGGTTGATTCCCCCCCATGATCAGGTAGCCCGGCGCCCAAAAATCTCCCGAGGGGTTTTCTTTCTTGAGACGCGGAAAGTCTTCGAAGATTCTAGCAGATGTCTGCTGGCGGACTACCCGCATGACATAGCTGGGTGGGGTAGGAGGTGGCACGTTGACGATCCATTGCAGATAGTCCGGCCGCACGGCAAGATACTCCAGCCGCCAGCCATACGAAATGCATAGTTGTGGCATCCAGGTGGATAGTCGTTCGGCCAGATCGCCAGTCAGGTGATGTTGAGCAAAGCGTGGGACCAGTAGACATGCATAAGTCAGGTTATAGGCCGAGGGTGAGACCGGTTCGAGGACGATCTTGCGCGCCAGTTCCGTCGTCGGGCTGGGCAACGTAGCATCCAGATCCTCGAGTTCGCGTTCCGGCCGGCTGAGCGGCGGGCGAGCTGGCGCCGTGAGGGTATCCTCCAGGCGGCTTTCATCGAGAGAAGGCGAGCCCTCCAGGTGGGCTACCGCTAACGGCATAGAGGGGGAAGTCTCCCGTCGTGAGGCTATCGGACGGGTAGGCCCCAAATCGTATTCCAGGTTGCCAAATTGCAGTTCGGCCCCCAGTTCTTGGGGCGGATTGGGGGGCGGAACGTCGGCGAGAATCTCGGAGATCGGCGTCAGATGCGGTGGTAAGTCCCCTTCCTCTTCCTCTGCGGAGGGAGTAGAAAGCGAACGGACCAGACGGCTGGCCTGGGTACGAATCGTGGTAAAGGAGGTTTCGGCGTCAAAGACGAGCGCCAGAACCATCTCGGCTCCCAGGCCGGTGGCGTAGAGCATGTGTTCAGCATGGGTGGATTCGAGACGGATAAAGCGCACCAGATCGCTACCGTTTTGACGGTCCCAGTAACGAGAGACCGCTTCGGCCAGTTCACGCGCCGCCGTCTGGGGCAACTGGCCAGCGTACGCCCAGAGTTGCTGCCGATGGGTAATCAGGGCGGCCTGCGCCGAGGATTCGAGCGTCAGGCGGGTCAGGTGTTGCGCCGCGCGGTTGACATCCGCCAGCCAGGGCATACTGGCTGGAACAGGCAATCCCGGCTTACCTGTTTCAACCTCAGCCGATGGCTCGGTCAACGCGGTATTGACCAGCGTAAACAAATCCGGCAAATAGAAAGGCTTGGGTAAACGCCCGGCGAGATTCGCACCAACTGCCGCGGGCAATCGCTCACTTTCCCCCACCAGAACAAAACGAACCGCCGGGTGAATGCGCCTCAACGACTCGGCCAACGCGGACCATTCTTCCAAATCTGTATCCAGGAAGACGAGAGGGCAGGAGTAAGCGCGCAAGAAGGCTTCCGCCTCCATTCGGCTGGCACGCACGCTGACATTGAAGCGCCCCGTCTCCTCCAGATTCTGGCGAATGAGTTCGCCGAAGACGGTGTCAGAGGTCACAACCAGCAAGGGCATCATCACATATAGTGTATCACGAGCAAGGTTGAGATGCAAGTGACTTGGCAGGGGATTTTTTTTCATCCGCCAAGGCCGAACTTCCCGTTAGGACGGCAATGGAACCGCCGTCCTAACGCCCGAAATGGCCACTCCTCTCACCTCATTCTTTCCCGCCCTTCTCTTGCGGGTTCATAGGAGTTCGGAAAGATTACCCAAATAGGTAATACCAAAGCCAGCGAGAGTTCTCTAAAATGAACCTTTAACCGTCCTTATGCAAAAAAGAAAAGGAGATGAGATCATGCGCGAGAGCAAGGAGCCGGGGCAGGGTCTATACAACCCATCCTACGAACGCGATGCCTGTGGGATCGGTATGGTAGTCAACATCAAGGGGGAACGCTCGCATGCGGTGGTCGAGCAGGCCTTAACGATTCTCGATAATCTCACACATCGCGGGGCGCGCGGGGCCGAGCCGAATACCGGCGACGGGGCCGGCATCCTGCTCCAGGTGCCGCACGCCTTCCTGCAACGCAAGGCCCAGGGAAAAGGATTCTCCTTGCCGGAACCTGGTCAGTATGGAGTGGGGATGGTTTTCCTGCCTCCGGATATCAACCACCGTCGGGCATGTGAAATCCATTTCGAGAACATCGTCGCTTCGGAAGGCCAGCGGGTAATCGGTTGGCGCTCGGTGCGTGTCAACAAGAACACCGATCTGGGTATCACTGCCCGCCGCGCCGAGCCCAAGATCCGCCAGGTGTTCATTGCGCGCAACCCGGCCATTCGCGAGGACATGGACTTCGAACGCAAATTGTACGTGATCCGGAAACGCGCCGAGAACGAGATTCGCTACGGGAATCGCCTGGAAGGCGGAGAGTATTTTTACATTGCCAGCCTGTCCTACAAAACGATCGTGTACAAAGGGATGTTCATCACATACCAGTTACGGGAATATTTCGAGGATCTCTCCGACCCCGATATGGAAAGTGCGATCGCCCTGGTTCACTCGCGTTTCAGCACGAACACCTTCCCCAGTTGGGAACGCGCGCAACCGCTCCGCTATCTGGTTCACAACGGCGAGATCAATACCCTGCGTGGCAACATCAACTGGTGGCGCGCCCAGGAGAAGCACATGCGGTCAGATCTCTTCGGCGAGGACCTCAAGAAAATCCTGCCCGTGATTCAGCCGGATGGCAGTGATTCGGCCATGTTCGATAACGTCCTGGAATTTCTTGTCCTGGCCGGGCGTTCCTTGCCCCACGTCATGACCATGATGATTCCAGAGCCCTGGTCACACAACGAACACATGAGCGAAGAAAAGCGCGCCTACTATGAATTCCACGCCAACCTCATGGAGCCGTGGGACGGGCCGGCCGCTATGGCCTTTACCGATGGCTTTGTGGCGGGGGCTGTCCTGGACCGCAACGGCCTGCGTCCGGCGCGGTATTACGTCACCAAGGACGATCGTTTGATCCTGGCCTCCGAAGTCGGTGTGCTCGATGTTCCCCCCGATATGGTGGCCTACAAGGGCCGACTAGAACCAGGCCGGATGCTGCTGGTGGACACGCGTCAGAAGCGCATCATTAGCGATGAGGAGATCAAACACGAACTGGCCTCGCAACACCCCTACCGCTACTGGTTGAACAAGTATCAGGTACGACTGGAGCACCTGCCCGAACCGAAGCCAGAACATCTGCCGCCTTCCGATCCCACTACGCTGCCCCGTCGTCAACGTGCCTTCGGTTACACCCTCGAGGATTTGCGTATGATCATTGCCGCTATGGCCGAAACGGCGGTGGAGCCCATCGGCTCCATGGGGTACGACGCGCCCCTGGCCGTCCTCTCCCAGAGGCCAGAATTGCTTTACAACTACTTCAAGCAACTCTTTGCTCAGGTCACGAATCCGCCGATTGATTCCGAACGCGAGCGTCTGGTGATCTCCACTGAGGTCATGGTGGGAGCGGAGAGCAACCTGCTCTCCCCCTCGCCACAAAGTTGTCACCAGATTCGGTTGGATTCCCCCCTGCTGACCAATGAGGAGCTGGCCCAAATCCGCCATACCAAACTGCCTGGTTTCGTAGTAGCCACGCTGCCGATTCTCTTCCCAGCCCACTCAGGCGGAGCAGGGCTGGAAGCCGCCATGGAGGCCCTCTACCGCGCGGCCGATCGAGCCATCGAACAGGGCGTGAATCTCCTGATCCTTTCCGATCGGGGCGTAGACCGGGAGAACGTACCCATTCCGGCCCTCCTGGCTGTTTCTGGCCTGCACCATCACCTGGTCGAAACAGGCACACGCCGCCAGGTCGGCCTGATCCTGGAAAGTGGAGAACCGCGCGAGATTCACCATCTGGCGGCCCTGCTGGGCTACGGAGCAACCGCGATTAACCCCTACTTGGTATTCGAAACCATCGAGGATCTGGCGCGCCAGCAGATGCTAGCGACTCCAGACGCCCGACAGGGCATCCGCAATTACATCAAGGCCGCTGTGAAAGGCAGCGTGAAAACGATGGCGAAGATGGGCATTTCCTCTATTCAGAGTTACTGCGGTGCGCAAATCTTCGAAGCGGTGGGTCTTCATCAGAGCGTGATTGATCGGTACTTCGCCGGGACAACCTCCCGCCTGGGCGGAGTGGACCTGGAAATCATCGCTCGCGAGGCACAAATGCGCCACGATGCGGCTTACCAACAGGTCAGTGTGGCAAACGATGGGCTGGAGAGTGGCGGCGAGTATAAGTGGCGCTCCGAAGGAGAATACCACTTATTCCATCCGGAGATCATCTATCTGCTGCAGCGTGCCTGTCGCGAAAACGACTACGCGCTGTACCAGGAATACTCGCGACGCATCAACGAGCAGTTCATCCAAGTTGCTACCTTACGCGGTTTGCTGGAATTCCGCTTTGCACCTGAACCCCTGCCGTTAGAGGAAGTGGAATCGGTCGATTCGATCTGTAAGCGCTTCAAGACCGGCGCGATGAGCTACGGTTCGATCAGCCAGGAGGCTCACGAGGCGCTGGCGATTGCCATGAATCGCCTGGGCGGGAAGAGCAACACTGGCGAGGGTGGCGAAGACCCGGCCCGCTTCCTCCCTCTGCCGAACGGTGATTCCAAACGGAGTGCCATCAAACAGGTGGCCTCAGCGCGCTTTGGAGTCACTAGCGAATACCTGGTTAACGCCGATGAACTGCAAATCAAAATTGCTCAAGGAGCCAAGCCAGGGGAGGGTGGTCAATTGCCCGGCCGCAAAGTCTACCCCTGGATCGCGCGCGTACGCCATTCCACGCCGGGTGTGGGCCTGATCTCCCCACCGCCCCATCACGATATTTATTCCATCGAAGACCTGGCGGAACTAATCTACGACTTGAAGAACGCCAATCCAGCGGCGCGCATCAGCGTGAAACTCGTTTCCGAAGTTGGGGTAGGAACAATTGCCGCGGGAGTCGCCAAGGGCCATGCCGATGTTATCCTGGTTAGCGGTTATGATGGCGGCACAGGTGCCTCCCCCCTTAGTAGTATTCGCCATGCCGGCTTGCCCTGGGAATTGGGCCTGGCCGAGACCCACCAGACCCTCCTTCTGAACAATCTGCGCGACCGAGTCCTTCTGGAGACCGATGGAAAACTGATGACCGGGCGAGACGTCGTCATCGCGGCCCTGCTTGGCGCGGACGAGTTTGGTTTCGCGACCGCGCCGCTCGTGGCCCTGGGTTGCATCATGATGCGCGCTTGCCATCAGGATACCTGCCCGGTAGGAATTGCAACGCAAAATCCCGAATTGCGCAAGAAATTCCAGGGTGATCCGGCCTACGTAGTCAATTTGATGCGTTTTATCGCTCAAGAAGTGCGCGAACTAATGGCCAGACTGGGCTTCCGCTCGGTGGAGGAAATGGTCGGCCGCTCCGATCGCCTGACCGTGCGGCAGCCTATCCTGCACTGGAAAGCCAAAGGGCTAGACCTCTCCGCCATTCTCTACCAACCGGAAATCGAAGAGGAAGGCGGTCTGCGCCGTCGCACCCAACAAGAACACGGGCTCGAGCAGAGTTTGGATAAACGCCTGTTGCTGCCGCTCTGTCAGCCAGCCTTAGAGGACGCACATCGGGTAAAAGCCACTCTACCCATCCGCAATATCCACCGCGCCGTAGGGACTCTGCTAGGGAGCGAGGTGACGCGCCGTTACGGAGCCGCCGGCCTGCCAGAAGATACGATCTGTCTGCACTTCCAGGGTTCTGCCGGCCAGAGTTTCGGCGCTTTCCTGCCACCGGGTATTACGTTGATCCTGGAAGGCGACGCCAACGACTATTTGGGCAAAGGCCTTTCCGGCGGAAAGATCATCGTCTATCCCCCTGCCGGCTCCACTTTTGTGGCCGAGGAGAACATCATTGTTGGCAACGTCGTCCTGTACGGCGCAACCAGCGGGGAGGCTTACATCCGTGGTGTGGCTGGCGAGCGCTTCTGTGTACGCAATAGCGGCGCCCTGGCCGTCGTGGAAGGCGTCGGTGATCACGGCTGCGAATATATGACCGGTGGGCGGGTGGTAGTCCTGGGGCGCACAGGGCGCAACTTCGCCGCCGGCATGTCAGGCGGAATTGCCTACGTGTTTGACGAGCGCGGCGATTTCGCCTCACGTTGCAATCACGAGATGGTGGACCTTGAGCCCGTGCAAGATCCGGCGGAGATTCAAGAGGTGCGGACGATGATTCGCCGCCATTGGGAATGGACAGGTAGTACCTTGGCCCAACGTATCCTGGAACACTGGGAGGCTTGCTTGCCCCACTTTGTCAAAGTCTTCCCCAAGGATTACCGACGGATGTTGCTGGCGCTCCAACGGGCCGAAAAGGAAGGGCTGAGCGGGGAGGCCGCCATCATGGCCGCCTTCGAGTTGAACAAGAGCGATCCGATTCGAGTAAGCGGTAACTGAGAAAGGAACAAGCCATGGGAAAGCCGACCGGTTTCCTGGAATATACGCGCGAATCACCACCCGAACGCCCCCCGCAGGAACGCATTTGTGACTGGCAAGAATTCCACCTGGACTATCCAGAAGAAAGCCTGCGCCGCCAGGCCGCCCGTTGTATGGATTGCGGGACGCCTTTTTGCCACGCCGGCATTTTGCTCAAAGGACTGGCCGTCGGTTGCCCGATTAACAACCTGATTCCAGAATGGAACGACTTGGTCTATCGCGGTCTCTGGCGACAAGCGTTCGAACGATTGCTGAGGACCAATAACTTCCCGGAATTTACCGGCCGAGTCTGCCCGGCGCCGTGTGAGGGCTCTTGCACATTGGGCATTCATGATCCACCAGTGACCATTAAAGCCATTGAATTGGCTATTATCGAAAAAGGATTTGAGGAGGGCTGGGTCGTCCCTCGGCCGCCCACGCAACGAACCGGCAAACGCGTCGCCATTGTCGGATCAGGGCCAGCCGGCCTGGCCTGCGCCGATCAGTTGAACAAGGCCGGCCATCTGGTCACTGTATTCGAGCGCGCCGACCGTCTCGGCGGTTTGCTCATGTACGGCATTCCGAATATGAAACTAGATAAGCGCATTGTCGAACGGCGCCTGGATTTGATGCGCGCAGAGGGCGTGCAATTTGTCACCAACGCGCACGTTGGCGTGAACTATCCTGTGGAAACATTGCGCAGGGAGTTCGATGCGATCGTCCTGTGTGGCGGGGCAACCAAACCGCGCGATCTACCTATCCCCGGCCGCGACTTGCAGGGCATTCACTTCGCCGTGGAATTCTTGCACGGCAACACGAAGCATCTCCTGGATCAAGAACACGGCGCTGGGCAAACCGAGGAGGTCTTTGGTTATCCTTACATCTCGGCCACCGATAAGGACGTGTTGGTCATCGGCGGGGGCGATACGGGCACAGATTGCGTCGCCACGGCACTCCGCCAGGGCTGCCGCAGTGTGATCCAGATCGAAATCCTTAATCGCCCACCAGATACGCGCCAGCCCGATAACCCCTGGCCAGAATGGCCCAAAGTCTACCGCCTGGACTACGGGCACGAGGAATACCTGGCGCTCTACGGTGCCGATCCGCGCCAGTATGCACGCACGGCCACTCGTTTCGAGGGCGATGAGCAGGGTCAGGTATGCGCCGTTCACACAGTCGGGGTCGAGTGGGTCCCTGACGAGAGAGGCCGGCCCACACCACGCCCGATTCCCAGCACGGAACAGGTTTATCCGGCCCAACTCGTCTTGCTGGCGATGGGTTTCCTGGGGCCGGAAGATACTTTGCTCGACCAGCTAGGTGTGGAGCGCGATGAGCGCGGCAACGTCCGAACCGCGTTTGGACAATACGCCACGTCGGTCCCTGGGATTTTTGCCGCCGGCGACATGCGGCGCGGCCAGAGCCTGGTCGTCTGGGCCATACGGGAAGGTCGTGGCGCGGCGCGCGAGTGCGATCGCTATCTGATGGGGACGACAGACCTGCCTTGAAGCGAGGTCGCCCATTTGGGTACTGGCCGGGCGTTCAGGCCCGGCTTTTTGATTCCCACCTATGCCAAATTGCCTGAAGGGGTACTAGAAGAGCAACAGGACATTTTTTAGAATGAAGCAAATCTTGTGAACAGGAGGAACAAACATATGGATGGAAACCCCATTATCAATACAGGAGATACCGCCTGGATCCTGGTAGCTTCGGCGCTCGTTTTGATGATGACGCCGGCGCTGGCCTTCTTCTACGGCGGCATGGTACGGAAGAAAAACGTTCTCTCAACCCTCAACCTCAGTTTCATCATCATGGCCCTGATTGGCGTGCAATGGGTGCTGTTTGGTTACTCCCTGGCCTTCGGCGACGATCTGGGCGGCCTAATTGGAAGTGGCAACTTCTTCGGCCTGCGAGGCGTTGGCGCGGACCCCAATCCAGACTACGCCGCTACGATTCCCCACCTGGCCTTTGCCGCCTTCCAGATGATGTTTGCCATCATCACTCCCGCCCTCATTACCGGCGCTTTTGTGGAGCGCGTGCGCTTCAAGGCCTTTTTGATATTCACCCTGCTCTGGGCCACCCTGGTCTATGACCCGGTCGCGCACTGGGTATGGGGCAACGGCGGTTTCCTGCGCGCGCTCGGTGCCCTGGATTTCGCCGGTGGGACGGTCGTACATATTGCCGCCGGCTTCTCGGCGCTGGCCTTCGCGCTCGTAATCGGAAGCCGTCGGGGCTTCGGGCGCTATGCCTTCGAACCACATAACGTTCCCTATAGCGTGCTGGGGGCTGGCCTCTTGTGGATGGGTTGGTTCGGCTTCAATGGCGGAAGTGCCCTGGCTGCCAATGGTCTGGCCATCCATGCCCTGGTCACGACCAATACGGCGGCGGCCGCCTGCGGCCTGGTCTGGATGTTCCTGGCCTGGCGCGATAACAAACCCAGCATTTTGGGCATCGTCACCGGCGCAGTTGTGGGATTAGTAGCCGTGACTCCGGCGGCCGGGTATGTCACGCCACTGGCTGCTATGCTCATCGGGGCAATCGCCGCACCTATTAGTTACTATGCGATTCGCCTGCGCCAGAAATGGAGCCTCGACGAATCGTTGGACGTCTGGGCTTGCCACGGCATGGGTGGCCTGTGGGGTGCGCTGGCCACTGGCCTGTTTGCGACCACAACTGTGAACGCGGCTGGCGCGAACGGCTTGTTCTACGGCAATCCCAAGCAATTTCTCATTCAATTACTCGCCGCGCTGATCGTCATCGCCTTTAGTTTTGGCGTGACCTATCTCCTGGCACGACTGCTCAAGGCTACCACCGGCCTGCGCGTGTCCGTGGAAGAGGAAGAGGTCGGTCTGGACATCAGCGAACACGGCGAGACAGCCTACGCATAAGGAGGTTCCCATGACCAAGAAAATCGAGGCTTTCATTCGTGAGGAGAAACTGAATGACGTCAAGGAAGCCCTGCGGGCGATCGGCATTGTCGGCATGAACGTCTTCGAGGTGCGGGGCCATGGGCGGGGCGGAGGTATCACGTTGACCGGCCGCTCAGGAACGTATCAGGTCGACATGTTACCACGTGTGCAATTGAACATTGTGCTCAGCGATCACAATGTCGAGAAGACCGTGCAAACGATTTGCGAGGCCGCCAGAACCGGCAACAAGGGAGACGGCATCATCTTCATCTACCCGGTGGAGGACGTGATTCGCATCCGCACGGGCGAACGCGGCCGCGAAGCCCTGATGTACGAAGGCGATATTGACGCTCGCCGGGAGGCTGGGCTGATATAATAGCCTGGAGTACACTCCGGGAACCGCCCTGGATTACCCTTTTGGGTACTGGATGGCTTCCTGGGAAATCCCTATAATCCAAACATCCTAACACGTATCCTGCACAGAGAGAAGGAGAGGCAATCATGGCCAGTACAGCAAAAGAAGTGATCGCCATGGCGAAAGAGAAAGAGGTCAAAATGGTGGACCTGCGCTTCGTGGACTTGCCCGGCACGTGGCAGCACTTCACCATCCCGGCGCACCGCTTGAGTGAGGAGCTGTTCGAGAACGGGATCCCCTTCGATGGTTCTTCCATCCGTGGCTTTCAGGAGATTCACGAATCGGATATGCTCCTCCTCCCCGACCCCGTGACGGCCTTCCTCGACCCCGTCGCGACAATCCCAACCCTGGTCCTGACCTGCGATGTTTACGACCCGGTCACCATGCAACCCTATAGCCGCGATCCACGCTATGTCGCCCGCAAGGCAGAGGCCTACCTGAAACAAACCGGCATCGCAGACACCGTGTTCATTGGGCCGGAAGCCGAATTCTTCATCTTCGACAGCGTTCGCTACGCCAGCGGTACGAACGAGGCTTTCTACGAGATAGATAGCGTGGAAGGTTGGTGGAACAGCGGCAGCGCCAACAAACCGAACTACGGCGGACAGATACAACCCAAGCGCGGGTACTTCCCGGTTCCACCGGCCGACACTCTACAAGACGTGCGCTCGCAGATTGTCATGGCCCTGGAGGCGGCCGGGGTACCGATGGAAGTCCACCACCACGAGGTCGCTACGGCCGGCCAGGCCGAATTGGGGATGCGTTTCGACACGCTAACCCGCATGGCCGACAAGCTCCTGATTTACAAGTACATTGCCAAGAACGTCGCTCGCAAGAATGGCAAGACGGTCACGTTCATGCCCAAGCCACTCTTCGGCGATAACGGCTCCGGCATGCACTGCCATCAGTCGCTGTGGAAAGGCGATACTAACGTGTTCTACGATCCTTCCGGCTACGCCGGCCTTTCGGATATCGCCAAGTACTACATTGGCGGTCTGCTCAAACATGCTCCGGCGTTGCTAGCCCTGACCTCACCGACTACCAATTCCTTCCGTCGCCTGGTGCCAGGCTTCGAAGCGCCGGTCAACCTGGCCTATTCGCAACGCAATCGCTCGGCCATCTGCCGCATTCCGGTTACCAAGAGCGCCAAGGCCAAACGCATCGAATTCCGCGCACCAGACCCCTCGTGTAACCCATACCTGTGCTTCGCGGCTCTCCTGATGGCCGGCCTGGATGGCATCCAGAATCGAATTGACCCTGGTGAGCCAATAGACAAAGACCTCTATGAATTGCCTCCGGAAGAAGCGCGCCTGATCAAGCAAGTGCCCGGTTCGCTGGGTGAGGTGCTGGACGCCCTGGAAGCCGATCACGAATGGCTACTCAAAGGCGATGTCTTCACCAAGGATATCCTGGAGGCCTACATTACCTACAAACGCAAGAATGAACTCGACCCGGTCCGCCTGCGCCCTACGCCGCACGAGTTCGTGTTGTACTACGACATTTAAATGTCAGGACGCCTTCTCTTTCCCATTGCAAGGCCGAGGTGGACTCGGCCTTGCTTGCCATACCGCTCTTCCCACGAGCGTGTTAAAATTCCTGCGACATGGATTCGTACCGCCAGTCGTCTCTTGAGTCCGATCCCCGTCTCCTCGAGGCTTTAGCCTGTCTCAACCAGATCGGCGATACGATCAACCGTCTGGCTCCCGGCGATCTGGCCAGCAGCGAGGAGACCCTGCGCTTGATCGTTGAGAGCGCGATCCGGGTCGTTCCGGGCGCTTCGGCAGTGATCTATACGTTCAATGCACTCAGAAAGGCCTTCGAGCCGGAATCGCGCGTTTCGGCCGGCGAGATCAACCGTCATGCGCCCGCGCGGACGCCCTATCCCGAGGACGCGCCGCGTCCGCATGGAGCCGGCATGCGCGCCATCGAGCAACGACGACGGGTCCTCTCGTATGAAGAGCACGATTTAGATGTCCATCCCTACTACCGATCTATTGGTGTAAAAGCGACAGCATGTTTTCCCCTTATCGTAGCCCAACAACCGGTAGGGGCGCTGTACGTCTACCTGCATCAGGAGCGCGAGTTCAATCGCCTGGAATTGTTGATGCTAGAAAATTTCGTCAATCAGGCAGCCATGGCCATCTACCACAGCCGCCGCCTGGGGGATATGCGTCGCGATCTCCTTCGCAAGGAGGATGACTTCCGGCGCTTGCAACGGGCTGGTATGTTGATTTCCTCGCGCCTGCAGTTAGAAGAAACCCTGCAATCCATCCTCCACCTAGCCTTGGAGGTCACGAACGCCCGCTATGGAATCTTTCGCTTGCTCGATCGCGATGGCAGGACGTTGGTCACGCGCGCCGTGGCCGGAGAAGACCTCGACCGCCCGATGGTCGAGGCCCTTTCCCTGGATTCGAACAGCATCATGGCCTGGGTCGCACGTTCTCGTCAATCCATCTTAATTCCGGACTTACGTGCCGAACCCTGGTCCAAACTGTATTACCCTCTCGACGCTAATCGGGAAATGCGCTCCGAACTGGCTGTGCCATTGATCAACGCCAGCGGACGCCTGGAAGGGGTTTTGAACCTGGAAAGCCCAGAGCCTGGGGCCTTCCGTGAAGAGGATCGCTATATCCTCCAGACGCTGGCCACTTATGCTGTGATCGCGATTCAGGAAGTCCGTTTGCTGGATGCCCTGCTGGAAATCGCGCGTTTATTGCTCACCCAATCGTGTCAGGAAACGCTGACTCACATCACCAGAGCAGCTTGTGAGTTGCTCAACGCCGCCGATGCCGCCATCTGGCTGGTGGATGGTAAGGAGCTGGTGCTGTGCGTGGCTTCTGGCGGTCATTCCCACGGCGACCGCATTCCTCTGGAAGGAAGCCTAGCCGGCCAGGCCGTCTTGGAGCAAGCGACGGTCATCGCCCAGGACGTCCGTCTCGATTCACGCTTTCATCGCCAGGACCTGGCACGGCGGCACCGCTGGGCGCGCGCGCTGATCGTGCCAGTCGCCGCCGGTGAAGGGGTAGCGCCCATCGGCGCTTTCAGCGTCTACAGCACCGAAGAGGATCCCGGCCGTTTCGCCGAGTCCGACTGGGATAAAAAGGTGCTGACCTGCCTGGCACATTACGCCGCCTTGGCCGTTCAGAACGAACAGCATCAGCAAGCCCTGCGTGCCGCCCAGGAACAGCGTTCCATCGCCGAGATGTTCGCCGCGATTGGTGACATTGCCTCGAATTTGCTCCACCAACTAAACAATAAAGTAGGCACAATCCCTGTGCGCATCCAGAATATTCAAGAGAAATGTCGCCCCGCCCTCGAAGCCGATACTTACCTGGCCAATAATCTAATGGAAATCGAGCGTTGCGCCTCCGAGGCGATGCAGAGCGTGCGCGCGAATCTGGCTCACCTGCGACCGCTACGCCTGGAACCCGTCTACGTCGCCGCACGCGTCAGCGAAGCCCTCCAATCCGTGAACCTGCCCCCTGACGTGCGCGTGTACACAGAAGGGCTGGAACACCTGCCGATGGTCCTGGCCGCCGCCCAAAGCCTGACCTTTGTCTTCGCCAACCTGTTCGAAAACGCTGTGGAGGCCATGCACGGCAAAGGGGAAATTCGGGTGCGCGGCACCGCCGGCGATAAGTGGGTAGAAATTAGCGTCAGCGATACCGGGCCAGGCATTCCCCTCGCTTTGCAGGAACGTATTTTCGAATTGCACTATTCAGGCCGCAGCGGAACGCGTCCCGGCAAGTTGGGGTTTGGGCTGTGGTGGGTTAAGACGCTCATGAATCGACTGAATGGCTCCGTGCGAGTAGAAAGCGATGGCCGGCACGGAACAACTTTTCATTTGCGCTTGCCGCGTGTGGAGGAATCGCCGTGACTCCTTCTCCCTGGCGTGCTCTGGTCGTGGAAGACGATCCTTCCTGGCAACAGATTCTGGCTGAATTGCTGACCGATTGCGGCCTGGAAGTGGATGTAGCCGGCAACCTTGAGCAGGCTCTGGTCTTTCTCAAAGCACAACCGCACCGCCTGGCCGTGATCGACCTCTCTCTGGACGAGTACGATCACAACAACCATGACGGCCTGCAAGTCCTGACCGCCGTGCGACGCCTGGATCCCGCCTGCCAAACGATCATGTTGACCGGCTTTGCCACCGTCGAACTGGCCGTCTCGGTCCTGACCGAATACGGAGCGTTGACGTTTCTGCGCAAGGAAAACTTCTCGCGCGCACAATTTCGCGATATTGTCGCACGCGCCCTGAGCAGTGCTCCGGCCGCGCGGCCTGCGGAAGTAAAGCCAGCCACCCCTACCCCAAGCCCGCCCGTGTCTCCCCGCACCCTGGTCGGAAAAGCGCTGGTGGTAGATGACGACGCCGGCTGGCGCAGCCTCCTGACAGAAATGCTCACCGACCTGGGATTCTCGGTTCGGGCCTGTAGCGGTTATGGAGAAGCGCTCGGTTACCTGCGACGCGAGAAATTCCTGGTTGCTGTAGTAGACCTGTCTCTCTCGGGCGAGGCCTGGAAAATCGCACGTCTGGGTGGCGAGATGGAAGGCTACCAGTTGCTGGACCTGGCTCGGACGCTCAACGTCCCGGCGATTCTCGTTAGTGGAGCCGCCTCGAAGGATGCCATTCAACGCGCCTATATGGAACATGGGGTATTTGCCTGCCTGGAGAAGCAGACCTTCGATCGCGCCTCCTTCTCCCGTCTGGTTCAGGAAGCAACCCAAACGCGCCGGCCAAGCGGGGAACTGGCTCTCCTGACCGAACGCGAACGCGAGGTGCTGGAATTGCTGGCGCAGGGCCTGACCAACAAAGTCATCGCCGAACGTCTCCAGGTCAGCACCAACACGGTCAAACGGCACCTCAAGGCCATTTTCGAAAAATGGGGTGTACACACACGTGCCGCGGCCGTGGCAAAGGCCGTCGAGGCATTAAAGCAATCACACGGCGCCTAATCCCCTGACGGGCAAATCTCACCCAGGTCAACAGCAGGAGTCCAGGGGGAAGTGTGTTTGGATTCTATTGGCAAAGTAGCAAATACCGTCAACGACTGTCGAGAACGGATACACGAACGAGGCTGCTCGCGGCACGGACACCGATATTCGTTCTCCTTCGTTGACGGCTCCCCGTCATGCCACAACGGAGGTCCTGTATAACGGCCCGCTGTGGCACAGGTCCCTTCCCTGTCTATTGGACACAACTTTAGGCGTTAGGACGGCAGTTAAACTGCCGTCCTAACTAGCCTCCCATACTCCCTGCCAGAAGTGCCGGTTCCCAACAGCTGCTCTGGTAGATTGTGGGGGTATGAACCGCCGACCGTAGGCCGCGGACGCCAGGAGGTTGGGGAGAATATTTCTGGCCTGGTAAAAATGGACACCCCAGCAACAGAACAAAGTAAAATAAAGAATGAGGACTTGTGATCGGGCAAGATACGATTACCCGGCGCGCGACGCGCATAGACTGAAGGGATGTTTGATGCCATTGGCCATTAGAAGCCATTTTCGCTAATTACCAAGCCCACTCATTACGCCGATGTGAGATACCGAACAGTCTTTAAGCTCGAGTTTAGACAAAACACATTTTGCTCCTATATATGGTGGTGGATACTGCCCGCTAACCGCCACATGTGGCGGTTTTGCTGATTTTGTCTAAATACGAGTTTAAGGAGTGAAGGATATTTATGTATACGCCCGGAGATAATCAATCTGACTTGAACTATCTACTCCAACAAGACTTGATTAGCAATTTGATTCCAAATATAGGGAAAGCAGCATGGCAAGTCGTTTATAACACCATTAACGATGCGCCTCCCAACCGACTTACTATCTTTTCCGCTCTGCTGGAAAAACGGGTTGTGGAAGGAGCACTAAAAAGCGAGAACTGGGACCTGATGATAGATGGCTCTTATGGTTCTGGGATTCGTCCCTTGATCATCAGGAGAGATTTCCATGGCGCCTGGCCTACTTACCTAGAGGTGTGTGAAGAGTTCCGCCATTTCCACAATCTTGCAGAAGATCACGAACGCAAGATTCTCTTAGATTTCGACGAGTCCGGTTACAAGATAGACGTGGCCCGGATTACCGAACATGGAGATCAGCATCGAGTAGATGTCTTCTGGAAGTACTTGAGAGAATTTCTCGCGGCTACTCAGCTACACCTTGCTATATACTTTGACTCTTATCGTTACTCTGTCATCCGAATGCAGAATGTCCCCCAAAAACAGCGGCAACTGACCTGCCAGGGAAACATGCATCGGTACGCCAGGGTTATTGTGGATTATGAGAAGCATGGTTACCATACACTCTCTTGTCTTCGAGGAAAAGTTATTGTTGCACCACCACCAACACAGGAATGTGGCAAATGGCCATTTGAAGAGCCAAGACATAGAAATGAAGAAGATGGGTCGTTTATTATCGGCGTGGACTCCTATGGCAGGGAGATTACAGCTGTGCCTAACCCAGAGTGCCATGGGAGTGAGCCAAAATATTTACGGACCCTCGTTTATTTTAGGAAAGAGGTTCTGCAAAAATACTATGCAGCGTCTGAGCGGTACTATGTTGGAGACGGTTGTCTCCGATGCCATAGCCTATGGGAACTACCAATCGACAACGATCATCCGACTTATGTCGTTGTATTTCTAAACCACCTTAGTCGCGCTATTCCCTATCGAGAGCGATTACATTGGAAACAATATAATGTTCCCCCGCCACCACCGGCCGACGCAGAGATGAGTCGGACATTCTTCCAGCGCAGCATCCTGGGTCAGTTCGCTGAGGCCGAAAGCGAGGATCTAGTTTTCCGTCGAGAATATTCGCGTCTGAACGAGGCCTGGCGCCAGAAGATGGGATGGCCGCTCTTCAGGGAGCCAATGGAGGGAGATAAGTACATTTTGCAGAGTGTTCACATCCCTGTTTCTGACTCCCAGAGTGAACTGGATGAACAGGTTCTTGGACTTGCTAAACTGCTGATAGACTCCTTAAACGAGGAAGCATTAGCAAAAGCATCAAGTCGGGAGCGTCATGATGGAAAAGGCATCACCAAGCTCGAGCACTTTCTTGAAAGCAAAGGATGGGAAGAAAGGGGAAATATGATCCAGTTTATGAGGGATCTGCAAGAATTGCGCTCTGTAAGTGTTGCCCATCGCAAGGGCAATACCTATCGAAAAGTCCTGCAGAGACTTGGTTTGGCACAAAGAAGACAAGACGAGGTAATGAAAGTGCTTTTGGCAAAAGCAGTAACAGCGCTTCAGGCTTGCCAAGAGTTTGTGAGACAAACTGATAGTGAATGAGATCTTACCTTGGCCTTTGGACTCGATCCCAACTTAAGTAACAACACATAAAGGTACCAAATGCATAAAGGTACCAAATGTAGGAATGTGGCCTATAATCTACAATTCCCCTTACCATTGCGACCATACACCCAAAGTTAGGTATGATTACATCCAGGCCAAGCTGCAGTTCCTCACCATCTTCCCCAGAACCGTGTCATATAGTTTAGGATAGCCATCTCATGCCGTACCGTCTCTCCCCTTCCGATTTGACCTTTCTCTGGGATGAATGCCCGCGCTGCTTCTACCTGAAGGTCAAGCACGATTTCCGTCGTCCCGCCGTACCATTTCCGGCTATTTTCTCGACCATTGACGGGCTAATGAAGGATTTCTTCCGGGGTCAACCCACCCAGGCCCTGGGGGCCGGTCTGCCGCCGGGACAGGTGTTGTTCGCAAGCCGGCGTGTCCAATCCGCGCCGATTGCCCTGCCCGGTCACGGGGAAACCTGCGTGCTGGCCGGTTTTTTCGATAGCCTGCTGGCCTTTGACGATGGGTCCTACGGTATCGTGGATTTCAAGACCGCCGTGCCCAAAGCCCACCACGTGGCCTTCTATGGGCGCCAGTTGCATGCCTACGCGTACGCTCTCGAACACCCGGCGGAGGGCAAATTGCACCTGACGCCGATCAGCCGCCTGGGTTTGCTCATTGTCGAACCGCAGGAGATGGCACGCCAGGCAGATGGTCGCATTGCCTACCTGGGTCCGCTTACCTGGCTGGAAGTGCCGCGCGACGATGCCGCGTTTCTAAACTTCCTCTCGGAGGTGATGGGATTGCTCGAAGCCCCCACGCCTCCACCGGCCGCAGAGACCTGTGTCTGGTGCGCCTACCGTCAGTCCGCGCGGCAGCAGGCCGAGTTTTGAAGGTTGCTCACAGTGGGGAATATCGCAACTCTCGCCCCTGCTGGTCATAGCAAAACGCACAGGAGAATTTCGTATCGGTATTGCGGGGCAGTCTCCCTGCAAAGTGTTGGTGAACGCACAGTGCGCCAGTTTTTACCACAGAGAGCGCAGAGGGCGCTGAGAAAAACCAGAAAAGTTGGAAAACTCTGCGTGCTCAGCGGTGAAGTTGAGTGTTGTCACTCAAGAGGGAGACTATCCATGTCGGATGGATCGTCTTTTGTCCCTAGCAGAGAGGGAGGGAAAGCTGGAAATCGGGACGGCGACCATCCAGGAGCAGGAAGGGAGCCGCACGCCCGACCACAATCCCCAAGCCCCGCAGAGCGGAAAGCGAACGAATCTTGCCCTGTCGCCGCGCCCGCAGAATGGCATCTGCTCCTTTGGGACCAATGCCCGGCACGCGCAACAGTTCTTGACGCTCCGCACGATTGATCTCGACAGGATTCGCGACCAGATTCTGGCGTGCCCAGAGCAATTTCGGGTCCGTATGCAGGGGGAGCATTCCCTGACCCTCGAACGGCAATTCCTCCACCTCAAAGCCGTAATCGCGCAGGAGAAAAGAAGCCTGGTAGAGACGGTGCTCCCGCAAGGTAGGGGTGGGCGGCTGATTCTCTAGCGGTGTGTCCGGGACGGGTTGGAAAGGAGAATAGTACGCCCGGCTCAAGCGCAGGCGACGATACAGGTAAGCCGTCATGCTCAAGAGTTCGAGGTCGGTTTCGCCCGCGCCACCAGCTACGAACTGAGTCACGCTGGATGGCCAGCGCTGCCGGCCGTCGCCGGAACGGCGAATCTCCTCCATCCACTGCAAGGGTTGGAGCAATTCGGTGACGAATTGCTTATGTGGCGCCAGGCGTGCCAGACGCGTATCGTTGGGGGCTTCCAAATTGACAGACACCCGGTTCGCCAACTGCATGGCGCGCTCCACCTGGGCGCGTTCCGCGCCCGGCATGATCTTGAGGTGAATATAGCCGCGAAAGCCAAATTTGTAGCGTAGAATCTCGGCCGTTTCGAGCAGGCGATCCTGCGTACGCGGTCCGCCACCAACCAGACCAGAACTGAGGAAGACCCCCTCGGCAATGCCTTTCTGGACCAACATCATGAAAAGACGCGCGAACTCTTCCGGGCGGAGAGTAGCACGGCGAAAATCGCGGCCGGCGCGGAAAGGACAGTAATAACAATCGCGCTCACAGGCCGAGGAAAGCAAGGTCTTGAGCAGGCGAATGCGCTGACCGTTGGGAAGCACAGCCGGGTGGACGAAGACAGCCTCAGGACAGTTCTCGGTCCGATCCAGATAAGGAGTGCTGGCGAAACGCTCTTCGGCCGGCTCCAGGGACATCTGCTCGGAAAGCATCTTCAGCCGCACAAGAGCATCCATACTTTTATTATAGAACATATGTACTGTTTGTCAAGAGCCGTCCACAAATTTACATTACCCACCGCCGTGCGGACAGGCAACCGCCCTGCAGCCGCCAGAAGCAGTAGTGTTCCGGGCCCAGTCTCACGAGTCTCCCGCTTCCTACATTCGCACAGCATGTGGACCTGTCTATTACCCACAAGTAGGGCAAAATGGAAATTTGCCAATCCTTTGCCCCATCCCGCAGGTGGGAGACTTGTGCCACGCTTTGCCTGCGTTAGGACGGCAGTTGAACCGCCGCCCTAACGCCTGAAATGGCTACTTCTCGCCAACCATTCTTTTCTGCCCTTCTCTTCCAGAGCAAGTTTCTGGACAATCCAAATCCTGAGCCAACCGAACAAGATGTGTACACTAGATAGCATGTGGACAGGGTATAATACAGGATAAGTTAGATTACAGAAGTAACATCTGGTAAGTGAGCATCCAAGAAACCGGGGAGGCCTGTTGTGCCAGACTTCCTGAACGAGGCTATAGCCCTTTTCCCTTACCTGCAATCCCTGCGGCGCGATTTCCATCGTCACCCCGAGTTGGGATTTCAGGAGGTGCGCACGGCAAGCATCGTAGCCCGTGAACTAAGCCAGCTCGGGCTGGAGGTACAAACCGGGATTGCCGAGACCGGCGTGGTAGCCCTCCTACGGGGTAGCCGGCCGGGGCGTGTAGTCTTGGCACGCGCTGACATGGACGCGCTGCCCATTACCGAGGAAAACGATGTGGAGTACGCCTCGCAGACAAAGGGAGTTATGCATGCTTGCGGGCACGATGGTCATACCGCCATTCTTCTGGGGGTAGCGCGTCTCCTGGCCGCCCACCGCGAGGAACTATGTGGCACGGTTAAATTCGTCTTTCAGCCGGCGGAGGAGGGCATGGGGGGCGCCCTGCGGATGATCGAGGCCGGCGTGCTGGAAAACCCGACGGCAGACCTCGCCCTGGCCCTCCACCTGTGGAACGAACAACCGCTCGGCTGGCTGGGCATCCCCCAGGGACCAGCTCTGGCAGGAGCAGAGATCTTCGAGATCAAAGTGCGTGGCAAAGGCGGACATGGCGCGGTACCCCATCGAAGCACAGATCCGGTGCTGGCTGCCAGCCAGATGGTCGTCGCTTTGCAAAGCATCGTTTCCCGCAATGTTGAGCCACTCAAGGCAGCTGTGGTCAGCGTATGTACCATCCACGGAGGCGAGGCCTTCAACGTCATCCCACAGGAAGTTAAATTGAGTGGAACCATTCGCACATTCGAACCGGAGGTACACGAAAAAGTACTCGAGCGCTTCGAGGTCATCGTCTACGGCCTAGCGGAGACGATGGGCTGTCAGGCAGAACTCGAACTGAAGCAGGTGGCTCCAGCCGTGATCAACCGCGCCGATCTGGCCAACCGCTGGCAAGCGTTAGCGCGTCAGCTGTTCCCAGAAGCAACGGTGGACGGGAACAACTATGTTTCCATGGGATCCGAGGATATGGCCTTTTTCTTCGAACGCGTGCCTGGTTGTTTCGCCTTTGTCGGCTCGGCCAATCGCGAAAAGGGTCTGACTGCCGGTCATCATCACCCGCGCTTCGACTTCGACGAGCAGGCCTTACCGCGCGCCGTCGCATTGTTGGCCGCGGCAATCTTCGACTTTTCCCAGTAGGAGAATGCCATGACCAAAACCCCTATTCTGCGTCGTCCTCTAGAAGTTGCCTTCCTGAATTTAAATGGATGGGGCCTGGGATTCGCCTATGCAGGTCGCTGGATTCGCTTCGGGCTGTATCTGGTGCTCAACGGCCTCATTCTGGCGACGGCTTTTGTAACCAGGGCCCATCGTCTGCCCTGGCTTTGGGGCGGTGTGTTCCTGTCCTGGCCCCTGTGGCAGGCTTTCGATGGTTGGCTGGCTACCGTTCTGCGCAACCGTCGCTATCCCGAAGCAGTGATTCCCTGGCGCTGGCCGGCGTTGGTCGCGGCAGTGGTGGCCCTCGGAATCGCCCTGATAGGCGCTACGAGTTTTGGGCTGCTGGGCCAGTGGGAGTACCAACGGGGGATGACAGCCTTCGAGCGCACCGATTTCGCAACCGCCTGCCGACGTTTTGAGAATTTCACCACCTACTATACCATTACCCTGAACCCCAACCTGAAAAAAGCGGAGACAAAACTGGAGGAATGCGCCCTGCTGGCTCAAGCGGCGCGCTTAAGCGAGCACGGCAACTACGAGGCCGCCATTGGTGCTTACCAGGAGTACCAGGAGCGTTTCGGCACTACCGAGATCGATTCCTACATACAGGAGCAGATCGCGGCGAACTACCGCCTACGCGCCCTGGAATTGCTTGCCACGGACGCGTACGAGCAGGCAATCGAAAAGTACCGTGTGATTCAAGAACACTACGCCAGCACCGAAAGCGGCGCGCGCCTGGAGGAAGATTTGGCAGAGGCCTATGCACGCTGGGCAAAATTCTTGCTTGAGCAAGGCGAGTACGAGGCCGCGATTGAGAAGTATCGCCGTTTCGCCTCACAGTATCCGACCGCAGCATGGAGCAAGCAAGTCCCGCTTGAGATCGCCAGAGTCTACATCGCCTGGGGAAACGCCCTGGACACAGATGGCGACTTTCTCGGCGCGCTGGATAAGTTCCAGCAGGCTCAGGTGGGTGTGGAGGATGATCAACTCGTGCAGGAGGCCCGCCGGCAGTATGAGTCGGCACTCTACCACTTGAGCCGAGATCCGGGCTCGCAAGGCTGGATTGTGATGAACGCAACGCTCAGTCGTGCCTGCAAGGGACAGCCAGCCGAATTGGCCGCCATTGGCTATCAAGTCAACGAGGCGCCTCGTGCGCGCCTCTGTCACGGCGAGGATACCCCTACCTACGCCTTACCCTTCGACTTACAGGCAGAGTACCCCGCCCATTTCCTGTATGTCATCAAGATTACCGCAGGCAGCACGAAAGGGAAAGATTGCGGATGGTATGTCAGCGATCGTACGGGCAGTCGGCTCCGCCTTTACCTGGACCGCCCCTGGTGGAAAGTGGAGGTGATCAGCACGTTGACCGGTCTGGTGGCACATAGTAAACGCTTCGAGGGGCGCACTTCCTATAGTTACTGCCCATCAACCTACACGTACCAATCCAGCCAGGTTTCGGGTAACGAGATTCACGATGAGGGCCTCCCGCCTGATGAGGAGGCCATTGGCAATTGGTTGCGTCAGGTGATGAAATAGACGATAGACAATGGACGGTGGACGGTGGACGGTGGATAGAGGATGGTTGAGTCTTGTTACGCGTAACCCCTTCTTTGTTGTTGGATGAAGAGGAAGTGGAATTTGTTTTCGTGCGCGCCGACGGCCCAGGTGGACAGAATGTAAACAAGGTGGCGACGGCCGCGCAGTTGCGTTTCGATGTCCGCCGTTCTGCTTCCTTGCCGGAAGCGGTGAAAGTGCGTTTAGAGCGGCTGGCCGGGCAGCGCCTGACGCGCGAGGGTGTGCTGGTGATTCGCGCCAGCCGTTATCGGACGCAAGAGCAAAATCGGGCCGATGCCCTGCGGCGTTTTCTCAGTCTGGTGAGGCAGGCCGCCCAGGAACCTCGCCCCCGCCGCCCGCTTGCCCCTCCGCCAGAAGCCAAAGCCAGACGACTGGCCCACAAAAGGCGTCGCGCCGAAATCAAGCGTTTGCGCCAAGACGGGCGATTCGAGGAATGAACTCTCCCGGAGTCAAGACAGCCACCTTTCTTTTCCAGCAGGAGTTAAATGATTTCCTGCGCCCCTCGCAGCGAGGGCGCGTCGTCGCAATCTCCTTTCGCGAGCGCCAGACGGTCAAGCACTTGATCGAGTCGCTTGGTGTGCCCCATGTCGAACTCGGGCTGGTACGGGCTAACGGCCAGCCAGTGAGGCTCGACTATCTCGTGAGCGATGGGGATTTCATTGAGGCTTTCCCTTGTTCACCAGGTTGCCCGATTGAGCCGCGCTTCCTCCTGGATAATCACCTGGGCAGGCTGGCTGCCCACTTGCGGATGCTGGGCTTCGACACTCTCTATCGAAACGATTACGAGGACGCACAACTGGCGACGCTCCTGGCACAAGAGAACCGCATCCTGCTCACGCGCGATCGCCGTTTACTGATGCGCAAGGTTGTCCGATACGGGTATTGTCTGCGATCGCTGGAGCCGCTCGAACAGATACAGGAAGTCATCCGTCGCTTCGACCTACTCCCCCTCATCCGTCCTTTCCATCGTTGCTTGCGTTGCAATGCGCTGCTGGAAGAAGTCAGCAAGCAGGAGGTATTGTCGCGTCTGTTGCCGTTGACGCGCAAGTACTACAACGAGTTCCGTCTCTGTCGCTCCTGCAACCAGGTGTACTGGAAGGGTTCCCACTACGAGCGGATGCAGGCTCTGATTACCACTCTACAGACAGGTGAGGCCAGTAGAGCCGAGCGCCACGGATAAATCAGTTTTGCTTCTGTTCCTTGCCAAAATAACCCACCTTTGTTGACCATCCAGGATAATTTCTACCCGCCGACCAGGACGCTTTGCAGGGACATGGATGACTTTCAGGCAGGATGGCAGGAAATCAGGCGCTTGAGGCAGGATTTCGCCCAAGCGACTCCTTGCCCTCTGCAAGAAGTCCCAATTGAGCCAATCGCCCCCTTCCTCCGGGTAGCTTGCCAGGAGACTGGGACACTTTCTTTACGGTAATGCTCCTGGCGCGTCCCCAAACACCCCGCTAGCGGGGAACGAGCGCTCTACCGCTGAAATCACAGAGTAGGCGGGGAATTTTCAGGAAAGCATTCTCGCTCCTGGCGGTTTGTCTTTGCCGCGGAATCATCTTACTTACTGATGTTGTCGCCTTGTATTGAACGGCTCTTCACCCACTCCACCAAACCACCCGCCTGGACAATGGCGCGCACATGATCCGGAAAAGGAGGAAAGGGAAACTCGCCAGCCGGCAGGCGGATGACGCCCGCGGCCAAATCCACCTCGACCGGATCGCCGCTCTGTGCCGCCTCGACAGCCTGGGGACAGACGATGGCCGCCAGACCCTGGTTGAGAGCATTGCGGTAAAAAATCCGGGCGAAGGACTGGGCGACGATAGCCCGCACTCCTTTGTACTTGAGACAGGTCACCGCCTGTTCGCGCGAACTCCCACAACCGAAATTCCGTCCGCCGAAGACGACATCGCCCTCTCGCGCCTTGCCGGCAAAGACAGGATCAAGGTCCTCCAACGCATGGGCGGCAATCTCCTCCGGCGTACTGGCCGTATAGGTGTATTTACCGGGGAAAATCTGGTCGGTGTTGACATTGTCGCCATATTTCCAGACCCTGCCATGCGGCCGGAAGCCCTCTGCCTGGGAGAGGCGTATACCAGCAGAGGAAGTACTCGTGTCCCGGTGTGCCTCCCGCGCGACGCGCAGCGCAGGGGTTGCGCCTGTGCTCGCTGGTAGAGGGTGGTCTTCCAGTTCGAGAGGACTGCCAATGCGCCCCAGGATAGCGCTGGCCGCCACCACCGCCGGCGAAGCCAGGTAGATTTCCGCTTCAGGCTGTCCCATACGGCCTTTGAAGTTGCGGTTGGCGGTTGAGATGACCACCTCGCCGGCCGCCGGGATGCCCAGATGATTGCCCATGCAAGGTCCACAGCCGGGTACCCCCACCAGCGCGCCGGCCGCGAGCAACGTCTCCAGAATGCCCTGCCGCACTGCCTCTTGCAGGACCTGTTGCGAGGCCGGGATGACCAACAAACGCGTGTGCGGGTGTACGCGCCGCCCGCGCAATACCTCCGCGGCCGCGGCCAGGTCCTCCAAACGGCCATTCGTACAGGTGCCGATGAAGGCCATATCCACGCGCCGGCCGGCAACGGCGGAAAGTGGTTGGACGTTTTCCACGCTATGCGGACAGGCAACCATGGGCTCCAGGCGATCGAGATAGAGATCGTACTCCGCCGTATAGGTCGCGCCTTCATCGGGATAGAGCGCGCCTGCACGCAGGCGTTCGACAGGTTGCCCGCAGCGCGCTGCCAGGTACTCAAACACCCTCTCGTCCGGCGGTAGATAGGCATTCTTCGCGCCGATCTCCGCCATACTATTCGGAATCACCATGCGGCTCTCCAGCGAAAGGCTGGCCAGTCCCGGCCCGGAGAACTCGATCGAGGCATACAGGCCGCCTTCCGCTCCCAGTTCCCGGCTCAGGTACAGGCAAAGATCCTTGGCGGTCACGCCGGCCGGCAGCGCGCCGTGCAAGCGAATCAAGATACTTTCTGGGACACGTAGCCAGATGTGATCAGTAGCCCATAGCACGGCTATCTCGCTACGTCCAAGCCCGGCGCCGAACGCACCCAGCCAGCCATAATGGGTAGTATGGCTATCGGCGCCGAGAATCAGGTCACCGGGCAAGACCAGGCCTGTTTCGGATAACACCTGATGACAAATTCCACGGCCAACGTCAAAGAAGTGTGAAATGCCCTGCTCCTGGACGAAGGTGCGCGTCTCGGCATGGTTTTGGGCATGTTTGGGCGTGGGCGGCGGCGAGGCATGGTCTAGGACGATGCACACCTTTTCGGGCCGGGCGATTCGCCGCGCGCCGAGTTCCTGGTAAAAGATGCGCGCGATCGCGGCCGTATTGTCGTGAGAAAGGATGCGGTCCGGGGATACCTCGACAATTTCGCCGGCGCGCGCGGAGGCGCGCCCAGCCGCGCGCGCCAGGGCCTTCTCGGCAAACGTCATCGCACTCATAGTTCATACCTCCGTCGGTGTATTCGACGCGAAGTGCGATCCATGCGCTGGACGATCTTGGGAGCACTCTCCGGAGTCTGGACGCGTGGCTGGAGATGGAATTCCTCGCGCGCAATCCGCAGCAGCAGTTCCGCCGCAGAAATCTTCCCATTCAACTCCGACGTACTCTCCTTAAACCGCGCCGTCACCTGCCGGGCTGTTTCCTCATCCACATCGAAGTAATTGATCTCGCGCAGGAAGTAGTGGACGACATTCCAGCCGGAAAGCGGGCCGAGCAGAATATCCTGCTCACTGACCCCGAACAAGTCCAGGGGATGAGCCTCATAGGCCGCCGCATCGTGCAGCACGGCGCCCTGATGAACACCGGCAGTGTGCGTGCGGTTTGTCAGGCTGACTGGCTCCTTCGAAGGAACGAGCGTCTTAAGTTTATCGGCCATGGTGACGTTGATGGGATAAGAACTGCGCAGATTGTAGCCCTCCAGGTAATCGTATTGCTGTTCGGCAACCAGGTTGAAGAGCAAGGCTGTCATGGAGGTGATTCCGGAACGTTCCCCGATGCCCAGCAGGGTGGTATTGACATACTGCGCGCCGTTCAGGACGGCCTCCAGGGCATTGACCAGCGACAGGCCGCGATCATCGTGGAAGTGAATCTCCAGGGGCGTCTTGGGGTAACGCTCACGCAACGCCTGGACCCGTTGGGCGACCACGGGCGGAGTCGCCACGCCAACCGTATCGGGCATGCCCAGCCGGTCCACATACTCCACCAGGGGATCGTAGACACGAAAGAGCATGTCAAGCGGCGTGCGAAAGGCGTCCTCCCCGCTGAAACGCAGAATCAGATTCGGATGGTTGCGGCGTAAATCCTCCAGCAACGGACGAGCAATCTGGATGATCTCGTCAATTGTCTTGCCGTGGTTAAAGGCCTGTGCCTGTGGCGAGGTGCCCATGTACAGGTTAAGGCCATCGAAGCCAGCCTGGATGGCGGCTTCCACGTCTTTCGGATGACAGCGCACATGCGCCAGGAGGAAGGTGTAGCCCTTCTGCACAATCAGGTCGTCGCGCGTCGCCCGAATGGCCTGAATATCCTCGGCCTCCCGCTTGCTGACATTCGGCGCAAATAACTCGATGAATTTCACGCCATATAGGATCAGGGCGCGAACGATTTCCTCTTTATCCTGCGTAGTGAAGTAATACTTATAGTGATCGTGCAAGAGCGAAGTCTGCTGACCCTCGCGCAGCGAAGTGTCAATGATCTCGAGTGGTCGCGGGTGGTACCTACGAAAGTAATCGCGATCGGCAGCAGCGGTCATGAGAGCACCTCCTTCAGAGCGGCCACGACCCGCTCTAACTGTTCCCATGAGATCACTAGCGGTGGAAGCAGGCGGATGACGGTCAGGCCGGCCGGCAAAGCCAGCACGCCGCGCTCGGCCAGGGCGTTCAGGTAAGGGGCTACTTTCTGTTTGATTTCGATTCCTACCATCAACCCCAGGCCGCGCACCTCGCGGACGAGCGGGCTGCGAATCTGACGCAGATGTTCCAGCAGATCGACGCCCAGCGCGGCCGCGCGCTCGGCCAAGCGTTCTTCTTCGATCACGTCCAGGGTGGCGAGCGCCGCGGCGCACATGACCGGGTTCCCACCGAAAGTCGAGCCATGTGCCCCAACCGGCAATGGCCCAACGCGTTCCCCGATCAGCGTGGCGCCCATCGGCAACCCGCCGGCCAGCGACTTGGCCAGGCAGACCAGATCAGGTTGCAAACCATAATGCTGATACGCAAACAACCGTCCGGTGCGACCCAGGCCAGTCTGGACCTCGTCCAAGATGAGCAATGCCCCACGTTGCCGGCAAACCTCCTGAGCGCGCTGCAGGAATTCCGCCGTGGCCGGGTAAACCCCACCCTCGCCCTGCACCACTTCGAGAATGACAGCGGCAGTGCGCTCGCTCACGGCCTCTTCCAGACTTTGGGGGTCATTGTAGGGCACGTGTTTAAAATCTGGCACGAGCGGCTCAAAGCCCTGGCGATATTTCTTGTTCCAGGTAGCCGAGAGCGCGCCCAGCGTGCGGCCATGAAAGGCGCGCGCGGCGGCGATGATTTCCGTCCGTCCGGTGGATAGTCGGGCGAATTTAATGGCCGCCTCGACGGCCTCGGTGCCGGAATTACACAGAAAGGCACGCGGCATGCCGCTCAGCGCCGCCAATCGCTCGGTCAATTCGGCGCGGCGGTCGTTGTAAAACATTTCAGTGCAGACCGTCAAACGCGCCGCCTGTTCGCTCACCGCCTGAATCACGGCCGGATGGGCATGGCCGATGTTCGCCGAACCCTGTCCGCCGACGCAGTCAATATATTCACGGCCCTGCGCGTCGTAGAGGAGCGCGCCCTGGCCGCGTACGAGAACGATCTCCCGCTTGCCGTATACGCCGGAATTGTGCCGGCTCTCCATTGCGAGAATATCCATGGCGTCTCTCCCGTTCACTCTTCGCCTTGCCTGACCCGTAGCCGGTGGTGCTGTTGCAAACTGCGGTAACGCAATTCCTTCTGGCGCAAGGCTTGAATGGCGTTAACCGCCGCCATAGCCGCCGAGAGGGTAGTCAGCAGGGGAATGTTCATCAGGGTAGCCGCGGCGCGGATGTCGGCGCCGTCGCTATGGGCGCGAAAGCCCAGAGGGGTATTGAGGATCAGGTGCACCTTGCCCGAACGAATCAAATCCACCACGTGAGGCGATCCATCGGAAACTTTGTTGACGGTGATTACCGGCAAGCCGACCTTGCGGAAGAAAGCGGCCGTGCCAGGAGTAGCGTAAATTTGGAAGCCCATGCGATGCAGATCGCGCGCGATCTTCAATGCCGCGCTCTTGTCGTAATCGTTGACGCTGATGAGCACAGCGCCTTCCAGCGGCAGGCCCACGCCGGCGGCCAGTTGCGACTTGGCAAACGCATGGCCAAAGTGCGCCGCGTGTCCCATTACCTCACCGGTTGAACGCATTTCCGGACCAAGCACGGCGTCCGAGCCGGGCAACTTCCGGAAGGGCAGGACCGCCTCCTTGACAAAGAAACCGTCCACGCGCGGTTCCTCTGTCACGCCGACTTCCTCGAGCGTCTTGCCGGCCATGATCTGCGCGGCCAGGTAAGGCAGGTTCAAACCGGTTGCCTTGCTGGCATAGGGCACGGTGCGCGAGGCACGCGGGTTGACCTCCAGCACACAAACCACCTCATCCTTGAGGGCAAACTGGACGTTCATCAGGCCGCGCACACCCAATGCCAGGCCAAGTCGCTGGGTATACTCGCGCATGATGCCCTGATGATAGGCACTGACCTTGTACGGCGGCAGGACACAGGCCGCATCGCCGGAATGTACGCCAGCCTCTTCGATGTGTTGCATGATGGCCCCGATCACCACCTGTTGACCGTCACCCAGGGCATCCACGTCAATCTCGAAAGCGTCTTCCATGAACTGGTCAATCAAAATCGGCTGTCCGGGCGCGGCCTCGATCGCCTCCCGAATAAAACCCTCCAACTGGTCATCGCTCTCAACCAGCGCCATGGCGCGCCCACCGAGGACATAGGAGGGGCGCACCAGCACTGGGTAACCGATGCGTTGCGCCACGGCGCGCGCCTCGCTCAGCGAGCGGGCAATCCCGTTTTCCGGCTGGGGAATATCCAGTTCAGCCAGTAATTTGGCAAACTCCTCGCGATCCTCGGCCAGACGGATGGCGTGCGGCGAGGTGCCCAGGATATGCACGCCGGCTGCCTCCAGGCCAGCAGACAGGTTAAGCGGGGTCTGCCCGCCAAACTGGACGATCACACCCAGCGGACGCTCGTGTTCGACAACGTTCAGGACATGTTCCAGAGTCAAGGGTTCGAAGTACAGACGGTCGGCGGTATCATAATCGGTCGAGACCGTTTCCGGATTGCAGTTGTACATGATCGTCTCGTAGCCCATGGCCGAAAGGGCAAAGGTCGCCTGACAGCAACAGTAGTCGAATTCGATGCCCTGGCCAATGCGGTTGGGGCCGCCGCCCAGAATCAAGATTTTCGAGTGGTCAGTTGGATTGGCTTCGTCCTCCATTTCGTAGGCGGAGTACAGGTAGGGGGTAAAGGCCTCAAACTCCGCCGCGCAGGTATCTACCCGCTGGAAAGTAGGCAGGATGCCCAGCGTTTGGCGCAAGGCCCGCATCGCCAGACCAGGGAAGGCAGGGGCGGCTGGAAGAACGACAGGAAGCAGTCGTTCGAGATGGGAATCGGCGAATCCCATTTGCTTGGCGCGCTTCAAGAGCGTTCTCAATTCGTCCTGCCAGGCCCCCTGGGGCAGATGTCCCTTTTCGGCATTCCAGACCACCAGCTCTTTCTCCAGGGAAGCGATTTCTCGCATTTGGGCCAGGAACCACAGGTCGTAACCGGCATGCTCGGCAATGGCCTCCAGCGGCAGGCCAGCGCGCACAGCCCGGTACACTTTGAAGAGGCGATCGGCAGTCGGGATGGACAACTCCTCCAACGCAGGCGGCTCGACTGGAACGCTCTTGTGGGGGCCAGAGCCGTCCAGGGCGTCCGCGCCGATCTCCAGGGATTGAACGGCCTTGTTCAGTGCTTCGGGGAAGGTGCGCCCGATGGCCATCACCTCACCGACCGATTTCATCTGTGGCCCAAGTGTAGGGTCCACGCCGGGGAACTTCTCAAACGCCCAGCGCGGAATCTTGACCACCACATAATCTAGGGAAGGTTCGAAGGAGGCTTTCGTCTGACGGGTGATGTCGTTAACGATCTCATCGAGGGTATAACCGACGGCCACCAGCGCGGCAATTTTGGCAATGGGGAAACCGGTGGCCTTCGAAGCCAGGGCGGAGGAGCGGCTCACGCGCGGGTTCATCTCGATGACCAACGCCTCGCCATTTTCTGGGTTGACGGCGAACTGGACGTTCGAGCCGCCGGTCTCGACGCCGACCGCGCTCATCACCCTCCGCGCCAGATCGCGCAGAATCTGATACTCCCGATCGGTCAACGTCTGGGCCGGGGCAATGGTGATGCTATCGCCGGTGTGAATACCCATTGGATCAAGATTTTCAATGGAACAGACGACTACAAAGTTATCAGCGCCATCGCGCATGACTTCCAGTTCGTATTCCTTCCATCCCATGACCGATTGTTCTAACCAGGCCTGATGGATAGGGGATTCGGCGATCGCCTTGCGCACGGCCTCGGCCAGTTCCTGCGGCGTATAGACCCATGTAGCACCCGTGCCTCCCAGAGCGAACGAGGCGCGCACCAGGAGTGGATAGCCTGTCTCCTGTGCCAGAGCCTGAGCCTCGGCCAACGAATGCGCCGGACCGCCCTTGGGTACCGGCAGGCCGGCCTGAATCATCGTCTCGCGGAAGAGATGGCGATCTTCGGCGGCACGGATGGCTTTGAGCGTCGCGCCGATCAATTCCACGCCATAGCGTTCCAGTACGCCGTTCTCCGAAAGCGCCAGCGCTAGGTTCAGCCCGGTCTGCCCGCCCACAGTGGGGAGCATGGCATCCGGGCGTTCCTGGGCAATGATGGCTTCCATGGCCTCCGGCGTGAGCGGCTCGAGATAGGTGGCATCGGCCAGTTCGGGGTCGGTCATGATGGTCGCCGGGTTGGGGTTGACCAGCACGACGCGATACCCTTGTGCCCGCAAGGCCTTGATGGCTTGCGTGCCGGAATAGTCGAACTCTGCCGCCTGACCGATGACAATCGGCCCGGAGCCAGGGATCAGGATGGTATGAATATCAGTGCGTTTCGGCATAGCATTTTCTTTTTTTACCTCTTCGAGGCATGGGTCTTAAGCATCTCAAAGAATTGCGCGAAGATATCATGCGCGTCGTGCGGGCCAGGAGAGGCTTCCGGGTGAAATTGGACGCTCACCACCGGTTTGCGTTTCAAACGCATTCCCTCCAGGGAGTCGTCATTGAGGCTCATATGGGTAATTTCGACCTCGTCTGGATCGAGGCTCTCAGGCGCAATGCAGTAATTGTGATTCTGGGCGGTGATCAGGGCACGGCCACTGGGCAAATGCTTGACCGGGTGATTGCCGCCGTGATGCCCAAATTTAAGACGAAACTTGCGCCCACCCAGGGCCATACCGATCAACTGATGCCCGAGGCAAATGCCCAACATTGGTACTTCGGCGGCCAGCAACTGGCGAACGGCCTCCACCGCATAGGGCAAGCCCTCCGGGTCGCCAGGGCCATTGGAGAGGAAGACGCCATCTGGCTGCATATCCAGGACTTCCTCGGCCGGTGTGCTGGCCGGGACGACGGTGATGCGCGCCCCATAGGAAGCCAGGTGACGCAGGATATTGTATTTGACGCCAAAATCGTAGGCCACAATGTGCCAGGCCGGGCGGTCAGCAGGTAAAGCCGTGGACAGGCCTTGTTTGGGTTGGACCCACTTGTCGCCGGCATCGCCTTGCCAGTGGTATGGTTCCGGACAGGTGACCTCTTTCACCATGTCCAGACCATCCAGGCCGGACCAGGCACGTGCCATTTCGAGCAAAGTCTCGGCTGGGGTACCGCGCGTGGACAGGGCGGCCTTTTGGGTGCCACCATCGCGCAGTTTCCGAGTCAGGTAGCGCGTGTCTACGCCGCTGATGCCCGGTACGCCGTGTTCAGCCAGCCAGTCCGAAAGTGTCCGCTCGGCGCGCCAGTTCGAGACGACCGGGCTGAGGGCACGCACGACTGCCGCCGAGACCTGGGGAATCGCCGATTCGTAGTCTTCGCGGTTAATCCCCACATTGCCAATGTGGGAACAGGTAAAGAGAACGCCCTGACCACGGTAGGAGGGATCGGTCAGAATCTCCTGATAACCGGTCATGCTGGTGTTGAAGACCAGTTCAAAGACGGTATCGGCGGCTGCACCAAAGGCGCTTCCGTGCAGAACCGTTCCATCTTGGAGGACAAGAGTAGCAGTCATAGACAGCAACTAAACCTTTCTTGCCAGTCGGCAACCTATTCCGTCAGGCCACGGCGTCGAACGCTGGCCAAACTGCCTTTTTCGCAGACGGGCACCCGGGCGAGTCCTTCTCGCGCTATGCTCTTTTGGACTCACCCATCTGCCCCTAGGCGGCCATGACCGTACCTTTGCCGGCCAGGGCGTTCGAAATAGGGGCGGCGATGCGCCCATCCGCGATGATCACCTGTTTCACACCGCCTTGCAGGGCCTCCTGCGCGCCAAGCACTTTTTTCTTCATGCGCCCTTCCGCATACTGCAAGGCTTCTTCCAATTGGGTGGGCGAAAGGCGAGGGATGACGGTGCTTTCATCCGGGAACGAACGCATCAGACCAGGAACGGCTGTGAGCAGGATGAGGGTCTCTGCCTGCAAGGCCGCGGCGATCATGGCCGCGGCGCGGTCGGCATCCACGTTGAGCGCCTCGCCTTTCTGGCTGACGGCGACGGGCGCCAGGACCGGCAGGTACCCCTGGGCGAGCAACATCTGAAGCAGGTCGGCGTTGACCTTTTCGATCTTGCCTGTATAGTCATCCCGAATCAGGATGCGTTTGCCGTTTTCGACGCTCTGGATGGCCTCTTTACGGGTGGCCAGCAAGAGCCGACCGTCCAGCCCGCTCAAGCCCAGGGCGTTGATACCCAGGCGTTGCAATTGCTCCACCAACAAGGAGTTGACCTTGCCGTTGACGGCCATGAGAAAGATTTCCAGGGTCTTGCGATCGGTGTAGCGCGAGGTGTAGCCCGAGGGGGAGGTGATAAAGCGAGGCGGTGTCCCCAGGGCCTCTCCCAGTGCATTGGCTTCCGCGGAACCGCCATGGACCAGGACGAAGCGCTTGCCCTCCTGGAGTAAAGCGGCAACATCGGCGCAAATGGCTGAGAAGTCTACTCCCTCCGCACCGCCGAGTTTAACGACAATTGTAGCAGGGATGTGTGTCATCGCTTTCTATCCTGACAGGTCTTGCAATTAGATAGGATGCAGGCCACTGAATTCCAGGCCGGTGGTCTCTTCCAGGCCAAGCATCAAGTTCATGCACTGGACGGCGGTGCCGGAGGCGCCTTTCATGAGATTGTCTATGGCGCAAATGGACACCACATGGCCAGTGCTCTCATCCAGGTCAAAGCCCAAATCGGCATAGTTCGAGCCGGCAAGGATCTTGGGTTCTGGCACGCGATAGATACCGCGCTGTTCCTTGACCAAGCGCAGGAAAGGATGCTCGGCGACTACGGCGCGGTAGGCCTTCCACAGGTCTTTGGTAGTCACGCCAGGGCGGGCCTGGGCATGTACGGTTGCCAGGGCGCCGCGCACCAGGTCCACCGAGGTCATGGTCAGCACAACATTCGGCACTCCCATTTCCTGCATGACTTCAGCCGTGTGACGGTGACCGAACGAGGAGAAGGTGCGGATCACACTGGAACGTTCCGGATGATGTGTGCCGGGATTCCCTTCCGCTCCGCCCTCCGACGAGCCAACCTTGATTTCAACGATGATTGGTTGCTCGCTCTCGATTAAATTGGCCTTGACTAGTGGCAGCAAGGCCAGGTTAGCCGCCGTAGCGTTACAACCCACGCCACTGACGTAATGGGCCGAGCGAATCTCGGCGCGATGCAGTTCGGGCAGGCCATAGACGAACTTGCTCAGCCATTGCGGAGCGGCATGGGGTTCCCCATACCACTTCTCGTACGTGGCCGCGTCGCGCAGACGGAAATCGGCCGAAAGGTCCACGATGCGGGGAGCTAGCGCGGCATATTGCTCGATCTTGCGTTGCGCCTGACCATGCGGCAAAGCCAGGAAGATCACATCCACGGGTTCAAGTTGTTCCGGATCACTGAACTTAAGGGTGGTGCGCTTGCGCAGGTTGGGATGGACCTGATAGACGTACTCGCCCAAGTGGGAGCGAGAGGTAGCCTGAACGACTTCCACCGCCGGATGGTCTAGCAGGATGCGCAGCAGTTCGCCGCCAGTATAACCCGAGGCACCTACGATGGACACGCGCGTCATGGGGACCCTCCATTCTTGCGAGCAACCTGAATCACGTACGAGACGATTTCGCCGGCAATATCCACACCGGTCAGCGGCTGGACGGTGTGGAATTCCATAGTGTGATTAACCTCATTGACAAGCAGGCCCTTGTGCGGGTGTTCAACGATATCCACAGCCAGGACGCCCCCGCCAACCGCCTGAGCGGCCTGGAGACAGAGCGCTTCGATTTCCGGCGTGACCGGACAAACCTCGCCAGCGCCGCCGCGCGCGGTGTTTGTGATCCAGTGCTCGGATTTGCGGTAAATGGCGGCTACCACGCGATCGCCAATGACCACGCCGCGAATATCCCGGCCAGGTTTCTCGATGAATTCCTGGATGTAGAATACGGAATGCTGGACCGAACCGAGGGTGGCTTTGTGCTCCAGCACGGCTTCCGCGGCATCGCGATCGTTGATCTTGGCCAGCAAACGTCCCCATGAGCCAATGACCGGTTTGAGCACAACGGGGTAGCCCAAGGTCTCAATGGCTTCCAGAGCGGCTTCCGGACTGAAGGCGATGAGATTGCGCGGTTGAGGGATGCCGCTGCGCGCCAGCAAGGCACTGGTGGTTAACTTATCGCCACAGGCCTCGGCCACCGCCGCTGTGTTCACAGTGGGGATACCCCAGGCATTCAAAACACGCGACGCGTACAACCCCGTGGTGTAACTGATGCTGCGCTCCAGGACGGCATCGTATTGCTGCCAGGGAGCGGGATTATCGAGGTCGAAGTGGATCAGGCGATCATCCAGCCGGTCATAGTCAATGCCCAGCCTCTCCATCGTCCCGAAAATCCACTTCTCCTCCACGCGCACACGCGAGTAAAGGACTCCTATCTTAAGGCGTCTTTGCATATTCTACCTTTGTGTCTGGCAAGGTCGCCCTGACACTATTCGCCCCAGTCTTCCTGTTCCATGGGGGCCAGCTCCAGGGCTGGTGGTTCGAGGGAGGTCACTTCGAGGTCAGCGCCGCAATCGGGGCAGACCAGGATTTCGCCGACGACGGTGCCGGCTTCTAGAGTGATTTCCGCAGCACATTCGGGACAAGAAGCAGTGGACATAGTTTCTTCTCCTTGCAGGAATTTTAGGATTGTAGAACGCTTTGAGCGCGTTCGATTTGCTCTTGGACAGCCACAGGCGCCGTTCCACCAAAGGCGCAACGCCGCTCTACGGATTGTTGCAGGTCGAAGACGGCGAACACATCGGCCTCAAAAGGCCCCAGGGATTGCCAGACTTCCAGGGGCAGTTGTTCCAGGTCCATGCTGCGTTCTGCCGCCAGGCGTACTACCTTACCCACGATCTCGTGAGCCTGTCGGAAGGGGAGGCCTTTGCGGACTAGGTAATCGGCCAGATCGGTAGCCAACATGGCAGGATCCAGAGCCGCGCGCATGCGCTCCGGGTGAACGGTCAGGGTGGTGATTGCGCCAGCCAGCACAGGCAGTGCGGTGAGCAAAATATCGGCGGCCTGAAAAACGGCCTGTTTGTCTTCCTGTAAGTCCTTATCGTAAGCCGATGGTAAGCCCTTTAGGGTCGTGAGCAATCCACACAGCAAGCCGATCAGCGTGCCGGCGCGGGCACGCGTCAGCTCGAAGACGTCGGGATTCTTCTTCTGGGGCATCAGGCTCGAGCCAGTCGCGTAGGCGTCATCCAGTTCGAAGAAGCCAAATTCGGCGCTGCTGAACAGGATTACACCTTCTGCCAGGCGGCTGAGGTGAACGCCACACAGGGCCGCACAGAAGAGAAATTCCGCCGCAAAATCGCGATCAGAGACGGCGTCGAAGCTATTGGGTGCGGGGGCATCGAAACCCAGCGAACGAGCCAGGGCAAAGCGATCAATCGGGAAAGGCGTCCCGGCCAACGCGCTACTGCCCAGGGGCAAGACCGCCAAGCGTTTGCGCAAGTCCAGGAGACGTTCGCGGTCACGTTGCAGCGGCCAGAAGTGCGCCAGCAGCCAATGGGCCAGGGTCACAGGTTGGGCACGCTGCAGGTGGGTATAACCGGGCAGAAGGGTAGTCACGTGCGCCCTGGCCAGACTCAGCAGAGCCGTTTGCAGGTTGAGCAAGGCGCTTTGCAGAGCAGGTAGATTCTCGAGGAGCCAGAGCCGGAAATCAGTGGCAACCTGGTCATTGCGGCTGCGGCCGGTATGGAGTTTGCCGGCCAGGGGCCCGATCAGTTCGCCGAGACGGCGTTCGACGGCGGTGTGGATGTCCTCATCGTCAGCGGCAAAGGAGAAACGACCTTCGGCGAATTCCTGGGCAATGGCCTGCAGCCCTGCCGCGATTTGTTGCTGTTCCTCGGGGGTCAGCAGGCCGGCCTGGCACAAGGCTTCGGCCCACGCCAGGCTGCCGCGCACGTCCTGTTGTGCCAGTCGCCGGTCCACAGGCAGGGAGGCGTTCCACTGCCAGGCCTGCGGGTCCATCTTGCCGCGAAACCGTCCACTCCAGAGGGTCATAGGAATCTCGCCTTTGTGGAATAGCTGGACCGGTCGCGTCAATCGCGCTTGAATTTCGAGTAATCCGGCTTGGGCATCTCCAGGCCAGAGACAGGCAAGCCATTGAGGGCCCGTACCTTCAGCGAGAGTCCGAAGAGGCGGATGAAGCCCTCGGCATGGCTCTGATCATAGACATCCTCCTCACCGAACGTAGCGAAGTCTTCGCGATAGAGGCTGAAGGGGGATTTGCGACCGACTGGAATGACGTTGCCCTTGTAGAGTTTGAGGCGCACCGTACCCGTCACCGGACCCTGGGTAGCGTTCACGAAGGCATCGAGCGCCTCGCGGAGCGGGGTAAACCACTGACCGTTGTACACCAGTTCGGCATATGTGATCGCCAGCATGTCTTTGAAGTGCATGGTGTCCCGATCGAGTGTCAGGGTTTCGAGTTCGTGGTGAGCGGCCATCAGGATTGTGCCGCCAGGGGTTTCATAGACCCCATGCGATTTCATACCGACCAGGCGATTTTCCACCAGGTCCACGCGCCCGATGCCGTGTGCCCCACCAATAGCATTCAGGCGGGTGATGAGCTGCGCTGGCGATAGCCTCTCGCCATTGACAGCCACGGGGGTCCCGGACTCAAAGTCAATTTCCACATAGACGGGCTGCTCGGGAGCGTTCTCTGGCGAGGCGGTCAGTTGGTACATGCTCTCTTCCGGCTCATTCCATGGATCTTCCAACAAACCGCCTTCATGGGAAAGGTGCCAGAGATTCGCGTCGCGGCTGTAGATTGATTTCTTGGTAGCCGTGACCGGGATGTTGCGCTCGTTGGCATAGGCAATGGCCTCCTCGCGCGAGCGAATGTGCCATTCCCGCCAGGGGGCGATGATGTGTAGTCTCGGGTCGAGAGCCATGATGGTCAGTTCGAAGCGTACCTGATCATTGCCCTTGCCGGTCGCTCCGTGGGCGACAGCATCAGCCCCGACCTGATGGGCCACGTCCACAAGATGCTTGGCAATGAGTGGGCGGGCAATGGAGGTACCGAGCAAGTAACGGCGTTCGTAGACCGCGCCCGCCCGCAGAAGGGGGAAGAGGTAATCGCTGGCAAACTCTTCCTTCAAGTCCCGCAGGATGAACTGGCTAGCCCCGCTCTTCAGCGCCTTGGCCTCCAGTTTACTCAGGTCTTCGCCCTGTCCCACATCGGCGCAGAAACAAACCACCTCGCAATGGTAGTTTTCCTTGAGCCAAGGTACGATGATGGACGTGTCCAGGCCGCCGGAATACGCCAGGGCTACCTTTTTCACATTCGGTCTCTTTTTCTTAGGCATACGGCCTCCTTCTGTTGGAGTAATGCATACGGGAGCATCTTTCCGCAAAAAAGCCGCCTCTGGGGAGGAGGCGGCTTTGTCAGCCCGGTTTGTGGTATGGATTGTCATCACATGCCAAAGCCATACGCAAAGACCCGTTCCTCCCAAACGGAAGAGGGGCGGTTACGCTTGACACGGGGGCGACGCAATAGGATGTTCATTGGCTCTAAGTTTAATCGTCTTATCTGGATTTGTCAATGGTATGAACAACTATGGCGCGCATTTCCCGCCCGCCTATTCTTTCTGGATTCCACAATTTTCCTTGCTCTCTCCTCAATTTCTCCACAATGGGTAAGTATAGTTAAGGGCAAACGGATGAGAGCCTTTCGCGCCTATAGAATGCCAGGAGATGAACAAGTGATGGTCACCTGCCCATTGCACGATTCAACTATCCGGTAGAACCCCAATCTTCCTGAAAGGAGGTAACCATGTCGCTTAAAAAACACTTACGCAGGTTTTCTATTGCTTTCGCGGGTTTCTTGCTGCTAGTAGCCTGTTCCCAGGCTGGTGGAAATAGTATGGCCATAGGGACTGTTGCCAGCGCGACCCTGATAGACACGGTAGAAGGAAGCGGCTCGATTGTCCCCCGTCACGTTGCTTCTTTGACCTGGCAAGTCAGTGGGAAAGTAGAAGCCATCTACGTACAGACAGGTCAGACTGTCAAGGCGGGTGATATTCTGGCAGCTCTCTCCCCGGATTCGCTGCCCCCGAATATTCTCCAGGCCAGGGTAGAACTGGTCAACGCGCAACGTCATTTAGAGGAAGTGCGCCTATCGAAAACTGCTCAGGCGCAGGCCCAACTGGCATTGGCAAACGCCAGGCAAGCGCTAGAGGAGGCCAAACGCCAGTACTACAATGTAACAGGCAAACGAGCAAGTACCGAAACGATCAAGAATGCCGAGGCGCAATACGCGCTGGCTATGCAACGAGTGGATGAAGCCCAGAAACGTTACGATCAATATCGAGACCTGCCGAACGATAACCCGCTGAAGGCCCAGGCCTACAGTGCTCTCTACGCCGCCTGGCAGGCACGCGATCGTGCCCTGGCGACGTTGAATTGGTATTGGGGCAAGCCCAGTGAAATAGAGAGCGCTCAGGCAGAAGCCTCGCTAGCCCTGGCACAGGCACAGTTGGAAGATGCTGAGCGCGAGTGGGAACGTTTGAAGGACGGCGCCGACCCCAACGATATCGCCGCCGCGGAAGTCGCCGTGCAAGCGGCCCAGAATACCGTGAATAGCCAGTATCTGATTGCTCCCTTCGATGGGGAGGTAATTTTCATCAACAATGAAGCAGGGGATATAGTCGAGGCCGGCACGCTTGGCATAGAACTGGCAGATCGCTCGCGATGGTATATTACTCTTCAGGTGGCGGAATCGAAGATCGGGCAGGTCAGGGTTGGCAACCCAGCAACGATCACGTTCCAGATCATTCCCGACGAAATTTTCCATGGAAAGGTGGTAGCTATCAACCCGTTAGGGAACGTCAGCCAGGGTGCCTTGTATTTCGACGTACGCGTTCAGTTGGACACCAGCGATCCCCGAATCCTGATCGGCATGACGGCAGACGTGAGCATCCAAACCAGCGAGCCTCAGGCCGTCCTGACAGTGCCAGCGGCCGCGATCCAGAGTGATGATCAGGGTGAATTCGTATACGTCCTCAAGCAGGACGGGAGTTATCGGCGCGTTTCTGTGATCAGCGGGCGTATCCTGGAGAACGATCGGGTAGTGGTGAGCGGCGACCTTCGGGAAGGCGATCAGGTGCTCCTGGCCTCGCAACAGATAAGCCCGCCAGCAGGGAGCGATGGTAGAAGAGAGCCGATGATGATACCCGGTCTTGGAAGGTGAAAGGCTGTGCCATGATCGAGATTGAAGATATTGTCAAGGTCTACAAAGTAGGTGCTTCGGCCATCTACGCCTTGAATGGAGTCAACTTGCAGATTCGGGCGGGCGAAATGGTAGCCCTTATGGGACCTTCCGGCTCCGGTAAAAGCACGCTGATGGCGATTCTCGGTTGCCTGGATGTGCCCACCAGCGGAAGATACCGGCTAGGTGGACAGGCGGTGGAAAAGTTGAGTGATGATCGTCTTGCCAAGATTCGCGGGAAACAGATCGGATTTGTGTTCCAACAGTTTAACCTTCTCCCGAATACCACTGCCCTGGAGAACGTATTGTTGCCTTTGCTCTACAACGGCGAACGCGGGCGACAGCGACGCGAAAAGGCCCAACGGGCATTAGAGATCGTTGGTTTAGGGAATCGCATGGATCATCGCCCCAACCAACTTTCCGGCGGAGAGCAACAGCGCGTGGCCATCGCGCGAGCACTGGTCAATGACCCGGCGATTCTATTGGCCGACGAGCCAACCGGCAACCTGGATAGCAAGACTGGCCTAGAAATCATGGGGCTCTTTCAGCGCCTTAATCGCGAATACGGGAAGACGGTGATTTATGTTACCCACGATGCGACTATGGCACGCCACACCCGGCGCATCATCTACCTACGCGACGGGAACATAATCGGCGAGGAAACCGTGGAAACGCCTCTTGAGGCTACGCCGGGAGGGTAAAAGCCATGAATTTCTACTTACTTTTGGAAAACCTGCGCATTGCCTGGCATGCTCTTCTGGCCAACAAACTACGTTCTGGATTGACCATGTTGGGCATCATCATTGGGGTCGCAGCAGTGGTAGCCCTGATGTCGGTCGGCCAGGGCGCAACCTCGGGGATTACCAGCCAGGTACAAAGTTTAGGAACCAACTTGATCACCATTTCGGCCGGGCGCTCTTTCTTCCGACCTGGTCAGGCAATGACCTTTCGAGGCGAAAATGTCCTCTACTACCGAGATTACGAAGCCATTGCCAACGCGGTTGGTCAAGACGCCCTAGTAGCACCCTATTATCAATTCAACTCCCCTGTGACGTATGAGAGCAGGGAGGCCCAATATGCCATCCTCGGCGTTACTCCGGCCTACCGGCTTGTTCGGTCCTACAATATAGCACGTGGTCGTTTCCTCGTCGAACAGGATAACCTGGCCGAGGCACGCGTGGCCGTTCTGGGTGCTCAAACGGCCTCGGAACTATTCGGCGGTCTGAATCCGATTGGGCGTCAGGTTACGATTCAGGGTCTACCGTTTACCATCGTCGGAGTCCTGGAAGCGAAAGGAAGTATGGGATTCGGAGGAACAGACGATGTCGTGCTGATACCCCTGGAAACTGGTTATAGTCGTCTTTTCGGAGGCCAGGCCATCCAGAACGGCAAGCGTATTCTTTCCGGCATCCTTCTTTCCGCCTATCAGGCAGAGCAGGTGGATGATATCATGCTGCGCGCCGAGTACACCCTGCGCAAGCAACATCATCTCACTTTGCGCGATGAGCTGGACTTTACCATCAGCAGTCAAAGCCAGATGTTAAGCACGCTCAGCGATATTACGAACACCATGACCGCCATGCTGGGGGCCATCGCGGCCATCGCACTGTTGGTCGGCGGCATCGGCATCATGAATATCACCCTCGTCTCCGTCCGCGAGCGAACACGGGAAATTGGCCTGCGCAAGGCGGTAGGTGCGAAACGCCATGCTATCCTGATCCAGTTTCTCATCGAGACCATGGTGTTAAGCATCACAGGAGGTCTCATTGGGATTTTATTGGGTAGCACCTTGGCAGCCATCTTGACCGCGGGAGGGTTGATCACGACCAGGGTAACCGTTGACGTTATCCTACTGGCTTTCCTCTCGGCTGCCACAGTGGGTTTGTTCTTTGGTATTTATCCTGCTTATCAGGCAGCCAGGATGCATCCTATGGAAGCCCTGCGATATGAATGAATTCCAATCTGGAGGTTCTATGATGAAAACGAAGTCCTCGATGATGGTTGCCGCCATTCTACTGGTGGTGCTCACTATGGGAAACGCGGTGGTAGAGTTAGGACGTTACTATGGTCTTGCGAACTTGGGTCTTGCCGCGCCAGGCCGCCTGTCGCCCCAAACCCAGCGCCTGGAACGCCCTGGGGAACGCCCTCTTCCTTCAAGACCCCGCGAGTTTTGGGGCAATCCACCTGGGCCGCGCACTATGCCCGGCACGAGCAACTTTTCGTGGTTGTTCATGGCATCCTTCTCTCGCGCCGCGCGTCAACTGACAGTATACTGGAACATCGGGTTAATCCTGGCCAGTATACTGGCCGGGGTAGGTCTCTGGTTGCAAAAGCCCTGGGGAAAGGTGGTGGCCGTGTTGATCGTTACCCTGCTCCTGATCCCATCCCTGCCAAATTTCCTCGCCCTATTCTCCAGGATGAGAGGATGGATCCTGATCCTAGGCAATGGAATCAAGATACTGCTGGCAACGGTCGTGTTGGTGCTCCTCTTCTGGCCAGCCTCCCGGGAGAGAGAACAAGTATCTGGCTGAGATGATTAGAGAGTGCTTTACACTTCCCGATGACCCTGGTTTATGGTAAGAATCATACAAGAATCCACAGCGAAGGCCTTCTGGCCACGGAGGATCAGCCAGGATGAGAAGGACTCACTTCAGGGTTGTTGGGAATTGGCACGATAGGCCGCTCCTGGCCCAACCTTCGGCAGTTGAAACAAGGCGTATCTCCGCGGCCTCTCACCGATCTGGCTGGAAACGGCAGACCCGTGCCCTTTGGCGGCAGAACAAGCTTCCCTAGGAGAGTAATGAGCAAGAAGATCTTGGTCATAGAAGATGAAGCCAAAATAGCAGATATTTGCCAGGATTACCTGGCCTCCGCGGGCTTCGAGGTGCTCCGTGCCTGCGATGGCGTACAAGGATTAGACATAGCCCATCGTGAGCATCCTGACCTCATCATCCTGGACTTGATGTTGCCCGGCATGGATGGCTGGGATGTCTGCCGCGAACTGCGCCGAGAGAGCCATGTCCCAATCATCATGTTGACGGCTCGCGTGGAGGAAACCGATAAACTCATCGGGCTGGAACTGGGAGCCGACGACTATGTCACCAAGCCTTTCAGCCCGCGCGAGCTGGTGGCGCGAGTGCGCGCCCTGCTGCGTCGAGTCAACGCGTCGACTCCACCGCGTATCTTGCGGGCAGGAGATTTGACCCTCGATCGAGACCGCCTATGTGTTATTCTTGCCGAGCGTGAAATCCCTTTAACTCCCACCGAGTTCGATCTTCTATTCACTCTTGCGAGCCATCCAGGGCGCATTTTCTCACGTACCCAATTGCTTACCAGTATCCGGGGAGTGGCCTTTGAGAGCTACGAGCGGGCTATTGATTCCCACGTTCGCAACCTGCGTCGTAAGATCGAGTCATCAGGAGATGAGCACCGATATATCGTCAGCGTCTACGGCGTTGGGTATAAGTTCGTCGAAAGGTCGAAGTGACTACTCCGCAACGCTCTATCCAGGCGATTCGCCGCCGCTTGATGTTGATTCTTCTGCGCTCGTTCGGCACCGTGGTCTTGCTGTTCGTCGTCCTCATGCTGGCCTCAGTAGCCCAGCAGTTAAGTTCTGCCACCCGCCGCAATCCCTTCTATCGCTCGCCTCTCGCTTCCATTCTGGAGACGTATTACCTGGGACGAGGGAACTGGGAGGGCGTATCTGCCCTGGTCCGCGCCAACATGGCCTTTGAACGCGAATGGACACGCGCGACGTTGGTAGATACTGAGGGACGGGTTGTCTTGAGGCGCGGCCGCACAGATGTTCCCGGCATTGGCGAGCCCTACCGACCTCAACCAGGAGATAGCCGAGTCGTGCTTCTCGCAGCCGGTCAGAGGGCCGGAGTCTTATACATGGAACGCGATCTGGCACCTCACCCCTGGCCTTTTATTTTCGGCTTGCTTTCTTCCGTAGGGACAATCGCCGCATTCCTGGGCTTATTGACACTGCTGATTGGTATGCTTCTGATGAGGCGCTTTGTCAACCCGCTGGCGGAAGTTATCGCGGCCTCCCAAGCAGTCGCGGCCGGTGATTTTTCCGCACGTGTTCCCTTGCACGCCCATACGGACGACCTGCGTGCCCTGGCGGAACACTTCAACGCTATGGCCGAGACATTAGAGCGCAACGAACAGGAGCGCCGCGCTTTGTTTTCGGACATAGCCCATGAATTGCGCACCCCTTTGACTATCCTGAAAGGACGGTTAGAGGGCATCCTGGATGGCATTTACCCAGCCGACGAGGAACACATTGCCGGCGCTTTGGAAGAAACCTATTTGCTGGAACGTTTGGTGGAAGATTTACGTTTGCTTGCCCTGGCCGAGGCACGTCAATTGCCCTTCGAGAAAAAGCCGTTGCAGGTGCAAGAAGTCATCGAACACGTGTTAAGTCTCTTCAAACCTCAGGCCGCCGAACGGGACATTGCCATCCAGTTCCAGGCGGAATCTGTCCCCGTGCTCTCCCTGGACCCACAACGCCTGGAGCAGGTCATCAGCAACATCATAGATAACGCCATACGCTATGTGCCCATGGGAGGCAAGATCGAGATTGACCTGCGCAGAGTTCGGGATGAGGTGGCAATCACCATCTCCGATAACGGACCGGGAGTCCCGGAGGAAGATCTCCCTCGAATTTTCCACCGCTTTTGGCGAGGAGATAAATCGCGCTCACGTCACAGCGGTGGCGCGGGGTTGGGGCTGGCTATTGCCAAACAATTAGTAGAAGACCAGGGCGGTACAATATCCGCTCATAACATACCGGAGGGAGGACTACAGATTCGCCTGGCTTTTCCTGTCACATCAGGATAACCACCCTCAACGGGTGTGTCCCAATTTTGTCGGGATTTTGGGGACGAGTCAGGCGGTAGAGCGGAATGCGGCCAGGTCTCTTTCCAGGCGTCTTTGCCACTCATGCCGCAGGCGTTCGGACGGCAGTTGAACTGCCGTCCGAACGGGCCAAGCCGAGATTGTCTCCGTTTGAGCGGGTCATCTGCATGGGAAGTGGTTGGGAGGACCTCCTTTCCCGCTCGATTTTACCCCAACACCACCCAGCCACCATGCTCCCCCTCCCCCGCCGTTTTTGGGACACACCCCCTCAACGCGCAACCTTGCCATTCTGACCATCTTCGGTTAAAATAAGAGCATTCGAAACACCCGATACAGCAAGCATCGAAAAGTGGGTAACCCCCACTTTTCTGCTTGTAATGTACCTGTTCATGGAGTGCAAGCCGTTATGAAAAACGAATTCACCCTGGCCTTCAATGAGGTTGTGGAGGAAAAACAACTTCCGAAAGAAGTCATCCTGCAAGCGCTCGAGGCGGCTATGGTTTCGGCCTATCGCAAGGCCGTCAATGCTTCCAGCGCGCAACACGTCGAGGCCAAAATAGACCCCGAGAGTGGTAAGGTGACCATCTACGCCGAGAAAGAAGTCGTAGAATCGGTGCAGGATGCGCGCACGGAGATCAGCTTGGAAGAGGCTCGTCGGATCAAGCCGGATATCAAACTGGGCGATATGATCACGGTCGAGAGTACGCCGAAAGACTTCGGACGTATTGCCGCTCAAAATGCGCGCCAGGTGATCCAGCAGCGCATCCGCGAGGCGGAACACAAAATGCAGACCGAGTACTTCCAGAGGCAGGTCGGAGAAATCGTCAGCGGTGTCGTTCAGGCCGTCAGCGCCACCCAAGGCATCACCGTTGGGCTGGACCTGAAAGCGGAAGGGATCATGCCGCCCAATCACAAAATTCCCAGCGAGCGCTTCAAACCTCACGATCGCATCCGAGCCGTCGTGCTGGAAGTCAAGGAGACGCCACGCGGCCCGCTTATCACCCTCTCACGCGCCCATCGCAATTTCCTGCGCCGTCTGCTGGAAAATGAGGTGCCTGAAATTTACCACGGCATTGTCGAAATTCGCGCCATTGCCCGCGAGCCGGGTCAGCGCGCCAAAGTGGCCGTCTCCGCCAATCAGCCCGGCGTGGACCCGGTCGGCGCCTGTGTAGGCGTGCGCGGTGTACGGATTCAGGCGATCGTCAAAGAACTACACGATGAAAAAATCGACATCATCGAATGGAACCCGGATCCGGTTGTGTACATTTCCAAGGCCATCAGCCCGGCGCGCGTCTCGGGAGTTTACCTCTCCGAGCTCGAGAAGACAGCCACCGTTGTCGTGCAGGAAGATCAACTCAGCCTGGCGATCGGCCGGGACGGACAAAATGCTCGCCTGGCCGCCAAATTGACCGGCTGGCGTATTGACATCAAGAGCGTGCCAGAAGCCGCCGCCGACGCCATCGTCAAACTGCGCACCGACCCCGAACTCAGCACCCTGGCCGAACACGAACAAGAACGCCTGGCGATCATCGAACAAATCCTGGCCAAAAAGGCAGACGGCCAGCCGCTCACATCCGATGAAATCGTGACCCTGACTCAATTCGTGGATCGGGTGGAACGCCGCAAGGTGGAACAGGAACGTGCCGAAATCGCCGCACAGGAAGAGCAACTCAACACCGCCCGCGCCGACATTCCGCCAGCCGCTTTCGAAACGCCGATTGACGCTCTCGGCTTGCCCGATCATGTGTACGCTATACTGACCGGCGCCGAGTACCGCACCGTGGGCGATCTTCTGCTGGTTATGAAGACCGATCCCGACCGCGTCCTGGGTCTGGCCGGAATCGGCCCTAAGGCTATGCAGGCCATTCAGACCGCTCTCGAAAACATCGCGCAGATCCTCCCCGCCCAGGTCACGGAAGAGGAACCCGCCGCGCTGGCTGAGGAAACGACCGAACCTGTACCTGCCATCGAAGCCGTAGAGGCTATCGCCGCCGAAAGCAGCGCCACCGCGGGGGACACCGCGCCCCTCGCGGAAGCGGAAGGGCAGGTGGAAACCGAACTCGTTGACCTGGAAAAGATGTTCTCCCTTGAGAACGTCCTGGCAACTCCCGCTGCCGAAGAAGAAGAGGAAGGCACAGGGAAACGCAAGAAAAAGGCCCAAAAGAGCCGCGAACTGGAATTCGACGAAGAACTGGGCGTCGTGATCGCTCGCAAGAAACACAAACGCGGCGAAGACGACCTCGATTGGGAATAACCTGCCCTGCCGACCAAAGAGTTTTGTTATGCTACCGTAGACTGACCTGATTTGTGGTACATTTGAAACTGCCCTCCTGTCCTGAACTCACCGGCTGCGCACCGCCTCAGCGAGTACGTCGGTGAGATCAATTGGTTGTCTGAGAAAATCCGATGAGCGGATTGTAACCGAAGAAGTCAATACGAGAAAGTGACTGGCAAATCTGGAAAACGCCCCAAACATATCCCCCAGCGCACCTGCGTCGGCTGCCGTAGTGTGCTTCCCAAGCGTTCGCTGGTGCGGCTGGTCCGCCGGCCCGAGGGCGTGCAGATAGACCCTAGCGGAAAACTCGCCGGCCGAGGCGCCTACCTGCATACTCGCCGTTCATGTTGGGAAAAGGCTCTCAAAGGCGCTCTCGCCCACGCCCTCAAAACCCAACTCTCTCCGGCCGATCGGGAACGTCTTCTCCAGTTCATGGCTACGCTGCCGGAGGAGGACGAGTCGACTACGCAAGCATGACGAGTCCTATGAACTGACGCGACACCATTGGCTCAGCCGGCACTTACGGGGCCCGCCTGTGTATCGAACAGGCACAGAACCAGCACCCTTACATCACCCACAGCGGTCTTTGGAGGTGCCGTATGAGCGACAATGGACATAAGCGAATCGAACTACCCGCCAGCATTACCGTGCGCGATTTCGCCCAATTGATCGAAGTCAGCCCAATCCAGGTGATCAAACGCCTGATGGCCAATGGAGTGATGGCCAGCATCAACCAGACGATTGATTTCGAAACGGCCGCCATCGTGGCCGATGAGATGGGCTTCGAGGCCGTGCCTCAGCAGGTACAGGAAGCGGTCATCGAAGAGGAAGCCACCGGCCAGATTCCCCTCTGGCGGCAAATCCTCGCCCGAGAGGACGAGCGCAACCTGGTTCCCCGTCCCCCCGTCGTGACCATCCTCGGTCACGTGGATCACGGCAAGACATCCTTGTTGGATGCCATTCGGAACACCGATATCGCCGCCCACGAGGCCGGCGGCATTACCCAGCACATTGGCGCCTATCAGGTAACCCATAAGGGGCGCCCGATCACTTTCCTGGATACACCCGGCCATGCCGCCTTTACGGCCATGCGCGCCCGCGGCGCACAAGGCGCCGACATCGTCGTCCTGGTCGTAGCGGCCGACGATGGCGTCATGCCGCAAACCAAAGAGGCCATTGCCCATGCCAAAGCCGCGCGCGTGCCCATCATCGTTGCTCTCAACAAAATGGACAAGCCCAACGCCAATCCGGACCGCGTCAAACATCAACTGGCGGAGAACGGCCTCGTCCCGGATGAATGGGACGGCGATACCATCGTCGTGCCGGTCTCGGCCAAGCAACGCCAGGGCTTGGAAGACCTGCTGGAAGCCATTCTGCTGGTCGCCGATAGCGCTAATATTCGTGCCAATCCAGCCGGCACCGTGATCGGCACCGTCATCGAAGCCCGCCTGGATCGGAGCAAGGGGCCGGTGGCTACCTTGCTGGTCCAAAACGGGACGTTGCGCACAGGCGATATTGTCGTCGCTGGCACCGCCTATGGACGCCTGCGAGCCTTGCTCGATTTTCGCGGGCGGAAAGTGGAGCAGGCTACCCCATCCGACCCCGTCTCTGTCTTGGGTCTGAATGACTTACCCGCGGCAGGTGATCTCTTCCAGGTCGTAGAGAACGAACGGGAAGGGCGCGAAATCGTCCTGAAACGCCAGGAAGCCGCCAAGAAGCAAGCCGCTCAACAAAAGAAAGCCACCCTGGAAGACCTCTTCGCTCGCGTGCGCGCCGGTGAGACCAAAGAGTTGAATCTCATCCTGAAAGCCGATGTCCAGGGCTCTCTCGAACCCATTATCAACGAAATCAACAACCTGGATAAAGGCGAGATCAACGTCAACATCCTATATGCGGAAACCGGTAACGTCAGTGAAAACGACGTCCTACTGGCCTCGGCTTCCCAGGCCATCGTAGTGGGCTTCAACGTGCAGGCCGACATTGCCGCCCGTCGCCTGGCTGAGGCGGAAGGCGTCTCGATCCGCCTGTACGACATCATCTACCATTTGACCGAAGACCTGCAAAAAGCCCTGAAAGGCATGTTGACGCCGGAGTTTACGGAAAAGGTCATTGGAAAGGCGAGCGTTTTGCAAGTCTTCAACATTTCCAAGGGCAAGGTAGCCGGTTGCCGTGTGACACAGGGCGAGATTCACCGCAACGCGCGGGTGCGGATGTATCGCGGCCAGGACATCGTCTACGAGGGCGAAATTGCCTCCTTGCGACATGCAAAAGAGGATGTGCGTGAAATTCGCCAGGGCTTCGAGTGCGGTATCCTGTTAAAGAACTTCAACGATATTCAACCGGGTGATGTCATCGAGTGCTTCATCCTGGAAAAAGCAACGAGCAAGTAACCGACATGCCTTCGAAAGTACGTCTACAACGCATCGCCGATCGCATTCGCGAGGACCTCTCCGAACTCTTGTTGCGCGAGGTGCAAGATCCGCGCCTGCGCATGATCTACATCACGGATGTCCGTGTGGATCGGGAACTGGCCTTCGCGGATATCTACGTTTCGGCGGTAGAGGGCAAAGCACGCCAGGCAGAAATCCTGGCCGGTCTGGAGCATGCCAGCGGTTTCCTGCGATCGGCGCTGGCACAACGTATCGAGTTACGCACCTTCCCCCGTCTGCGTTTCCATTGGGACCCCACGCCCGAACATGCGGATCATATTGAGCGCCTGCTGGCTCAATTGCGTCAGGAAGCCGAGGAAAAGAAGGGGAGCACCTTGCCATGAGAGACGATATTCACGCTGTTCTCCAAGAACGATTGAACCAGGCGCAGCGGGTTCTGATTACCGCGCACATTCGACCCGACGGCGATGCTATTGGGGCTGTCCTGGCGCTTGGTCTGGCTCTGCGTGAACGTGGCAAACACGTCCAGATGGTACTCAACGACGGCGTCCCACCTACCTTCCGCCACCTGCCTGGTAGCGACCTGGTCCAGCGAACTCCCACGGGCGAGTACGACCTTTACATCACCCTCGATTGCGCCGATCTGCGCCGCGTGGGGCCGGCGCTGGAAGCGTGCGGCCAGCCTGATATCAACATAGACCATCACGTCACCAATCAAAAATTCGGACGGTTGAACCTGATCGAAGCGGATGCCGTCGCGACCTGTAGCATTCTGACGCGTTATCTGACGCGCTGGGGCCTGCCCATGACTCAAGCCATTGCCGCGAATCTGGTTACCGGCATTGTCACCGATACGTTGGGCTTCCGCACGCCTAACACCACACCCGAAGCACTACGCCAGGTGGCCGATTTGATGGAACTGGGCGTGGACATGCCAGACCTCTATTATCGTGGCCTGATCAGCCGGACCTTCCCGGCGGCGCGCTATTGGGGGGCAGGGCTCTCCAGCCTACAGCGCGATGATGGTCTGGTGTGGGCCACCTTGCGCCTGGAAGATCGCCAGATCTCCGGCTATCACGGCAATGACGACGCGGATCTCATCAACATCATCGCTTCCATTGACGATTGCCGCATCAAGATGATCTTCGTGGAGCAGGAAAACGGGAGCGTCAAGGTCTCCTGGCGAACACAGGAACCGAACCTGGACGTCTCCCAGATTGCACAGCTATTCCATGGCGGAGGCCACCCAGGCGCGGCCGGCGCAGATGTGCCTGGCACGTTGGAAGAGGTGCAAGCACGTGTCCTGGAGGCTACCCGTCGAGCACTCTCTCGTCATTAACATTTCAGGAGGAAATCCAAATGGACAATCTCGATGTAAAAAACTCTATCTCCGGCGTCCTGGTAGTGGATAAGCCGACTGGCATGACCTCGCATCAGGTCGTACAAATTATCCGGGCCGGCACCGGTATTCGGCGTGCCGGACATACCGGCACGCTCGATCCGCGCGCTTCCGGCGTCCTGGTTGTCCTGATCGGCCCGGCCGTGCGGCTGAGCGAATTCGTCTCCGCCTCCGATAAACGCTACCAGGCCATCCTACGCCTGGGCGGCTCGACCGACACCTACGACGCCGATGGCCGTTTTACCAGCCGCTACAATGGGCCACTGAACATCACCGAAGAACAATTTAATGCTGTTCTCCAAAAATTTGTCGGCGAGATTGAGCAAGTCCCCCCACCCTACTCGGCGGTCAAAAAGAACGGCCGACGTGCCTACGAAATGGCACGCGAAGGGGAAGAGGTGGACCTTGCACCACGCAAGATTCATGTCTATCACCTCGAAGTACTGGAATGGGCGCCGCCCGAGGTCGTGATTGATGTGCATTGTTCTTCCGGTACCTATGTCCGCTCGCTGGCCAATGACCTGGGTAACGCGCTGGGTTGCGGCGCGTATCTCGTGGGTCTGCGTCGGACAAAGTCGGGGCGCTTTTCCCTGCGCGATGCTGTCCCCTTGCGAAAACTACAGGAGGCCTTCGTGACCGGTACCTGGTATCAGTATCTGATTCCGGCAGCCGAGGCGTTGGCCGATTGGCCCGCCGTCGAACTAACACCGGACGAGGTCGAGGAGGTCAAGCATGGTCACCGTGTGAAGGCCGCCCCCGATGCCAAACCCGGTCTGGTGCGCGGCGTCAGCATGGCCGGCGAATTGATCGCCATCATGGATCTGGCTCAAGGTGAGGATGGCAGTCCGGAATGGCAACCCAAGAAGGTCTTCTATACCCCTTCCTGAAGGGAGCAGTTGAGAAAGGGCGGGAGAACTGGGATTCAGAACTGTCATGGGTAATCTCTGGCTGAGTGCCGCCGCTTGGTTGGCCCGCCTTTTGCCGCAATCCTGCAAGCAGGCCATGTATCGTCTCGGGCCACTGGCCAGAGGGATTCGCCGCGTGCTGAACCGGGCTGCCCCGCACGGCATTACGCCGGTCACCATCGCCGCCGGTGACCTGGCCGGTTACACCCTGGCGCTTGACTTACAAAGCGAGAAGGACTACTGGTTAGGCACGTACGAGCCGGACCTGCAATGGGCGGTGCGCACACTCGTCCAGCCCGGCATGGTAGCCTACGACGTCGGCGCGAACATTGGGTACGTATCCCTGTTGCTGGCACAGCGTGTTGGTCCGCAAGGTCGGGTATATGCTTTCGAGGCCCTGCCGGCCAATCTCGACCGTTTGCGTCAGAACGTGGCGTACAACGCGCTGGGCGAACGAATCGTGGTAGTCGGCGGCGCGGTCACAGACAAGCGCGGTGCAGTTCGTTTCCTGGTACATGCTTCTGGGGGAATGGGCAAGGCCGAGGGCTCGGCCGGTCGTCCCGAAACCTATCAAACCAGTATTTCCGTGGACGGCTTCTCCCTCGACGAGTTCATCTACGAAGAGAATCATCCTGCCCCGCACGTTGTCAAGATAGACATCGAGGGTGGAGAAGTGCTGGCCCTGCCCGGCATGAGGCGATTGTTGCACACCGCCCGACCGCTGATTCTGCTGGAACTACACGGCCCCGAGTCCGCTCAAAAGGCCTGGGAGGTGCTCTCGGAAGCCGGTTATCGTCTTGCCTGCATGCGTCCCGGCTTTCCGGCCATCGTTTCGCCGCTGGATTTGCCCTGGAAGGCTTACGTGGTTGCCAGGGTTGGTGAGTAAAGATGTTCGACGGACGTCTTGGGCTTCAACAACGCGTTCTGCCGCGCTATCGCTTGCCCTTCCTGACAAGGCTGGCTATGGCCTGCCGGGATGGGTTAAGTGTCTTTGCCGGCCATCCGCGCCCGCAGGAAGCCATCGCCATTGCGAACGCGGCCATGATCGAGGGAACGCCTCTGCGCTATGTGGAAGGACACAACCTGCACATCCTGTCTGGCAGCCTCTATCTGTGTTACCAGCGCGGCCTGCTGGACTGGTTGGAAGATTGGCAACCCAGTGCATTGGTAGTCGAAGCCAACGCGCGGTATCTCTCGACTCCGGCCGCCATACGTTGGATGAAACAACGCCAACGCCCGGTCCTGGGCTGGGGATTGGGCGCGCCGCTCCCGCGCGGACCCCTGGCCGGCCTGCGGCAAAGGCAACGGGGACGCTTCCTGCCGCGCTTCGACGCGCTCATCGCCTATAGCCGACGCGGCGCGGAGGAGTATGCCCGCGCCGGCTTTCCGCCAGAGCGAATCTTTGTCGCGCCCAACGCCGTTGTGCCCGCTCCGAGTCAGCCCCCGCCAGAGCGTCCTCCTCGTTTCGAGGGCAGGCCGACCGTTCTTTTCGTAGGGCGTTTGCAGGCCCGCAAACGCATAGACAACCTGCTCTACGCCTGTGCGGCCCTGCCGGAACGGATTCAGCCGCGCGTGCTGATCGTCGGCGATGGACCCGCCCGGCCAGCGCTGGAAAATCTGGCGCGGCGACTCTATCCGCGCGCCGAATTCGTCGGTGCCCAACACGGCGAGGCCCTGCCGCCGTTTTTCCGTGCGGCCGATCTCTTCGTCTTGCCCGGCACGGGCGGCCTGGCTGTTCAGGAGGCAATGGCCCACGGCCTGCCGGTCATCGTAGCGGAGGGGGATGGGACTCAGGATGACTTGGTCCGGCCAGGCAGCGGCTGGCGCATTCCGCCGGGGGACGTTGCGGCACTGGCCGAGACGCTACAGGAGGCTCTGTCGGATCCGCTTCGTTTGCGCCATATGGGGCTCGAGGCCTATCGGCTGGTCAAAGAGGAAATCAACCTGGAGCGCATGGTGGAGGCATTCTTAGTCGCGTTGAAGGCAGTACGGGGGTAGGGTTTGGCTTCGAGCATAGGGGGTACGTTAAAGCAAAAAGTCTCTTTGGCAATGACCTACTCTCCCAGGCGGTCGCCCGCCAAGTACCATCGGCGCTGACGAGCTTAACTTCCGGGTTCGGGATGGGACCGGGTGTACCCTCGTCGCTCCAATCACCAAAGAGACTTTTCTACACAGCCATGTGACCGAACAGTGACTGACAAATCCAACCGAAAAGTATCAAGTTCTCCGCACCACGCGGAGTTGCCCTCGACCATTAGTACGGCTTGGCTCAACGCATTACTGCGCTTACACCTGCCGCCTATCAAGCAGGTAGTCTACCTGCGGTCTTACTCCCTTAACGGGAATACAGGGACCTAATCTTGGGGCGAGTTTCCCACTTAGATGCTTTCAGCGGTTATCTCTGCCAGACATGGCTACCCAGCGATGCCGCTGGCGCGACAACTGGCACACCAGAGGTCTGTCCACTCCGGTCCTCTCGTACTAGGAGCAGCTCCCCTCAAGTCCCTTACGCCCACAGCGGATAGAGACCGACCTGTCTCACGACGGTCTGAACCCAGCTCGCGTACCGCTTTAACGGGCGAACAGCCCGACCCTTGGGACCTTGTCCAGCCCCAGGATGCGATGAGCCGACATCGAGGTGCCGAGCGAGATCGTCGCTGTGAACGCTTGGATCTCACCAGCCTGTTATCCCCGGGGTAGCTTTTATCCGGTAGCCACGGCCCTTCCACACAGATCCGTGGGATCACTAAGCCCGACTTTCGTCTCTGCTCGACGCGTTGGTCTTGCAGTCAAGCTCCCTTATGCCTTTACACTCTACGGGTGGTTTCCATTCACCCTGAGGGAACCTTTGGGCGCCTCCGTTACCTTTTAGGAGGCGACCCCCCCAGTCAAACTGCCCACCTGGCACGGTCCCCCGCCCGGATGACGGCGCGGGGTTAGGGTCTAAGTGTAGTCAGGGTGGTATTTCACCGGCGGCTCCACCGAGACTGGCGTCCCAGCTTCTCAGCCTCCCACCTATCCTACACAAACTACACCCAAACTCAATGCCAAGCTGCAGTAAAGCTCCACGGGGTCTTTTTGTCCTGCTGCGGGTAGGCCGCATCTTCACAGCCATTTCAATTTCACCGGGTCCCTCGTTGAGACAGTGCTCTAGTTGTTACGCGGTTCGTGCGGGTCGGAACTTCGCTTTCCCCTATGTTTCCATAGGGCGCAGACTATACCTTCATCTCACCAAGCAACTTTAGGAGGTCATCCTTGGCATACCGTCGCGTTCCCGCCGGGTTCATCCCATATGCCAGTTCGATAATGCGCCTGAGATCACCAGAGTGGAGATGACGCCTGGCAGGAACCCATCGCACAATCTCGGCGAACTTCTCGAAGTCCTGACCTTTGGTGCCGGTCAGAGGGTACTTCTTGAAGTGGGGGATAATCCTTTGTACCAGATCATCCACCGAACGCACTTCATAATATGTGTGGTCGGCACGGCTATAGCAAATGGCACCACACCGAAAGAACTCCTGCACCGCTTTTAACACCGTCACATCGCGTTGGTGGAGGGTTATGGAGAACGACGGTCGAGTCTCAATCCCCACACGCAACTTGCGGCGGCGATTGAAACTGACGGAAAACGTTCCCTCTCCTTCCACCAGGCCAGTGACATACCAGGGTTGCAGTTTCACAGCCTCTCCTTTATGCTATCAAAGGACGGCCCCATGGTTGCTCTGACTTACAAGAAATTGTAAGGGTGAGAGCCGGCGTATTGCGCACCGGAGAATAGTGCGCCTCCCCTTTCGGGTCAGTCGTTACGGGGTCAATCCTGGGTTTGGCCAGGACGACTTCCCTCGGAATTGCCCACTGCCCGCCCGCCGAGCAGGAGGGCTTCTCCGATATGAGCCGGCTGTCAGCCATCCCTCACGGGATGGCGGGGCAAGTTTTCACTTACCCGACAAGGAATTTCGCTCGGTTTTCCTCACTCTGTTTCCAGAGGAGCCGGACTTTATCTTTTTCTGCCGGTATTCATTTCCAACGCAATCTTACGGATTTTCTCGAGACCTTGCGGGGTGAGATGTTCTTTGCGCTCCATCAGGAGCAACACATCCCGGAATTTGAGAAAATCCACGTACTTTTTGGTCTTGAGGGGATGTTTTTCGAAGAAGGGCACAATCCGTTCTCGCAGGTGGATAAAATTCCTGACCCGGTAAGCCATCCGGTCTTCGTGATCGCGCCGGACGACCCCACACCCGAAGAATGCCTTGAGTGCATACAGGACTTGCACATCGCGCTCGTGTTGTACCACGCTAAATTCGGGCAACACCTGATACTGCACTTGCATTTCCGGGTGAGGGTGCATGCCTACCTGGAAACACCCTTCTCCGTCTACGAATCCCACGACCCATTGCGCTTCCAGTTTCATACCAGCAGAAATCGAACGTAAAGTCTCTGAGGGTTCTTCTTGAATAGCGTGAGTGTCATTCATAGAAGCCTTCCCTGCGGATTGTCCCCATGTCCAGGGGATTTTTACTGCCGTGCGAGTGCCACGACGAGTACCACCTGGCTGTACGAGGAGTTCCCCGCATATAGTTCGATTTTACTAAGGCTCGCGAATGAACCTTAGGACCGTTATAGTTACGGCCGCCGTTCACCGGGGCTTCGGTTCGGAGCTTCGCTTGCGCTAACTCCTCCCCTTAACCTTCCGGCACTGGGCACGCGTCAGCCCCTATACATCGCCTTACGGCTTAGCAGAGACCTGTGGTTTTGTTAACCAGTCCCTAGAGCCATTTCACTGCGGCCCCCCGGCGCTCTGGAAACCTCACGCCAGGAGGCGCCCCTTCTCCCGAAGTTACGGGGCCAATTTGCCTAGTTCCTTAACGAGGGTTCTCCCGTTCGCCTTGGTGTACTTCACCCATCTACCGGTGTCGGATTGCGGTACGGGCGCCTGGAATTCAACGCTTAGAGGCTTTTCTCGGCAGCAAGGCTCAACCACTTAAGCCTCGGGGCACGCTCTCGCCTCAGCTCGGTCTACGAATTTGCCTGCAGACCTCAACGCCTAAGCGGATCGCACCAGCACGACCAATCGCTGGCTGGCCTACCTCGCTGCGTCCCCCCATCGCTCCTTCCAGGCGGTTCCGGAATGTTGACCGGATGTCCATCGCCTACGCCTTTCGGCCTCGGCTAAGGGCCGACTAACCCGACGCGGAATGACCTGGCGTCGGAAACCTTAGATTTACGGCGAACACGGTTCTCACGTGTTTGTGCGCTACTCATGCCTGCATTCTCACTTCTGCCCGCTCCAGCCGTCCTCACGGTCGACCTTCACCGCTGGCAGAACGCTCCTCTACTGCCCCGTCTTGCGACGAGACCCATGGCTTCGGCGCTACGCTTAGCCCCGTTAAGTTTTCCGCGCAGGGCCACTAGACCAGTGAGCTATTACGCACTCTTTAAAGGATGGCTGCTTCTAAGCCAACCTCCTGGTTGTTCCAGCAACCCCACATCGTTTCCCACTTAGCGTAGACTGGGGGACCTTAGCCGATGGTCTGGGCTGTTTCCCTCTCGACCCCGAAACTCATCTCCCGGAGTCCGACTGCCATGCTGTGGAGTATCGGCATTCGGAGTTTGGTTGAGTTCGATAAGCGGTAAGCCCTCTAGCTCATCCAGTGCTCTACCTCCGATACTGAACGCATGACGCTAGCCCTAAAGCTATTTCGAGGAGAACCAGCTATCTCCGAGTTCGTTTGGCATATCACCTCTACCCACAGCTCATCCCCTCACTTTGCAACGTAAGTGGGTTCGGGCCTCCACGAGTGATTAGACTCGCTTCACCCTGGCCATGGGTAGCTCACCCGGTTTCGGGTCTAATCCCAGCGACTATACGCCCTATTCAGACTCGCTTTCGCTACGGCTACGGGTGTCACTCCCTTAACCTCGCCGCTGAGATTAACTCGCAGGCTCATTCTCCAAGAGGCACGCCGTCAGGCCTAGCGCCGCGCAGCCGGGTTTCCCCGGCGCACCGACACGCCATTAGCCCTCCGACTGCTTGTAGGCTTACGGTTTCAGGTTCTATTTCACTCCCCTAACAGGGGGACTTTTCACCTTTCCCTCACGGTACTAGTGCACTATCGGTCATCAAGTGTATTTAGCCTTGGAGAGTGGACTCCCCAGCTTCCTGCCGGATTAGCGTGCCCGGCAGTACTCAGGTACCCGGCGAGAGATCGTCGGTTTTCGCATACGGGGCTATTACCCTCTCTGGCAGGCTGTCCCACACCTTTCTGCTAACCAACGATTTTGTAACTCCCATATGCCGGGCCCTACAACCCCGTCCGTGCAAGCACGGGCGGTTTGGGCTGTTCCCCGTTCGCTCGCCACTACTAGGGGAATGATCTCTTTTCCTCTGGGTACTTAGATGTTTCAGTTCCCCAGGTTCCCCTCCTCTGGCCTATGGGTTCAACCAGAGGATGCTCGAGGTTCGCTCGAGCGGGTTTCCCCATTCGGAGATCCCCGGATCAACGCCTGTTGACGGCTACCCGAGGCTTATCGCAGTCTCCCGCGTCCTTCATCGGCACTTGACGCCAAGGCATCCACCGTAAGCCCTTAGTAGCATCTCCACGTGATGCGGAGAAATTGATACTTTTCGGCCTACTTCACGTCTTCTTGTCAGTCACTATGCGGTTGTCAAGGTTCTGACGTTACCTATCTTCGCCGTTGACTGGCGAGGGAGTTGCCGCACCAGATTTGTCCGGCCACTCACTCGCTCGTCAACCTGCTCTCTCGACAAAGCGACCCGGCTCTCCCGCCGGGCCGCTGATGTCGCCAAGCGTACGGAGCCTACTATTGCTTCCTATGGTTCGCGCTGCGCGTCTTCTCTACCAAAGACCTTTCCTTTCGTAATCTTCGGGTGCTCAGTGGAGATGACGGGATTCGAACCCGTGGCCTTCGCCTTGCAAAGGCGCTGCTCTCCCGCTGAGCTACATCCCCGACGAGTCTGGCAGTCTGGTCTATCCGACTACGAGGTGGGCCTGACTGGACTCGAACCAGTGACCCCAGTCTTATCAGGACTGTGCTCTAACCATCTGAGCTACAGGCCCGCCGTGACGAGACCTTACCAACTGAGAAGTGACAGGAAGATCCCAGCGACTCTCGTCACCGCTACGAGAGATTTGGGAAAGTGGAGCACGAATCTGCCGTTACACGGCTGGATTCGGGCTCGTTACTCCAGAAAGGAGGTGATCCAGGCGCACTTTCCAGTACGCCTACCTTGTTACGACTTCGTCCCAGTCACCAGCCCCACCCTCGACAGCGCCCTCCTTGCGGTTAGGCTACCGGCTTCAGGTGTTGCCAGCTCCCATGACGTGACGGGCGGTGTGTACAAGGCCCGGGAACGTATTCACCGCACTATGGCTGACGCGCGGTTACTAGCAACTCCGGCTTCACGCAGGCGGGTTCCAGCCTGCGATCTGAACTGAGGCCGGCTTTGGGGATTGGCTCCGCCTCGCGGCTTGGCAACCCATTGTACCGGCCATTGTAGCGTGTGTGTAGCCCCGGACATAAAGGCCATGCTGACTTGACGTCATCCCCACCTTCCTCCGGCTTAAGACCGGCAGTCCCGTATGACACGTGTAACATACGGCGAGGGTTGCGCTCGTTAGCGGACTTAACCGAACATCTCACGACACGAGCTGACGACAGCCATGCAACACCTGTGCAGGCTCCCCGAAGGGTCGTTCGGCTTTCGCCTCCCTACCACCTGCATGTCAAGCCCGGGTAAGGTTCTTCGTGTTGCATCGAATTAAACCACACGCTCCGCTGCTTGTGCGGGCCCCCGTCAATTCCTTTGAGTTTTAACCTTGCGG
>FWPU01001132.1_pt1 | contig 82561 bp, 71 predicted proteins | sample 2228361 | NCBI WGS metagenome assembly FWPU01 (sample SAMEA103939777, study PRJEB20133) | metagenome | reverse complement strand
CAGTCGTTCGCGACTTTGAGAAAGCCATCGAAAATGGGCGCGAAAAGGTTGACGATTTTCGGATTCTTGCTATAATTGGGGTGCGTTCGAAAACCGCGGGCGTGGTTCAGTTGGTAGAACGTCTCCTTGCCAAGGAGAAGGTCGTGGGTTCGAGTCCCATCGCCCGCTCTATTCCTCCCCTGCAAAAGGGGATTTTTTCTTTATCGCAGCAAACGACTGAATTGGTCGGTTAACTGAAAGGGTTGGTGGGCGCGGAAGTGCCGCTGCAAGTTGGCCACCGCCAGCCGCGCCCGCCGCCGCTCGGCATCGTCAATCGGCAGGGCGGCGAACTCGTCCTCGTCCAGCAGCAGGCTGCTGCCATCCGGATAAACCAGCACATCCAGCGCCAAATCCACGTACTCCACCCGCCCGTTCAGCAGGCGCGCCGGGCGGGTAATGTTGCAGTACCAGCCTTTCAGCGCGTCTCCCTCACGGTGGTGAATCTCGAAGATGTTGTACCAGCGGTGAGTGAAGTAGGCTTCCACAAAACGGTCGCCTTTGCACAGCCAAACGCCGTGAAAGAGGCGGTCATCGCGGTCAAAGTAGGCTTCTATCAGCACGCCGCGCGCCGAACGCCGCAGCGCCGTTCCCGCATACTGCCAGACATCCCGCCCGCTGGTATCCTGCTTGACGACGATCACCGTTTCAGTCATCGGCGTTCTGCTCCGTTGGACGCAGGCACCACAACGCCTCGGCGGACACCGCCAGCCAACCCCGCCAGCCGAGCGGCAAGGCCTGCGGAGAATGGAAGGAGAGGCTGTACTCGCCGCTGACCACCGTCAGGCGGTAACCCTCGCCGCGGAAAATGACATCCCGCACTTCGGCGGGGAAGGCGTTAGCCGCGTCTGAGTCGGCCGGCCCGACCAGCCCGCCGGGGCGGATGAGCAGCGTAACCGCTTCGTCCAGCGCCGGCAGTTCGGCGCAGCCGGCCCCGCTGAACCGGCCAATCTCGGTTTGGAGGGTGAGCGGCTGGCGCTGGATGACGCGGCCGGGCAGCAGGTTGGTCAGCCCCAGAAAGCGCGCCACCCACACGCTGGCCGGCTGACAAACCACCTGACTGGGCGAGCCGCTTTGCGCTACCCGCCCGTCGTGCAGCAAAATCAGGCGGTCGGCAATCGTAAAGGCCTCTTCCTGATCGTGGGTCACATAAATCGCTGGGACGCCGCTTTCGTGCAGCACCTCGCGCAGGAATTGGCCGAGTTCCTCGCGCAAGGCGCGGTCGAGCGCGCCGAGCGGTTCATCCAGCATCAGCAGGCGCGGACGGGGCGCCAGCGCGCGCGCCAGAGCCACTCGCTGCTGTTCGCCGCCGGAGAGATCGGTTACCCGCCGGTGGGCAAATCCGCTCAGGTTGACGCGCCGCAGGACTTCCTCGACGCGCTGTTCGATCTGCTCGGCGGGCAGATGCTGCATGCGCAGGCCGAAGGCGACGTTCTGCGCCACCGTGCGGTGCGGAAAGAGGGCGTAATCCTGAAACATCAACCCGAAGCGGCGTTCGTGAACCGGCACAGCGCGTAAATCGCTGCCCTGCCACAGCACCCGCCCGTTTTCGGCCTCTTCCAGCCCGGCGATGATGCGCAGCAGGGTGCTTTTGCCACTGCCCGAAGCGCCCAACAGGCACACCGTTTCGCCTGCGCCAACCTCAAAGGATACCCCGCGCAGCAGCGGCCGGCCCTCGTAGCGTTTGTGGATGTTCTCGACGGTGAGCATGGCGGTTTGTTTATACCATGGATGCGGCCTCACGGGGAACGGTCTTCCGGCAGGCGGATGCGTTCCAGCGCGGCGATACCCAAGCCGCACACCAGCAGCAGCAGGGTGGACATGGCCAGCGCCTGCCCGTAATTCAACCCGCCCGGCTGGCTGATGAAACGAAAGATTGCCACCGGCAGGGTGGGAAATTCCGGGCGCGTCAGAAAACTGGTGGCGCCGAACTCGCCCAGCGAGATGGTGAAGGAGAAAATCGCCGCTACCAGCGCCGCCCGCGCCAGAATGGGCAAATCCACCTCCAGCCAGACGCGCAGCGGAGAAGCGCCCAGCACGGCTGCCGCCTGACGCAGGTTGAGCGGGATGGAATTCAACACCGGCGTGAGAGTGCGCACCACGAACGGAAAAGCCACCAGACTGTGCGCAATTGGAATGAGCAGAGGAAACGAGCGCGCTTCCAGCGGCGGACGGTTGAAGGTGAGGATGAAACCCAGCCCCAGGGTGACCGCCGAAGCGCCCAGCGGCAGCATCAGCAGCGGGTCAAGCAAGCGGTTGACCGGCGAGCGGCGGCTGAGCGCAGCGGCGGCCGGCAGGCCCAACCCCAGCGAGAACAGCACCGTAAGACCGGCAAAGGCGAGCGAATTGCGCGCCGCCTGAATGGGCGGAACATAAAACAGCGAGCCGCGCCGGTTGATGAACAACTCGCGGTAATAATCCAGCGTCCAACCGCTTTCGAAGCCCGCCCGCTGGCCGCGCGCCGGTTCGAGGCGCGCCACCGAACGGCCAGCCAGGGCTGCCAGCGGCAAGACCAGCAAGATGAACAACACCAGCGTTACGGCTGCCACCAGCGCTTTCTGACGCAGCGAATGCGGCGCGGCAGCCCCCTCCCCGCGCAGACGGGGAGCGAGTGGAATGTTCAGGCGGGCAGCCACCCGCGTATAGACCACCGTCAACAGCAGGGTACACAGCAATTGCGCCACCGAAAGCAGCCCGGCCAGTGGCAGGTTGAGCAGGTGCAGCGCTTGAATGTAAATTTCGACTTCCAGCGTGGCGTAGCGCGGCCCGCCCAGCAGCAAAATCACCCCAAAACTGGTGAAATCGAACAAAAAGACCAGCAGGGCAGCCGCCAGCAGTGACGGCCTGAGCAGCGGCAGGGTGATCTCCCGAAAGGCGCGCCACGGTGATGCGCCCAGCACGCGCGCCGCCGCTTCGAGGCGCGGGTCGAGTTGCTCCCAGGCGCTGCCCACCACCCGCAGGATGATGGTGGTGTTGTAAAACACGTGCGCCAGCAGAATGGCGGCCAGCGAATTGAGCAGATTGAGCGGCGGGGCGGGCAGGTTGAACCACGCCATCGCCAGCAGGTTGAACCACCCGCGCGGACCGATCAGCGCGTTGAAAGCCGCCGCTACGACCACGGTCGGCAGGATGAACGGCAGGGTGGAGAGCAGGCGCAGCAGGCGTTTTCCGGGGAAGTTGAAGCGCGCAAACACATAGGCGCCCGGCAGGCCGACCAGCACGGTCAACAGGGTGGAGAGCGCGGCTTGGTAGAAGGTGAACCCCAATGCCCGCCATAAACGGGCAGCCGCCGCCGGACTCAGCCCGTCGGCGATTAATCCCTGTGCCGAAACGGTCAAAATGCGCCCCAACGGCATGAAGAAGAAAAGGATCAGGAAGGCCAGCGGCAGCAGCCACAAGGCCAGCGCCTGCCAGACGGCAGGCGCCGGCGGCTGCCCCTCAGGGGATCGGCGGGCAGAGGAAAAGGCTGACCAGAAACTCACCGCAGGACGACCTGGGTCCAGGCTTCGATCCACGCTTCGCGCTTTTCGGCGATCAGCGCCGGGTCCAGCGTGGCGGGGTTGGCCGGGATTTGGGCGTAGCGCACGAATTCCTCCGGCAGACGGGCGTTGCGGTTGACCGGAAAGACGAACATCTGCAGGGGCAGGTCTTCCTGGAAGCGCACATCCAGCATGAAATCCACGAACTGTTCGGCCAAGGCGCGCTGCTTTGTCCCTTTGAGAATGCCGACGAACTCAATCTGGCGGAAGCACATGCCGTCCCCCACCAGCGAGGCAGTCGGGGCGTCATCCAGCGGTTGTTCGGCAAAAATGACCTCGGCCGGCGGGCTGGAGCCGTAGGAAACCACCATCGGCTGCGGGCCGCGCCCGGAAGATGCGCTGAAGTTGGTGTAGTAGGCGGTCTCCCAGTCGTTGACCACCACCACACCGTTCTCGCGCATCTGCCGCCAGAAGTCGAGATAGCCGTCCTCGCCAAAGGCGGCAATGGTCGCCATCAAAAAGGCCAGGCCGGGCGACGAGGTGGCCGGGTTCTGCACGGCCAGCAGGCCTTTGTACTCCGGTTTGGTCAGATCGGACAGCGATTGAGGAATGGGCAGTCCTTTTTCGGCAAAGTAGGCCTTGTCGTAGTTGATGCACACATCGCCGTAGTCCACCGGCAGGGCGCGGTTTTGCGGGTCAAGTTGGAAGGCATCGTCTATTTGCGCCAGCAGCGGCGAGTTGTACGGCTCGAAAATGTCCTCATCCAGCGCGCGGGAGAGGAAGGTATTGTCCACGCCGTAGAACACATCTGCCAGCGGGGCGTTCTTGGTCAAAACCGCCTGATTGAGCGCCGAACCGGTATCCCCGGAGGGCAGAAAGGTCAGTTTGACATTGTGTTCCTGCTCGAAGGCGCGAATCACCTCCTCGCTGGCGGCGAACGAATCATGGGTCAGGATGCGCAGTTCCTGCGGCGCAGCCGGGGTCGGCTGGGCGCAGGCCGAAAGCGCCCCCATCCACAGGCTGAACAGCAGGACAATACGGATAATTCGTTTCATCGGTACACCTCCAAACATTCCATTTAACCAAAAACAAAGTCGGGCAATCTTTGACCCGTCCAATCCCTTAGGCAGTGGAGGAGGGGCGGCGGGTGTGCATGCACAGCAAGCGCCCGGTCAGCAAGCGGATTTCGGCGCGCTCGGCGGTCATCTCGTTGCTGATGCCGCGCGTGCGGTTGGGACACAGCGTTTCGTGGTTGAGTGCGTACTTCAGACCGCTGGTGACAATGCCCTTGCTGCATTCGTTCATCGCCAGCAGCGAAACGGTGTCGCCGGGCTGACCTTCCACCACGGCCTGATCGCGGATGATGAAAATCTCCTCCCGCCCGTCGTCCAAGCGGATGTCCACTCCTTCCAGGCCGGGCATTTCCAGCAGGGCCAGGTTGGCAAGGGTCTGGTCAAGCCGTCCGCCGAGCGCCGCCACCACCCGCATCTGCTTAAAGCCCTGCCGCAGCGCGTACTGGATGGCCAGTTCCAAATCGGTTTCGTCTTTTTCGGCTGGGTGGCGTTCCATGTGGACGCCGGCCGCTTGCAGGGCCGCCGTCTCTTCGGCTGACAAGGAGTCCAAATCGCCGATGACCAGATGAGGCTGCAACCCCAACCCTCGCAGGTGGCGCAGTCCGCCGTCGGCGGCGATCAGGTAGTCATCGGGGCGCAGCCAGCGGCGGACGGCCTCGCCATCGGCCAGTTCTCCGTTGGCAAAAATCACGGCGCGAGCATAGTCCATAACAAAAAACCTCCTCGCCGGTGAGGAGGGGAAGATTCGCAAACGGTGTCTATTCTCCCTCCGCCGGCATTACCCGGATCAGGTTCAGCGGGTCGAGGGCAGCCTAAGCCCTCCTCTCAGCCCGGTGCGCCGGGCTCCCCGTGTTCATCTAACCCTAGTATAGCCTTGCGATGGGGGCTTGTCAAGAAACTGTGCGGGGTATTGTCCAAAATTTGGATATAATCCGAGCATCCTAGGCTGAATTGGAGGTGTGCCGTGACTCTCTCGTTACGCGCTTTGGAAATGGATCTGCTTTCGCCGTCCTTCATTGCCGATCCCTACCCCGGTTATGACCGGCTGCGCGCCGCACAGCCGATTCTGTTTGACCCGGATTGGCAGTTGTGGTTCTTCAGCGCCTATGAGGACATCGCCAATCTGTTGCGCGACCGCCGGCTGGGGCGTGACTTGGACGATGCCCCCAAACCCGATCCACAGACCCCCTTCGGCTGGCTGCACGCCAATTCGCTGATGGAAAAAGAACCGCCCGATCACACCCGCCTGCGCGGGCTGGTCAACAAGGCCTTCACGCCGGCACGGGTGGAGGCGTTGCGGCCGTCCATCGAGCGGATTGCTCATTGCCTGTTGGATGCGGTTGTCGAGCGCGGCGAGATGGATTTGCTGGCCGAGTTTGCCGAGCCGCTGCCGGTGTTGGTGATTGCCGATTTGCTGGGCGTGCCTGAGGAAGCCCGTCCCCGCCTGCGGCCGTGGTCGAACCAGATTGTGGCGATGTACGAACTTTCCCACACGGCTGAGGACGCCCGACGCGCCAACCGCGCGGTGAGCGAGTTTGCAGACTTCCTGCGCGGACTGGCCGCCGAACGCAAATTGCAGCCACAGGACGACCTGATCAGCGCGCTGGTGGCGGCGGAGATGGAGGGCCATCGCCTCAGCGAGGACGAACTGATCGCCACCGCCATCCTGCTGCTGAACGCCGGACACGAAGCCACCGTCAACGCGATTGCCAACGGGATGCTGGCGCTTTTCCGCCATTCCGAACAGTACCAGATGCTGCGTCATTCGCCGCAATTGATCCAATTGGCGGTGGAGGAGATGCTGCGCTACGACACCCCCCTGCAGTTGTTCCGCCGCTGGGTGCGCGAGGAGGTGGAATACCAGGGGTTTCGCCTGAAGCGCGGCGAGCAGGTTGCTCTGCTGTACGGGGCGGGCAACCGCGACCCGGCGCGCTTCCCTGACCCGCACTGCTTCGACATCACCCGCCGCGACAACGCCCATTTGACCTTTGGGCTGGGCATTCACTACTGTGTCGGCGCGCCGCTGGCGCGATTGGAGATGCAAGTTGCGGTACAGGCGCTGTTGGAGCGTCTGCCCAACCTGAGGCTGGCAGATCGGCCGCTGGAATACCGCCCGACGTACGTGATTCGCGGGTTGAAAGCCCTGCCGGTGCAGTTTTAGAAAACGTAAGCGGGTCAGAGGAGGAGATTGGCTCACCCCGCCCGGCCCAGACAAGGGCAGGGGAAATGCACAGTCGGGCGAAAAAAGCGCCGGCCTGTCGGCGGCTGACTCGCTGAGTTTGGTATTTGTGCAAAGATGTACAAAGTCTTGTAATTCGGATAATTACGGGTATAATAGTGATAGTTATCACTTTCACAAATGAAGTGATCCAAGAAAGGAACTTGCGATGAACACAAACCCTTCTACCCTTCCACATGTCGTCATTGTCGGCGCCGGGTTCGGCGGGCTGCGCGCTGCGCGGCGGCTGGCCAACCTGCCCGTTCGTGTGACGGTGATTGACCGGCACAACTATCACCTTTTTCAACCGCTGCTCTATCAGGTCGCCTCGGCCGGACTTTCCGCAGCCGACATTGCCTTTCCAATCCGCTCGGCGCTGCGCCGCCAGAAAAATACCCAATTCCTGCTGGCGCAAGTGCAGCAGATTGACCTGCCGAACCGCCGCCTGCTGACGACAGCCGGAGAGGTTTCCTACGACTACCTCATCCTCGCCGTGGGCGGGCAAACCCACTACTTCGGTCAGGATGGCCTGGCGCGGCACGCCTTTGGGCTGAAAACCCTCGCCGATGCGGATGCCATTCGCAACCATGTGCTGAGTCTGTTTGAACGAGCCGCCTACGAAAGCGACCCGCAGCGGCGCGCGGCGATGCTGACCTTTGTCGTCGCCGGCGGCGGGCCGAGCGGCGTTGAAACCGCCGGCGCGCTGGCCGAGCTGATTCGGCTGGGACTGAGCCGCGATTTTCCGAATTTGGATTTTTCGGGCGCGCGGGTGCTGCTGCTGGAGGCAGCCGATCATCTGCTGCCGGCCATGCCGTTGGACTTGGAAGTCGCTGCCGAGCAAGCGCTGCGGCAAAAAGGCGTGGAAGTCCTGCTTGGCGCGCGGGTGGAATCCTACGATGGAGAGACGGTGGCGCTGGCTAACGGCGAGAACATCCCCGCCCGCACGCTGATTTGGGTGGCGGGTATCCGCGCTGTGGATTTGGCGCAAAACCTGCCGGTTGAACACGCCAGCGCTGGGCGCGTGTGCGTGCAGCCCACTCTGCAACTGCCGCAATACCCCGAAGTGTTTGTGATCGGCGATGCGGCCTATCTGGAAGATGAGCAGGGCAAACCGCTGCCGATGGTCGCACCGGTGGCAATCCAGCAAGCCGATGCTGCCGTGCAGAACCTCGACCGCTTGCTCAAAGGCCAGCCGTTGCAGGCCTTTCGTTACCACAACCCGGGTCTGATTGCCACGATTGGGCGCAATCAGGCGGTGGCGTGGATTGGACGGCTGCGCCTGCGCGGCTTTTTGGCTTGGTTGATGTGGGTGGTGGTGCATGTCTTTCAACTGATTGGCATCCGCAACCGACTGGTGGTGATGATCAACTGGGTGTGGGACTATTTCCTTTACGAACGCGCCCTGCGATTGATTCAAACGCCGCCCGAAACGACCCGTCAGCCGCAGCGAGGAGCCGGACCAGCGAACTAATTTTTTGGTTTGGGCTTTGCACCATGAGATGGGTTGTAACCGCTTTTTGCCGTGTTGAGGTATTTGGATGACGGCGTGAAGCCGGATAGCGGCATAGGTTCATTCCATCGAGTGGCATTGCAGACCGAGCAAAATCCTCTGTGTGCCTAATGGATGAGGGTATGCTATAATTCTCAATGAGCGATGAACGCCATAAAGGTTGCATCCATTCTTGAGCGGGAGCGTATTCCGGAGGAAGCCATCCGGGATGTGGTGCGGCAAATTGTTGAGAAATTTCATCCGCAGAAAATCATCCTGTTTGGTTCATACGCTCGTGGCAACCCTCGTCCAGAAAGCGACCTGGATATTCTGGTGGTCATGGACACGCCTTTGAGCGAGAATCAGCAAGCGTTGCTCATTGATCAGGCGTTGGAACGTGATTTATTCGGTTTGGACTTGATTGTCCGTACACCCAAAAATCTGGAAAAGCGAATTGCGCTGGGGGATTCGTTCCTGAGAGAAGTGGTTAAGCAGGGGAAGATCCTGTATGAAGCCTCTGACCGCTGAGTGGGTACAAAAGGCCGAAGATGACTGGTTCGTTGCCCGAAAAATGTTGCGCGTCCGCGAGCGGCCTGTGTACGACGCTGTGTGTTTTCATGCTCAGCAATGCGCCGAAAAATATCTCAAAGCATTTCTGCAAGAAAATTTCAGCGACATTCCCAAGACCCACAAATTGCTTGAGCTGTTAAAACTATGCAAAGAAATTGACCCATCTTTTGAACTTCTTGTCTCAGATTTGCTGGTGATTGAGAGATTTTCGGTCAATATCCGTTACCCCGGTGTGAGCGCGGACAAGGGAGAAGCAAAAGCCGCCTTTCAGGCTGCTGCGGTGACGCGCCAGTTCTTACGGCAAAAATTGGGTTTATCTTAATCTGCTTTTGGTGACTACCGTTCATCAGTATCTACTTTCTGCAACTTTTCCGAACTCATCCTCTCTGCTCAGGCGCTTTGCTTGTTCTCTTTATCTTTTCCAAGGTCAGCAACCAGCCTGCCAATCATCTTGACCAGAGGTGTTTCAATCTTGGCTAAACTGCCTCTCAGACGGCCAGAGCGGTTAAGTTCTCCCGCAACTGAATGAGCAGGCTGCGGAGCAATTCGATTTCCTCTCGAGTGAACGGCTGCCAGGCGGCATAAAAGTAATCATCGGTGAGTGATTCGGCGGCCTGACGGATGTGCTCTCCGAGCGGCGTGAGGGTGTACCGCTCGGATTCAACCATCAGCCACCCCCGCCCAATCAGATCATCCAATGCCTGCCGGTACTCCTCGCGGCTGAAGCCGCGTCGTTCCAGCTGGCTGAACACTTCGTCCAGCGTGGTGGCTTCACCGCGCCACAGCAGGGTGAAGGCTTCCCAGGCCAGTCCGCTGCAGGAATGGGTCTGCCAGGCCGCCAGATGAGCATCATCCCGGTAAGCGGACAGGTCGCTGAGGTATTGATCGATCCGAATGAGCAGCGGGGCATCCGGGCCGGTATCCACCCGGCGCGAAAGTCCAATGCACCACTTGCCCGGCGGCGAAGGTGCCTTTAGGCAGGCATCCACCACCCGATACAGCAGGTCAGCCAGTTGCTGCAACTCTGGTTCAGGCAAAGGCTGTAATTCTCGCATGCGTTCGTATGCGGCTTCGATGATGCTCTTGGCTGCTTCGTGCCCGCGGGGAGTGAGGCGGTATTCACCGGTCTGGCGTTCCACCTCCTCCAACAACCCCAATTGGGCGGCTTCGCTCAGGCGTCGGGCGTACAGCGACTCAGCGGTGTACGCTCCCCTTTTGCGCAGCTTTTCGGCGCTCACCGGTTCAGGGTCGAAAGAATAAACGGCTAACAAAATCGCAGAGCTCCACGCAGCCAGTTCGAGTTCAGCCATCCTTTGATCCATGGCCGATCTGTAATGGCTGGCAAGCGCCTGCAAGGCTTGCAGCACAATCGGCCACATTCCCTTTGCGTTCATTTTCCCCTCCTGATAATCGTCCCGTCCTAGACTCATTCATAATTATAGGCGGTTTTGGGTGCCCAGAAAACTGTCTTTGTCGGAAATACAAATGCTCTTGAAAAGGACACCCTCTTTCCACGGAGATTGCTGCAAGGGGACGAGGCGGCTGTTCGTGGCAGGCGAGCAGGGGCGCGCCGCACAGGCCTGTACACGCCGTTTCAAAAAAATGTGAAAAAACGCTCGATATTCGGTATAATCCTAAATAAGATAAAAAATATCTAAATAAAGGTGTTGAGATGAAAACGAAGATTCGTTCGATCAAGGAGATTATCGAGCCGAGAATGGTGATCGAGGGCGCCGGGGTGCGTCTGTTGCGTTCGTTTGCCCCCAGCCGCGAAAATCGCTTCGACCCGTTTCTGCTGTTTGACCACTTTGCCTTCAATGATCCGCGTGAAACCCCGCTGGCTGGGTTTCCGACTCACCCGCATCGCGGCATCGAAACGGTCACCTACATGCTGGAAGGCAGCGTCCGCCACCGCGATAGTTTAGGGAACATGGGCGTGATCACCGCCGGAGATGTGCAGTGGATGACCAGCGGGCGCGGTATTCTGCACGAGGAAATGCCGCGCCGCAGCGAGGCCGGCCGGGTGGACGGCTTTCAACTGTGGGTGAATTTGCCGGCCGCGCTCAAAATGAGCCAGCCGCGCTATCAGGAGATCCAAGCCGCCCAGATTCCGTTGATGGAAAAGGACGGCGTTTCGGTGCGGGTGGTGGCGGGAGAGTACGGTGGCGTCAAAGGCCCGGTCACCGAAATTGCCGCTCAGCCGATTTACATGGAAGTGCAACTGATGCCCGGTCAGCGCTTTGAGCTGGACTTGCCCGCCGATCATACGCTGCTGATTTACCTGTTCGAGGGAGAGGCGCTCTTTTGCGGGCAGGAGATGGTTTCCGCCATTCGTATGATCACCTTCGAGCCGGGCGAAAGACTGGTGATCGAGACCGGTTTAGCCAGCCGCAACGGCTCCAGCAGCCCGGCGCGCTTCATGCTGATGGCCGGCGCGCCCTTCCGAGAGCCGATCTTCCCCTATGGCCCGTTCGTGATGAACACGATGGAAGAAATCCAGCAGACTCTGGCTGAACTGCGCGCCGGCACCTTCGTCCAGCCGGCCTGAGTGGACTGTATCCGCCTGCCGACACCCTGCCCCATTTCAGCGAAAACGGCAGGGTGTTTTCTTTTTGTCGGCTGGGGGATAGGATGGTTCACGTGGTAAAAGTTGTATAATTCTTTTATGGAGGAATACGGCCATTCCCCATGCGCGATATGTCCGGATTTGAAAAAGGAGGAGGGAGGTTACCATGCGCGCTCTTTTCGGGATTGGTATGCTCATCTTGGGCTTGCTGCTAAGCGGTTGCGGCGCATTGGCGCAACCCACCCCAACACCCACCGAAACCTTTACGCCCACCCCCCGGCTGCCAACGGCGACCTTTACGCCATCGCCCACCCCTCTGCCCACGCGCACGCCTACCCCAACCGCCACACCCTTTACGCCGTTTGAGGTGCGGACGGCGGTGGACTGGGTCAATGTCCGCGCCAACCCCGGTTATCTCTTTGAAATTCGAGCCAGCGTGCGCAAAGGAACGATCTTTACCGTGTTGGGCAAATCGCCCGGCGGCGAGTGGATACGCGTGGAAAACGATAAAGGCATCAGCGGGTGGATTTTTGCCCAACTGCTCGATTCGCCGGTCAATCTGCAAGCCGTGCCGGTCATCCAGCCGGAAGACGTGGTCACCGTCATGGGACGGGTAGCCGACCGCACCGGTAAACCGATCAGCGGGATTCAGTTCATGATTACGCAGGGTGAAGCCCCCAACCAGCAGCGCACAGATGCCATCACGGATGCGGAGGGCGTGTTTTATGCCTTCATGCCGCGCAGTGTGCGCGGAGACTGGGTGGTGGAATTTACCGCCATCGCCTGCACCAGCAATCTGATGGATGAAAAGTGTAACTGCATCGGCGGGGTATGCGGCAGCCCGCAACCCTCCAAAATCACCATCAACCTTCCCGACTTCCCGGCGCTATTCTTTGAATGGCAGTAAGCGGCCTGTTCCCCTCTGCCGAATTTGATGACTGGGCAAAGGATTACGACGCTGAAGTGTTCGGCGGGCAGGGTTTTCCCTTCGAAGGCTACGCTGCCGTGCTGGAGCGGGTCTTTGAATGGGCAGCGGTTCAGCCCGGTCTGAGCGTGCTGGATCTTGGCTGCGGCACCGGCAACCTGACGATGCGCTTTGTGCAGGCTGGCTGCCGGGTGTGGGGCAGCGATTACTCCGCAGAAATGCTGCGGATTGCCCGCCGCAAAGCGCCGGGAGCGTCTTTTTTTCAGCATGAACTGGGCCATCCTCTGCCAGTTGAAGTTCCGCAACACTACGCGCGGATTGTTTCCACCTATGTATTTCATCACTTCGACCAGCGCGGCAAAATCGCTTTGCTGAACAGCCTGTGTGCTCACCTTGAACCCGGCGGCTGGATGGTCATCGGCGATATTGCCTTGCCGAATTCAGCCGCCAAAGATCGGGTCAGGCAGACGGCTGCGGACGCATGGGACGATGAGTTTTATTGGCTGGTAGATGAAGACCTGGCGGCAGTGCGGGCGGTCGGCTTTCAGGCCGAGTTTGAGGCGATTTCCTTTTGTGCGGGTGTATTTCTCATTCGACCCGCAGCGGGCTGATTTGGGGTAAAATCAAGCCATGCCGTGGGAAATCTGGGGTCATGATTGGGCGGTGCGCCTGTTGCAGCAGCACATCCGCAGCGGCGAAGTGCGCCACGCTTACCTGTTCAGCGGTCCGCCGGGTGTGGGACGGCGCACACTGGCGCTGGCCTTTGCGCGCGCTTTGAACTGCCCTCAATCCCCTCAAGCAGGCGAGCCGTGCGGCGAATGCCGCACCTGCCGTCAGATTGCGCACATGCAGCACGCTGACCTGAGCGTGATTACAGCCAGCGAAGGCGCCAGCAGCCTCAAAGTTGAACAGGTGCGCGAGTTGCAGCGCACCCTGTCCCTCTCGCCTTACGAAGCCGCTTACCGGATTGCCCTGCTGCTCAATTTTGAACAGGCGACCGCCAGCGCCCAAAACGCGCTGCTCAAAACGCTGGAAGAAGCGCCGCCCAAAGTGATTCTGCTGCTGACGGCGCCCAGCCCCGAAGACGTCCTGCCGACCATCCTCTCGCGCTGTGAGGTGCTGCGCCTGCGGCCGATGGCATTGGACGCGCTGGCCGATCACTTACAGCGCCATGCCGGCGCCGAAAAGGGACAGGCCGAATTTCTGGCCCACCTGAGCGGCGGGCGGCCCGGCATAGCCTTGCGCCTGCTGCACGATGAAAACGCCCTCAACGAACGCCAGCGCTGGATTGAGGCGTTCTTTAACGCGCTGAGCGGCGACCGCTTTACCCGCTTTCAGATCAGCGAAGGGCTGGCTGAAGGCGGTGACCGCGAGAAGATGCGCGCGGTGCTGCGCCTGTGGAGCAGCCTGTGGCGCGATGTGCTGTTGATTTGCGGTGCGTCTTCGGCTGCGTTGACCAACCTTGACCAGCGTGGACGGCTCGAAAACCTGGCCGCCGCCCTTGACCTGCCGTGCGCCTATGCCTGCCTCAACGCTGTCGAACAGGCCCTGGCCGGGCTGGAGGCCAACCTCAACGCCCGCCTGCTGCTGGATGTGCTGATGCTGGACATGCCTTATGTGAAGGAACGTTCTCCCAAGACCCGTTCTAACCTTTCAACGCAGTAATTTTGCAACGAAAGAAAGGTTTGGTATCTGTCAAAACGCAACCAGCAAAGCCCGATAAGAAAACTTTAACTTGCCCTTAAGCGATATAAAAAAGGCCGTTAAGGATGTTGCTTTATGCTTTTCTCGTAAGAAAGCGGTTATTCAATTCATAGAATACGAGGAGAAGCAGACTATGAAAAAACTAATTGTTTGGATGTTAGTGTTAATGGTAGCGATGAGTGGTTGCGCGCCAGCCGCGCCAACCGCCACTGAACCGCCAGCCGCTGGCGGCGCCCCGGTCAGCGTTACTGAACCTGCGCCGACTGCCGCTGTCCAACCGACGGCGACACCCGTTCCAACCGCGACCCCCACGCCAACCCGCTTGGTGATGCGCACCTCGACTGACCCAGATAACCTTGACCCGCACCTCTCGGCGGCTTCGCTGACCCAGCAGATCATGCTGAATGTCTTTGAGGGGTTGGTCAAACCAGCCCCGGACAGTAGCGTTGTGGCGGGTCTGGCCGAGTCGTATGGCGTCAGCGAGGACGGATTAACCTACACCTTTACCTTGCGAAAAGGCGCTATGTTCCACGATGGAACGCCGGTTACCGTGCAGGATGTCGTCTATTCCTTTGAACGGTTGATGGGCAAGGGAATGGAAAAACCCTTAACCAGCAATCTTGCCGATGTGGATACGGTTGAAGCCCCCGATGCCCAGACGGTCGTGTTCAAACTCAAGCAGCCCAATTCATCGTTTGTGGCGCTGCTGGCGACACTGGCGGTTTTGCCCCAGTCCAATGACGGCAAACATGGCGAAACCCCTATCGGCAGCGGGCCATACCGCTTGGTTGAGTACACCCCGCAGCAGCGTATTGTGCTGGAAAAATTTGAGAACTACTGGCAAGAAGGCGTTCCCAGCATTGACCGAGTCGAATTTGTCATCATTCCGGATGATCAAACCGCTTTCCTGCAGTTGCAAAGCGGAGCGATTGACTTCACTGCGATCAGCGCCGATCAAATTCCTCAATTGGGTAGCGACTTCAAGGTGATTTCGCAGGGCGCTAATTCAGTCATGTTGTTGGGTATGAATCAGGCTGTTGAGCCTTTCAACAATCCGGATGTTCGTCGCGCAATCTACCACGCCATTGATCGGGATGCGATTAACCTGGCTGTCTATGACGGACGGGCGACCATTCTCGGTTCGAACATGAGTCCCGTCATGGAAAAGTACTATGAACCGGGTTTGGAAAAGACCTATCCATTCGATGTTGAAAAAGCGAAAGAATTGCTTGCCAAAGCCGGCTATCCAAATGGTTTCTCGATGACCTTATCTATCTCATCCCACGCGGCGGTCTACTCTCAGATTGCTCAGGTCATCGTTGATCAGCTCAAGAAAGTAGGCATTGATGTGCAGATTGAAACCGTTGAGTTTGGGGTTTGGCTGGAACGCATTTACACGAATCGCGAGTACCAGACCACCATCATTGACTTCACGGGTAAGCTGGATCCGTATGCCGTGCTTGGTCGCTACAAATCGGACTTTCGCCGAAACTTCTTCAACTACAACAACCCGACTTATGATGAACTGATGGTCAGCGCCTTGCGTGAAACGGACGATCAAAAGCGGGTAGAGCTGTATAAACAGGCGCAGCGGATTCTCACTGAAGATGCCGCTGCCATTTATTTGCTTGATTATCCCTTCCACTGGGCGATGCGCGCCAACATCGAGGGTTACACGCCTTATCCGATCTTCTTCCATGATCTAACAAGAATGCGCATCAACCCGTAAGCGCAGCCGTTTATGGATTTACTCCTTCGCCGTTTGGTTTCGATGGTCATCACCACAACCTTGGTTGTGGTGATGATCTTTGTCATTTTCCGAGTGATACCGGGCGATCCGGCTTTGATCATTCTAGGCACCGAAGCGGATGAGCGTCAAATTGAGGCGATGCGCCAGCGATTAGGCACGGATCGCCCAATTGCCGAGCAGTTTTTGCGCTGGGTGAGCGGCGCAGTGCGTGGTGATCTGGGAGAGTCGTTGCGCTTTTCTCAGCCGGTTACGCGCATGATCGCTAATCGGCTGACGGTAACCGTGCCGCTGGCGATTCTATCCATCAGCATTGTCATTCTGGTTGGAATTCCGCTTGGTGTCCTTTTGGCGCTCTATCGCAACAGTTTTTTGGATGGCGTGATTTCACTGATCACTCAGCTGGGGATTGCTGTGCCATCCTTTTGGGCCGCGCTTTTGCTGATGATTGTGTTTGGGGTGCAGTTGGGTTGGCTGCCCATCGGCACGTTTACCAGTTGGGAGGAGGACGCTCGCGAGGCTGTTCGTTCGCTCATTCTTCCGGCAATTGCGGTCGCCTTGCCGCCGTTGGCGGTGGTGGTGCGTTATGTGCGCAATGGTTTTCTTGATCAAGCGACTCAAGATTACGTCCGCACCGCTTTGAGCAAAGGCCTTCCGCAACGCATGGTCATTTATCGCCACATCCTGCGCAACACACTCATTCCAGTTGTCACCGTGCTGGGAATCATCTTTGCCGATATTGTCTCCGGAACATTGGTGGTCGAACAGGTCTTTGGCTTGCCGGGCGTTGGGCGTCTGCTGTTCACAGCGGTCGGCTTCCGCGACTTTCCGCTGCTGCAGGGTTTGGCGCTCTATATTGCCCTTGTGGTGATTGGGCTGAACTTTGTGGTGGATTTGACCTATGGCTGGATTGATCCGCGCGTCCGTCTGAGTTAGGAAGGAGTTCCGCAGATGAACAGCGCGCAAAATCTGAACACCAAGGGGTTGGGTGGGATTGCTGTTGGGGTGTTGCTGTTGCTGACGTTGGTCAGCTTGGTATATACGCCATACGATCCGAATGAGATGAACATTCCCAATCGGCTGCAACCGCCATCACCGCAGCATTGGTTTGGCACGGATGAGTTTGGGCGCGACTTGTTCAGCCGCGTGATGGCGGGCGCGCAGGTTTCGCTGCTGGTAGGGCTGATGGCCGCTTCCATCGCCGCATTGGGCGGTACGCTGATTGGTGCGGTGAGCGGTTATTTTGGCGGTTGGCTGGATGAAATCGTCATGCGTTTGATGGACGCGTTGATGGCCTTGCCGGGCATTGTCATGGCGCTGCTGATCATCTCAATTCGAGGGCCGGGTTTGATGAACACCGCTTTGGCATTGGGTATCATGAGCATCCCATCCTTTTCGCGGATTGTGCGCGGAGGCTTTTTGCAAAGCCGCGAAATGGAGTACGTTCAGGCGGCGGTGGCGATTGGCGCTTCGCCGTGGCGAATCATCTTTCGCCACATTTTGCCCAATCAGCTCACCCCGATCATTGTCGCTTCATCCATCAACTTTGCGGCGGCGATTCTCGGCGAAGCCGGCCTGTCGTATCTCGGGTTGGGGATTCGACCGCCCGACCCCAGCTGGGGGCGCATGTTGCAGGAAGGGCAATCTTTCATCTTCTCGGCGGCGTGGTACTCGGTTGCGCCGGGTATTGCGATCACCTTCACCGTATTTGCTTTTTATCTGTTTTCGAACGATTTGCAGGTGTGGCTGCACCCTGTCAACCTGTATCGCCGTCGTCGCAAACCGCAAGATGCGGTCGAAAAGCGGGGCGTTTCCGAACTACCGCTCCCGTTTGAATCATGAAGCAGGCGGTGCGCTTCCCCGCCTGCTGGAATTGTGGGGTTTGCGCTGTGCGATTACGCCAGCCGGATGTTCTTGAACGCCTCGACCTGAGCGCGGATGGCGCGTTCGGTGGGCAGCCGCTCGATGCTGGAAGCCCCAAAGAAACCGACAATGCCCGGCATGCGCGCCAGCGCCTTGCCGACCTGATCAGGTTCGTCGAACGGGCCGCCGTGGCAGATGACCAGAATGTCCTTGCGCACCTGCTTACCGGCTGCGGCAATTTCCATCACCTTGTCAATGGCTTCGTCCAGCGTCATGGCCACCCCGGCGCCGATGCTGCCGGAGGTGGTCAGCCCGACGTGCGCCACCAGTTGATCGGCGCCGACTTTGGCCATCTCGCGCGCCTGATCGGCATCGAAGACATACGGCGAGGTGAACAAGTCCATCTCGTGCGCCAGCCGGATCATCTCGATCTCTTTGTCGTAGCCCATGCCGGTCGCTTCCAGATTGGCGCGGAAGTTGCCGTCAATCAGCCCGACGGTGGGAAAGTTCTGCACTCCCGAAAAGCCGATTTCGCGCAGTTGTTTGAGGAAGACCGGCATCAGGCGAAACGGGTCGGTGCCGCACACGCCAGCCAGCACGGGCGTGTTCTTGACAACCGGCAGCACCTCGCTGGCCATCTCCACCACAATTTGGTTGGCGTCGCCGTAGGGCAGCAGCCCGGCCAGCGAGCCGCGCCCGGCCATGCGGTAGCGTCCGGAGTTGTAAATGATGATGATGTCGGCTCCGCCGGCTTCGGCGAACTTGGCGGAGATGCCGGTGCCGGCTCCCGCGCCGACAATGGCGCGCCCGGCCGCCACCTGAGCCTGCAAGCGGTTCAAAATTTCCTGACGAGCGAATGCCATGCTTCCCTCCTGAGATGTTAGGATTTTTTCAACAAGTCCAGCAGGGTTTCGGCAACCCGGCCGGAAAATTCCGGATCGTTGATATTGGCGTCTATCTCGATGTAGGGGATGTCGGGCCTGAGATTCTTACGAATGGTCTCGAAGCAGGCGCGGTCGGCTTCTTCGTCCCAAAAATCCCCGCCGGGGCTGTCGAGCATGGAAACGCCCTTGAGCGGGATTAGCACCGCCACCGGCCCGGTGGACTCGTTGGCGGCGTGTGCCAGCATCTCCCCGATGCGGATGTTTTCTTCGACATTGGTGCGCAGCAGGGTTACGTTGGGGTTCCACTGGTACAGTTTGCGGCCTTTGTATTTCTCCGGCACGGTTTCCATGCCCCAGAAGTTGGCCATATCCACACAGCCCGGCACGAGTACGGTGGGAATGCCTTTGCGCGCCGCAGCCAGACAGCGCTCCGGGCCGGCGCTCAGCACGCCGCCGCACACCTCATCGGCCAGCTCGGTGGTGGTGATGTCGAGGCAGGCGGTGATGTAACCATCGTAGATCAGGCTTTCCATCGTGCGTCCGCCCGTGCCGGTGGCGTGAAAGACCAGCACCTCATAGCCCTCGTTTTCCAGAATGGAACGGGCATGATCCACGGCTTTGGTGGTGTTGCCAAACATAGACGCCACAATCAGGGGTTTATCGGCTTTGGCGGCGGGGGCTTCCATTTTGACCATACCGCTGATTGCCCCGGCGGCGTTGGTGAAAATGGCGCGGCTGATGCTGTTGATGCCGGCAACGTCCACAATCGAGGGCATGAAGGTGATGTCTTTGCTGCCGGCGTAAGCGGAAACATCCCCCCCGCCGACAGTGGAGACCATGACTTTGGGTACGCCGACCGGCAAAGTGCGCATGGCGGCTGTGGCAATGGAGGTGCCACCCGAACCGCCCATGCCAAGGATGCCGTCCAAGCGGCCTTCCTCGTACAGGCGGCGCACCAATTTGGCCAGGCCTTCGGCCATGACGCGCATGGCTTCGTCTTTGTGCTTACCGTCCGCCAGCACAGCCAGATCGCCGCCTCCGGCTGCGGCGACTTCGCTGCGCGGGATGTCGGGTTGAAAGGCCGGTTCGCCGATCACGCCAAAGTCCACAACCAGAGTTTGCAAGCCCTGCGCGGCGATCAAATCGCGCACAAAGGCAAACTCCGCGCCTTTGGTATCCAGCGCCCCAACCAGAACAACGGTTTTTGGCATATCTACCTCCTTTGGAAAGCGTTTTGGGAATGGGAAAGGGAAACCTGCCGTTTCTATTGTAGAGAATTGGACTGGAAAAGGCAATCCTGTCATCTGTCATCAAGACAACCAGCCCGCACTACCGGGCTGGTTGTCTTGGCATGCAATTTGCAAGCAAGCAAAGAGGAAGAACTAGTTTCGCCCGCCGCGATAGCCGCGACTGTTGGCATTGGAATATCCCGATGGATTGTAGTTATCCGCTTCCACCCATTCGGCAATCTGCTCGGCGCTCAGATACTGGGGTTGGTAGACCGTGCCGGTTTGTCTTTCGTATTGGGCGGTAAAACTTTTCCAATGGCGGATTGAACCATTCATCAGGTTGTTGAACGCTTGCTGAATAGCCGGATTGGCGGTTTGAGCTAATCGTTGCTGCAAGTCAACAATGTCCAGTTCCTCAATTATTGCGCCAATTCGCAGCGCCTCTACTAGCGATGAGCTGCCGGACTGGATCATCTGATCGTAGAGCGACTGCAATTGGGGGTTGACGAACACGCCTGGCTGATCAGCGGCAGGATTGGATAATCCAAACTGTTCCAGCAGATGAATGATCGCTTGCTGGTGTTGCAGTTCGCTTTGCTGGATATTTTGGAAGAGGGGCAAGTTCCATAATTCGTACAATCGCATATAAACATCAGCGGCAAGCTTCTCTTCTTCGACCATGAAGAGCAGAGCGTCTTTCTCGGCGTCGGTCAGTGTTAGGCCGTCAACCGCATAACTGAGACTGGCATGGTCGCCAGAGGCGCCATCAAGCCTTCCCTGACCGGCTCGGTTACCCTGCCCGCCGTACCCATTTCCACCGTTGGTGTGGTCGGTGGCGCTCTGTGCTAAGGTTGATGTTTGCCCATGGTTCTGGCGGTTTTCTCCGCTGATGGTCTTAGCCTGAGTTCGCTGGATGGCTCCCCAGATCAAACCGCCGGTAATCGCTGTAATAGCCGTAATGAGAAGCATTTTCTTGAACATGTCCGTACTCCTTTTTGTAGAATGAGGTAAGGTTATTTACTCTTGAGTGTCTTTCAAATGTTTTCCTGCCTTGCAGGGGCAAGAGATATTTTTCTTGAATCAACACGAGAGAAGATCTTTCTAGTAACGTTGGAAACCCAGCGCCAATGGATGACGAAATGAAGGATGGCAGCGTCAATGAAAACGACTCCCGCCCAAGTGTGAATCAAATCCCATGTCGTTCGGGAAAAGAGAAGGGCTGGGTCGAGGGCATTTCTGCCGCCCGGCACGAACAGCAAATAAATCCCGCTGATGGCGGTGAGAGAAAAACTAATCCCGACCACAAGGTTCAAGATCAAATTCCATCGGCCACGCGGATTCATGCAGCCGCACTTGCCGCTGAGTTCATTCCACGTCCGTTTGACCATGCCGCTGATCCATTTCCAGTGTAGAGCGATGTGCGCCATAGCAATCAGGATCATGGCGAGACCGCCCCAGATATGAAGATCTTGCCAGGTGTGGCGTTCAAATAAAATTTGAATCTGGTAATACGGATTGCGTCCGCCCTGATAACCGCCCGACGGCAAAATCAAAAAGTATACCCCGCTTAAAGCGGCAAGCAGTCCGCTGATTAGCAAACTCATATCCAGCAGCCAATTGTTGCGGGTTTGATCGGACACTTTTTTAGGAATCATCGTTCTATCTCCATTTCCAACCTCGTGAATTTAATCTCAATCAGGTTGTCTTTATCTTAATAAAAAGATGTGAAGAAATTGTGAAGATAGAACGAAGTAATTATGAACAAATTTCTTAATGTGATTCACCGCTTACATGACGCACGCCATCCAGAACCAGCCGGCGGAAGAAAGCCGCCATCTCGCGCGGCGGGTAGGGCATGCCGGCTTCCAGCCACCAGACCAGCGTACCCAGCAGGCTGGCGGCAAAAAACTGGGCGATCACCTCCAGCGGCAAATGCGGCGGCGAGGTCTGCCCGCGCCGTTCCCACCAGCGGCGGGTGAATTCCAGCGCGTACTGGGCGGTCAGTTCGCGCAGGCGGCTGGTGGCTTTGATTGAGCCCTCGCTGCGCAGCATGGCGCGGTACAAATCGGCATTTTGGACGGCGTGTTCAAAGACCAGCGCAATCGGCAGTTCGCTGCCTTCTCCGCTTTCATTGAACACCCATTCCGGCGGGATCTGGCTGATTTGACGGGCCAGTTCGTCGGCGCTCTGTTCGATGCTTTCCAGAAAGAGGTGTTCCTTGTCGCGGTAGTGCAGGTAAAAGGTGGTGCGGCCGAGATCGGCGCGGCGGGTGATGTCTTCGATGGTTACCGCGTCGTAGCCTTTTTCCAAAATGAGGGCGGTCAGCGCTTCGCGCATCAGCCGTCGGGTGCGGTTAACCCGCCGGTCGGTTCGTGGAGCAGGGGAAGTCATCTTGGCTGATCCTGAACAGTTGTTGATTTTTGAACAGGCCGGTTGAACTGACGCTTGACAGTCGTTTCGGCTGATTTATAATCATAAACAGTTTGTCTATTATTATACAGGTTGTTTGATATGAGCGCCAGCCCGATCCTGAAACTGGTGGATGTGCAGAAAACCTACCCCTCGCCCAGCGGCGGGCAGGAAGTGTTGAAAGGGGTGAATTTGCAGGTCTTTCCCGGCGAGTTTGTGCTGATTTACGGCAAGTCCGGGGCGGGCAAAACCACGCTGGTCAACATGATGGCCGGCATTGACACCCTGACCGGCGGCGAGGTACTGTGCGACGGCGTCAGTTTGCACCGCCTGAACGAGAGCCAGCGGGCGCGCTTTCGCGGTCAGAAGATCGGTATCATCTATCAGTCTTTTTACCTGCTGCCCAACCTGAGCCTGCTGGATAATGTGATGCTGCCGATGGATTTTTGCGGGTTATTCAACCCGCTGCGCAGCCCGCAGCGGGCTTTGGAGCTGCTCGATTCGGTGGAATTGAAAGAACACGCCTACAAGCGTCCGGCGGCCATCTCCGGTGGGCAGCAGCAGCGGGTGGCGATTGCGCGTGCCCTAGCCAACGACCCGCCGCTGATCGTTGCCGACGAACCGACCGGTCGGCTCGATTCGGTGACCGCCGAGACGATTTTGCAAATTTTCACCCGCCTGGCGCAGGAGGGCAAAGCCGTGCTGATGGTCACCCACGACACCAGCCTGATGGAGCGTGCCACGCGCTGCCTGCGGCTGGAAGACGGCCGTCTGCAGGAGTGCCAAAGGCAATCGCTGGCGGAGGTGCGCCGATGAACGCCGCGACCAATGGCTATTTGCGCTTGCAGGATGTGGTCAAAGCCTTTCCTGCGCCCGGCGGTGCGGTGGAGGTGCTGAAAGGCATCACCCTATCGATTGGGAAAGGGGAATATGTCGGCATCGTCGGCAAGTCGGGGAGCGGCAAGTCCACCCTGCTGAACATGATCACCGGCATTGATCATCCCACCCGCGGCGTGGTGGAAGTGGCCGGGGTGCAGCCGCACACCCTCAGTGAAAATCAGCTGGCGGCCTGGCGCGGCGTGACCATCGGGATTGTGTTTCAGTTCTTCCAACTGCTGCCGATGCTCTCGCTTCTGGAAAACACGCTGCTGCCGATGGACTTGTGCAACCGCTACACCCCCGCCGAACGGGAAGCGCGCGCCCGCAGGCTGCTGGAACAGGTCGGTCTGGCGGATGTGATGGATAAACTGCCCGGCGCAGTTTCGGGCGGGCAACAGCAGGCTGCGGCAATTGCCCGCGCCTTGGCCAACGACCCGCCGCTGATTGTGGCGGACGAGCCAACCGGCAACCTGGACGAGCGTACCGCCGCGCATGTTCTCAACCTGTTTGACGGGCTGGTGGCGCAGGGCAAGACGGTCATCATTGTCACGCACGACCCGGCCTTGATGGCGCGCACGCATCGCACCATTCTGCTTTCGGACGGGGAAATCATCAACCCGCATCTGGCGGCTGCGCTGGGCTGGCTGACTCACCCGCAATTGCTGCAACTTACTCATCTTGCCCGCCTGCGCCGCTTCGAAACCGGCGAAACGCTTGTCCGTGCCGGCGAAGCGGTCGGGCTGTGGGCGCTGGTCAGCGGGCGGGTGGGGCTGTTCAGGACGCGCCTGCGCGCCGAAAAACAGGTTGCCGAATACCTGCCCGGCTGCTGGTGGAGCGGCGAGACGCTGGCCGAAATGGCCGCTGGGGCAACCTTGCGCGCTCTGCAGGCTGGCGAGGCGTGGGTGATCGAACCCTCCGCCTGGCAGGACTGGCTGCAAGCCAGCGGCTTGAAACCGTCTCTGTTTCAGCATTTTGGGAAGAATCTAATGGAGAAACGGCGATGATACCTCCCCGTTGGAGAAAAATCCTAGCGGACTTTATTGGCAATCCAGCGCGTTCGATATTGGTTACGCTTTCGATTGCAATTGGTCTGTTTGCAGTCGGCGGGATTATTAACACCTGGCTGCAAGCCTCCTATCTTATGAGCCAAGCCTATGCGGCCATTAATCCCCTCAATGTGATCATTGCCACCTCGCCGCTAACAGAGGATGACCTCACGGCGTTACGCAGGTTAGAGGGCGCAGCCGAAGTGGAAGGCGTGCGCACTTTCAATCTGCGAGTCCGCAATCGCGACGGCGATTGGGAGCAGCTCAATGTGATCGCTCCGCCCGATTACGCCAAGAAACGAATCAATCAAGTTTTGGTGATCGAAGGGCAGTTTCCACCAATGCGCCGGACGTTTGCGATTGACCAATTCAAGCTGCCGGAGTTGCTGGTGGATGCTGATCGCACAATTGAAGTGGAATTACCCTCCGGACGGGTGAAGCGTGTGCCGGTGAGCGCGGTTGTGCAGGATCAGACGATTGGCGCATCTGGTCAGGATGGCGGCTTTTTTGTTGCGCCTGCTCAGGCCTTTACCACCTGGGACTCGCTGGATTGGCTGGAACAGCCGCAATCGCTCAATTTGGTTTATCTGACCGCCAGTCAGAATGCAGATGATTATGATTTTTTGCGTCGGCTGGGCCGCGCTGCCGTTGAACGACTGGAAAAAAACGGCCATGTCGTCTTCAGTTACGCCGTGAACGGTCGGCACAATCATCCGAATAGTTCCTACATTGAGGCGCTGGCAAGCGTCTTGGTGCTGCTCGGCCTGCTGGTGGTTTTTCTGAGCGGATTCCTGATCACCAACACCCTGCAAGCCCTGCTGGCCCAGCAGGCGCAGCAGATCGGCGTGATGAAATCGGTCGGGGCAACCGGCGGGCAGATTGCGCTGGCTTATTTTGCGTTGATTGAGTTGTATGGCTTGATTGCCCTGCTCCTCTCTCTAATTCCAGTGCGCTGGTTAACGGGCGCGTTGCTCAGCCTCATGCAGACTGGCATCAACGTGCCGGCTAGTCCGCCCCAATTGCTGCCCCAAACGGTGGCGCTGATGACCGTTCTGGCGCTGGCCGTGCCGGCTGGTGCCGGCTGGCTGCCCATTCAACGCGCCGTGCGCATACCCGTTCAGCAGGCGCTGATCGGTATTTCGCCGCTTGAGGCCGAGCTGCGCGAAGGGCGCATTATGCGCGCGCTGCGGCGAGTGCGCGCTCTTTCCCGTCCGCTGCTGATTTCGCTGCGCAACGCCTTTCGGCGGCGCAGTCGTTTAGCGCTGACGCTCGTCACTTTGACGCTTGGCGGCGCGGTTTTTGTTGCCACCTTCAACGCGCGCGTTTCGCTCCAATCATACATTGACCGCCTACGCTACTACTTTCTGGCGGATGTGAATATCACCTTCCAGCAGCCCTACCGTCTCAGTCGCGTGGAAGCTGACTTGATGCGTCTGCCGGGCGTTCGGTTGGTTGAGGGCTGGGTGGCGACCCGCGCTGAATTGGCGCTACCCAACAACAGCGGTGAGACTTTTTCAATCATCGCCCCGCCGGCTGGCAGCCAAATGGTGGACCCAATTCTGCTTAAAGGACGCTGGATCGAACCGGGCGACCACTTTGCCCTGGCGGTCAGCGAGCGTTTCTTGGATGTCTATCCCGGCTTGCGGCCCGGCGATACCATCCGCCTGCGCATCAACGGGCGCGAACGGGAGTGGGCCGTAACCGGCGTCTTTCAACTGGTGGGGCGCAGCGCCGGCTTGCTCGCCTATGCCAACAGCGAGGTGATTCAGGCCGAACTGGGGCAGAGCAACCGCATGGTCAACTTTCGCGTGATGGCAGATCGAGACAATCTGACCTTGGAGGAGCAGAAAGCGTTTGCTCGTCAAATTGTTCTGGAATTGGAGCGGCGCGGCTATCGAGTTGCCGAGATTACGACCGGTTTGCGTCTTACCGAAATCTCCGCTAACGGGTTAAACATGTTGACCGGCGTTCTGCTGCTGCTTTCCGGGCTGATTGCGGCGGTAGGCGCCATCGGCCTGATGGGCACCATGAGCATGAATGTGCTGGAACGCACCCGCGAAATCGGGGTGATGCGCGCCATCGGCGCGGGCGACCGTCAAATTAGCAGCATCGTCCTGGCGGAAGGTTTGCTCATCGGCCTGATTTCATGGGTTTTGAGCGGGTTGTTGTCTGTGCCAATTAGTCGCTTGTTATCCAATGCCATAACTCTGTCGCTGTTTGGCGCGCAGGCGCCGCTGACCTTTGCGCCGTGGAGTCTGCTGGTCTGGCTGGGGATCGTGCTGATCCTTTCGGCGTTAGCCAGCGTGCTGCCGGCGCGCGGCGCAGCACGGCTGACCATTCGGGAGGTGCTGGCTTATGAATAATTCTGCTGGGAGGATCGAGATGAAACTCAAAATGGGCTTAATGGCGATGATGATCGGGCTGCTGGCGTTGGCTGGCGGCTGTTCGGCGGTTCAATCGGCGCTTTCACCAACCGCTGTGCCGACTCCTCTGCCGCCGGTGGAAAGCCGCGCCGGGGTCATTGCCGAGGCGCGCATCGTGCCACGCGATGAGGCGACGCTGTTTTTCAGCACGGCTGGCACTTTAGCCGAAGTGCTGGTCAGCGAAGGGCAACCCGTTCAAGCCGGGCAGGTGCTGGCACGCCTTGCCGAGAGCGAACAGGCACGGGCTGCGCTGGCGCAAGCCGAAGCCGAACGGCTGGCGGCTGAGCAGGCGCTGGATAGGCTCGATGAAAAAGCCGCTCTGGCAGCCGAACAGGCGCGCGTTGCCATGCTGGAAGCCGAACGAGAAGCCCTGCAGGCTTGGCAGGTTTTTGACCGCCTGGACACGCGTGCCACCCGCGACCGGATTGACGACCTGCGCGAGCGCGTTGCCGACCTGCAGGAAGAACTGCAAGACCGCCAGGAAACCCTCAGCAGCTACAGCGATCTGGCGGCCGATAACCCCACCCGCAAACGCGCCGAGGACGATGTGGAACAGGCGCGGCTGCGCTACAACGATGCCAGCCGCGAGTTGGGGTTGCTGATTAACGAAGTCGAGCTGGCGCGCGCCCGCTGGGAACTGGCCAACCGCCGGCTGGAGGATGCGCGGCAGGCCTATGAAGCCCGTCAAAACCTGCAGCCCGACCCGGATGAGCTGGCGCTGGCGCAGGCGCGCCTGGAAGCGGCTCAGGCGGCCGTGGCGGCAGCGGAAGAGGCGCTGGCGCGGCTGGAACTGCGCGCTCCCTTCGACGGGACGGTGGTTGAGGTGCGCTTCTCGGCGGGTGAAAGCGTTGCGCCCGCCCAACCGGTGCTGGTGGTGGCCGATCTCTCAGCGTGGTATGTCGAAACCACCGACCTGAGCGAGAAAGATGTGGTGCGCATCCGCGCCGATGAAGAGGCCGAAGTCATCCCCGATGCGCTGCCCGAGCTGCGCCTGCGGGCACAAATCGAGCGGATTGCCGATTTTCCGCAGACACGCGGCGGGGACGTGGTCTACCGCGTCCGCCTGCGCCTGCTGGAAAGCGACCCGCGCCTGCGCTGGGGCATGACCGTGGACGTGCGCTTTGCCGAGCAGCGCTAGGGTCTACGGCGCGTACACCACCCGATAGACGCGCATGCCCTTGTCATCGGAGATGAACATCTCGCCGTAGGCGTTGAAAATCACGTCTGCCGGGCGGCCCCAGGTAGCCGAAGCCCCGCACGGTTGGCCGGGCGCGCGCCAGCCGGTCGCGAAGGTCTGGCTGCCGACCGGTTGGCCGTTTTCCAGCAGCACCCGCTCCACCTTGCAATCGCGGATGTTGTCGGCGGTGGTGTTCCATGAACCGTGGTAGGCGACAAAGAGATCGTCCACAAAATCGGGCGGGAAGTTGCCGGGCTTGCCGAGCGTCATGCCCAGCGGGGCGGAGTGGGCCGGGGCGGTGAAGCGCGCCGGCACGGCTTGAGCGCAGGTGAAGCCGGCTGGCAGGGCAATGCGCTTATCGCGGACTTCCTGCGTGCCGTGCGGTATGACCCCCACGCCGGGCGTGTAGCAGAACGGCCAGCCGTAATGCTGCCCGCCCTGCACCTCGATGACGATTTCTTCGGGGGGCAGGTCATCCCCCAGCCCATCGCTGCCGTTGTGATTGGCCCACAACCCGCCGGCCGGCGAGACGACCAGGCCGACGCTGTTGCGCAGTCCCCAGGCCCACAGCGGGCGTTTGCGCTCATCCGGGTCGTTGGCAAACGGGTTGTCGGGCGGGATGCTGCCATCCGGGTTGAAGCGCAGCACTGCCGCACGGCGCGGGTCATCCTCCTCGCACACATTGCAGGAAGAACCGGCGCTGACGTACATCTTGCCGTCGCTGCCGAAAATCACCGTGCGGCTGGAATGTCCCAGCGGCGTAGGGATGTTCGCCGTCACCAATTCGGGCGCGCCAAACGAGCCATCCGGCTGCGGGCCGGCCAGTCGCTCGACCTTGTCGCCTTCGGCGATGTAGAGAAAGCCGTTGTGAAAGGCCAGCCCATGCGGCAAACTTAAGCCGCTGGCAATCACTTCCACGCCGTCGGAGAGCCCATCGCGGTTGCGGTCGGGCAGGCGCGCCACCTGGCCGCTGTTCATCAGGCTGAGGTACAGGTGGCCGTCCGGGCCGATCGCCATAAAGCGCGGGCGGCTGGGCAGCCCCTCCGCATAGATGCGGATGTGAAAACCGGGCGGCAGTTGAATACGTGCGGCGGCTTCATCGGGCGGGGGCAGCGGCGGGCCTTTTTGGATGAACGGGAGGAAAAGAGTGTTCCCCCCGTCGGCGGCGAATGCCGGCACAATCGCGCTGACGGCAAAAAGGCCGACCAGCAGCAAACCAAAGATAAAATGGGTGGTTTTTGTCATACTTAATACGATACGGTTTTTGAGGAAAAAGATCAAGAATGAGATGAAGCGCCAAATGCGTTATTTTTTTCTTAAACCATGCCCCTTTTTCTGTCCCGTGTTTCTCATTGCGTCTGAACTCGTGCTACAATAAAAAAAGAAACTGCAGTCGCGCCAACTTTGCCAGAGGACTTGATGATCGAAATCCGTACGCCACGAACCCGCGAAGAATTCAAAGCCTACTACGACTTGCGTTACCGCATTTTGCGCGAACCGTGGGGGCTGCCGCGTGGCACCGAAAAAGACGACTACGAGCCGATCAGCCAGCATTTTATGGCGGTGGACACGGACACCGGCGAGATTCTGGGAGTGGTCAAGCTGTTCGAAAAAGAACCGGGCGTGGGCTGGTTTTCGCATCTGGCGGTGGCGGGCAAAGCCCAGCGCAAGGGGATTGGTAAAATGCTGATGGACGCGGTCGAGCAGGCCGCCCGCCAGCGCGGGTTCAAGGTATTGGGTTGTCAGGCGCGCCTGAATACCACCGATTACTTCAAGAAGCTTGGCTTTCAAATTGCCGGACTGCCCAACCAGTACTTCGGCACCACGCAGGTGGTGTGGATGGAGAAAAAACTGGATTAAGCGTCCACAGACGGTTGAGGGCGTTTGGAGCGGCGCAGAAGCAGGCCAAACAAACCGGCAATCGGCGCAAGCAGCCAGTTGATCAGGCCGTTGATCAGCCCGAACCCCTGACTGAGCCACACCAGTACCGGGCGCAAAATCACGCGCAGGAAGTGGAAGCGGTCATAGGCCAGGGCAATCAGGATGGTAGCCACCGAGATGCCGAAGCGCTCCCAGTCGGAAAACTCCATTATGCCCAATTCTTCCAGCGCCAGTTCAACGCCAATGTTCAAAACCAGCACATAGGCGGCGGCTTTCAGCACCGGAAAACGCAGCACCACGCTGCTGAAAATGCCGGCGGCAAAGCGCATGACCACGATCCCGATGAACACCCCCAGCATGACCACCCACAATTGATCGGAAAGGGAAACGGCGGCAACCACATTGTCCAGACTGAAGGCCAGATCCATCAACTCCACATTCAGAACGGTGATCCAGAAACCGGCGGGTTTGACCTTGCGCAGCCCGTCCTCATCGGTCTCCTCGTGGTGACCGGCGCCCAGATCATCCAGCGCCAGCCGAATCAGGTAAGCGGCTCCGACTAGTTTGAGCCACGGGTTGCGGATGATGTAACTGGCGGCCAGCAGCATCAGGCCGCGCCCGATGTAGGCGCCCAGCAGGCCGGCCCGCAGAGCGCCTTCGCGCTGGTGGCCAAGCGGTTTGTCCAAAATCTTTCCCAGCCAGCGCAGGGCTTTTGGCCAGGGAATTGGCTGGTCGGCCGGCAGCACCGAAACCATTGCCCCCAATACGGCTGCATTGTCAATGGAAAGGATGCCTTCCAGAAAGATCAATTGCAGGATAATGACAATGAACGATAAATCCACCGCGCTGCTCCTTGCTTTTGGATACGGAAGTTAAGAACAAAAACACCCCTCTATCCACAGGGAGATGCAAAAAAAGATGGCAGGTTCGGGAAAGAAGGGGGAAATTGGCTGCTTTTTCGTTTATACCACTTTCCCGGCGGTAGGGTTAAAAATTAAGCGGATTATCGTTTTTCATCAAGAAGAAAAGCATGATCAGCCGTGTTGACTTTCGGTCAGTTTGCCCAGAAAGTAGGGCAGCATCTTGCGCCACCATGGCCAGTCGTGGTTGACATCCTGTCCCCACAGGTCAATCCAGGCCGGAATGCCCTTGGCTTCCAGGATGCCGCGCAGCAGGTTCAGTTCGGCGTTCATTTCCTCCTCCCATGCTCCCTGTCCGGCGCACAGGATAATTCGGCTGTGGCGGTACTTTTCCAGATACCATTCGTCGTTCAGGTTGGGCAAATACAGCAGCGGCGAGTTGAAATAGACCCGCTCATCCACATAATCGCCCACGAACAGACGCAGGCTGAACACCCCGCTCAGGCTGATGACGCTGTCGAACACATCCGGGTGGCGGAAGAAGAAATTGGCCGAATGATAACCACCCATACTGCAGCCGGTGGTCAGCAGCAGGCTGTTTTCGCCACAGCGCTGGCGGATGAACGGCACCACCTCGTGGATGATGTAGCGGTCGTAATCCTCGTGCCGCCAGCCGCGATCGTAGGGGTGAGCGCCCCAGTTGCACCAGGATTGATTGTCCACGCTGTCCACCGTGTAAAACTGAAACAGGCCCTGCTCGATGAACCAGCCGGCCGCCGCAATCATGCCGAAGTCCTCGAATTCATAAAAACGGCCGCCCATCGCCGGAAAGACCAACACCGGTTTGCCGGCGTGCCCATAGACCTTGAACTCCATGTCCTGATGCAGGTTCTCGCTCCAGTAGCGGTGGTATTCGATATTCATGGCATCCCTCAGGCTGGTTCGATAATGGCGTGGGCAATTTCGAGGACTTCTTCCTCGTAGGGCGAGCGGACGATGAACCCGTAATCGCCGATGGCGGCCGCAAAGGCGCCGTCAATGACGCCGTGATAGACGACCTGCAGCGGGAATGCGGCGGTGATTTCATCCACCGAACGGCGGTAGGGGATGGCGTTGCGCCGCCCGACATAGGCGCAGGCATACGGGCGGGTGATGCGCGCGTCGAAGCGGTTGTTGACCACCACATTGGCGTATTCGTAGAAGATGTCAATATCATTGGCAAAGTTGAACATGTCAGTGGTCAGGCCGCCCGGCGGGCGCATGTTCACTTCCAGCGGACGCAGGCCGCCATCCGGCGTGCGGAAGAACTCAAAGTGGAAGAAGCGTTCCTGCAGGCGGTACACCGAAACGATTTTTCGACCGGCCGCTTCCACATCCGGGTCTATGTGGCGAGTCATGATGTACCAGAAACTGGTCTGGTTGTTGACAATGTCCATCACGCTGCCGTAACGCATGGACGAATCAAACACGATTTTGCCGTTCTGATTGGTCAAGCCGTCGAAGGTGACGATTTCCCCTTCGATTTGTTCTTCCAGCAGGTATTCCACCAGCGGTTTGCGGGCGAAGAAGTCCTCCAAATCGCGGCGGCTTTGCAGCCGGTAGGTCTGAAAAGCGCCTACGCCGATATCCGGTTTGGCGATCAGGGGAAAGCCGAGTTCATCGGCAAGGGCGTGCGCTTCGGCAAGGGTGTGGCAAACCCGGCCGCGAATGGGCTGCAAGCCGGCTTTGGCAAACATCTTTTTCATTTCCGACTTGCGCTTGATGGCCGGGATTTGCTCACTGCGCAGGCCGCGGATGTTGAAGTCGGTGCGCAGACGCGCGTCCGATTCCAGCCAGAATTCGTTGTGCGACTCCAGCCGGTCAATTTTGCCGTAGCGGTGGGTGAAGTAGCCGACCGCGCGCACCAACTGGTCGTAATCCTGCCCGTTCCATACCGCGTAATACTCGGTCAACGCATTGCGCACTTCGGGACGCAGGGAGTCCCACGGCGCATCCCCCAACCCGAGCACATTCACCCCAAAGCGGCGCAAATTGACCCAAAACGGCAGGTAGTTGGGCGGGTAGTGGGGAGAAAAGGCGATAAAGTTCATGGTTTTCTCCATCGAATGAGTCAGGAATAATTTGACATTGTAAGGAAAAAAGATTGAAATTTCAAGGTTTTTTTGAATGAATTGATAAGGATGTCTGACCATTTGACGGTATAATCTCTGGGTGTTTACCTGTTCCTTCTTTTTACTCCCCCATTTTTGAGGTACGGACTATGCTGTATTTGTGGATCGTTTCTCTCCTGTGGGCTTTTTCTTTTGGGTTGATCAAAGGTCAACTGACCGGCCTGGATGCCAGTTTTGTGGCGTTTGCCCGTCTTTCGCTGGCGGCGCTGGCTTTTGTGCCGTTTTTGCGGCTGCGGGGGGTTGAGCGACGCCTAGCCCTGCGGCTGGCGGTCATCGGTGCGGTGCAATACGGTCTGATGTATGTGACCTACATCTATTCTTTCCGCTTCCTCAAAGCTTATGAGGTAGCCCTGTTCACCATTTTTACGCCGTTGTATGTCACGCTGATCCATGATGCCTTCCAGCGCCGTTTGAACGGGTTCAGTCTGCTGGCGACGGCGCTGGCGGTTGGCGGGACGGCCATCGTTCAGCAGGCCAATCTGCTCAGCCCCGATCTGACGCGCGGCTTTTTGATCGTGCAGATCAGCAACCTGTGCTTTGCGCTGGGTCAGGTGGCCTACCGCGAGGTGATGCGCCCGCATCCTCATCTCAAAGACGGGCAAATTTTTGGGCTGCTTTATCTGGGCGGCGCAGTGGCTGCCGGCCTGCCGGCCCTGTTCACCACCCCGTGGGCAAACCTGACCTTATTGCCCAATCAAATCCTGACGCTGGCGTATTTGGGCGTGGTGGCATCGGCAGTGGGGTTCTTTCTGTGGAATGTCGGGGCGCGCAAGGTCAACGCCGGTACGCTGGCGATCTTCAACGACCTGAAAATTCCGCTGGCGGTGGCCGTTTCGCTGGTCTTTTTCGGCGAGCAGGCTGATCTGGCGCGCTTGCTGATTGGCGGGGGGGTGGTGTTGGCAGCCCTGACGCTCAACGAGTGGAATGTGCGACGGCGCAGTTCTCCCCAAATGGCGGCTTCAACGGATTGATTGAATTTTTTTAAGTGGCTTAACTTCCTCGCTTTTGTGCTATGATAAGGAGTATGACCTTTGTCGGGAGGGGGGTAACCTGCCGGCAAAGGCACAGCCTTTACGGAGGTTTGCCCCCCGATGAATGGTTCCGTGCCCTTGCGCCCCATTCTGCTGGTCGAGGACAATCCAATGGACCTCGACCTGACGCGGCGCGCTTTCAGCCGGCGGAGACTGGCCAATCCATTTGAGATTGCCCGGGACGGCGAAGAAGCCATCGCTTTCATCCACCGCTGGGATGAAGGCGCTCCCCTGCCGGTGCTGATTCTGCTCGATCTGAAACTGCCGCGTGTGGACGGCTTGGATGTTCTGCGTCGCTACAAGGAGCATCCCCGTTATCGTTCGATTCCGGTGGTCGTCCTGACCACCTCCGGTGAAGACCGCGACATCGAAACCGCTTATCAACTGGGCGCGAATTCCTACATCGTCAAACCGGTTGAATTTGAAAAATTCGTCGAGGTGGCGGCTCAAATTGAAGTGTACTGGACGCTGCTTAACCAGCCGCCAACTCTGCGTGATTGGTGAGAAGGATGTCCGTCCATTCGAGCGCTCCCGATCAAAAAACGATGCGGGTGTTGTATGTGGAAGATAACCCGCAGGATGTTGATTTAACCATCCGCCACCTGAAAAAATACGCCCCCCACATTCACATCCAGGTTGTCTCATCTCAAAAGCAAGCCCTAGAATGGCTGTACGAACACAAACAGCCCTGCGATGTGGCGCTGATTGACCGCAATCTGGCGGATGGGGATGGGCTTTCGCTGCTGGTCAAACTGCGCAGCCTCAGTCTGCCGGTGGCGGTGGTGATGGTGACCGGCAGCGGCGATGAGGAAACGGTGATTGCCGCGCTAAAATCCGGGGCGGATGATTACATCATCAAGCGCGATGACTATCTGGAACGGCTGCCGCTGGTGCTGGAGGCTGCCCTGCAACATTACCGCCAGCAGGTCAGCCGCTACAATCGTCCGCTGCGGGTGCTGTATGCCGAGCATCATCCGGCCGACGTTGACCTGACCCGTCGCTATCTGGAAAAGAACGCTCCCTACCTCTCCTTAGAGGTGGTGGCCACCGCCCGTCAGGTTTTGGAGGCGCTGACCGACTCGCAGCGGTTGAACAGACCGGACGTGCTGCTGCTGGATTATCAGTTACCCGGCGGATTGAATGCGTTGGAGTTGATCAAGGAAATTCGCGAGGTACACCATCTCGCCATCCCGATTGTGATGGTGACCGGCCAAGGGGATGAAATGATTGCCTTGCAGGCCCTCCGCCTCGGCGTGCAGGATTACATCCCCAAAACCGATTATTACCTGGCGCGGCTGCCGTATGCCCTTGCGGAAGCCTACCACCGCGCCCGTCTGGAGCAGGAACACGAGGCGCTGCGTAGCAGCGAAGCCCGTTTCCGTTCGCTGTTCATGGATTCGCCAGTTGCCATGCTGGAGCAGAATTTTGCCGAGGTCAAGCGCGACCTGCTGGCGCTCAAACAGGGTGGGGTAAGCGATGTGCGCGCTTATCTGCTGCAACATCCGCAGGTTGTGCGGGATTTGATGCACAAATCGGTTATTATCGCTTACAACCGGGCGGCTTTGTGCCTGTATGGCGTGGATGAGCAAAATCCGCCGCAGTCGCTGGGGGAACTGCTGGATTTCGAATCGGTTTGGCAGAACTTCATCATCGAACTGGTCGAAATTGCCGAAGGACGGGCCCATTTCAACCGCGAAACCGCCGACATCCTGCCGGATGGACGCTGTATTTTCCTCAACCTGCACTGGAACGCGCTGGACGGTTATGAAGAAACCCTTGAACGGGTGATTGTCGCGCTGGAAGACATCACCGAGCGCAAACTGGCCGCACAGCGTATCGAACGTCAATTGCAACAGTTGGAAGCCCTGCGCACCATTGATGACGCCATCAGTTCGAACCTTGAACTGGATCAAACCCTGCAAGTCCTCATCCAGCAGATGCGCAGCCAGTTGAATTTGGACGGAGTGGCCGTCCTGCTTTACGAACCGCAGGAACAGACCCTGAAATATGCGGCAGGGGGCGTAAACGGAGTGAAAATCCCGCTGGGACTGCGTTTTGACTACCGCCAGAGTCTGGCCGGTAAGGCGCTGAAAAACAACCAGCCGCTGGCAACGTGTTCGCTGGGTGAGGGGTGTGATTGTCTGCCGCCCCCTTTGGAAAAATTTTCTGCCCAGTTGCAGAAAGCCGGTTACCGCGAGATGATGGCAGTTGCGCTGATGACGAAAACCAATCCGCAGGGTGTGATTGAGTTGTACTTCCGCTCCGCTCCGCCGGATGATTCCGAATGGCGGCAATTTCTGACCATGCTGGCCGGACAGGCGGCCATTGCGATCGAAAATGCGCGTCTGTATGAGGAAGCCCAGCGTTCCAACCGTGATCTGCTGCAAGCCTACGATGCCACCATCGAGGGGTGGACGCGGGCGATTGACCTGCGCGACAAGGAGACCGAGGGACACACCCAGCGAGTGGTGGAACTGGTGATGCGTTTGTGCCGTAAGGCCGGCATGAACGAAGAGCTGCTGACGCATGTGCGGCGGGGAGCGCTGCTGCACGACATTGGCAAACTAGGCATTCCGGATGCCATCCTGCTCAAACCCGGTCCGTTGACGGAGGAGGAGTGGGTTATCATGCGCCGCCATCCGCAGTATGCCTTTGAGATGCTCTCCGCCATCGAATACCTGCGCCCGGCGCTGGATATTCCTTACTGCCACCACGAAAAATGGGACGGGACGGGTTACCCGCGCGGTCTCAAAGGCGAGCAGATCCCGCTGGCGGCGCGCATCTTTGCCGTGGTGGATGTGTGGGATGCGCTCACCTCCGATCGCCCCTACCGGCCGGCCTGGTCGAAAGAGCGCGCGCTGGCTTACCTGATCGAACAAAAAGGCCGGCACTTTGACCCGCAGGCCGTTGACCTGTTTCTCAAAGAGTTGGGGCTGGAGGATGTTGCGCAGCAGGGCTAACGCGCAGGCGATTTCTCTTTGACAAAAGCCTTGACAAAACGCTAATCCGTCCTATAATCAAGGGCGATAATTAAGATGAAATTGATAAATATTTGGAGTTGCGGAATGCTTACTTGCGTGTGTCTGAGGCGGGGCTGATGCCAGCCGCTGCCTGAGACGAAACCACAAACTTTCGCCAGCAGAACCAGACAGTGGCCGTCAGTCCCGCATGATCCCCCCATCCTGCGTGCGGATTGCGCCGCTGTCTTTTGTTTTTTCTGCTGGCTGTTTTTATTAAAAACCGCTCCACACCATCATCTCACAGGAGAACACCATGAAAATCGCGAACGATGTCACCGAACTGATTGGAAATACTCCCCTCGTGCGCCTTAACCGCATCACCGAAGGCGCGCGGGCTACGGTGGTTGCCAAACTGGAATACTACAACCCGGCTCACAGCGTCAAAGACCGCATCGGCGTTTCAATGATCACTGCTGCCGAAAAAGCCGGTCTGATCAACAAGGACACCATCATCCTCGAACCGACCAGCGGCAACACCGGCATTGCGCTGGCGTTTGTGTGCGCGGCGCGCGGCTACAAATGCACGCTGGTGATGCCCGAAACGATGAGCAAAGAACGCCGCATGTTACTGCGCGCCTACGGCGCCGAGTTGATCCTCACCCCCGGCAGCGAGGGCATGGCCGGCGCCATCCGCAAAGCCGAAGAATTGGCTGCCAGCGACCCGCGCTACTTCATCCCGCAGCAATTCAAAAACCCGGCCAACCCCGAAATTCACCGCCGCACCACCGCCGAAGAAATCTGGCGCGATACGGATGGTCAGGTGGATATTCTGGTGGCAGGGGTTGGCACAGGCGGGACGATTACCGGCGTCAGCGAGGTGATCAAAGCCCGCAAGCCCTCCTTCAAGGCAGTGGCGGTTGAACCGGACGCCTCGCCGGTGCTTTCCGGTGGACAGAAAGGCCCACACCCGATTCAGGGCATTGGGGCGGGCTTTGTGCCGGATGTTTTGAATACCCAAATCTATGACGAAGTCATCCGCGTCAAGAACGAAGACGCCTTCCGCACGGCGCGCCAGATGGCAGCCTGCGAAGGGCTGCTGGTGGGCATCTCCTCCGGCGCAGCCACATGGGCAGCCTTGCAGGTAGCCCGCCGCCCGGAAAACGAAGGCAAATTGATTGTGGTGATCATCCCGTCCTTTGGCGAACGCTACTTGAGTACCGCTCTGTTCGCCGATTTGGCGGATTGAGAGCAGAAAGGGAATCAGCATGTTCAACTGGATCAAGACCATGCAAAACGACATTCACAGCGCGCTGGAACGCGACCCGGCTGCCCGCAGCCGGCTGGAAATTCTTTTAGCTTACCCCGGCATCCATGCGCTCTGGCTGCATCGCGTGGCGCACTTCCTTTGGAAGCGCAACCTCAAAACGCTGGCGCGCTGGCTTTCGCATGTCAACCGCTTTTTGACCGGCATCGAGATTCACCCCGGCGCGAAAATCGGCAAGCGTCTGTTCATTGATCACGGCATGGGCGTGGTGATCGGTGAAACCGCCGAGATTGGCAACAACGTGACCATTTACCACGGCGTTACGCTGGGCGGCGTCAGCCTCGAAAAGGGCAAACGCCACCCCACCCTTGAAGATGATGTGGTGATTGGGGCGGGCGCCAAAGTGCTGGGCAACATCACGGTCGGGCGCGGCAGCCGGGTGGGCGCCAACGCGGTGGTGATTCACTCCGTGCCGCCCAACTCGGTGGTGGTCGGCGTGCCCGGTCAGGTGGTGATGCGCAGCAAGCCGGTCGAAGGCGGGCCAGACCTGCACCACGATCAGCTGCCGGATGCGATTGGCAAATCGCTGGCTTCGGTCATGGCGCGCCTAGACGCGCTGGAACGTCAGCTGCACACCCACGCGCTGGAAGCCAACGGCGGCAACGGCAAACCGCTTGGCAGGGATGACGAGCGGGTACTGGTCAACCCGCCATTGGTTCACCCGCCGGAAGACGGCATCTGGCGCGGCGAAGATTTTTCGATTTAGTTATTTGCTGCGGAAAGCGGCCAGGATCACAAAGATCAAACCGGCAGCGCTGATCAGAATCAGCCCAATGCCAAGCGTCTCCTGAGTCAGCCACGGCGGCGGCTGCCACTCGATCAGCGGCGGCGGGGTTTCGGTTGGGGTGAGTGTGGCTGTACGGGTGAGCGTGGGCGTGAACGGCGTCGCGGTCGGCGAGGGCGTGCGGGTCGGCGGAATGGGCGTCAGCGTGGGGGTGGGCGAGACGGTTGGCCTGAAGGAGGGCTGAATCACCAGCGTCTGGCCCACTCGCAAAACGGCATCCTGTGCCAGCCCATTCCATTCCAGAATTTGGGCAATGGTCACGCCGTAGGCAATCGCAATGCTCCACAGAGATTGTCCGCTTTCGACTTGATGAATGACCGAGCCATCCGGGTTGGCGGTGGCGGTAAGAACCGGCTGAATGACGGGCAGGGCTGTGCCGGCCTGCCAGGCAGCGGCGGCGCGCAGGTCGGCCGGCGGGGCATGGTCTTGTGCGCTCAAACCGGCGAAGGCTTGAACCGCAGCGTGCGGCGTCCATCCAGTCCCGGCGGGTAAAAGCAGGCAAACCAGAAGCGTGATGCAGAAAATTAAACGGCGCATTGGGAGTAATTATACCCAATGCGCCATTTTGGCCGGTTATGAATTTTCAAGCCGCAGGTCAGGGGACAAACCACCGACTAGGAAAGCAGGCGTTCGCCGTCACCGCGCCCCATTGTTTCGGCAATTACCAGAAAGTCGTTGGCGGAAATCATTCCGATGACCGAACCGTCCTCGTTGACCACCGGCAGGTGATGAATGCGCTTCTCTTTCATGACGCGGGCGCATTCGGCAATGGTCATCTCGGGCGAAACGGTGATGAGCGGCGAGCTCATAATCTCTTTGACCTTGACTTTGGAGGGGTCTTTGCCCTGAGCGACGATTTTATCGCAGACATCAATCGAGGTGACGATGCCGTATTCCGGGCTTTGGTCGGTTTTCTTGACGATTAAACTATTGATATAACGCCGGCGCATGGCGCTGAGCGCCTCCAGCACCGGACTTTCCGGATCAACGAATACAACCAAATCGTTCATCCAGTCGCGTACGGTATTTTGCATGTTCAAACTCTCCTTGTACAGGGATTGGTGAGGTGTGAATGGGGTGGCTTATTAAGTATTGGACGGAAAAGAAACCCAGCCTGAATCAAGTATAGCAAAAAGAACCGACTTGACAAGCCGCAAGAGTCAACTCAAAGGGGGGAAATTCCAGCCGCGCAGCCCCTCCAGCGCCTGATAGGCGGTCAGGTCTAATTGAACGGGGGTGATCGAGACATAATGGCCGGCCAGCGCGCCAATGTCAGTGCCCTCTTCCGGCAGGCCGGTCGGCTCATCGCCGCCAATCCAGTAGTAGGGCTTGCCGCGCGGGTCTTCCCGGCGAATCAACTCGTCGCGGTAGATGCGCAGTCCCAAGCGGGTGACCATCCAGCCGCGAACGGCGTTGATCGGCTGATTGGGAATGTTGACATTCAGCAGAACGTGTGGCGGCAGGCCGTTCTCGATGACCATCGGCACGAGCCGGGCAGCCACCGCCGCGGCAGTTTCATAGTGCAGGGTATGGTTGTTTTCCTCATTCCGGTCGAGCGAGAATGCCAACGAGGGCAGCCCCCAAATGGCGCCTTCCATTGCGGCCGTCACCGTGCCGGAGTAGGTGACATCATGCCCGACGTTGGCGTTGGGGTTGATGCCGGAGACAACCAGATCAATCGGCTCCGGTAGGATGCCCAGCACGGCCAGCGCCACACAATCGGAAGGGGCGCCGTCGCTGGCCAAGGCGGGTGTGCCGTCGGCTAACTGGACTTCTTTCACCCGCAGGGGGCGGTGCAGGGTTTTGACATGCCCGGAGGCTGACCAGTTGCGGTCAGGCGCCAGCACGCTGACTTTACCGAACGGGCGCACGGCTTGCGCCAAAGCCAGCAGCCCCGGCGCAAAAACGCCGTCATCGTTGGTGACCAGAATATGCATAGAGTTGCCTCGCTTTAGATTTCCTCTAAAATGTCCATTTCCATTTTCAGGCGCCGGGTGAGGGCCTGTTTTTCCGGCAGCGGTAAAATAGCCGCGTTTGCGGCTGCCAGAACGCGTTCCTGCAACTGCTGGCGGCTGAGGCCGACTTCCTCGACGGCCAGGCGGTATTCGTCGCTCAAACGAATGTCCGAAATTCCCGGATCGTCGCTGTTGATGGTGACATTCAGGCCGGCTTGCAGCATGCGCAGCAGTGGATGCTGATCGAGGGAGGCGACCGCGCCGCTTTGCACGTTGCTGGTGATGCAGACTTCAAAAGCGGTGCCGCGTTCGGCAGCCAGCCGGGTAACGGCTTCATCTTCCAGCACGCGCACGCCGTGGCCGATGCGCTCTGCTCCAAAGTCCTCAATGGCCTGCCGCACGTTCTCGGCCGGCCCCCACTCGCCGGCGTGAACCAAGAGAGCCAATCCAGCGCGGCGAGCCTCACGAAACAGACTCAGGAAGGGTTGGGCGTTGAATTCGGCTTCGTTGCCGGCTAAATCAATCCCGACCACGCCGTCATCGCGAAAATCAACCGCCAGCCCGATGACCTGTTCGGCCAGTTCGAGCGGCTCGTGGCGGTTCATCGAAACCAGCAGATTCACCGGCAGGCGAAATTCGCGGCTGGCCTGCTCAACCGCCGTGCAGACCCATTCCATGACATCGCGCAGCGCAAAGCCGCGCTGACGGCTGAGGGCTACCGGCGTGAAGCGCAATTCCATGTAGCGTACCTGGTCCAGCGCGGCGTCCTCGACCGCCTCGCGGGTAACCCGTTGGATGATCTCCGGCGTCTGGTAAAACAACCGCAGGGTCTGAAATTTGGCCAGAAAGTTCTGAAAGTTAAGCGGCTCGCCAGGCTGCATTTGCACCAAACCGGCCAGATGCTCATCGTTTGGCAGGGGCATGCGCTGTTGACGGGCAATTTCCTGCAGGGTGGAAAGGCGCAGTGAGCCTTCCAGGTGGCGGTGGAGTTCCACCTTGGGCATGTTTTCGTAATAGGTTGCGTCTGTGGCGGCGCCGTACCAGCCCATCCAACACCCTCCTGACCAGCTCGGGAAGCAAATCCCCGGTTGGGACAATTCTATCATAAATCCCTTTGGGGATTGCGGATCGGGGGGCTGGTTAAAGCAGGGGGAAAAGGGAGATGAGGGAGAGTGACCAACAAAAAAGCCGCCGGAGCGGCGGCTGTTGAGACAGGCTAAAACGCAGATCCGATGGGTTTATGCCATCTGTTTGAGCATTTGCAGTTCCCGTTCGACGGCTTCCATCTCGGCTTTCAAGTCGCGCAAGTACTGTTCCAGCCGGGCGATATAGTCATCGCGGGTGAGGGCGATCATATCGCCGTGCTCGGCGCTGCAACCGCAGTTGCCGCCGCATCCACAGGTATCCTGATGTCCGGACATGTTGACTTCTCCTTCTGGCAAAAGTGGGACGAAATTGAACCGATAACTAAACTAATTTTATGATAATTATCCGAATTGTCAAGCCGAATCGCATTTTCGTCGCAGGGATGGGGAAGGAGACCGCCCTGCTACGAGCCATTTCGCTTCGATCAGCCTCAGCCATGCAGCAGCATTTGATCCACGGCCTGCGCCAGTTGCGCCAGATTGGAGACCTGAAAGATGCGCTGACAAAGCGGCGCGTACTGGCGCATGTCCGAGTCGCCGCTGCCCCACAGCCAAACCGGCTCGGGGTTGAGCCAGATCAACGCGCGGGCGCGGCGGCTGAACCGTTGCAGCAAATCCACGCGCGGGTCGTTGTAGTTGTTGCGCCCGTCGCCCACCACGATCAGGGTGGTGCGCGAGTCGAGCGTGTGCAGGTATTCGCGCTCAAAATCCTGCAAGGAGCGTCCTAAATCGGTGTTGTAGTAGCCGGGCGGCATGCGCAGCAGCACCTGCTCAATGGCCTGCTCCGGCGGCAGATGGGCAAACTCCGGGGTGATGTAGGCCAACCGGTTGATGAAAGTGAAGGCGTGGGTGTGGCTGATCTGATCCTGAATGGCGTACAACAGGCTGAGCATCAACTCCGAGCAGTAGCGCATGGAGGTGCTGATGTCGCAGATGACCACCAATTTGGGCTTGAGGGTGTGGTCACGGAAACGCAGCTCCAACGGCACATGACCGTATTTCAGGCCGGCGCGTAGGGTGGCTTTGCTATCCAGCTGACCGGACTTGGCGCGGCGCATGCGCAACGCCAGCCGGGTGCGCAACGCAGCCGCCAGGCGCTGCACCTCGCGGCGCAGTTGACGCATCTCATCCGGCGAGATCATCTGAAACGGGCGCTGCAACAGCCCCTCGGCGGGCGGCTGACGCGGGTTTTCGGCCATGCGCTGCAAAATGCTCTCGCCGGCCTGCCGGCGGATTTGCTGCTGCCAGACGTTCAGGTTGTTTTGCAGGGCGCGGCGCAGTTCATCCACTTTGCGGCGGTTGAAGCCCATCTCCTGAAGGGTCTTGAGCAGTTGTTCTATCGCTTGTCTCAATTCGGGGAACTGCATCCACTGTTCCATCTGACGCGCCAGCCAGTTCTGGTCGCGCAGATCGAGCGGCATGTTCGGATTCATCAGTTCGTTCAATTGCGCCAGTTCCTGCGGGCTGAGCGGCTTGCCCTGCAACAGTTTATCGATCATTTCTTGCAGGTGTTGCGCAAACTGGCGCAGCGCTTCGGCCAGTTGACGCGCTTCCTGGGGAGTCAGTTTTGCGGCGGCCTCCTGCATCGGCGGCGGCTCATCCGAGCGGAAGAACAGCGGAAACAGGCGGTCAAAAACCGCCAGGTCGCGGGCGTCCTTGATCAACGTGGCGCGCAGGGTCAGGCGAAAGCGCTCTTTGTCCTGTACGCCCATGCGCTGAATGGCCTGAAAGGCATCTTCGCTCTCTGCCAGACTGATGCGCACGCCGCTGGCGCGCAGCGCCGAGATGAATTGGGCGGTGCGGCGTTCCATTGCAATCCCTCCTCTAATTAATTCTGCCAGCGTGGACGCGGCGGCAGGCGGGTGGGCGGCTGGTCGTCCGCATCCGGGCGGTTGAGCAGGCGGCGGGCGCGCTGCAGGTCGCTTTCGTGCTTGAGCAGCACGCTCATCGTGGTTTCCAGCGTGCGCGCGTCCAGCGCGCTGGCGTTCAGCGAAACCAGCGCCTTGGCCCAGTCGAGCGTTTCGCTGATGCTGGGCGATTTGCGCAAGTCCATCGTACGCAGACGCTGCACCAGTTCCACTGCTTCGCGCGCCAGACGCGGCGCTAAATCCGGCACTTTCAGGCGCACCACCGAAAGTTCCTGTTCCAGCGAGGGGTAGTCAATGAACAGGTACAGGCAGCGCCGTTTGAGCGCCTCGCTCAGTTCGCGGGTGTTGTTGCTGGTCAACACCACCAGCGGGCGGTGTCTGGCTTGCAACGTGCCAATTTCCGGCACGCTGACCTGAAAGTCGCTCAGAATTTCCAGCAAAAAGGCTTCAAATTCGGCGTCGGCGCGGTCAATTTCATCAATCAGCAGGACGGTGGGTTTTTCGGAGAGGACGGCCTTGAGCAGCGGGCGCGGCAGCAGAAAACGCATCGAAAAGAAAACGTCCTCTTCCTGCGCCAGCCGATCGGCTGCCTCGCGCAGGCTGGCGGACTTGGCCAGCACGTCCTGCAGTTTGTCGCGCAGCAGCTGGGTATAGAGCATCTGCTTGGCGTATTCCCACTCGTAGAGGGCTTTGGTTTCGTCCAATCCTTCGTAACATTGCAGGCGAATCAACTCGTAGCCGGTTGCGCCGGCCAGCGCCTTGGCCAGTTCGGTTTTGCCCACGCCGGCCGGGCCTTCTGCCAGCAACGGCTTACCGAGCGTTTTGCTCAGGTACAGGACGGTGGCAATCTCTTCGCTGGCAATGTACTGCTGGTCGCGCAGCGCCTTTTTGAGTTGATCGGGGGAGTCAAAGGGAAGCATGGTAGCACCTGTAAATAAATTGGTCTAATCCGGTCTGTATGGTCAATATATCACAAACCACCAGCCGAAGGCTAGACCTTGTAGCAAAAACGGCTAAAAATCACCCCTTTCAGCATGGCATCCATTAATGTTTCGTTAAGGGCGCAACCCTCGCAGCAGAGTGTTCGTATAATGAATTAATCCCTTTTGGCGAAAGGTATCAAAATGACGGCTATTCTTCAGGTTAACAATTTGGTCAAACGCTATGGCGATTTGACCGCTGTCAAAGGTATCTCGTTTGAGGTGCAGGAAGGCGAAATTTTCAGCCTGTTAGGGCCGAATGGCGCCGGCAAGACCACCACCATCTCGGTGCTTTCCACCCTCTTCCCACCCAGCGAGGGGGATGCCTGGATTGCCGGTCATTCGGTTGTGCGTCAGCCTTACGCCGTGCGCCAGACGATTGGAATTGTGCCGCAGGAAATTGCCCTCTACGAAGACCTGACTGCCCGCGAAAACCTCAACTTTTGGGGGCAGTTGTACGGACTGGGCGGGCGCGAACTGAAAGCGCGCGTGGAGGAAGTGCTGCAGCAAACCGGCTTGCAGGAAAAAGCCAACCAGCGGGTGAAGACCTTTTCCGGCGGGATGAAACGCCGCCTGAACATTGGCGTTGGGCTGCTGCACCGCCCGCGCCTGTTGTTCATGGATGAGCCGACCGTTGGCATTGACCCGCAGTCGCGCCGGGCGATACTGGATACGGTCAAAGACCTCAACCGGCAGGCTGGTATGACCATCCTCTACACCACTCACTACATGGAAGAGGCGCAGGAACTTTCGCACCGCGTTGGCATCATTGACCACGGCGAGATGATCGCGCTCGGCACACAGCCCGAACTGGTCAAACTTGTGGGTCAAAAGGAAACGCTGGCGTTGGAATTTGGCGAAGATCAGAGCGTAGCCGGGATCATTCCCAAACTTCAACAGATGAGCGGGGTGCAGCAGGTGATTGCCGAAAATCACACGCTACAGGTGCTGGTCAACGATGCGGAAGAAATTTTACCTGGGGTCATTCAAGTCTGTACCGCTGAAAACCTGAAAATCCGCTCGATCCAAATTCGCGAGCCGAATCTGGAAGCGGTGTTCCTGCAACTGACCGGGCGTGCCCTGCGCGACTGAGGAGGCTGGAATGAACAAAATCCTGTTGATTGCCGGCAAGGATTTGAGGCTGGCTTTTCGCGACCGCGCTGCGATGGTGTTGATGCTGCTGGCGCCGTTCCTGCTGACGCTGGGCATGGCGCTGGTCACCGGCCGGCTGGCTTCACCCGGCGGGCAGTCCTCCGGGCCGAGCCACATTCCGGTGTGGATCATCAACCGCGATGGCGAATCGCTGGGCAACGCGCTGGTGGACACCCTCCAATCTGCTGAATTGGACGAATTGCTCGACCCGCAGGTGGTGACGGATGAAGAAGCCGCCCGCCGCGCAGTGGATCAGGATCAGATTGCCGGGTTGGTGATTATTCCAGAAGGTTTTACCCAGAGCATCATACCGGCTGAGGGCGCCGTCATTGACACGGCTGCCGAAGCGGTCAAACTGCAGTTTTACGCCAACCCCGCCCGCCCCAACAGTTCAGCCATCATCGAAACCATCCTGCGCGAATTCATCAGCCGGGTGGAAGAGGGCCGGGTGCTGGGCATGGTCTCGGTCTTTCAAATGCTGACCAGCGGGGCGTTTTCTCCCAGCGAAGCGCAGGCCTATGGGGAGGAGATGCGCCTCCTGTTCCAGTCCTCAGCGGAAGAGGAAGCCGGCGAAGTCGGTCAAACCGCAGCGCTGACCTTGAAGGTGGTTGGCGCGCCACAACAGGAGAGCGTGAAGTTCGATGTGATGGCCTACATGGCGCCCGGCATGGCGCTACTCTTCTTGATGTTCACCGTGACCTACGGCGGGCGCTCTTTTCTGGCGGAGCGCCGCCAACGCACCCTGCAGCGCATGTTGACCAGCCCCACCGCCCTGCCGCAGGTGCTGGCCGGGAAGATGCTGGGCACCTACCTGACCGGTGTGATGCAACTGATTATCCTGATTGGCAGCAGCAGCCTGCTGTTCAACCTGCAATGGGGAGATTTTTGGGGCGTGCTGGCGCTGATTCTGCTGGCCACCTTTGCCGCTACCGGCTGGGGACTGCTGATTACCGCCTTTGCGCGCACACCGGGGCAGGTCAGCACCTACGGCTCAGCGATCATGCTGGTGTTTGGCATCATGGGCGGCAGTTTCATTGACCTGAGTATGTTGCCGGATTTTGTGCGCATCCTCAGCCGGATTACCCCCAATGCGTGGGGGTTGGACGGTTTCACCATTTTGGGGCTGGGCGGCGGATTGGCGCAGTTAGCCCGTCCGCTGCTGGGTTTGTTCGGGCTGGGCAGTGTCCTGTTTATTCTGGCCGTGCTGCGCTTTTCCCGCCGACGCGATCTGGTTCAGTAACGGTAAGGAGGACGAATTGATGAGAAAGATACTGGCAATCATCCGTAAAGACCTGATTCTGCGCTTTTCCAGCCCGGCCGAATGGTTGTTCTTCCTGATTTTACCGGTCGTGTTTACCTACATGCTGGCGGGCGGCACCTTCGGCGGGGATGGGGATATCCGCCGGGTGTTGCCCGTGGTGGACGAAGCCAACACCCCGCTTTCCCAACAAATTGTGGCCGAATTGGAGAAATCCACCTTCGTTCGGCCTGAATGGATCAGCCGCGCCGATGCCGAAAGACGATTTGGCGAACGCACGATTGTGTTCTGGCTGCTCATCCCGCCGGAAACCTCGCAAGAGAACCTGCGCAACGGTGAGGTGACTTTAACCTTCCATACCCAGCCCAACAATCTGGATGCTATCTCGGCCCAGTCGGCGATTCGCGCCGCTTTGCGGCAGGTCAGTTTGACCATCAACGCAGCCGAGTTTGCCGTGCAGCAAGCCGAAAGCCGCAAACCGTTCGCTTCGCTGCAGGAGCGTGAGGCCTATTTCGACAGCGCGCTCCGTCTGGCGCAGCGTTTTCAGGAGCAGACACCGGACAGGCTGGAAGTCAGCCGCGCTGAAACCGCCGATCCGGTGCAGTATGACCCGCGCGCCAACTCTTCCGCCGGCCAGATGATCACCTGGGTATTCATTCCGCTGTTTGGTATTTCGGCGCTGCTGGCCTACGAGCGCAACACCGGTACGCTGGCGCGGCTGATGACAACGCCCACCTCGGCGGCCACTTTTTTGCTGGCTACCATTGGCGGTCAGGTGCTGATGGCGATGGTGCAAATGCTGCTGTTGATCGGTTTTGCGATTGTGGCGCTGGGAGTACCGTGGGGAAGAGAACCGCTCGGGCTGGCGATTTTGCTGGTGAGCGGGGCGCTGGCGGCCGCGGCAATTGGCACGGCGATGGGCACTCTGCTGCGCAGCGAGGCGCAGGCCAACAACCTCAGCATCATGCTGGGCATGGTCATGGCGCTGCTGGGTGGCTGCTGGTATCCGCTGGAGCTGTTTCCGCAGGCGGCGCAGAATGTCGTCAAGGTGCTGCCGACCACCTGGGCCATGCTGGGCATGACCGACCTGCTGCTGCGCGGTGAAAACTGGCAGGGCATCCTTCCAGAAGCCGGTGTGCTGCTCGGCTTTGCGGCGGTCTTTTTTACGGTCGGTATTGTACGATTCCGCAAACAATTTTTCTAGACGATTCCGATCATTCGTGGTATGATTGGTCGGCTGTTCCAATGGGAACGCAACATTCTATCACGCACGCTTCTTGACCGGTTCTGGCGTGCTGCCCGCGGGCAGTTCGGAGCCGGGATGAAAGAAGCGGAGGAATAACGCAAAAAGGAGAATAGAAAACAATGGCTTCCATCATTTCCATGAAAGCCCTGTTGGAAAGCGGTGTGCATTTTGGTCACCGCACCAACAAATGGCACCCTGCCATGCGCCCGTATATCTTCACCGAGCGCAACGGCATCCACATCATTGATCTTCAACAAACCGTCAAAGCGTTGACTCAAGCCTATCAGGTGATTGTCAACACCGTTGCGGAAGGGGGAACCCTGCTGTTTGTCGGCACCAAGCGCCAAGCTCAGGAGACCATTCAGGAAGAAGCGATCCGCTGCGGAATGCCCTACGTGACCGAGCGCTGGCTGCCCGGCACCCTGACCAACTGGGTGACGATTTATGACCGCATTCAGGAACTGGAGCGTCTTGAACGGATGCGCGATAGCGGCGAAATCAACCGGCTGACCAAAAAAGAAGCCCTGATGATTGAACGGGAAATCAAACGGTTGGAAACCCGCCTGAGCGGTATTCGCAAGATGACCCGCCCGCCGGAACTGCTCTTCATCGTGGATGTGTCCAACGAAGCCACCGCAGTGCATGAAGCCAATCTCAAGAACATTCCGGTGATTGCGCTGGTGGATACCAACTGCGATCCGCGCGGTGTGGATTATGTCATCCCCTCCAACGATGACGCCATCCGTGCCATTAAGCTGCTGGTTTCCAAGATTGCTGACGCGGTGCTGGAAGGTAAAGCCCTGCGCAAAGATAGCGGCGAAGAAGGCGAAGAGATCAAGCCCGTCGTTGCGCCGGCCATGCGCGGCCCGCGTCCGCAAATTCTGGAAGAAGAAGAACTGGACGATGAAGACCTGCTGGGCGCTTCCACCCTGGCCAAGATGAGCCCGCGCGTCAGCCAAGTGGATGAAGAAGAACTCGAAGAAGAACTGGAAGAAGAGGAAGAGGAATAGACCTTCCTCTCCGCTATGAACCGAAAAAAACGAAAAATTGAGGAAATGGTATGACCACAATCAGCACCGACATGATTAAGAAACTGCGCGAAGCCACCAACGCTGGCGTTTTGGATTGCCGCAAGGCGCTGGAAGCCGCCGAAGGTGATTTTGACAAAGCTGTGGATATTCTGCGCGAAAAGGGTCTGGCAACCGCAGCCAAACGCGCCAGCCGGGCGGCCTCGGAAGGCGTGATTGATGTGTACTCGCACGGCAACGGGCGGGTGTGCGTGATGGTAGAAGTCAACTGCGAAACCGATTTTGTCGGTCGCAGCGATGTTTTCCGCAACTTTGCTCACGAGATCGCTCTGCAAATTGCCGCCGCTTCCCCGCTCTACATTCGCGAGGAAGACATCCCGCAGGAAGTGCTGGATAAAGAAGCAGCGATTGCAACCGCCAAAGCCCGCGAGGAGGGCAAACCCGAAGCGATCATTCCGCGCATTGTGGAGGGCTCCCTGACCAAGTACAAAGATGAGTTTGTCCTCCTGCGCCAGAAGTACATCCGCGACGAGAGCAAAACCGTGCAGGATCTGCTCAACGAAACGGTCGTTTCCACCGGTGAAAACATTGTCATCCGGCGGTTTGCCCGCTGGGCGCTGGGCGAAACCACGCAGGAAGAAGCCTGATCAAAAAAAAAGCCAACCGGCAAGGTTGGCTTTTTTGTACCTTTTTGGAGAATTATGGACGGACTAAAATACCATCGAATTTTGCTCAAACTGAGCGGCGAAGCGCTATCCAGCCCGCAGGGCAGCGGAATTGATCCGAAAGCCGCCCGTGATATTGCCCTGAGGGTGCGCGAAGTGCGCGAGATGGGCGTAGATGTGGCGATTGTGATTGGGGCCGGCAACCTGTGGCGGGGTAAAGTCGGTTTGGATTTGGGGATGGACCGCGCCACCGCCGATTACATGGGCATGCTGGCCACGGTGATGAACGCGCTGGCGTTGATGGACGCGCTGGAATCCTGCGGGGTGGTTACCCGGGTGCAGTCGGCGATTGAAATGCGCGCCGTAGCCGAGCCGTACATCCGCCGCCGCGCCATTCGTCATCTGGAAAAGGGACGAGTGGTCATTTTTGGGGGCGGGACGGGCAATCCCTACTTTTCCACCGATACGGCGGCTGCCCTGCGCGCCTGCGAAATTGATGCCGATGTGCTGATCAAGGCCACCAAGGTGGATGGCGTCTATGACAGCGACCCGCACCGCAACCCCAACGCGGTCAAATTCGACCGGCTGACCTACATCGAAACGCTCAACCGCCGGTTGGAGGTGATGGACAGCACCGCCATCTCCCTTTGCATGGAAAACAAACTGCCCATTCTGGTGTTGAACCTGTGGGATGCGGATGCTTTGCGGCTTTCCCTGCTGGGTGAAATTCGCGGCACGCTGGTAGAGGCATGAGAAAACAAAAAGGGGCTGGCATTCGCCAGCCCCTGATCTTGTGAACCAAAATCAGGCTTCTTTGAATTCGCCTTCGACCACGTCGCCTTCCGGGCTGGTTTGCCCATGGTGACCGTTGCCGCTGGCCGCGCCGGCTGCCTGCGGAGCAGCCGCCTGTAAGATGCGTCCATACAGTTGCTGCAGTTCTTCGCTCAGGCTGCGCATGCGGCGGTCATCGTCGCCATTCATGATCTGGCGCAGGTCGTTGATCTTGCTTTCGGCTTCGAAGCGCAGGTCGGAAGGCACCCGTTCGCCATTTTCTTTGAGGGCCTTCTCCACCTGATAGATCGTGTTGTCGGCCAGGTTACGGGCTTCCACAATCTCTCGGCGTCGGCGATCTTCCGCTTCGTGGCGTTTGCTTTCCTCGATCATCCGCTCGATTTCGGATTTGCTGAGGTTGGTCGAGGCGGTGATCGTCACGCGCTGTTCCTTGCCGGTTGCTTTATCCTTGGCGGATACATTCAAGATGCCGTTGGCGTCAATATCGAAGGTGACTTCGATTTGCGGGATGCCGCGCGGAGCCGGCGGGATGCCATCGAGGCGGAAGCGCCCCAGCGTGATGTTGTCGGCCGCCATGGTACGCTCGCCTTGCAGCACGTGGATGTCCACGGCAGTCTGGTTGTCCTCAGCGGTCGAGAAGATCTGCGAACGGCGCACCGGTATGGTGGTGTTGCGTTCGATGATCGGGGTCATCACACCACCCATGGTTTCGACGCCCAGCGTCAGCGGGGTCACATCCAGCAGCAACACGTCCTTGACCTCGCCGCCCAGCACACCCGCCTGAATGGCCGCGCCGATGGCGACCACCTCATCCGGGTTGACGCTCTTGTTGGGCTCTTTGCCGGTCAACTGCCGTACCAGATCCTGCACCATTGGCATGCGGGTGGAACCACCCACCAGCACGACTTCGTCAATGTCGCTGGCCTTCAAACCGGCATCGCGCAGGGCAGCCTCGAACGGGCCGCGGCAGCGTTCGACCAGGTCTTTGGTCATTTGCTCGAAGCGGGCGCGGGTCAGGCGCAGCTGCAAGTGCTTGGGCCCGCTGGCATCGGCAGTGATGTAGGGCAGGTTGATCTCGGTTTCCAACATGGTGGAAAGCTCGATCTTGGCTTTTTCGGCTGCCTCGCGCAGGCGCTGCAAGGCTTGCCGATCCTGCTTCAGGTCAATGCCGTTTTCCTTGCGGAATTCTTCCACAGCCCAGTTGACAATGCGCTGATCCCAGTCATCGCCGCCCAGGTGGGTATCTCCGCTGGTGGATTTGACCTCGAACACGCCATCGCCGACTTCGAGAATGGACACATCGAAGGTACCGCCACCCAGATCAAAGACGAGAATCTTCTCGTTCTTTTTCTTGTCCAGGCCGTAAGCCAGAGCCGAGGCAGTCGGTTCGTTGATGATGCGCAGCACTTCCAGACCGGCGATTTTACCGGCGTCTTTGGTTGCCTGCCGCTGGCTGTCGTTGAAGTAGGCCGGCACAGTGATGACGGCCTGCGTGACCGGCTCGCCCAAATAGGCTTCGGCATCGGCTTTCAGTTTGGCCAAAATCATGGCCGAAATTTCCTGCGGCGTGTATTCACGTCCGGTCAGTGGAATTTTCACCCGCGCATCGCCGGCAGGGCCGCGCACGACCTGATACGGCACCATTTTGCGTTCTTCTTCGACTTCGTCATAGCGGCGTCCCATGAAGCGCTTGATTGAGTAGATGGTGTTTTCGGGGTTGATGACCGCCTGACGTTTGGCGGTTTGACCCACCAGACGCTCGCCGTTTTTGGTGAAAGCCACAACCGACGGGCAAAGGCGCGATCCTTCCGCAGTGGTGATCACGACCGGGTCGCCGCCTTCCATGACGGCTACCACACTGTTGGTTGTCCCTAAGTCTATACCGATAATTTTCGACATCGGTAAGGTCTCCTTTCTGATGCTTGATTTGGATTTGTGGCCGCCGCGGTGATTGACTGGCTCAGAATAATAACCTAATAAAAATGAGTGCAAACTTGCCAGACAATCCCCTACGACCGATAGTAAGCATACTCTGCTTGTGCATGAAAAACATTAACGCTCTATAGGAATTGTGTTAACAGCCGCTTTCACTGAAAAAACGGGCTTGTAGAACGCTGCGGAAGCCAAGCCGTTAGAAACCAGCCCCGTTACCGGATATAATAGAAGCAGGTAATCCATTTTTTTTACCGGACTGTTCGGATTACCGGTCAGGAGGTTTTGCATGAGGCGCTTCTTTCGGTTGATCCTCTGGATAAGCGGATTGACGTTATTTCTGTTCGGTACAATCTATCCCTCGCTGGCTCAAAGGGACGCCAGCAGCCCGTTGGTGGTGGCGCTGAAGGCCGAAGGGCCGGTCACCTCGGTCATGCAGGGTTACATCCAGCGCGGTTTACAGGTCGCATCCAACGAAGGCGCGCAAATGGTGATCATCGAGTTGAATACACCCGGCGGGGCGATCAGCGTGATGAACGAGATCATTCAGGACATCCGCGCCAGCGAGATACCGGTCATCGTCTATGTTTCACCGCGCGGTGCGATGGCCGGCAGCGCCGGCACGCTGATTACGCTGGCCGGTCACGCCAGCGCGATGGCGCCCGAAACGGCGATTGGCGCTGCCAGCCCGGTGGGAATGCAGGGCGAGGATATTGGCGAAACGATTGCCGCCAAAGAAAAGGAAATCCTGCGGGCAACGGTGCGTTCGCTGGCAGCCCGCCGTCCGCCGGAAGCGATTGCCCTGGCGGAAGATACCATCGAAACTGCCAAAGCCGCCTCAGCCCAGGAGGCATTGGCGGTTGGGCTGGTGGACTTCATTGCAAACGATATCAACGATTTGCTGCGCCAGTTGGACGGTTTTGAGGTGATCGTGCTGGATCAGCCGGTCATCCTCTCCACCCAGTTTGCCGCCGTGCGCGAGGTGCCGCCTACCTTTGTGGAGCAGGCGCTGCGTTTGTTGACCGACCCGAACATCGTCTTTCTGCTGCTGACGATTGGGGTGCAGGCGATTTTGATCGAACTCTCCAACCCGGGCGGCTGGGTGGCGGGATTCATCGGGGTGGTGTGTCTGGCGCTGGTTTTCTACTCCTTCGGCATCATCCCGGTCAACCTGTTTGGGCTGATTTTCATCGTGCTGGCGTTTGTGTTGTTCATTCTGGAACTGCAAACGCCAACCAACGGGGCGTTAACCGTGGCGGCGGTGATTTCGTTCATCACCGGCGCGCTGGTTCTGTTCAACTCAGTGCGCATTCCGGGCTTCCCCACCGTTTCGGTGCCGCTGGTGGTTGGGGCTGGCGGGGTGCTGGCAGTTACCTTTCTGGCGCTGGGGGGTTACGCTCTGCGCGCGCTCAAGACGCCGGTGGCGATGGGCAAACCGGCCCTGATCGGGCAGATCGGCATTGTCACCAAGCCGATTGACCCGCACGGCATGGTACAGGTGGCGGGTGAGTTGTGGAGCGCCGAAGCGGCCGACCCGCGCGAATCCTTCCCGGAAGGAGTGCGGGTACAGGTGGTGGATGTCGAGGGGCTGCGCGTGAAGGTGCGGCGAATTCAGTAAACCCCTGCGGTTACGCCCTCCAAAAGCCGCGCCGGATCGGGCGCACGTCCTCGGCGGTGACAAAGGCCTCGCGATCGGCTTCCAGGATGAGGGTTTCCACCTCATCCAGTTTGCGGCGAACCACATCCACGTGCAGCAGGGTGACCGTGCCGGTCATCCCGCGCCCGGATATTTCGGTGACGGCATAGCCGTTCTTGCGCAAGATCTCGGCGATGGCTGCGCCGCGCGAGGGGCTGACGATGGTCAGATGAATGTGACCAATCGCCAGCCGCTCTTCGATGAACATGCCGACCACATTGCCGGTGGCAAAACCGGCGGCGTAGCCGATCACGCTCAACGGGTTTTTCAGGTTGGTCAGCACGGTGCTGATGGCCACCACAAAAATCAGCGATTGCATGAAGCCGAGCATCCAAGCCAGTTTTTTGCGTCCGCGCACCACGAACAGGACGCGAATAGTGTCCAGCGACATATCACAAACCCGCAGGGCAAAAATGCCCAGCATGATTAAGAAGGCTTGAGCGCTGAAATCGAATTGCATACCATCCCCCTTTTCAGGCGGTTTCTTCTTCGGCTATCTGCATACAGGCGAGATACATCTCGTTCAGGTACTCTTTCACCATGCGGCGGGTGCTGAACTGCGGGCCGAGCGTGCGGATGGCTTCTTTCATGCGCGCAATCCAGCCGGTGGGGATGTTGTCCACCGAGCGGTTGTTGTAATACAGCGGGATGATTTCTTTCTCCAGCCGTTCATACAGGCTGCGGGCGTCCATTTCATCCTGCTGGTTGGGGTCAACCGGGTCGGCGTCCTCGCCGATTGACCAGCCGTTCTGACCGTTGTAGCCTTCCCGCCACCAGCCGTCCATGACCGACAGGTTCAGAACGCCGTTGAGGGCGGCTTTCATGCCGGAGGTGCCGGAAGCCTCGTTGGGGCGGCGGGGGTTGTTCAGCCAGACATCCACCCCCTGCACCAGATAGCGTGCCATGTTCATGTCGTAATCTTCCAGAAAGACCAGCCGGCCGCCCATGCGCGAATCTTTGACGGCGCGATAAACCTGCTGGATGAGCAGTTTGCCGGGTTCATCCGCCGGGTGAGCCTTGCCGGCAAAGATGATTTGAACCGGCATGTCCGGGTTGGTCACCAGCCGCATCAGGCGGTCGTAATCGCGCAGGATCAGGCCGCCGCGTTTGTAGGTGGCAAAACGGCGGGCAAAGCCAATGGTCAGCGAGTACGGTTCCAGGAAAACGCCGCTGGCCAAGGCCTGCGCCGGATGATACTGACCGTTTTGCCAGCGCTGGCGGGCGCGATCGTTGATATACAGAATCAGTTTGCGTTTGAGATGCTGGCGGACAGCCCACAGTTCACCATCGGGGATGTTTTCCACCTGTGACCACATTTGCGGGTCGTCAATCCGTTTCATCCAGTCGGCGCCCAGATAGCGGTCAAACAGCAGGCGCAGACGGCGCGCCAGCCAGGTGCCGGTGTGTACCCCGTTGGTGATGTGGCGGATGGGGACATCTTCCACTGCTCGATCCGGCCACAAGAAATGCCACATCCGCCGCGATACCTCTCCGTGCAGTTCCGAAACAGCGTTGGCGTGTTCGGAAAGTTTGAGAGCCAGCACCGGCATGCAGAAACTTTCTCCCCACGGGGTTGCCTGACGTCCCAAATCCACAAACTCGTCGCGGGTCAGGCCGAATTCCGGCCAAACCTGCGAGAAGTATTTATCCACCAGCCAGAGCGGGAATTGATCGTTGCCCGCCGGTACCGGGGTGTGGGTGGTGAACACGTTGGTCTTGCGCAATTCGGCAGCGGCTTCGGCAAAGGTTTTCCCCTTGCGCACCAGTTCAAGGGCGCGTTCTAAGGCTAAAAAGGCCGAATGTCCCTCATTCATGTGCCAGACCTGCGGCTGGTAGCCCAACCGGCGCAGGGCGCGCACCCCGCCCATCCCCAGCAGAATTTCCTGCGAAATGCGGATTTCGAGGTCGTTGCTATACAGTCGGGCGGTCAACTGTCGGTCGGCATCGCTGTTGACCGGCAGATTGGAATCCAGCAGGAAGAGCGAAACCCGCCCAACCCGCACTTCCCAAATGCGGGCAAACACGCTGCGGCCGGGCAGCTCCACCGAAATGGTAACCGGGTTGCCATCCTCATCCTTGAGCAGGGCGATTGGGGCATCTTCCAGCACCAGGTGTTTGGTGTGAGTTTCCTGCCAGCCGTCTTCGGTGATGACCTGCGTAAAATATCCCTGATTGTAAATAAAGCCGATCCCCACCAGCGGCAGACCTAAATCGCTGGCTTCTTTAAGGTGATCGCCAGCCAGAATGCCCAAACCGCCCGCGTACACGGGCAGTGATTCGTGCAGTCCAAACTCAAAGGAAAAGTAGGCAATTTGCTGGTTGATCAGGTGAGGGTAGTGTTGCTTGAACCAGGTTTCCTCACTGTTCATGTAATCGTCAAATTTTTTCATCACCCGGTCGTACATATCCAGGTAATATGGATCGTTGGCGGCAGCGTTCAGGTAACTCCGTTCCACTTTTTTGAGGAATGCTACCGGGTTGTGTTCGACTTCGTCCCACAGACGCGGTCGGATTTGGCGGAATAACTGCTGGCCTTCCGGGTTCCACACCCACCACAGGTTGTAGGCCAGTTGTCCCAGCCGGTTGATGCGTCGCGGCAGGCTGAAATGATTGGGGATTTCCCGTTTAATGATCTCGCTCATGGTTTTCTTCTCTCGATCTATCCAGATACCCGGCCGAAGGCGATGCCTCGCCGGGTAGTGAATTGGTAATGTTTATCCAAAATATGCAAATCCATACAAATCAACAGCCCAAAATTATACCATGCAATCGGCTGCTGCCGCATTTGCCTTTCGTGAAAATGTTATAATCAAATCGTGAATTCGAAACGCAGAGCCATCCTTTGGATTTTTGTCGCAGGACTGCTGGCCTGCGGCCTGTTGTTGGCGATACCCTCTTTGCGCGGCCGGGTGGTATCGAACCTCAACGAACTGCGCGTTCAGGCGCGTTACGCGCTCAACCCGCCCCAGCAGGCGGTTTTTGTGCCGGAAGAGGCGGTTGCCACCATCGTGGATGCGACCATGCAGGCGTTCAGCCGCACCTCAACGCCCACCGCCAGTCCGACTGCGCTTCCCCATGCGGCTACGCCCACACTGCAATTCACCCCGACCTCCACGCAAACCGCTACACCGCTGCCGGAACGGGTGATCCTCAGCGGAGTGCGCTATCAGGATCAACACGGTTTATGGAATTACTGCGCCCCCGCCAACTTGGCGATGGGGCTTTCTTACTGGGGGTGGCAGGGCGAGCGTACCGATGTCGGCCCGGCGCTCAAGCCCTTTGAAAAAGACAAAAATGTGATGCCGTACGAGATGGCGGATTATGTGCAAACCTACACCAACCTGAACGCTCTCGTCCGTCATGGCGGAACACCGGAAACGCTCAGGAAACTGATTGCGGCCGGCTTCGTCCCGCTGATCGAGAAAGGGATTGTCATCCGCGACATCAACGGCAAACTGGGCTGGATGGGGCATTATTCGACCATTACCGGCTACGATGACGCCAAAGCTGTGTTCATCACTCAGGATTCGTATTTCGAGCCGGATTTCAAAGTCAGTTATGAGGAGTTACTCTGGCAGTGGCGCTCGTTCAATTACCTCTTTCTGGTCATTTACCCGCCAGAGCGTGAAGCCGAGCTGCTCGATCTGTTGGGGCCGTACGCCGACCCGCAAATCGCTTTTCAAATTGCTGCCCAAAAGGCGGCTGAGGAAGCCGTGCGGCTGGATGGTGTGGAAAAATTCTTTGCCTATTTCAATCGCGGCACCAGCCTGGTCAATTTACAGGATTACGCCGGCGCGGCCAGCACCTACGATCAGGCCTTTGCGCTGATGGCTGCTCTGCCCGAAAAAGACCGCCCGTGGCGGATGATGTGGTACCAAACCGGCCCTTACTTTGCCTATTACTATACCGGCCGCTATCAGGATGTCGAAAGGCTGGCGACCACCACGCTCGATGCCGCGGCTGAGCCGTATTTGGAGGAGAGTTTTGTGTGGCGGGCGCGCGCCCGACTAGCGCTGGGTAACCGCTCCGGCGCGGCTGAGGATGTGCGTAAAGCGCTGGAATATCACCCCGGTTTTACGCCGGCGGTTGAACTGGCCAATCTGCTTGGATTACAGCCATGAGGGGAGTGTTACCATGCTGCGCATTCTGCATTTTGCCGACGCTCACATAGATATTGCCAATTACGGCCGGCATGATCCGCAAAGCGGCCTGCCCATGCGCGTTCTGGATTTTTTGAAAGCGCTGGATAACATCGTCGAGACGGCTATTCAGGAAAAAGTGGATCTGGTGCTATTCGCCGGGGATGCCTACAAAGACCGCACCCCGGCGCCAACCTTTCAGCGCGAGTGGGGCAAGCGCATTATGCGCCTCAGTCGCGCCGGCATTCCCTGCGTGCTGCTGATCGGCAATCACGACCTTTCGCCGGCGCTGGGGCGGGCGCACGCCTTGCAGGAGTATCAAACCCTGGAAGTGGACAATGTGCTGGTGATTGACCGGCCGCGCCTGCTGAAACCGGATGATCTGTTTGGCTTGCCGCTGCAAATCATGGCCATTCCGTGGGTTTCGCGTTCTTCGCTGATGGCACATTTGCAGATCAGCGCTGCCGAGCCGCAAAGAATTCACGAAGAGATCGAGAAACGATTGCAGGAAATTGTGGCGGGGTGGTTCAAGGAGGTGGATCGCAGTCTGCCGACTGTGCTGGCGGCTCATGCTACCGTGCAGGGCGCCCGCCTCGGAAAAGAACGCCAAATCATGCTGGGCAATGATCTGGTGCTGCCGGGTTCGCTGGTGCGGGACGGCCGATTGGACTATGTGGCGCTCGGCCACATTCACCTGCGCCAGAACCTGAATGAAGGCGCTCATCCGCCGGTGGTCTACCCCGGTTCGATTGAGCGGGTGGACTTTGGCGAAGCCGGCGACCGCAAGTACTTCGTCATCGCCCGCGTGGAAAAGGGCAAAACCGAACTGGACTGGCGCGAACTGCACGGCCGGCGTTTTGTGGACTGTGCCGTCAACCTGCTGGATGGGACTGCCGCTGCGCAGGGAAACACGCCGCCGGTCATGGAACGCATTCTGGAGAAGATGCCCCCGCGCGAGGAATTGAAAGATGCGATTGTGCGGCTGACGATTGATTACCCGCGCGACTGGGACGCGCTGATTGATGAGCCGCGCTTGCGCCGTCATACCGAACTGGCGTTTGATTTTCATCTGGTGCGCCGCCCGCATGTGGCCGGCCGCGGGCGAATCGGCGAGATGGAAAACATTGCCGCAAAATCGCCGCTGGAATTGCTGGAATTGTACTGGGAAACCAAAGGCGAATCGCCTGAGCACATCGAGGAACTCAAACGGCTGGCTGAAGAAATCATTCATCAGGCAGAATCTTTTACAATCGAATTTCCCGTTGATCCTGAATGAACAATCCCTTTTTAGAAATTGGCTTGATCTTTTTGCTGCTGCTGGCCAACGGACTGTTTGCCTTTTCGGAAATTGCCATGATTTCGGCGCGTAAAGTGCGCTTGCAGCAAAAAGCGGAGGATGGCGACCCGGCTGCCCGCGCGGCGCTGGAACTGGCCGAGTCTCCCAACCGCTTTCTCTCCACCGTGCAAATTGGCATTACCATGATCGGCATCCTCGCCGGGGCGGTGAGCGGCGCCACGCTGGCCAACCGTCTGGCGGTGTGGATTGGTCAGGTGGATTTTCTGGCGCCGTACAGCCGTGGTTTGGCGCTGGCAGTGGTGGTCATTCTGCTCACCTATTTTTCCCTGGTGATCGGCGAACTGATTCCCAAACGGCTGGCGATGAACAACCCCGAAGCGGCCGCCAGCGCAGTGGCCCGCCCGATGCGTTTCTTCTCCAACCTGACCTTCCCGCTGGTGCGTTTGCTGAGCGCCTCCACGGATTTCGGCCTGCGGGTCATGGGCATCCGTCCTTCCACTGAGCCGCCTGTGACCGAAGAGGAAATTAAAGTGCTGATGGAACAGGCAACGCAGGTGGGCGTGTTTGAGGAAGCCGAACAGGATATGGTGGAGAGCGTGTTTCGGTTGGGGGATCGCTACATTGATGCCATTATGACCCCGCGCACCGAAATTGAATGGGTGGATCTGGACGAAAGCCCGCAAGAAATTTTAGAGGACATTCTGCACAGCAGTCACAGCCGTTTCCCGGCGGCACAGGGCGATCTGGACAATGTGATTGGCGTTCTTTCGGCAAAGGACTTTTTGAGCAAAATGGTCAGCGGCGAGCCATTCGATGTCAAGGCGCTCCTGCAACCGCCCCTGTTTGTGCCGGACAGCATGACCGCCCTCAAGGTGTTGCAGATGATCAAAGCCGCCGGAGTTCACGAGGCGCTGGTGCTGGACGAATACGGCGGTTTGCTGGGCATGGTGACGCTGTATGATGTGCTGCGAGCGATTGTCGGCGAGCTGCCCGGCCCCGGCTCGGACGGCGGGCCGCATGTCATTCAACGCGAGGATGGCTCGTGGCTGGTGGACGGGCTTCTGCCGGTGGATACGCTGAAAGAATTGCTGGAAACCGAGCAATTGCCGGAAGAAGAACGGATTGGGTATCAGACTCTGGCTGGTTTCATCCTCAGTCAATTGGGCAGCATCCCCGCTGCCGGTCAGCGGTTTGTTTGGGGGAATTTTTCTTTTGAAATTGTGGACATGGACGGGCGCAGAATTGACAAGGTGCTGATCAGTCGAGCGCCCGCGCCGACGGAGGAAAGCGAGCCATGATTCCGCTTCGATTGCAGATTAAGGGTTTTCTTTCTTACCGCCAGCCGGTTGAAATTGATTTCAGCGAACTGCGGCTGGCTTCGATCACCGGTTATAATGGGGCGGGAAAGTCCACCCTGCTGGATGCGATTACCTGGGCGTTGTTTGGCGAAGCCCGCCGCCGTGATGATGCGGTCATCAACAATCAGGAAAATGCTGCCGAGGTCATTTACGAGTTTTTCTACGAGAACAATTCATACCGTGTCCATCGCAGCAAAGCGCGCGGCAAAACCGCCCTGCTGGAATTTTACATGCACAATGAGCAGGGTCTTTGGAAGCCGCTTACCGAACATTCGCTGAGCGAAACCGAAAAACGCATCCGTTCGGTGCTGCGCATGGATTACCAGACCTTTATCAATGCCTCGTTCTTTTTGCAGGGCAAAGCCGATCAATTTGCCCAGCAGAACGCAACCAACCGCAAACGCATCCTCTCCAACATTCTGGGTTTGGAAGTCTGGGAAGCCTATCGCGAAGCAGCCCGCAGCCGACTGCGGGATACCGAGTGGCAGTTGGAAAGCATCCAAGCGCAGATGCAGGAGCAGGAAGCCGAACTGGCCGAAGAGGACGAGCGCCGTAAGACGCTGGCTGATCTGAAAAAGGAATTGAAACGACTTTCGGCCCACCGCGAAACGCAGGAAAAGCGGCTGGATGAGCTCAATCGGCTGGCGGCCGCGCTGGAGGAACAGCGCCGCATGGTGGAAATGCTTGCCGCTCAACGGACTGCCGCAGAACAAAAACAGCAAACCAACCTCACCCGGCTGGAGGAACTCCGGCGCGAGGCCGAGCAGCTGCAGGAAATGCTGGAGCAAGCCGAGCAAATCGAGGCGGCTTATGCCGCCTGGCAGGCCAGCCGCGCCGAAGTGGAGCGCTGGGATCAACTGGCGCAGGAATTTCAACGGCTTCAGCAGCAGCGCGCCGAGCCGCAGACGGCGCTGGAGCGGGAACAGGCCCGGCTGGAAGAAGAGCGGCGCAATTTACGGCAGCAAAAAATGCAGATCGAACAGCAGCACCGTCAGCTGACTGACCTGCAAACCAAGCGGCAGGAATTGATGGAGCAGCAGCAGGCTCTGACCAAACGTTTGCAGGAACGCGAGCAAGTCAATCAGGCCTTGCAGGAGTTGAAAGAAAAAATTGCCCATCAGCGCGCCGAAATCAGCCACTGGCAGGAAAAAATCGAAGCGCTGCAGGAACGATTGGAACGTCTGCATGCCGATGAGGACAGCGGCGAATGCCCGTTGTGCGGTCAGCCGCTGGGCGCTGAGGAACGGGAGGGGCTGATTCGGCAGCTGGAAGGCGAGCAGGCGGCTGCGCAAGGCGCGCTCCAGTCCCTTCGCCAACAGGATCAGGCGAATCGCCGTCTTCAGCAACAACTGGAAGAACGTTGGAAAGATACCCTCTCGGCCGATCAGGAACTGCAGGCCAACCAGCGGCAGACGAGCGCGCTGGAAGCCCGCATCCAGCAGATTGAAGAACAGCGCCAGCAATGGCAGACTCAAGCAGCCGTCCGCTTGCAGCAGGTGGAACAAATTCTGACCAGTGGTCAGTTTGCGTTGGAAGCCCGTCAGCAAATAGCCGAAGTGGATGCGGCGCTGGGGCGCTTGGGATATGATCCACAGGCGCACGCCGCAGCCCGGCTTGCCGAGCAGCAGGCGCGCTCGGCCGAGCAGGCGTTGCGCCAGTTGGAAGCCGCCCGCGCCCAGTTGAAACCCCTGCGGAGCGAAATCAGGCGTCTGGAAGAAACCATCCGCGAGGATGAAGCTCGCCTTCGGCAGCTGCGCGCCGAGCATGAGGGCGCAGAGCGGAAATACCATCAGGACTCGGCCAGCCTGCCCGACCTCGACGCGCTGGAAAGAGAATTGGCCGACCTGAAAACGGAGGAGAATCAACTGCGCTACCGGATTGGAGCTGCCGAGCAGAAAGTCAATGTGCTGGCCAGCATCCGCCTCCGTTTGCAGGAAAACCAAACCCGCTATGAAGAATACGCCCGCCTGATCGCCCGCCTGAAACTGCTTGACCGTGCCTTTGGCAAGGACGGCGTGCCGGCTTTGCTCATCGAACAGGCCCTGCCCGAAATTGAAGCGCGCGCCAATCAGATTCTCGACCAGCTTTCCAACGGCGGCATGAATATCCGCTTTGAAACGCAGGCCGAATACAAAGACAAAAAGCGCCAGGACAAAAAAGAAACGCTGGACATCATCATCAGCGACTCGTCCGGTATCCGTCCTTACGAAATGTATTCGGGCGGAGAGGCCTTCCGCATCAATTTTGCCATACGGCTGGCGCTTTCGCATGTGCTGGCCAACCGCGCCGGTGCGCGCCTGCAAACCCTGTTCATTGACGAAGGCTTCGGCAGCCAGGATAATGAAGGCCGTCAGCGGTTGATTGAGGCGATCAACGCCGTCAAAAATGAATTTGCCTGCGTTCTGGTGATCACCCATCTGGACGAATTGAAGGATGCCTTCCCGGCGCGCATTGAAGTGGAGAAGAACCATCACGGCTCGAGCGTGCGGGTGTTGACCTTATGAGCGAGATTCCCCTTCGTTTGGGTGTCCAGCAGCGCATTCTACCCAACTACCGTGCGCCTTTCTTTGAAACGCTGGGGCAGGCCTGCCCGCGCGGGCTGGGGATTTTTGCCGGTTTACCGCGACCCAGCGAGGCGGTTGAGCCGCAGCGCAGACTGCAACACGCTGATCTGACTCACGCCCATAACCTGCACCTGTTCGGCGGGCGGTTATACCTGTGCTGGCAGGTTGGCGGCCGCAGCTGGCTGGAGCGCTGGCAGCCGGAAGCCCTGATTCTGGAAGCCAACCCGCGTTATCTCAGCAGCCCGGCGCTCGTCCGCTGGATGCGCGCTCGCCGCCGTCCCCTGATTGGCTGGGGGCTGGGCGCGCCGCTGGCCGAAAAGGCGCGTCCTTGCTGGGGCAAGACCATTTGGGCGCAGTTTTTACGGCAATTCGATGCGCTGATTGCCTATTCCCAACGCGGCGCAGAGCAGTACGCTCGGCTGGGGTTTTCTCCCCAACGGATTGTGGTTGCCCCCAATGCGGTGGCCTCACGGCCGGTTCAGCCGCCGCCGCAACGCCCGGCTCAGTTTGAGGCAGGCCGTGCGCGGGTGTTGTATGTGGGACGCCTGCAGGCGCGCAAACGGGTGGATTTGCTGTTGCAGGCCTGCTCAGCCCTGCCGGAGCAGGTTCAGCCGGAGGTTTGGGTTGTTGGTGACGGGCCGGTTCGCCGCGATTTGGAAGAACTGGCGCAGCGGATTTACCCCCGCACGCTTTTTTGGGGCGCGCTGTACGGCGGTCAGTTGCAGCCGATTTTTGAGCAGGCTGATCTGTTCGTGCTGCCCGGCAGCGGCGGGTTGGCGGTTCAGCAGGCAATGGGTTACGCCCTGCCGGTGGTGGTTGGCGAGGCGGACGGCACCCAGTCCGATTTGGTGACCGACCAAAATGGCTGGCTGCTGCCGCCGGGTAATCTGGAAGCGCTGACCCATGCGCTGCGGCAGGCGCTGGACGAACCGGGGCGGCTGCGCCGGATGGGGCTGGCTTCTTATCAGATTGTGCGCGAGCGAGTCAATCTGGAAACAATGGTGACCGCCTTTGCGCAGGCCGTGGAACTGGCGGCGGCGCATTGCGGTTACCCGCTGAACAGACCGAAATCAGGCGGAGAATAGCTCATGCGCCTTCTTCTGGTTGCCGATGGACGCAGTCCGATCACTTTGCGCTGGCTGGAAAGTTTGCGCGGATTGAATGCTCGGCTCTCTCTGATTTCCACCTTTCCCTGCCCGCAGCCGGACGGTTTGGAAAACTTTGCCATTGTGCCGACAGCCTTCAGCGGGTTGGCGGCAGCTGCCAATCGCTCGTCCTCTGCCGGCGGCGCTGCCACAGCGGTCATGCCTGCTTTGCGGCGGCGGATGATTACCGCCCTGCGCGGAATTTTGTTGCCGCTGCGCTACCGGCTTGCGCCGCTCAGCCTGCCGCAGGCCGCCCGCCGCTACCGCCAGATCCTTCAAACCATCCAGCCGGAGGTGGTTCACGCGCTGCGCATCCCGTTTGAGGGTGTTCTGGCGCTGGCTACGCCGCCGGATATTCCCTTGGCGGTTTCCATTTGGGGCAACGATCTGACGCTTCACGCGCCGGCGACCCGCCGCATGGGTCGGTGGACGCAGGCCGTCTTGCAGCGGGCGGATGGTCTGCACGCCGATGCTGCCCGTGATCTGCGTCTGGCGCAGGCGTGGGGTTTTCCGCCGGATCGTCCGACCTTGCTCATTCCCACCAGCGGAGGCGTGGATTTACAGCGCATGCGGCAATCCCGGCAAGGGCTGCCGCTCGAACTGGAAGAGCGGATTCCCCGTCATCAGGCCATGATCATCAACCCGCGCGGTGTGCGGGCTTATACCTGCACGGCGGCTTTCTTTCAATCCATTCCGCTGGTTTTGCAGCATTTTCCGCAAACTGTGATCGTCTGCCCGGGCATGCAGGGGGAGCGGGAAGCCGAAGCGTGGAAACAGCGCCTGCATCTGGATGAGCGGGTGGTGTTGCTGCCGTCCCTGCCGCAGGCGCAGTTGTGGGGGCTGTTCGCCCGCAGCGCGGTTTCCGTTTCTGTAACCACTCACGATGGCACACCCAACACGCTGCTGGAAGCGATGGCCTGCGGCAGTTTTCCGGTGGCGGGTGATTTGGAAAGCATTCGCGAGTGGATCACGCCGGGCGTCAATGGGCTGCTGGTAGAGGGACAAAAGCCGGATGCAATCGCCGCGGCGGTGGCGCTGGCGCTTTCCAACCCGGATTTGGTCGAGCGGGCGGCGCGATTCAACTACCGGATGATCAGCGAGCGCGCCGAAGTCAGCCGGATGCGTCCGCGTTTGGAGGCGTTTTATGCGCAGGTGGCGCGGCGGGAGAGGCAGCCATAAGGATGAAGTACTGGATTCATTTTGCCCAATCTTTGAATGTCTAATCCATTCACTCTGCCGCTCAGATCGGTTATAAAGAAGATAAATCATCTCTGAAGAGGTTTTTTGGTATGGCTCTGACGACCCCGCCAACTTCCCAAATTGAAGCCTACATTACCGCCTTGTTTGCTCAGGAGGATGACGTGCTGCGCCAAATTCGCGAGCAGAGCGCTGAACAGGGCTTGCCGCAAATTGCGGTCAGCCCCGAAGAGGGAGCGTTTTTGGGGCTGCTGGTGCGCTTGTGCAGGGCGCGGCGGGTGTTGGAAATCGGCACGCTGGCGGGGTACAGTACCATCTGGATGGCGCGTGCCTTACCCGCCGACGGCTATCTGGTGACCATTGAGAAATCCTCTACGCATGCGCAAATTGCCCAGCGCAATTTTGCTCTGGCCGGCCTGGAAGGCAAAATTCGCCTGCTGGTGGGGGAAGCAAGTCTGATGCTCAAAAAAGCCGCCGCGCTTGCGCCGTACGATCTGATCTTCATGGATGCCGACAAAGAGGGCTACCCGCAGTATTACGAATGGGCTTTGCAGCGCCTGCCATCCGGCGGGGTCGTGGCTGCCCATAATGCCCTGTGGGGCGGGAGTGTGGCGGGTGATGCCAGCGGCGCGATCATTGATGCGGTGCGCAGTTTCAACCGCATGGTCGCGCAGGATCAGAGAGTAACCGCTCATCTTTACCCGGCCGGGGATGGTACCCTGATTGCCGTAAAGAAGTAATTTCGGCTGTTTTCACTCTCCGGAAGGTTATTTTGCCATTCTCCCCCCTTTTTACGGGTACAATTAACCAGGCGATGAGGCCATTCAGAGCGGGTAAAGGATAGAACGATGAGCAAATCGGCACCTATTCGGGTGATGGTGGTGGATGATCATGCGGTGGTGCGCAGCGGGTTGAGCGCATTTTTGATGGCATTTGACGATTTGGAACTGGTCGGAGAAGCCGAAAATGGGTTACAAGCCGTTCAGCGCGCTGCGGCGCTCCACCCGGATGTGATTTTAATGGATCTGGTCATGCCGGAAATGGACGGGGCGGCTGCCACCCGCCTGATTCGGGAGGCGCATCCCTGCATTCAAGTGATCGCCCTGACCAGTTTTCACGAGGATGCGCTGGTGCAGGCGGCCTTACAGGCCGGCGCCATCGGTTATCTGCTCAAGAATGTTTCGGCGGAGGATCTGGCGCATGCCATTCGCTCGGCTTATGCTGGCCGTTCCAGCCTGGCGCCGGAGGCGGCGCAGGTATTGATTCACGCGGCAACCCGCCCGACTGCTCCGGCGTTTGAATTGACCGAGCGGGAGCGGGATGTGCTGAGGTGGATGGTGCGCGGTTTGAGCAATAATGAGATTGCGGCCAAACTGGTGGTCAGCCCCTCAACGGTCAAGTTTCACGTCAGCAACATCCTGTCGAAACTGGGAGTATCCAGCCGCACCGAGGCGGTTGCGGTTGCGCTTCAGCAGCGGCTGGTAGAATAAACGAAGCGGCAGCCTGCTTCCTTGCCTAACAGGGAAAGAAATCACTTCCCGGAGTACGCCCATTTTTGTGTTTTGGACTACAATTTTGCCGGAGGGCATTGGTGGAAGTTTTGAATGGGATTTCGAAAGATGCTATACTGGTCACTTATGCGAGTCGTTCAGGCTCTACCGCTGAGGTGGCTGAGGTAATTGCTTATGAAATCGGGCAGTATTGCGGGCGGGTGGATGTTGCGCCGGTGCAGCGGGTGCGAGATTTGCGGCGGTACTGGGCGGTGATTTTGGGCAGTCCGGTACGCCATGCCCGCTGGCTGCCGGAGGCAATCGCCTTTTTGAGCGCTCAGCGCTCCACCCTGCGGCTGCGTCTGATGGGGGTGTTTCAACTGTGCGGCAGTCTGTGTCAGGATACGCCCCAAAACCGCCAAGCCGCACAGCAGGCTTACGAGGAAATCCGCCGAACCTTTCCAGAATTTCGCCCGTTGGAAGTGGGGTTGTTTGCGGGGAAGGTCGGCGACGAAATTTTCCATCACCCTGCCGGGGTGGGACAGCCCGAACTGAAAGTGGGTGATTGGCGCGATTGGGAAGCCATCCGTGAATGGGGGCGCAAGATGGGCAAGATTTTGTTTGGGATGTGCCAGCCTTCTCAACCGGTGCGCCTGCCGCCTGAAAAACTTTGACCGCCTTGTACAATCTTTCCCGCCGCTGAAGTTGCGGGTTATGGCAGCGCATGTTTATAATCCCAGTGTCAGGGTAATTACTGGAAAAGGAGATGTACATTATGACCTGGACAGTGGATCGTAAGAAAGCGCTGATTACCGGCGGCAGCGATGGGATCGGTAAAGTGACCGCCTTAGAGTTGGCAAAACAGGGCGCGCATGTGATTATGGTTGGGCGCAATCCGCAAAAAACCGAACAGGTCGTCCGCGAAATTCGCGAGCAGACGGGCAACCCCAAAGTGGACTTTCTGATCGCGGATCTTTCGGAGCAGGAAGAGGTGCGGCGGGTGGCTGCTGAATATCGCCACCGCTATGACCAGCTGCATGTCCTGATCAACAATGCCGGGGCGTTTTTTGCCAAGCGTGAAGTGACCAGTGATGGTTTGGAGAAAACTTTTGCGCTCAATCATCTGGCTTACTTTCTGCTGACCCATCTGCTGCTGGATTTGCTGATCAAAAGCGCGCCGGCGCGCATCATCAATGTTTCTTCGGCGGCTCATTTTGGCGGGCGAATCAATTTTGATGATCTGAATGCGGAAAAAGGGTACAACGGCTGGGGGGCTTATTCCAACAGCAAACTGATGAATGTGCTCTTTACCTACGAACTAGCCCGCCGTCTGGAAGGCAGCGGCGTCACAGCCAATTGTCTGCATCCCGGTTTTGTGGCCACCCAGTTCGGCAAAAACAACGGCGGTTTGATTGGCTTTGGAGTGGGACTGGTCCAACGGCTGGGCGCCATTTCTCCTGAACAGGGAGCAGAAACCACCATTTATCTGGCCGTTTCTCCGGAAGTGGAAGGGATCAGCGGCAAGTATTTCGATCAGAAAAAGGTGGTTGAGTCTTCCAGGATTTCACAGGATGAAGAAACCGCACGTCGGCTGTGGGAGATCAGTCTGGAACTGAGCGGGTTGAAGGAAACCGCATCCTGAAACGCGTCTGATTTTGCGAGCGGGTTATAATACTCCTGTCGTCGAAAATTATCAGCGACAGGAGTATTTATGTGCCGCAAAAATCTGGTTTGGCTGGTGATACTGGCGGCGCTGCTTTCAGCTTGTGCGCAGGCCATTCAAACTCCACCGGTGGACAGAAAAACTCCCCTGCCCGGCTGGTATGACCCTTTGTTGTTAACTCCTACGCCGATGCAGGAAAACAACCTGCCGCCCGATTCCTCCTTTTTCCCGCCAGCGGTACTGGCTGCCCGTCAATTTTTGGCAGCAGCGTTGGGGCTGGAAGAAACGACCGTCAGTGTGGTGCGGGTAGAAGCGGCGGACTGGCCGGATGGCTGCCTCGGGCTGGGAAATGAAGAAGAAGCCTGTACAGAGGAGATCGTGCCGGGGTATCTGGTTGGGCTGCAAGCTGGCGATCAATACTTTGAAGTTCGCACCGATTTGGAAGGCGGGCGCATCCGCCCCGTGGCGGCGGTACAGGAGGCGGCCGTAGCGGCAGCCCGCCGGCAACTGGTGGAGTTGCTCTCACCGGAAACTGTTGCTGAGGTTGTGCTGGTTGAGGCGCTGCCGCTTGAGTGGCAGGATACCTGTTTGAGCCTGCCCAAATCCGGCGAGGAGTGCCAGCCGGAGGTGGTGAGCGGTTTCCGGGTGGTCTTTGCCGTTCAGGGGTTGCAATACATCTACCACACGAACGGAGATGGCAGTCAGGTACGGCAGGCGGGGGTCAGGAGCGCCGATGAGGGCCAGTCGTATCTCATTCTGATTGCCGGCTCCCAGGGAGAGGATTGCCGGCTTGTGCAAATTGGTTTGAGCGGACTGGCCAGCGGGGCTTGCGGGAGCGTTCTGCAAGCGCAGCCATTTCGTCATTTGCAACGCCCGCTGGAGTTGGCGGAGTGGGTTAGAAACCTGGCTTCCTTTCAAGCGGAAACTCCCTTCGGCTGGCTGATATTTCAGGGGCGGGGGACGATGCAGCCCACCCTCGAAGAAGGTCGTGCTTTGGCTGCCTGGGCGCAGATGGCTCTGGCTGAAGCGTATGGGGAGGAAGTTGCTGCCTACCGCTTGCTGTTCTGGCAGCGCACCGGCGGCATTGCCGGTTTGTGCAACACGCTGGAAATCTACGAGAGCGGCTGGGCTTATGCCGCCGATTGCAAAAGCGCTCCACCTTTCTCGCGCGGTTCAGTGCGTCTTGCTGCTGATCCATTGAAATTGTTGTATAATTGGGCAGACCAATTTGGGCCGTTTGAGGCAAGCCGCAGTGACGGGGTAACCGATGGGTTTGAATACTCGTTGAATTGGTATGGTCGGGGGGATGATCCAATCACTTCCGCCCAACAAGAGGATGTGCTCAATTTTGCGGCAGACATATTTGGTCAAATTCAACCTTAGCCAACCGGCACTGGAAGTCATCTAAACGGCTTCCGGTTAGGGGGAGGAGGCTCCCTACCCTCCTCCCCTGATGATTCATAAGGCGCATTGATCGTACTTCAATGGAGATGACCCGTTCAATAGTTTGGAAACAATTCGGGCGAAGGTTTGCCCGTGTGGGATTGTTTGGCTTGCTGGCGCTCAGCTTTGGCCTGAACGCTTATTTGCTCTTTTTGCAGCCGTTGGGGGTCTTAAGCCTGCGCCGGCTGATTTTGGCTGCCGGCATCGGGGCAGCGCTGAGCGCAGCGGTTGGGTTGCTGACCCGGCGTGGGGGTACTTCCCTCGTTGAGTGGTGGCGCACGTGGGTCATCGAAAAAAGGATGTGGCGGGTTGGTTTATTGCTTTCCGCCATCATCCACCTGATCTATCCGGCTGCGCCGGCGCAGTTGTTCGCCCTGCCGGTGGATTTGGAGGTGGCGTTTTACTCGCTTTCTGTGACACCCGCCGAGGTCCGAGTCGTCAGTTTGAATAACGGCATGGTAGATGTGTCTTACAAAGAGATGCGCCTGGACGAAGCGGCTGAAATTCGCCCCGGAAGCGGGGTTCATTTTGCAGTGGAAGGGGACACCCCGGTAAATTTCGGTTGGAGCGGGCGCGGCTGGCGGGCGATGACGCTGGTGTTTGCCAGCGATCAACCGGTCGAGATGCTGATCCGTTACCATAATCTGGAAGAACGCCTGCGGTTTGAAGCGCCGCAATCCACCGAACGAAAGATCTCCTTGCCGGTTGGCGGCTGGTGGTACTATGGGTTGGTGAAGATGGGAATCATAGCGCTGGCTGCAGCCAGTTTGGCGGTTCTGACTGCTCTTTTGCGAATTTCACCGCTGTGGGAGGATGGATGAAGCAAGGCGGAAAACGGATCGCTCAGGCTGGCATCTTTGGACTGCTGTGGGTCAGCCTTTTGACCAATCTGTACTTTTTGGTCTTTCAGCCGCGCTCGGTCTTCAGTTTTCGAAGATTGACTTTGGCGGCGGTTGCGGCGTTTGTTTTGGTACTCTTGCTGTGGTTATTAAACCAACGCGGCGTGACCCGCATCACCTGGCGGACAATTTCGCCTCCGATTTGGTGGATTGGAATCATCCTCTCTTTCGTTTTGTTTTTGATCGCCCCTGCGCCAACGCTGCACTCGTTGACAGCGCCGGTCAACGTGCGTATCTCACTTGAGCCGCTTGATCGAGGGGAAGCCTCGCTTTACCTGATCTGGCTGAACAACGGGCTGGGCGACCTGTCTTTCAAGGAGATTGACATTCCGCCAACCGCTCAGATAACCCCGCAGGGCATCCTTATAAAGATTGAGCCAAACCAGACTGCTGAAATTAGTTGGCGGGGACGGATATGGGGCGAATTGCGGTTGACCATGCGCAGCGAAGCGCCTGTGGGTCTGAACGCGCAAGTGGGCAGCCGCTCGCTGCAAGTCGCAGTGGAAAGCGGGATTGAGAAAACTATTTCCATGCTGCATTTGTCCAGCGCATACTATTTCGCTTTGTATCTGCTGGTCATCATCATCGGTTCGTTCAGTTGGGCATGGCTGGGACAGATCTGCCTGGAGGGATCAGGATGGGTCAATCGCCGTTACCCGGCTTTACGGGGGCACATCGTTCAATTTCTCCCGCTGGGTTCTTTGGCGATGGTTGGCTTGTTTTATGCCCTGACCCTGCGGGAGGGTCACCCGTGGAGGGATGATTTTGCCCAGTACATTGCCCACGCCCGCAATCTGGCGCAGGGCGAGCCTTATACGGCGATCGGCATTCTGCACAATCCGGCGGTTGTGTTGGGGCCGACTGCCTATCCCCCGCTTTTTCCGCTGCTGCTCGCCCCTCTCTATGCCGTCTTTGGACTGAATCTGACGATATTCAAAGTAGTGGGTGTGGCTTGTGGATTGGCTTCGTTGTGGTTTTTCGAGCGTTGGCTCAGGCCGCGGTTTCAACCGGTTTTGCGCGGCGTGGCAATTTTGCTGGCAGGGCTGCACCCCTGGTTTTGGGATTACAAGGATCAGATTCTCTCGGACATGCCGTTTATGCTGTTGGGGCTGCTCAGCCTGGTGTGGTGGCGGGACTGGCGCGAGGAAAAGTCCGGTGTGAAAGGTTGGATGGTTGGTCTGGCGATTGCGGCTGCAATTGCTGCCCGCAGCGCAGGGTTGGTTTTGTTGGCAGCCGTGTTGGCGGATGGCGTTCTGCGCCGCTGCTGGCGGCGGCGCGATTTTTTGCTGGTTGCTGCAATTCCGCTGGTTGCTGTGGGGTTGCTGAACATCCTGTTCCCTACCACGGGGGATTATCTGGGGCAGGCGCGCGGCTGGAATTGGGCGATCCTGGAAAGGAATTGGGATACGATAAAAACCTTCTTTCTGGAGATCTGGCGGAGCAATCAGTTGCCTATTGGTTCAATCAGTCTGATCACCATTCTGGGCTTGAGCCTAGTTGGGGTAGGGTTTGTTTTGAACGCGGGTCGCATCGCGGCTGTGGAATTTTACCTGCTTGGGACATTGGCTATGATTGCCATCTGGCCGCACCCGCAGGGATTTCGCTTTTTCCTGCCGATCTTTCCCTTCTTGATTGGGTATGTATTAGGAGGTTGGCAGTGGTTGTCCGATAAAATTCAGCCTTTTCTTCATTCCAAAATCAAGGGCTGGGGGATTGGGCTTGCCTGGCTGATTCTGGTTGTATTGGCGGCGGGGATGATGGAGGGGTATTGGAAAGATTACCGTCGTCAGCCCCTCCACGCTTTTCAGGAAGGCATTGGCTTACCCGTCAGCCAGCAGGCGTTTGACTTTATTCGCCAAGAAACGCAAAGCACGCAGGTGATCGCCTTCTTCAAGCCGCGCGCTTTGGCGCTCTTCACCGGGCGAACCGCCTTTGCTCCGTACTGGAATTCGCATCAGCCGCAACGGCTTTTGGATGACTTGGCTGCCTTTCAGGCTGATTACTTGGTGGTGTGGAAACCGGACTACGGCGATTTGACGGCTTTTGCGCGTCAACACTCGCTTGTTTTTGCGTTGATTTATGAAAACGAAGAATTTGAGGTATATTCAGTGGCAGGTTTAGAACCATGAATTGGATACAATCGCTGCGCGCATCTACCTTTTGGAAATGGGGTCTATTTCTGCTGGGATGGGCCAGCCTCACCGTGAGTGTGTACTGGTTGGTGTTCCAGCCGCCGACGACCGTCAGCCGGGTCTATTTAGGCATCAGCGGGATGGCGGCTGTGGCTTTGATCATCACGGCTGGCTGGTTTTTTGATCGTCCGCTCATTCCCCAGTGGGACAGAAAGCGAATTGGGATTTTGATGGTCGGTTCTTTCCTGCTTTTTTTCGGTAGATTGGTTAGCCATTCAGCAGTTGAGCTGGATGAATGAGCGGATGCGCCTCCATGCTGCCGAATTTGACGCCCGCGAGCGGCTCATCCAGCAGGCGACTCAACGCGGCGAACCATAGGTGTTGGTGTCGCCTTACCGGTATAATTTTGGTCTGGATGTGCAGCCCGATCCGCAAAACTGGCTGACGCTGTGTATGGGCGATTATTACGGCATTCCGGTCTATTAAGATCAAGGCAGGTAGTGATGAGTCTTTTCCCCAATTCGACTGATCAAGTGACCACACCGACTTCAGAGAAACCCCCAAAGGTGGATCTCGTCATTCCGGTTTTCAACGAAGAAGAGGCGATTGCGGCATTTCATCAGCGGTTGCGAGCCGCCATTGACGGCTTGCCTTACTGCTTTCGCATCCTGTATGTCAATGATGGCTCGAGGGATGCGACTGCCGAGCGGCTGGCTGAAATTGCGGCTGGCGATGATCGGGTAACGGTGATCGAGTTAAGCCGCAACTTTGGTCATCAGGCGGCGTTGACCGCCGGGCTGGATCACAGCCGCGGGGATTATGTGATCAGCCTGGATGGGGATGGGGAGCATCCGCCCGAGATGATCCCGCAGATGCTGGATTTGGCCTCACGTGGCTATGAAGTGGTGCTGACCCAGCGGGTAGAGGCGCAGCAGGCCGGCTGGTTCAAGCGCTGGACTTCGGATGCCTTCTACCGCTGGCTGAACCGTCTGAGCAACACCCGCATTCTGCCCGGCGGTGGCGATTTTCGCCTGCTCAACCGACGCGCTGCCGATGCGCTGAGTCAGATGCGCGAGTACCAGCGTTTCCTGCGCGGTATGGTGGCGTGGATGGGCTTTCAAACCGTCGTTTTGCCCTACACGCCTGCGCAGCGGATTGCCGGGCGATCGAAATACTCGCTGCGCAAAATGCTCAAACTGGCTGCCGACGCGCTGTTTTCCTTCTCGCTGACGCCGCTTTTTCTGGGCATTTCGCTGGGCGGGGTGTTTTTGCTGCTGGCGTTGGTCGAAGTAATCTATGTGCTCAGTTTCTGGGTGACCGGCCGGCAGGACAGCCTGGCGCCGGGCTGGAGCTCGTTAATGTTCGTGCTGCTGGTGGTGGGCGGGGTGCTGATGATCACCTTGGGCATCATTGGGGTGTATGTGGGTTTCATCTTTCAAGAGGTCAAACGACGGCCGATTTATTTCGTGCGCCGCATCCTTTCTGCGCAGGAGGACTCCGCAGCGACCGATGAAGCGGCTTAATCGCCTTTCCGCCGAACATTTCTTCCCGCTCATCTTGCTCCTGGTCGTCTTGCTGGCGCACGGCTTGCTGTTCTTTCGGCAGGGCTTTTACTGGGATGATTTCCCGATCAGTTGGATTGCCGAGACCTACGGAACGGCCGGTCTGGCGCGCTATTTTTCCACCAACCGGCCGATTTGGGGGCTGTTGTATCAGGCTTCGACAGCGCTGCTGGGCAATTCACCGTGGCAGTGGCAGTTGTTTGGCCTGTTCTGGCGCTGGCTGAGCGCGCTGACTTTCTGGCTTTTGGTACGGGAGGTTTGGAAGGATCAACCCCGCGCCGCAGCCCTGAGCGCGCTGGCGTTGGCGGTTTACCCCGGTTTTGGTCAGCAGGCCATCGGGCGGGTGTACGGTCACTTTTTCTGGGTTCTGGCTCTGTTTTTCTTTTCCTTGTTTGCCGGTCTGCGCGCCTTGAAAGGCGGACGCGGGCGTTGGGCATGGCTGGGGGCGGCCTGCGCTGCATCGCTGGTCAACCTGCTGACGCTGGAATACTTCTTTTTGCTGGAACTGGCGCGGCCGCTGTTCTATGCGGCGGCTCTGCGTCGGCCCGAACAGGAGGGACAATTCCGCATCAGCCGCATCCTGTTCCATTCTCTTCCGTTTGCGTTGTTGTTCGTTGGGGCGGCTGTGTGGCGCGCTTTTTTCTTTCCATACCAGACCAATAATTACACGCCCTTGCTGCTACAAAATCTGCAGCAGGATTTTTGGAGCACGCTGCTGAACCAAATCGGCTCGGCGGCGGAGCAAATTCGCACGGCGGCGGTGTTGGGTTGGGTCGAAGCCTTCCGATTGCCGGATTGGGCTGCCTTAGGCAGGTTAAGCAGTGGGCTGTATGTGGCAGCGCTGATCGGCAGCGGGCTGCTGACCCTCATTGCCCTTCAGCCGCTGAGCAGCGGCGGCAAACCTTCTCAACGGCGTATCCCCGTCCTGCAAATGCTGACGATAGCCGCTTTCTGGCTGCTGCTGGCCGGTATTCCATTTTACGTGACCGGCTTGCCGGTGCGGCTGGGTTTCCCAAATGACCGCTTTACGCTGGCATTTTTGCCCGGCGCTGCACTGTTGGCAGCCGCGTTGATCGAAAGCCTGCCGTTGAAAGCCCTCGTCAGGCTGACGCTGGCGGCTTTCCTGATCGGTTTCAGCGGTGGACGGGATTTTTGGACGGCCAACGATTACCGCCGCGATTGGGAATTGCAGCAGACCTTCTTCTGGCAGTTGGTCTGGCGGGCGCCGCGACTGCAACCCGGCACAATTGTGATGACCAATGACCTGCCGTTGCGCTTTTACAGCGATAACTCGCTAACCGCGCCGCTCAACTGGATTTATGCGCCGGAGGAACGCTCGCCGCAGATGCGCTATCACTTGTTCTACCCGGCGGTGCGGCTCGGTTCGCCGAATTTACCCGCTTTGCAACCGGGCTTGCCGGTCAGCGTGGATTATCTGGCGGCCGTGTTCCACAGCAGCACCGACCAAGCGCTGGTGGTGTACTTCCAGCCGCCGGGCTGCCTGCGGGTGGTGGATGGCGAGGTGGAGCGGGACAATCTCTTCCTGCCGGCCTTGATTCGGGAGGCGGCGGTGCATCTTTCCTCAACCCGCTGGATTGTGGCACACAGCGACTTGCCCGCCCGCCCGCCGGATTTTCTCTACCCCCGCGAGCCGGCGCACGGCTGGTGTTACTACTACCTGAAAGCCGACCTTGCCCGCCAGCAGGGCGATTGGCCGCAAGCGGCCGCGCTGGGCGATGAAGCCTTTGCGCTGGGGGATTACCCCAACGACCCGGCCGAACGGATGCCGTTCATCGAGGCGTATGCTCACGTCGGGCGCTGGCAGGATGCGTTGGAGCAGACCCGCTTGGCGGCGGATATTTCGCCAGCGATGCAGCCGGTCTTGTGCCGCCTGTGGCAGCGCATCGAGGAGCAAACCGGAGCCGATCCGCTAAAAGATCGGGCGCGGGCCGAGCTCGCTGATTGGCTGAATTGTGATATAAATCCATAAATCATCCTTGGAGGACACTATGAAATTTTTGATTACCGGCGGCGCCGGCTACATCGGCAGTACCATTGCCTCAGCCTTGCTGGATGCCGGCCATACCCCTGTAATTTTGGACAACCTTTCGGTGGGGAAGCGCGAGTTCGTGCAAGGCCGCATCTTTTACGAAGGCGATATTGCCGACGAAAGCCTGTTGGAGCGCATCTTTGCCGAACATCCTGACATTCAGGCCACCGTCCATTGCGCCGCACTGATCATAGTGCCGGAGTCGGTCGAAAAGCCGTATGAGTATTATCGCGAGAATGTGGCCAAATCGCTGGAATTGTTCCGCGCGCTAAACCGACTGGGGTATAAGCGGGTGTTGTTCAGTTCGTCCGCTTCGATTTATGATGATGTGCCCGGTTTTATGGTGACCGAAAGTTCGCCGCTCAAACCGCGCAGCCCCTACGCCCGCACCAAGTACATGATGGAGATGATTTTGCGTGATTATTGCATTGCCTACGGCATGCAAGGAATTGCCCTGCGCTACTTTAACCCAATTGGCGCTGATCCCAAACTGCGTAGCGGCATTCACGTGCGCTACCCGTCGCTGGTGCTGGGCAAGATGGTGGATACGGTACTGGGCAAACAGCCCTACTTTGAACTGACCGGCACGGACTGGCCGACCCGCGATGGCAGCGGCATCCGCGATTATATTCACGTGTGGGATTTGGCCGAAGCCCACCTGAAAGCCGTAACGGAATTCGAGGCAGTTTTCGAGCGGGCTGGCAACCCGCCGGACAATTATGTGGTCATCAATCTTGGTACCGGGCGGGGAGTGACGGTGCGCGAGCTGGTTGCCGCCTTTGAGAAGGTGTACGGTCAACCGCTGCCCCTGCGTGAAATGCCGCCGCGTCCCGGCGATGTGGCTGGGGCATACGCCAACGCCGATACTGCCGAGCGGCTGCTGGGCTGGAAGGCGCAGCGTTCCATCGAAGAGGGGATTGCCGACGCCCTGCGCTGGGGCAAGAGGCGCAAAGAAGTGTTGGGTTACGACTAACCCAAACCGGCAGCGGGTGAAACATCAACCGGCTGCCGGTTTCTTTTGCTTGAATGGGCTAGCGCTGGATCATCGGCAGGAAGATCTGGCGCGGCTCGCCGTACCAAACCCGGTAGCGCGCCTCATCGCCGAACAAGCCATCATCCAGCGGCGCGGCTAGCAGGAAGTATGTCCCGCTGGCGGGAGCCGTCCAGATGAAGGTCAGGCTTTGACCGAATGCTGCGGGGGCTTTCTCGTTCAATAAGTTCCCGGCGCCGTCATAAATTCCCAACCTGACCGCTGCACCGCCGTCCAGCGAAGTGCCAAAGAACAGGTAGGATTTACCCGCCTCGGCCTCAAAGCGCAGCCAGTCGCGGTCGTCAGCCGGGCAAAGTTTGTGTTCCTGCCCGATCTCATAGGCGAGAACGGCTGCCCCCTGCCGCTGGTCGTTAGCCGGTTCACCACCGCCGGGCGAGCATGTAGAGGGCAGTGTCGTGACCTGTTCACCGGCCGGCCAATCCTGTACATTGCCGGCGCGATCCACAGCGCGGATGCGAAATTCGTATTTTTGCCCGGCCTGACCGAGAAACCACACCACACCGCTTTCGCCGGAAGGCTTGACATTCCAATTTTGCCAACCGCCGTCGTTGATGCGGTACTGGAACTCCACCCGGCTAATGCCGGATACATCGTCCCAGGCGTTCCAGGCCAGCCGCACGGCGGTTGACCCGCTGGGATTGGGCAGGCTACCGCTCATTTGAGCGGTTGGTTTGCCTCCGTCAATTTGCAGATTCACCCGCCAATCGCCCCAGATTTGGCCGTTGGTGCCACGTGCCTCGGCATAAATCGTTCCGCCGATCATGCCGCCGTAATTGGCTGGGTTGACGGTGATGCTCCAGCCATCGCTGCCGTTGGTATCGCTGCTGATCAGCGTCCACTGGTTGTTGACCGCATCCGAAGGGCGGTAGTAAAAGTCCACTTTCTCGATGCCGCTGGACTGAGCGTTGGCTTCGACCCGCAGTTCGAACGGCCCACCCGCTATCCAGTTGGAAGCCGGGATCACAAACTGCAGGCTGGGCGGAGCGTTGAGTTCCATCAGCCGCAGGACGTAGTAGTAATCCATGCCGCCTGCGCCGGGATGATCCCAGGCTTTGACGCGCAGGTAGTACACACCCGTGTAGGGCAGGGTCATGTCAATGCGCGAGTCTTGATTCTGCTGGTAGACAATATCGTCATTTTCGGCGATCAATCCGCCGCTGCTGTCGAGCAGGTACAGGTAAGGATCGAGCGCCGATCCGATGGCTTTAGCGTTGACCTCGACGCGGATGTTCTGTCCCTGAAAGCCGAAGAACTGATAGAACATCTGGCTGCCCGGCACGCAAAGGGTTTCGCCCACAATCGTATCGCCAATGTTGACCCAGCGGGCGCTGGCCAGGCTGATGTGGGTGGGGTTGACCGCGCAGCCGCCGGTTGGCTGGTTGTTCACAATCTGAAAGTTGTCAATTTCCCAGCCGACGCCTTGATTGTAGTAGCTATCGAGCGTGTTGAAGTAGAAGCGGATGCGAATCGTCTTACCCAAGTAGGGAGTCAGGTCTATGTTGGGGGTGTTCAGCCAGGTGTTGGCGGTTTGAGGATCGTTGGAGAACTGTCCCCAGCCGGGCAGATCGCTGAACGGTGCGCCGTCCACCGAAATTTGCAGCCGGCGCTGATCCCACCACGGTTCGGGCGATTCGGTGCGGTAGCGGTAGTTGAAGTAGAGGTAGGGACTGCCGCTGTCGGGCAAGCGGATGGGCGGCGAGGTCAGACTGCCGCGCCCGCTGTAAGACGTGCCGTTGCCGTAGCGCCAGTGCGTACCGGTGTGCTGCCAGCCGCCGGTGGCGTGCCAATCGCCGTTGTTGGTGTTGAGATTATCACTGTACGGCGCCGTTTTAAGAGCGTTATTGGGCAGGGCAGCGTTGGTTACCGTGAAGTTGATCCAGTCGGTGCGGTCGGCGCAGTTGGCGCCGCTGTCGGCTACTTTGGCGCAGCCGCGCACAGCGTAGTTGCCGGGCGGCAGGCTGCCGATGGAAACGGCCGGAAAGGACAGATCATCGTAGTTAGCGAAGGGTTGTCCATCACGGTTGAGGGTGAAGCCAAAGCGGGTGGCAGACGGTGAGGACATAAAGAGGGTGATCGAGTCGGCGCTGGGGATGCTGCTGCCGTTGGCAGGATAAACCATCGAGGAGGACAAACTGGTGAAACTGCGCAATTGCACTTGGAGCGAAGAGGCGGTCTTTGCGCCGATGGGATTATCGGCCAAATTGGGATCGTCGCGCTCAAAAGCCTCAGCGCGTCCGCTGTAACTGGTGCCATCGTACAACACGGCGCGCACATTGGTGCCCACGCGGATCGATTGGGTGTTGTTACTGCCGACCGGCGAGCCGCCAGTTGCCAAATCCGGCACGCTGATATCGCCGTTCCACAGGTACTCGCGGCAGACGCCCTGATAGTTGGGTTGGCTGTACAGAATGATCTTGTTTTCGGTGAGGGTGCAGGCCGGGGCAGCCGTTGGGCAGTTGTATTTCTTCAGCACAGTGCGCAGTCCCTGCGGCTGAATGGTCACGTTGCCGTGATTGTCCCACACCCGCAGCGCGATATCTACCGGCCCGTTGGGGATGCCGGCAGCGCACAAATTGGCTTCGATGACGAACGGGCTTTGGGTGAAGCCCGGCCCGACATCCTTCCAAATCCCATCCAGCCCGCGCGCAATGATCTGGATGTTGGTGACCTGCTGGTCATCCCAGGCTGTGCCGGCCACCAGCACGGTGGCGGAAGTAATTTCCTCGCCCGGCGCCGGCAGGGTCAATGAACCGGCTGGCGGGTTGGTGCCGATATTGCCGGAGACATAGCGATTGCCGGGATTGCACTGGTTGCCATAGGCCGACCAGTTTGTGGCTTCAAAACAGGTGCGCGGGCGGCCGTCGTTGACCGCCACATCGTCGAAGCGGATATCCACCGAAGTGCCCCAGTAAGAATTGGGGTTGGCGTGAACGTGGAAATGTAAATGGCTGCCGCAGGATGCGCCGGTGTTGTCCACCAGCCCGATATACTCGCCCTGCTGGACGATCGCCCCCGGTGTGCGCAGCCGCTCGGGAATGCTGTTTTGGGCAAGGTGCAGATAGAGTTGGTAAGTCCACGGGGTCGTGCTGCGGTCTTCCAGCACAATATAATTGCCAACCGTGCCATCCCCCGGACAGGCGGAAGGGGAACGGGTGGGAATATCCCACTTTACTCGTTTGACGATACCGCCCTTGGAAGCCAAAATCGGCCAATTGGGGTGGCGGTTTAGTTCAGGATTATTATCCTCCGCGAAGTCCCAGGCGTAGCGGCAGTCCACCCAGTTGGCGCAGGTGCTGTGGCTGACCGATTGCGAGACGCGGTGAGAAACCCCGGCCGGCCAGGGCAGTTTGTAGCCGCGGTAAACGGCGGCAGTGAGGATGCTCTTTTCTTCCGTGGGGGACAGGTACATCTGCCGCAGATCATCGCTGAGCAGGTCCTGCGGCACTTCCAACAGGGTTTCCCCCCAATCCTCATCGGCCTGAAGGGTCACATCCCAAGCCTGGATGCCCTTTTGTCCCTCGGCGGGTGCGCTCAGCCGGGCAATCGCCAGCCCCGGCTCACCCTCAATGAACTGGCCGGTTTCCGGATCTACGAACGCAAACCAGATCAACGCCAGCGTACCATCGGCGGAATATTCTACGCCGACCACGCGCGGTTCGTAGAGCAGGAAACCCAGCGATTGGATACCGATGGCGTTCATGCGTTGATCCAGCGCGGCCTGCAATTCGGGCGGCAAACTGCTGACCGGCTCGCCCGGCGGTTCGCTGGCGGCCAGCGCTGAATGAAATGAAACCAGGCTGATCAACAAACTGATCAGAACAAGGCTGTTGAAAACAACGAAACGAGGCATTTTCATCGCACCTCCGCTGGGTTTGGCAAACGCTTTGTCTATCCCTGACCTTGTTGGAGTAACAAGGTTCGTGCCAGATGGTGATGAAAATCCCCTTTCAGACCTGAAAGGCGTTTGGCGATGAAATTGGCAGGGAGTCTTTAAGAAACAGGTTGGGGTGAAGATAGTTGAACGATGAGGGTTTGCAGAGCAGTTTCAGAATCCGTCTGACCTGATTTTATCATCTGATCGGTGGCTAAAATCAAGCGGTAGGCGCTTTCCAGTTTTGTTAAGTTA
>FWPU01001131.1_pt1 | contig 82638 bp, 89 predicted proteins | sample 2228361 | NCBI WGS metagenome assembly FWPU01 (sample SAMEA103939777, study PRJEB20133) | metagenome | reverse complement strand
TATGCCACGCCTTGCGGCGTTGACTCGCATGGCTTAGTCCCACTCTGATAGCAGTCGGGTCCGGCAGGATCAACCGGAGTCAATCCTTTTCTTAATTATGAAGAGTACGGCCGGACAACTTTGTTATTGTGCGGATCGCATTTGGGTGTGTATTCGTGTGACCGAGTCGGATCCAATGTTGACATCAGATCCCCATATTATGAGCGCAACTGGAGGTCAGTGAATCACAAAATGGCACTAAGACCAAACATCATCACTGACGCCGCCTTAAAGGTTACGTTCGCTTCTTTCCTTTACAATATACTGATATAAATCTTTGCTCAAGGCGGTGTACATGTGTAAAAAAGGGGTTCGATCTTCATTAAACCTGTTTTCCGTGAGCGGATGCTCGTCAGTTGCAGGCATCAAATATAATCCGTTGGTAAAATTTTTCAAAAGATACAAAGTCTATATATCATTCAGCCGCATCTCAGGCAGATGCATGAACACTCTGGTGACGATCACGACAAGAGACCAAACAGATTGCTTCAAGAATCTAGCCCATACCTTTTGCAGCATGCCTACAACCCTGTAGACTGGTACCCATGGGGCGAGGAAGCACTAGAGCGCGCAAAGAAGGAAGACAAACCCATTTTTCTGAGCATCGGCTATAGCGCGTGTCACTGGTGCCACGTGATGGCACACGAGTCGTTTGAAGATGACGAAGTTGCAAAAATAATGAACGAACATTTCATCAATATCAAGGTCGACAGAGAAGAGCGGCCTGATATTGACGATATTTACCAGCGAGTCTGCCAGCTTGCGACAGGAACTGGTGGGTGGCCCCTGTCTGTCTTTCTAACCTCTGATCAAAAGCCTTTCTATGTTGGAACCTATTTTCCAAAGGAAGGTGGGCACTACAACATGCCCGGTTTTAAGACCATACTGCTCCAGCTTGCCACTGCATACAAGAACAAAAAACATGAGATAGAGGCAGCCAGTGGAGAGTTCATGGATGCGCTTGCACAGACTGCAAGAGACATTGCACCTGGCATGGCAGAGCAGGCAAGCCTAGAGCGTTCAATTCTCGATGAGGCGGCGATGGGTCTGCTCCAGATGGGCGACCCAATATACGGTGGCTTTGGACAGGCCCCAAAGTTCCCAAACGCGTCAAACCTCATGTTTCTGTTAAGGTACTATGACATTTCCGGACTTGACAGGTTCAAGGACTTTGTAGCTTTTACCGCGGACAAGATGGCGGCAGGCGGCATACACGACCAGCTTGGAGGCGGCTTTGCACGGTATGCAACAGACCAAAAGTGGCTGATACCACACTTTGAAAAGATGCTATACGACAATGCCCTCCTAGCGCAGCTCTATTCTGAACTTTACCAGATCACAAAGGCGGAAGAATATGCGCAGGTTACAAGGAAGACGTTGGACTTTGTGATCCGGGAAATGACACACCCAGACGGCGGCTTTTATTCCGCGCTGGACGCAGATTCTGAAGGCGAGGAAGGCAAGTTTTACGTCTGGAGCAAGAAAGAGATTGCATCTGTAATTGGGGACCAAGTTGCAACGGACATTTTCTGCGAACATTACGGTGTGACAGAAGGCGGCAACTTTGAAGGCAACAACATACTCAATGTCAGGGTGCCACTCTCAAGCGTGGCCCCTCGATACGGCAAGACGCATGAGCAGGCCGCGCAGATAGTTGCCGACGCGTCAGCTAAACTCTTTGCAGCAAGAGAGAAAAGAGTCAGACCAGGAAGGGATGAAAAGGTCCTCACTTCATGGAACGGATTGATGATCTCTGGATTTGCCAAGGGCTATGGAATCACCGGCGACGTAAAATATCTCCAGTCAGCGACACGGGCGGTAGAGTTCATTGAAAGCAAAATAGCTGCCGCAGACGGTAGACTGCTGCGCACATTCAAGGACGGCCATGCCAAGCTCAACGCGTATCTTGACGACTATGCATTCTACGTCAGCGGTCTGCTAGACCTTTTTGCAGTCGACTCGAAGCAGACATACCTTGACAAGGCTATCAAGTACACCGACTTTATGATCAAACATTTCTGGGACGAAAAGGAGGGCAACCTTTTCTTCACATCAGACGACCACGAGAAACTTATAGTCAGGACAAAGAGCTTTTATGATCTTGCGATTCCAAGCGGCAACTCCGTAGCTGCAGCGAATCTCTTGAGGCTCTACCATTATACACAGAATGACGACTACCTGAACCGCTCGGTAAAAATAATGAAGGCCGGCTCAAGACCGGCGGCCGAAAATCCGTTTGGCTTCGGTCAGATGCTCAACTCAATCTACCTCTACGTAAAAAGGCCCGTAGAGGTTACGGTCATAGCCGATGGAGGAGTCAGCGAGATGGCGGAATGGCTCAACAGACAGTTCTTGCCCGATGGAATAAAGGCAATAGTTAGCGCAGGCGAATTAGAGTCACTGCAAAAAAATATGCATACTTTAGAGGTCGAGAAGGAAATCCCGGCACTGCATTCGTATGCAGGAACTTTACCTGCTCCCTTCCTCTCAAGTCACAGCAAGAGCTTGAAAAGCAACTCATTCCTTCTTGATGTCGATCAGTAGCCTGTCTCCAACGCGCGGGCTCCCCATCTTTTCATAGCGCTTTTTTGGCATGGTTATCTGGATAACTGTCTGAGAGTAGGTCCTTACGACAGTCTGTGGCTGAGACCGCAAGATCGCTTCAAGAATCGGCCTTATCTGTTCCTTGACTTCCTTGTCGGTTACCGCCCTGTCGATCGCTTCAAGCATCATCTGTTGTTGTGACACTGTTTCAAGTTCCACGTCCTCGCTCAATGCAAGGTTGACAGTGTTTCCAGTGTCTGTCATCTGGTTGATACGGTATCTGATGTGTTCTTCCTGCATAGGTGTGTTCTTGTATTGTAAGCGGCCACTAAAATTTGCTCCGGTCAGTCCCTGAAAAGTTCTTCTTCCGCAAGATCTCTATCTTTCTTTGTCAAATATATCAAAAAGAATGCAATACCTGCAAACGCAATGACATTTACAAACAATATGGATGCGTCGACCCGCTGACCCATCACAAACAGCCTGATTATTGCGTAAGCTACTGCGGCTGCAAGTGCCGCTATGCAGCCTGCTATGGCAGCGCGGATCGTACGACGATTCATAGACGTAGAATGGGCGGCCCGTCGTATATCTTTTGACTCTTGCTGCATGACGGCGAGCAGACAAGAGCCAAAGCCATACGAAGAGTATGTTGCTGGTTGTTTGGGAGTCAATACCTTTTCATGTGTTCGCTGATCCTGTAGCCGGCATTTCTGCTGCAGGTCAGATGCATTCATCAGCTGCCTGCGGACGCAGGTGTTGAGTGCAAGAGGGATGCTGCGTTCCTGGTAGTGCATGTCTGGACACTGGCGCACATAACCCAACCTACAAAATGTTTGCGATCGTCTATCTAGGGGAAAGTGACAATGCTTGCGTTCCATAGCAGACCGGAACTGGGAAGAAGGATTGCCAATTCTTTCAACACTTTTACCAAGGCAGGAAAAAAGCAGATCTAGAATATTTGGGCAAGTCTTCCAGCACGGGATGAATCGTCATCATATCCCTTGGGTTCTGCTGTTGCTGATAATAACAATTCTCATCCACCCCACAAGGTTTCTCAGTGGCTCTATGCTGTGCGATGAGAAGTCAACCAGTCGCCAAAACAATACAGCGACAGAGAACAGGGAGATCACACAGGAATCCCGCCCGCTCTGGCGGTGAGAGTAGCCAGCCTGCTGAAACCTCTTTAAACAATATAGCCCGGATGACGTGCAGCGAAGACAATTCGCCTGTACCCGAAGGCCGGCGGGCATCTGATACCACAATCGCCGGCTTTTGGGTCCTGATACTTTTGGAGGGGTAGTTGTAGTTTACATGTCGGTTATGTGAAACGCGATATTGTCAACCGCATTATACCTCATTTTTAATAGTCATGATTTGTGACAGCACTGGACGTAAGAAAGAAGACTTTTAACGACAAGATAGCTTTACAACAGCGCATTGCAGCTCGTAAAAAAGTACGAGATACAGTCAAAGCAAAAGATTATCGACTTTCTTAACAGCCAGCCTGCTGGCAGAGTGGCATCGATTGACAGGGATGGCTACCCACAAGTAATCCCGATGAACTTTGTCTGGTACGACAATGCTATCTATATGCACTCATCTCCGTTTGGCGAAAAGCTGGAAAACATGCGGCGGAACCCAAATGTCGGTTTTGAAGTGGACCAGCACGTCTGCTTTTTGCCGTCGTACTATTTCCACCCCACAGACGCGTCACAGGCAGACACGCTTTACATCAGCGTGGTCATAAAGGGAAAGGCAGAACTCGTTCACGATCCGGAGGAAAAGGCGAGGGCGCTCAACGCATTGATGGAGAAGTACCAGAAGGAAGGCAGGTACGAAGCGCTTGACGCGGCAATGCCGGTAGTCGAAGAGGTCGCGATAATCAAAATCATCCCGACAGATATGCGTGGCAAGTACAAGATAGGGCAGCACTGGGCAAGACCTTACAGACTAAAGATGGCAATGAACATCATCGAGCGGGAAGGATTGGAAAATGCGAGGCAAATCCTTGCGATCATGGGGATAGAGATCAGGTCAGACGGGAGCTTGGAGATCACACAAGACCCGGTGATGTAGAACGGCAAAGTGCACTATCCACACCGACTTTTTCGACGATTCATGCGACGCCTGCAAGCAGGAATATCTGGAGATGAAGGGCGCAGGTGATCCCATTCAGGAAACCAGGAAATACAAGGAGTTTACAGAGGAGCGCGCCAAGAAGCTCTACGGAGATCTCCTGTTGCAGTACCTGAAAAGCGGAGTGAGTGAAGTTGAAGCAGACAGGAAGGCGAAGGCAATAATACGCAAACAGTGTAGCATCAGAGGGATGACGCCCTGGCCCTGGGTCTAATCTTCTAACTTTTTCTTGGGAGAGTTTGGAAAGATCATCTGGCCGACGTCTTTGTATATCTTTAGGAACAGTTTGCCCTTCTCTGTCGTGCGGTACTCGCGGTCAGTTGGCTTGTAGTCGAGCAGCCCCTTTTCTTCTAGAACTGCAAGATATTCCTTCAGCTGCGGAAAGGACAAAAAGGCACTGTACATTATCCGGGTTTTGATTGCGCCATCGACGGCTATTTCAAGGATTGCAGCGGCAATATCCGTCCGGCTCCGGTATTTCACATTCAAGTGTTAGGCACTGTAAAATAAAAACTTCTCTAATATTCAACTAGTACATACTTCCATTCACTGGGCCTCCTGCCTTCCGATGAGAGCTAAAATGTTTTGCAAATGTGCAGACAGATCGCTTAGGACTTCAATCTTTCTCTTTGGATAGTTTGCAAAGCGGATGACGCTGTCGATGAATTCGGGCACCGGTATTGTCGTTTCGCCGGGCACCTCAATCCCTTTGTGCGTAAGCAAGTATGACTTGACAACAGAGCTTGTCTGCACTCCGTTTAGAAAGTAGCTCTTGTCCTTGGGCATGGCAGCCGCTGCTTTAGAGTATTGATCTTTGAGTGATTCAACTTCAGTAGCTATCTGCATTTCCAGCCTGTTCATCGATTCGACCAGATTCTTGATCCGGTCAGTCGTCGGTTCGGTCACGCTAACACAATGCCAGTCCAACATTAATAACTTGCACCCATTAAAAACGTATTAAACCTACAGAAAAATCGAATAGCAAATTATTGAAGTAAGATTATATACACACCAACTAACCAATCTGCAATGACAGATTTGATACTGGAAACGCATGACAAGTTCGTTGTTCTTTATGATCTTGTCATGTTGGTGGGAGAGGGTGTTGCCGGCGAAGATGACCTAGCATTGATGACACAGCTTTCGCGCAGTGTCGTCAGAGAGATGCTGGGGTTTATGCTTGCGCAAGGTTACATAAAAACTGGAATGAGTGACAGGGAATTCAAGATTACTGCACTTGGTTCGAAATTTCTAATGGACTTTGAAGGAATGAGGAGATTCCTCGCCTAGCTCACACCATTCATTCAATGTCTACTTTTTCCTTTGCCGTATTTTGCGCCTGTTGCTCGTCCAGTTTTTTCAGCTCGTTTTGAAGAAATTCGCGGTACTTGTTGCGTTCTTCCTGCGTCATAGAGTCAAGGTTTGAGCTAAGTGTCGAGCCTATCGCGGTCACTCTGTCTATAAGATCCATCGCCACGAATTTGCCCACGTTGCCAACGCGCATCATGACATCGATCTGTTTCTGCAGTATGTTTCCAAACGACTCCAAATCAGATGTGATCTCTAGACCCTTCTTTGTTATAGTATATCGGCCGTTCTTATCTTCTGTGACGAGTCCTTCGTCAAGCAGTCTTCCAAGCAGAGGGTAGATCAACCCGGGTGATGGCTTCCACTTGCCGCCGCTTTGTTCTGTGGCCTTGTCGATTATTTCCTTGCCAGTCATGGACTGTTCCTTGAGCAGTGAAAGTATGTACTGTCTGGAAAAGCCTCTCGGTATTGAGCTTCCGACTCTCGATAGCCATTCTGATATCATATATCACTAGTAATATCGCTAGCGACATATTAAGTTTATGCAAGAGTGAGTTCCATTTCAAACTCGACTGATTTCGGGAAAACCTTGCAATTCGACTGATGAGTCTAACCTAGCCATCGAGTAAGGTTTCGATGTCCTTTCTTCTTCTCTGCTTCCTTACGTCGTCGCTTTTAATGTTGAATCAGAGGGATTGGAGGGATCTGATATCCTCTCAACCTTTAAGGATCTTTGAAGTTCTTGCCTGGTCACGTGGTTCCTGTCTAGCAACATCACTGAGGTCCAAGGTTGTTCGAGCTGCGCCCGTCTAAATGCTTCAATAGACATTACCTTCACAATACTCAAGTAACGACTTTCAGATGCAGAAGCGCAGAAATGGCCAATGCTTTACCAGTTATTACAGGTCTTGCTGTTGGGATCGGCTTTGTAGTCGTGTTTTCTATTTTCTTCACCCCATCACTGCTGCGTGATAACACTAGTAGCTCTGCAGCACCCATTGGAGAGGTGGTAGGGTCATCCGAGGTAATTTTCGTCGATTTTGCAGTTACCCTGCCTGAAAGAGACATCGTTGTAAAGAAAGGAGAAACGGTCAAGATACCTATCACGGTAGAGACCTTTGGAAATGTAGAAAAAATCCTCAGATTTTCAATAGTGCCTCGAAGTCAAGAGCCTGACGCAACTGAGCTTGCATTATCGGTAGAGAACGAAAGTGTGGTGTGTTATCAAAGGACAATATGACACGAGGAAAAGCAACGACCAATGGCCAGGGTCAAGGGATAACAAACGCCGGCTTTCTGGCCATAACTGCATCGCCCACAGTTACGGTTGGAACTTATGCGTACGGTATCGAAGCCAGCTACGAAGATGAAGGCGCAAATGGGATGGGCTCGGGGCAGGTTATCACAGTAACCGTCAAGGAATAAATCAATTCCAATGACTGAAAAAAAGTAGTGCAACCCAGCTGCTTTTCAAATGTTTAGGGACAATTTAAGAGTCCGTTAGTCGAGTTCGGTTGGATAATTAACCATAATCTTGGATCCCCTATCGTCCAGAATTGGCATTTTTCATGTTCGCATTTCGGTGCTTGCGAGTTCTAGATAGTCTATGCTCCCCCGTGTTCCACTTTGGTTGGTTTTATGCGATTTGCCACAATAGCTTTTAGCATGAGATTGTCAACAGAGGTATACGAATTTTCCCAAGTTAGCAGGTCCCTCTCGGGAGCCTAAATGCTTACAATTGTGTTTACATATCCCTCGCGACCAAGTATGGAAAAAATGCAAAGTACGAGATTCGCAGCCTCTGATACAGAGACCGTGTGCCTGCACCCCGGTGGAGCTTCTTCTCAGCTCATCTCTTATCTTCTTTCGCGCTCTGTCGCAGTATTGTTCTGACGGCTAGTTGACTCTGTATTGCGCAGAAACGATTCTATGAAAAAACCTCCCGCTTTTAGGCTCACCATCACTATCGCGGCCTTGTTGGATAGATGGTCATCTAATCCGCAGTACTTAGAATACATGACAGACATTCACCGTGCAGCCTAAACGACAGAGGATTTCTCGCCACTAATTCCATAGCATGAGCCACTATTACGGGTTCGCTGGAAGGACTGTGTAAATGTCAAAATCATCTTTGCCGGTATCACAGATGAGGTCAAGATCATAAGAAGCCAAATTAGATCAGATGCCAATATGACCCGCAGAGCAATAGTAATGCCAGTATCCAAACCAGTACTCTAACAACACCAAGTATGTCTCTCCATTCTGAACTTGAATCTCATAGTGTGGAGCGCTTTCGGGATTTGAGAAATGGCAATCAGAGACTGTTGGGGTATGAGTATATGTTTTTGCTGTTTCATCTATGAAATAAACGTCGCTTGCAGATGGTCAAAAGCAATTACTGCAATCAGGCGAACGATAATGCGTTCCGTTTTCACTGATCACTGCATTGCCCTTAATTGTAACGTCTACAGGGGAAAGAGACTTGGAATAATTACGATTACAAGCAGAAAGATTCCAACTGCAATCACTGCAGCGATGCCAATAATGGCAAAAGCCTTCAATGAAAATCATCAACTAGATTGATAATACAATCTTCTTGCAGGTACGACATCATAATATTAATGGAGGTACAATGATATCCGATAAAAGAAAGAATGGTTTTTGAGAATATTCCGACAGGGTATGAGCTGAGGTTTCTTGTTGGCATCGGAATTGCCCTTGTAGCCGGCTTTGCCATTGGAGCGGAAAGGGAGTCACGGGGCAAGCCCGCTGGCATTAGCACGCACTGCCTTGTGATAGGCGGATCGGCAATCTTCACGTTCCTCTCTTCACTGGTCGATCCAAATTCATCATCAAGAATCGCCGCACAGATAGTGACTGGTGTGGGTTTTATTGGCGCAGGAATCATACTAAAGAGCGAGTCGGAAAGGAGGATTACAAACCTGACCACTGCCGCGGCCATCTGGTATGCCGCAGCGCTTGGAATGGCCATTGGCTATGAGTTCTATTTCTTGGCGGCTGTGGCTACTGCTTTTGCAGTCGGAGTCCCGAGGATACCACACATATCCAAGTTTGTAAAAAGAGGCGAAGAAGAATAGGAATATCAGCTGCTGCGCATACGCAGCCCTTCCAACCCCACCACTCCCAGTTGTAAAATTGGCAGGCGGAAAATCCTCGTTCCACATAGGAGATCAAAACTTTTCGAGATCCATGATGATTCTCCATCGCTTTCTGCAGTATGTGTACTCACCACAAGAGAGTGCCATAGATACAACGCACGGACTGAAAGACTTCAGATATACGCAATCTCGTCCCCCTAACCACCCTCCCTGCATTCCCAGAACATTTCTTGGCCAGGCTCCAAGACTACTATCATCACACGTGCGTATGTGCATTTCGAGACAGATAGAGACCCAGATGCCCTACGAGATGTCAATATCTTGAGCTGGCGCTCGTAACAGTAGGTAGTTGACCATGCGGGCGTGTAGGAGGTGACCATCCAATATCTTTTATAGAGGGAACAACTAATCATTCCTGTGCCAGAATCGCAAGTACCAGACCTAAAGCAGATGCACTGGGACATTGCAAAGCTATTGGAAATGGGAGTGGATGCCAATTTTCTGCGTGAAAGCAACATCACACCCGAGCAGGCAAGGGATCTAGTCAAGGGACTATTGTACCTGCGGGAAAGGTTTTCCAGGGAAGAAGAAGAATAATAATAGCAACATCAAGACTCGTCGTTATTACAGTTTCAGGACCATGACAGGTCTTTAGTCATGGATCTACAAACATCGGCCACGAGCCTATTTTGGATTGCCGCCTACACATGGGCAGACCTGATCGCATCTTCAGCAAGGTTTTCAAATCTTGTGATGCCCTTGGAAAGATTTTCCCGCGTCTTGACTTTTCCCCATTTTTCCTGACGCATCCCTATTAGATTTTGAACGCATTGATATGATATTTTTGGGCACATGGTTCAGAACAATCCCGTGTCCTGTGCAGATTTTTCGATCAGACAATCAACGCATGTCCCCGACATCAAGCATTTTATAAAACACCCCTTAACCTAGTGCAGTGGCGACAGAGCAGCTATTCGTCAGCATCGTCATCATACTGGTCGCCGCAAGGGTGCTTGGCGAGCTCTTCCAGCGGTTCAAGCAGCCGCCCCTGGTCGGCGAGCTCCTGGCAGGAGTCATCATAGGCCCGTCAATATTTGGGCTTGTGCTTCCCAACCCCGATCTCCATGTTCTATCAGATCTCGCAGTGTTCTTTCTGATGTTCCTCGCGGGTCTTGAGATGAATCCAAGAGAGATACGTCGCGCTGGAAAGGCTGCGATAGTGATCTCCACGGTCGCATTCTTTGTGCCACTCCTTTCAGGTACCGGGGTGGCGATGCTCTTTGGCCTAACAACCGTTCAGGCTCTCTTTATGGGACTTCTCCTTTCAATCACCGCAGTGCCTGTGAGTGCGATGGTGCTGATGCAGTTTGGCATATTGAACAGCAGGCTGGGCAACACTGTCATGACTGCGGCTGTGATAAACGATATTCTCTCATTGATTGTTCTTTCGATGGTCCTTCAAATAGCTACGACTGAAGGTACAGACGCAGAAGTCGACTTTGGCAATATTGGATGGTCTGGCGCCAAAATAGCGGCATTCCTTGGCGGCATCTTTTTGTTTGACATATTGTTCCGCAAGTCTGCCTCATGGCTTCCCAGCAAAGTCGAACCATTCTTTCAGAAATACCTGCAGACAAAGGAAGCAGCGTTTGGGATACTGCTCATAACCACGATAGCGATATCGCTCATTGCGCAAGACATCGGACTCCATTTCATCATCGGCACGTTCTTTTCAGGTCTGATTGTCTACAAGGAGATGATTGGCCGGCAGAACTTTAACAGGGTTTACGGCATTATTTCTGCGATAACTTTCGGATTCTTTGCACCGATGTTCTTTGCCATCATCGGCATAGAGTTCAATGTTCAGGCACTCCTGAATGTAATTCCACTCTTCTTGGCACTCCTGAGCGTGGCTATTTTGACCAAGATAGCGGCCGGCTATGCCGGCGCCAAGGTTGCAGGATTTGATAAGGACATCAGCATGGCAATAGGCTTTCTCATGAATGGCAGGGGCATGGTCGAACTTGTCATCGCATCGATAGGCTTTACGGCAGGCATCATAGATGCGACGCTCTTTTCAATCGCGATTGCCATAGGATTGATCACAAGCATAGTCGCGCCGATCACATCACGTCCGCTAATTAGTCGGGCCAAGGAAAAGGGAAGTGATGCCCTCAAGGTCACAGGCGAGCCTGCACGAGAGCCGCACTCAGAGCCGTTCTAGAATTTCTCTTGCCGGTACGGCTTGCCGCCACAGTGTATCAAATACGTGACGCTGTTGCACAACAAGCTCCTTTACGTCGCTATGCACGAGACTTGTAAGGGTGTTTCCATGCTTTTCACCGGCTACATATTCAGTGTCGCTTACCGCAAAGTTTCCCCGGACACCACTCAGGTGACGCAGCTCGGCAACAAACCCCATTATCTCCGTACAGTGTTGCAAGTTGTCCTTTGTTATCTCTGTTATGTACAGTATCTTGACTCCGCGGTCTCTGGCGTCGAGGTATCCCTGCTTTACCTTGCCTACAGAAAACTCGGGAAGCGAAGAGTCCACGCATGCTCCCCAGAATGTCCTTGTGTTGGCTTGGAACCTCTTGATCGCCTGCACTATTTTGTCCGGGTCTGTCAGAACCTGCATTTGCTGTGGCAAGTTGTTCATATTGAACAAAGACACCATCTTATAATTTCTGTTGGAAGGCGACCGGATACTCAAGCATAAATGAATTGGTACGGTTTTGCGCGAGGCACTCAAGTACGCGAACAATGGCAGTAGATGATGAGCAGGACATCCTTACGATAGGGGAATTATCGCCATCAAGAGAGGGTTAACCAATCTACGCATTTACCCATCCTGTACAGGCACTTGACCGCTTTCCCAAGAACCCACAGCAATGTTCGCTAATTCTCACAGATGCCAATATGCCAGGGATGAGCGCAGCCGAACTTGTCCTTCGTGCAAGAAAATGCAAGGCCAGACATCAAGGTAGTGGTCATGACAGCATTTGATGACGACAAGGATTTGAAGAAGGCGTTCCCGTCACCAGAGAAGGACGGTTCTTGGAAAAACCTTTCAACGTTGCAGACGTCTGTGTTGCAGCCAGAAGGCACACCATCTGACTCAAGCGTCGAGACTCGATGGCTAACAAAGGTATAATTAGTCAAGAAAACACTTCCATAACTAACCACTTTTTGGAAAGATCGGTAGTTTTCAGCGAGGCTAGAAGGGCAGCGTGGGTCTCAATATGGACACTGGTAGGGATCGGTGTTGCAGAGATTCTCGTGTCCGTGTTCACGGGCAGCCTTGCGCTCTTGGCAGATGGCCTCGACTCGATGGCCGACGCTCTGGTCTCGTTCATCGTATGGTTCGGCATCAGGATGCTGCAAAAGCCTAAGAGCAAGCTATTCCACTTTGGCTACGCCAAGATAGAGAGCCTGTCGGCGTTTATCGCAGCGGTGGTAATACTGGTGCTGGCCACCTTTATCATCTACCACGCATACGAGCGCATAGTGCACCCCGTAGAGGTGCAGAACCCAGAGATCGCCATGGTGACTCTGGCCGCCGCAGGCAGCATCTCGCTTCACAGGGCGTTTAAGGTACGTAGCGTCGCCAAGAAATACAACCTAGTATCGCTCAACCTGGACGCCAAGAACTCGATAAAGGACGGCTCGGCCTCGTTCGTAGGTCTTGCCAGCGTCGTGGTTGGATACTTTGGCATTCCATACATGGACGCAATAGGCAGCATAATAATCGCAATATACATCTATTTCATGGCGGCCGCTGCCTTCAAAGAGTCGACCCTGGTATTGATAGACGGGGTAAAGCACCCCGAACTCAGGCAGCAGATATCGAACCACATAGAAAACAAGTTCAACGTCAAGGTGGAAAAGATCCTTCTCAGGCCACTTGGCCACAACTTTTCGGCACAGGTGCATGTAGAGTTTGACAAGAACCTGACACTGGAAAAAGCACACGAAACTATGACCCTAATCCGCCAGTCCGTCCTGGAGGACTTTAAGGCAGAGGATGCAGTTATAGTACCCAAACCCGTGTAACCGCAAAAAGAGGCAAGACTTGTACATACACTGGTACACGCATGTACGTGCATTCAGAAACGGAGAGAGGTTGTGACACCTTTCACAATGACAAGCATTTTGACCTGTTGCCGAGATGCGGGTAGTTCATCAGAATGCCAGTAGGTAAACGCCACCCCTGATCGCCGTCCGCCATCGAACTCGCCAAACAACTCTATTCCGGTAAGAGGGTCGTTTATGCATTCTCCTCAATGCGAGTCTTGAAGGTTAGTCTTAGTAGGCAGATGGTTTTTGCCAACGCTCTCTTCCCGTTTGCAGTCTATGGAATCGTGGCAGCAATACCCAGGTTTCCAGTGTTCGTGTAATGTTACAACGGAATATGTCACAAAAGTAATTCTATAATGCCTTGCACGATTGAACTGTACTAGTACCTAGCATCGTTATTTTTTAATTATAAAGCCTCGAAAAGGAACCGAAATGCATTCCCAAAATCTACTCGTCGAAGATTATAACAAATTGCAATTGCAGTTTGTGATATGCGATTCATGCTGCTGGTGTGCGACCTACTTTAGCTATGCCCCGAGCAGGTGTCCATTGTGTCAGTCACGGCTCAATTCCATGTCCTTGAGGCCAGGGAGGCAGATAACAAAATGAACATTGCAGAAGGCGATGACCAGATAGTCGAAGCTCGGACGTGCGGCGATCAAGAGAAACGAGTGGCGTACAAGTTCATGGATGGCTTCCACAGCCTGTGCCTTGACAAACGGGATATCATGCTCAGAGAGATAGCCGCATGCGAAACACTCCTGCGCGTCTGCCGGGATGAAGAGGACCGTCGTGCAGTCGAAAAGGAAATCGCAGAGCTCAAGATGGCCCTTGACCTGATGCCTTGATGAGGATTCATTCTCATCACATGAAATAGTCCTTGTTCTCCATAATATAGGGCAGAACCTTCTTGTTGATTATCGAGTCCGCCTCTGCGTCAATGTCAAACGTCAGGAGCAGCAGAAACTTGTTTTTCCCAGACGACTTGATCGGTATCGTGGCTCGCACGAGCCTGCGATATCTGCTTATGGAAAACTGCAATTCGCCCATCTTTGTCTCGAATGTTTCTCTGGTTGCAGTGCGTATGGCGGCCTGGACGGCATAACGTGATGTCTCCTCGTGCGTCATGAGCGGCACAAGGCCTTCTCTGTATGCCGTAGCCATCAGGTGCCCAAGATGGTTGGATATGCCTGCAAAGCGTATAAAATGATCCTTCTCGAGCACATGTTTGCAAAAGTCATCCAAAAAGTCGTCCTTGCTGCTGTCTTCTACGACACGCATCTATAGTCCTAGTTGAACGACACTTGTCTATATCCTTACTGGCCAATATGGCAATGGCAATGGCATATTCTCATGGGCCGTGACTTTACAAAGGGTATTTTAGGCAACATTGCGTAATAATACATGCATGCACGAGTTCCTCTCACCTCTGGAATCAAGGTATAGCCAATGCAGGTGGTGCAACAAGAGGTCTCCCCACATATGCTTCAGGTGCGGCTCATGCTATTTGTGCCATCCAAAGGTTGAGAGCGTTGAGAGAAAGAGGGTGCCTGCGAACATCAACATGAACCAGCTGACCGACATTGAGAACCTCCCCCTCTCGGACTAGTGCCGCATTGGTTATATCAAGCCGCGCAGAGCTTGGCGATATTTGAAGTATTTTGTAGGTTGCTCAGGCTGGAGGTATGGAAGCTGGGTGCCTGCATTTTACCCGAGCACGCTCCTGACGCAGGATTACCTTTCTTACTATTCACGCATATTTGACATGGCAGCTGTCAGCGTCCAAATGCGACCAGGCAATAAAAACATGCTAAAGCGGTGGGCGCACGAGACACCCGAGGCCTTTAGGTTCATAGTCAGGATACCACAACAAGCGACTTCCGAATCCAAAATACTCGGCCAATTTCTGGAAACTCTGGCCCCGATAGAGGAAAAGACTCTTGCAGTGGTGGTGTCGGTGCCGCCACAACGGACTCTGCTGGAAGACAGGGAGTGGCTAGAAGGAATTCTTGGTACGTGTGTATACCACGGATATTCTGCAGTGGTAGAGTTTGCCAGCAGATCCTGGTCGCAGGACATGACCTACAATATCTTGCGGAGGCACGGCGCAGCAGTCTTGTGGTCAAACAGATACCATTCTGATCCAGTAATCACTTCTGACTTTGCCTGTCTGCACCTGTCTTCCAGAGGCAATAATAGCAACAGTCAGGACGATGAAGCATGGATTGGGAAATTAAAGGAGCTGGCTGAGGAGCAAGAGCATCTAGAGTTTGCAAGCGTCATTGTAGACAGCCCCGACAGGGCCAACAGAATACTAAAGATGCTGGGGATGCCAGAAAAGAGATACTCTTTTCCAACACCAAGGCCGTTTTTTTCATCGGACGAACAGTGGTCAGGCAGGGTTGTCATGTGCGTTGACCTCAACGCCTTTTATCCGTCATGCGAGGAGCTGCGCGAGCCGGCCCTGGAAGGCAAACCGCACGCAGTGATAATGACCGACCAGAAGGAGAAGATAACAAAGGGTGTTGTCTCTTCGTGTTCGTATGAGGCAAGAAAGTTTGGAGTAAAGTCGGCCATGCCCCTTACAAGGGCCCTTGCTCTATGCCCACACCTGATCCTACGCCCGGTTGACATGCCATATTACCAGAAGGTGTCAGAGAAGGTGATGGGAGTGCTTGAGCAGTTTGCAGATGTGCTGGAACAGGCAAGCATAGACGAGGCCTTTCTAGACTGCACAAAGGCCGGGTCGGCCGACCCTTACGGTCATGCGGCCAAGATAAAAGCCGCAGTGAGAGAACAGTGTGGCTTGAAAGTATCTGTTGGCGTGGCGGGATCAAAATCGATAGCGAAAATTGCGTCTGACTACAAAAAACCAGACGGGCTCACAGTAGTGCACCCTCTAAAGCTGCGCGACTTCCTCGCCGGACTGGAAGTCTGGAGGATATCGGGCATTGGTCCCAAGACGCAGCAGACTCTGAAGAAGATCGGAGTTGAAACCATAGGGCAGCTTGCATCATGCGACGTGCAAAAACTAATGGACATGTTTGGGAAAAAAGGGCTTTGGATGTGGAAGGTTGCAAACGGCTCAGACGACGAGTCGGTCCAGCCCAGGGAAGACCACGTCTCACTCAGCACCGAGCATACGCTGGATGAGCCGACGAAGGACAGGGACAGAGTACTTGAAAGCCTAAAAGATCTGGTGGAAGACATTCACGACAGGATTGTCAGGAATGGCTACATGTTCAGGACTGTAGGGGTCAAGCTCGTAAGATCCGACTTTACGATAGAAACCCGGGAGACATCGTTTCCCGAGCCTCAAACAGGGCTCGAAAGCATTGCATCGGTGATTGAGCCGCTGCTCAACAAGTTTTCCCTTGACGGCCGCGCTCTGGCCGTAAGAAAAGTCGGCCTTAGAGTTGCAAACCTGTCTTCTTTGAATAAGGTGGAAACAAGTCGTCAGCTCAGAGCACAAAAGACCATGCTTGACTACATACAACCCATGCTTGCGCCAGATATGCGATCACCTGACACCTGATCCTTGTCTTCTACCTACCCTCCCGTATGACAATGCATCAGGACTGATAATTCCGGCGTACCTGGCACCAGGTCATCGTGTCACCCACTAAAAACCACAACACCATGACTGCGGCAATGATGATGATGACGACGATGGCAGAGTCAACAACCTGTTAATTTAATAATGATTACATGATATTTTACACTACGCTAAATGCGCTGTGATTTTTGCGATAACGATGAGGTCATCCCATTCAAGTGCCGGTACTGTGAAGGAACGTTTTGCTCGGCTCACAGGCTTCCGCCAAATCACAGCTGCATATTTCTGGATGATTTTCTGAAGCAGCCTGCAAGAGATCGAGAATTTCTGAGACACATTCACGAGAGAGCGGGCATGCCGCATGAACGCGTGAAATCTGCAATCTACGACGTCATATACCTCCGGTTTTCAAAGACAGAAATCCTCCACCTTGCTGTGGCGACGGCCCTTGTAGCTGCAGTCGGCTTGTCGTTTACAGGATACAATCTCCGATTGGGCCACCTTGCGATATTTGTCAGTGCATTTCTAGTGCACGAGCTTGCCCACAAGTTCCTCGCGCAGTTTTACAAGGCATGGTCTGAGTTTAGGCTTCTTCTCTATGGCGCTGCGCTTACCGCATTCTCGGCGCTGCCTATCCTCCCACTCAAGTTCATTGCACCAGGTGTAGTCTGGCACAGTGGCAATCTCAGCATGGGTCGCAGTGGAAGAGTTTCGTGGATAGGACCACTCTCAAATCTGGCAATGGGTGGTGGCTTTCTCCTTGCCTACCTCGTGCTTGCAGCGCTGGATTCTCAGAACCCGATCCTGCTCACGGGTGTGTGGTTCAACGGGTTCATTGCTTTCTTTAACATGATACCTTTCATGGGATTGGACGGGCAAAAGATCTTTGCATGGAACAAGCTGGTATGGGTGCTGACATTCGCGGCAGCAATCGGGCTGTTGGTAGTTGGCGAGCTTATCGGCGGAGGGACCAGGTTTGGATTTTTCCGCCGGTTCTTTTAGATACGGTTGTTGGCTCACATGTACGTGTATACCGTGATATAGTATGTTGTCCATTAACAGATCCCCGCGGACAACGGGTAAGGGTTGGGTTTCGGCTCAACGCCTGCTCGGAGTTCACGGGGGCTTTGCTCTTACTTCTTGATCCTGTACAGATTCCTTCTCGATACTACAACTAGTTTGTTGTCCCTGACCCTCGTTATCTCAAAGTCGACTGCAAGTATCCCGTAGCCCTTGTCTTCCTTTTTCTCCGATACAGTGTATTTCACTTCAAGGTCTTCTCCTGCATAGACCTCGCCCAGGAATCGGGTATTTCGGTTGTTCCAGTTAGGATCCCCATCCATCCCATACAGCAGCATTATGCAATCAGAAAACGCTGGCAGACGCGTCATTTCACCTTCCGCCCGGGCTATTATGGATCTGCCAGGCAGCATCATTCCCCTGATACCCTCCTTTTCCGCAAGCTGCGGGTTTTCATACAGGATGTTTCTTGTACGGGCAAAAGATTTGTAATTTTTAAAATCTTCATTGGTTATAGTTATCGACGCGAAAAAGGTCTGTCCGACTGCAAAATCCTCAAACTTCATGTCGCTCATGCAGACAAGCTGACTTTTATACCTACACGAGCCAAATTTTGACAGATGTCCTACGTGAATCTGTCGCAGATGGATTTTGAACTTTCGTCTGCCCAGCGCGAGTTTCTGCAAAAAGTGGACCGCACATGCAAGTACATACGCCCACACGAGGAGCGATCCTATCTTGAAGAAAGGCTCAATGACAGAGTTGTGCCAGCCTTTGGAAAAATAGGGATGCTCGGCTGCCCTATTTCAAGAAAGTATGGCGGCCTTGGATACGACATGCTCACATACGCGCTTGCAATAGAGCGAATAGGCGAGGAAGGAGCTTCCCTCCGAACTTTCTTTTCAGCCCACACATCCATAGGACAACTGGTTCTGCAGGGATGGGGAAGTGAGGAGCAAAAAAAGGAATACCTGCCGGATACAACGACCGGAAAGGGCATAATGGCGTTTGCGCTAACAGAACCCGCCGCAGGCAGCGATCCAGCTTCGATGGTCACGAAATTTGAGACCAAAGGAGATCACTATGTGCTGAAAGGGAAAAAGCATTGGATCGGAAACGGCACCTTTGCAAACGTCATGACGACCTATGCCAAGGATGTCGACACCGGAAAGATTTCTGCATTTATTGTAGAACGCGATTCCCCGGGCCTGCGCACAGAAGAGATGAAGAACAAGATGGGTCTGCTCACAGTAAAGAACGCTGAGATATACTTTGACAATTGTGTCATTCCGAAAAAGAACCTAATTGGGAAGAAAGGTCAAGGTCTCAGCATTGCATACAGCGCGCTGATAGACGGGAGGCTCAGTGTGGCCGCAGGTGCAATAGGGATCATGAAAGACTGCATGCAAGAGTGCATTGCGCATTCAAAGGAAAGAAAGCTGTATGGCTCAGTCCTTGCAAAAAAACAGTTGATACAAGACCACATTGCAAGAATTGCTGTAGGCATAGCAAGTTCTCGCTGGCTAGTTTACAGAGCGGCCGTTGCGAGACAAAAATTGCACGAATATGTAGAAGGTATCAGCTCGTCTGATCGTCCACCAAAATTGAATAGAAACAACAAAGAATATTCTGTTTTGAGAACAGAAGTCGACTCGCTGGCGGCCATGGCCAAATACCACGCAACCAACTGCGCCTTTGAAGCGGCAAACAGCTCCGTGCAGGTGTTGGGCTCGTTTGGGTATCGCAAGACCGCCAGAGTTGCCAGGCACTTTCTTGACACCCGCGCGACAATAATCTATGAGGGTGCAAATGAAGTGCTCAAGCTAAAGATAGCGTCGCAGGTGTTGGGCGACGACTACAGGGCATACTGACAGGCAACGAGGTTTTGCCCCCAACAACACTGGCCAGTAACCTTAGCAGAGTTTTGGCAGGATCGTCTTGTACCGAGGAGCAAGGTTCGTGTCTGAAGGAAGCAACAGAGATCCTCCGGCCCTTCAGAGCTGAGATGATATCAATGGTTGAGAGCCTTCATTTTCAAACTTGTAGGTGCTGCCAAGGCGATGCAGACACCCGCATCCCCCTCGAACTTGGACAATTCGTGGAAGGATGCCTTATTTCTGTAGGCGAATACAGCAGCCCCTAACCAGAAAGCACTTGGCTCATCAGGTGGAGCCCTTCGTCCAACTCTTCTTGGGTAATCGTCATAGGCGGTATGACTCGCATCGTTTTTTGACCGGCAGGGAGCAACAGAAGCCCCTTCTTGAATGCGCTTGAGAGAATTTCATCCCGCCTCTGCTTGCTGTCAAATTCGATTCCTATCATCAGACCGACGCCCCTTACATCCACTATGCCTCCCTTTCCAACAAGCTCCTGCAGCCCTTTCTTGAGCTTGTCGCCCATCTCCCTGGCGTTATCAAGCAGCCTATCCTCTTTTATCACCTCGATTATCTTGGCACCGACTGCCATATCGATCCTGCTTCCGCCTCCCCAGGTACTTGACATGGCGCCCTGTTCACCAGGGTCAAGTCTGCTATGGTATGCCGCCATTCCGACCTGCAATGCCTTGGCTGGACTCATAATGTCTGGCTCGATTCCATAGTGCTCAAACGCCCACCACTTGCCAGTGCGCCCCATGCCGGATTGAACTTCATCTAGTATCAGCGGTACGCCATACCTGTCTGCACACTTGCGAAGTTGCTTGAGAAACTCGCTGCTGGCAATGTTGTATCCGCCCTCTCCCTGTATGACCTCGCTCAGTATGAACGCAACCTTGTTCTCAGCAAGCAGTTTCTCAGCCGAATCGATTTCTGGGTCAGAGTCAGACGTGCAGAACTTTATTCGCATAGCAGGAAGCTCAGGGTATCCCTTTTTCTGAACTGGTTTGCTGAATGTAAAGGATAAGGCTCCAAGCGTTCTGCCATGGAAGGCATTGATGCACGACACTCCGGGAAGTGTGGAAGGTGTGGTTGTCGACATTTTCCGGTATGCGATCTTGATGGCGTTTTCAACCGCCTCTGCTCCGCTGTTTACAAAAAATGTCTTGAATCCCTTTGGAAGTATTGATGCAACGTGCTCTGACAGCTCGGCATGCTCTTTGCAGTAAAAGTCCTGGCCAGCAATCTTGTGGGCACCGCTCTTTGACATTTCGGCAAGGACTTTCATTATTTCGGGATGCGAATAACCAAGCGGACAAGATCCAATGTTGGATGTAAAGTCAAGAAATGTGTTGCCATCCACGTCTTGCAGAAAAGAGCCACTGCCGTCAGCTATCACCAAGGGGTAGGTAAAAGTCGAGTCATAACAATTCCTCTTTATCGTGTTTATTATGTGCCTTGCAGATGGGCCCGGCGGCTCGACAGAAATCTTGCTCTTCATAGGAATAATTGTCAAGAGATCGTATTAACTTTGACTACCTTCGCCCACAAATCAATAGATCGCAACTTTGCCATCGTGCAGGGTGTCAAAGTATCTCTCCGGCTCTAACCTCTTGGACACATGCGTGACAATAATCCCGATGCCTGGCCAAGAAATGTTGCGGGAGTGCGGAGAGGGTGGTTAAGGAGACGAGATTGTCCTTATCCTGCACATTTGAGCCCGGTTGTGCTTGCCTGCAGTTTTTTGTGGTGTGCAGATTGGACAGTAGAAATCTATTCAGGAGACTCTGTACAGCCTTGGAAAACTCCTTATCTATAGCTCAGTGGCAGGACTAGTCAAACAAGGCCACTGTATACTCTATACGCCAACACTTAAAAAGAGGAAAAAATCAATCCTAGGTTCGTATATGGCTGCCCGCAAGAACACTTCACGTAAGAAGCGTTTAATGAAGCGCACAAGGCAAAACCGTCCGGTGCCCACCTGGGTAGTCATCAGGACGAACAGGAAGGTCAGGACCAACCCCAAGCGCAGGCTTTGGCGCAGGTCTGATGTCAGAGTAGGATGATGTGATATAAAAAATGGCAACAGTTGAAGAAAACCTTACACGTGTTTATACTATCAACCTTGGAAGGGCGTGGCTCACTCCAGAGCACAAGCGCACTGACAGAGTCGTCAACATGATTCGCGAGTTTGCATCAAAGCACATGAAGAGCAGCCAGGTCAAGCTTGAGCAAGAGCTCAATCGCCAGATCTGGGCCAGAGGCAAAACAAATCCGCCGAGAAAGGTCAGGGTAAAGATGGTCAAGGATGAGGATGGCGTCGTAACCGTTTCGCTTTATGAAGACGCGCCAGCAGCGACAACAGCTCCAGCAGAGGCTCCCGCTTCAGAGGAGAACAAGCCAGAAACGGCAAAAGTAGCAGAAGAAGCACCTCCAGCTGAATCAACGTCACAACCAGAACCAAAACCAGAAGAAGAAGCGTCCAAGAAGCAAGCATAAGTGTCATCCTTAGACACACCTGCAACAGATTCGATTACCGACAGCGGTTGCGCTTCAAGGTAGTAAGTGTCATCAGAGATAGAACGAACAATATTCAACTTTTTTCACTACTAACATATGGCAGAGATAACTTCAGCGACATCGTTGGCAAGAAAGACGGAAAGGCAAGGGGTACAGGTACGCAACACAGGTGTTCGTCAATATGTGTGCAAGACAATACAGACATCAAACAGATGGTGGCGGCAGAGGAGCTCAGACACCGCCAAAAGTTGTTACAACTGCAATTGCTAAATTTGCCAACAATGGAGAGGTAAAAATCTGCGGATAGAATTTACGCATCTGGGTGTAAGTACGACGCTGGACCTAATCTGTTATTTTTTCAAACCCCTGACACGAGCAGATTCCCACCATGCACTTGTACTTGCCATTGACATGGTAGTCCTTTTGATGGCCGCAACTGCACCTGCCAGATCGCAGCAACAACCTCCCCAGAACTGCTGACATTTTTGATCGATCTCTGCGGCGCATAGTCCCAGTAACACGGCTTTCGGCAATATATAACCAACTGTGGAAATCAGTGTCGCAGTAGCTAAGCTTTTAACCCATCCAGCGCTCAAAGAATCGAATGATCGAAGTCTGTCCCGTCTGCTACAAATTTTTCCAGACCATCTATGACAAGAAAAAGATGAAAGAGGTTAGGATGGTCGAAGGCCAGTCGTGCAAGAGCATGTACCACAAAAAATTGACGGACAGGTAGTAGCAGTATTACAAATGGTAGTCAATTACGGAAAATTGCAGATCTCGCATTTGGAATACGTTTCGCCGTCAAGGTGGTTGAAGTGGGTGCCGCATGATTTGCATGTATGGTGTATATCGTCGTAGCCGTCAGGAGCAACGAAAGAATGGCTTGTTAGCTGCTGGCTCTTGCATACAATGCATCGGCAGCCGCATGTGATCATTTCTGTGGCATCTGCCGCATGTTTGTAATAAAACCCATTCGATTGCGAACGTTGCTGATCGGACAGAAAGAGAAGGTACAACGACCCAAAAATCAATAGCCACATCATCACCGATTCTCAACAATGGACCAGTTCACTTCCCGCCGCAGGCTATTCCAAGGTTAATAAATCCTATGCAAGGATTAGCCAGATGTCGACTATTACTTTTAAATTAGGTAGCTGCAGTATGTGACCATGCTGCAACAATTTTGAGGACTAGCGACTTGAACAGCAACAACCGCCTGATACCAGCGTCAGAACTGAAGAACGCCATCCTTAACTTGCAAGAAATAATCGGCAGGCCGTTTGCTGAAACCCTTTTGGATGCATTGGAAGAATCGGGTATCCACCTCTCTGGATCTGACCGTTATTCTTTGCACCAAATCAAGATGGAGCTAGCGGGTATCTTTGGGAGCGAAGTGGCAGAATTGCTGATGCCAAAGATAAGGAAAAATTTGGTAGAGGGAGAGGCCAACTAATCAAAAAAATCAAGCGGCATCCTAACAGATTGGACAGTCAGTAGGGCATTTGACCAAAAATCAATGAAATGAGAAAAAACAGGCAATTGAAAAAGGTGGGCTTACTCGATTGCAGGTATAGCCAGCTTGATGTCCGGTGCCGAGTCAGGCTCGTCCCAGTCGAGCACGTCAGGTATAATATCACCCAGCGGGTCATATCGGTCGAACCTCGTCTTTTGTGGTGCGGACGCCAAGAGATGTACGCGCACACCGTCGCTCGCAGCCACAGAAGACATCGCCACTTCGGTCGTGCCCTCCTCCTTGAATATGCCCTGTACCAGGCCGACAATCTTGTTCAGATCGCCGACAGGAACCCTGTTGCCTCCCATGACATAGACCATTGCCCTCCTGACTGTCTCGGCTTCAGGGACTGAATCATACAGCATAGCCACAGAGTCTCGGAGCGACGATTCCGAACTGGCGCTGGGTTTGCTTGTGCACAGGATGTTCATCTGAGACCTCACAGTGCCGGTGGTTATAGAGGAGACAACCTCGACAATGGCACTGTTTGTGATCGAAAAGCATTCTTCTTGAGAGAGTTCGGGGTTATTTTCGAGGAACGCGTCATTGTCCATCACTATTGTAGAATCAGAAGATTCTCTCACACGTCTAAGGGCAGTTCCAGAGTTGAAAATGCGATCCTTCTCAAACTTGAACGGCATGATTGCTATCGAGATGACGGCTGTGCCGCTAGACTCCTTTGCCAGTCTGCATACCAGAGGAGCCATGGCAGTGCCAGAGCGCCCTGCCAGATTTGAGACGACGATTATTGTTGAATAGCCTTCCAGAGCGGCCCTCATCTCACGCTTGTGGGTTTCTACAAAAGATCGCAATTTGAGGCTTGACGGGTTGATCCATTCCCCGGAATCGACAAAGATTGCAGTGCACCTCTTATTGTGCACCAAGTCTTTCTTGTCATTGCTTATCAAGAGGCACTTGCATCCGAGAGCGGCGCTTGCCGAAGCCGCAATCTTACTTCCTGCGCCACCGATGCCCACCAGTAGCACAGGATTCTTGATCAAAAGTTCGGTCATTGATAACTAAACCCCCCGAGCTCCCCCCTACACAAATACAGGGGTCATGTTAAAAAGCTTTGGTGATAAACAGGTAGCTACGCGCAGTGTAATAAAGTTGAGCTCTAAAAAATTATCCGAGACTTTAGAGAAAAGCTGGAAAAATCATAAACCTTTACGCGTTTTTTGTCGCCAAGCGAAATCCGATCCGGGTTTGACGGCAGTACCACGGGCTTGTACGCATAGTTCCTTCCCTGCACAACCTTACCAATTTCATCGACAATGATTTCGCCTTCCCAGTCCTTCCAGCGAGAATTGCGTTTCTTTGCAATTCTTTTTGCGAGAGTATGAAGCCTTTCTGATCTCTCTTTGGCTACCTGAGAGCGAACTCGCATGCCTTTCCATTTTGCCGCTTCGGTACCCGGCCGGGCCCCATAGCGAGAAATGTTGATAATGTCCGGCTCGGTCTTCTCGACAAGCTCGAGTGTCTGTTTGAAATCGTCTTCAGTCTCTGAAGGAAATCCCACGATAATGTCAGTCGAGATTGTCATTTCGGGGATCTTGTCCCTGAACGCCCGTACTGTCTCAAGAAACGTCCTTGCAGTATGACCGCGCTTCATCTTTCTCAGTATCTTCTCGCTTCCACTCTCAACGGGAATGTGCAAGAACTTGAACAGCTTGTCGTTTTGCTGGAAGGTGGAGACCATCCGATCCAGCATTTCTGGCATGTACATTGGATTCATCATGCCAAGTCTTATCTTAAAGTCGCCTTCCACTGAACAGCAGGCATTGAGAAGCTCCACCAGGTCGGTATCCATGTCCTTTCCATAGCAGCCATTGTCGGTTGACGCAAGCCACACTTCTTTGCAACCGGCTTCAACGTCAGCCTTTACCTGCCTTATGATATCACCTATTCTGTAGCTCCGCAGCCACCCCTTGGCGAGCTTTGTCTGGCAGAATGTGCACTCGCTCATGCAGCCGCTTGCTATCTCAACTATGCTGATTGCAGGATTGATTCTGACCCTCGGTATATTGACCTTATCAGTAGGAGAATCCTCGAGTGCAACCAGGCGACCTCCTGCAAGTGCTGAAGCCACCACAGCCGGCGCACGATCAATTGAGTGTGGCCCAAGCAGGCTTGCGGACGAGCTTAATGCTTCGACCTTTGCCCTGTCTGCCTTTGGTAGGCAGCCTGCGACCACAAGCGGCTTGCCCGACTTGCTCATTGCCTTGATCCTGCTGACCATCCTGTGCTCCGTCGTGTCCTTGACAGAACATGTGACTACGAGGTTTAGTGCACCTTCGCTCTGTTTGCTCGCAATTTCATAGCCTGCTCCCTTCAAGAGCCCGCTGATCATTTCCGAGTCTGCCATGCTTGCCGAGCATCCGTATGCTTCCACCCACACTTTCGGCTTTGCTGTCTTCCGAAGCATTGGAATCGTCTCTATCAAATCGGGCTTGAGCGATCTCTTGGCAAACATCATTGTTGCGGGATAGCAGTTAGCTCAGGTCCACTTAAAAGCCTGCCGTCAGAGGATCTTTCTAATTTTACCAATGTTCTGGTGAAAAAGCCGCGGCCCAGGAAATTCAGGCGTTGGTGGAATCGCAGCCATGTATCCTCATATTGAGTGTCACGTAATCTCCGGTGATTGCAGAAGCAAGATCAAGGCAACCACAGAGGAATCGCGAATGATCTGGCAGTAGGAATAGTCACAATACCTCCAAGTTCACTACTTGTTCTCTGAACAGAAAGACCCGATAGCCAAAAATCCCATATTTTACCCAGAATTCATCAATCCCGGAATTCTCTTGGTAGCAGCTAGCCACTATTCAGGCTGCTTGCGGTTCTGAGACCAGATCTCGCTCAGGACCGCTACATAAGTAGTGACAAGCTCGCCACTCTCCATGCTTTCCCGGTTCTTCTCCAAGTCATTTCCAATCGCCATAACAAGCTGCCTGGGCACCTTCAGATGCTCGTTCATGTAGATCAAGAGCGAATAGTACATCAGCTTCATAGTCTCCTCTCTGTGACTGTCTGTGATCTTCATGTTTGACATGACGTTAGAAGCAATGAGCGAAAACTGTGGTGAAAGCAATGCCTTGTCCGGAGAGTCCCCAAGCCGTATGACCCCCATGTAGATAAGATCTTCGATAGCAGAAGCGGTCTGCTCAAGCCTTTGGTGTTCTTCTGACATGAATGCTTCAGCTAGGTATACAAAGCTTATTTTAGATTGCTTTCATCACGGAGCGGTAGGACGCCACAAAATCAGGATCCACGATCCCTTGGACTACAAGAGGCCTGCCGTCTGACAGTCTTATGTCCATCGCCACTGCACTATATGGAATATCAAACTGATCCACCTTTTCCTGATCGCTAACTTCAAAGAACTTGGTGCATGTGCCCGAGTCGCACGAGAATCCATAGATTTTTTCGATACGCCTGTGACCCGAACCCGCTGCCCGGCCCCCGGCAGAGCCCCTTGACTCCTCAACCATAAGGATGAAAATCTCGTTCTTGGCCTGCTTGTCGTCCAGATAGACATCGCCTTGGGCCACCACGAGCTTGCGTTGCGGCAGCTGCAAAATATCATCGATTGAATCAGACATCTGTGAATGCTAGTTGGATTCGACATTATTTGTAACTATTGATCTGGCTAGACAACGACGGCATGAAATATAGACTGCCTAATGTCCATCACGGAAAACATCTTTTTCTTGACTATCGGGATGCGCCTGATGCTCTTGACCGAGGGCAGGCTTTGATATATCGCCTCATACTGGTGCATAAAGTTGTGTGGCGCTATTTGCTTTGGCTTATTATTTTCGTAATAGTCAACGTTTACAACATGCATATTTGAAAAACTCACTAGCTTGGACACAACCTGATCGATTTCGCTCGGCAGTATATGCAGGAGAACCGATACCGCTATCACCAAGTCATATTTCTTGTCAAGCTGTAGCGATTGTATGTCAGACTCCCTGAAGCGTATTGTGTCCGATCTTACATATCTCTTGGCATTTTCAAGCTGGTCTGGCGAAATGTCTACTGCCAAGTATTCTTGTATGCCCGGAAAATTTGACAAAATAATCTTCGAAATCCTCCCAAAACCGCACCCTACTTCAAGGACAGTTCTAAATGGAGGAGCGATGGTCTTTAGATAATCAAGAAGTGCCTCTTCCTGCAGTTGTTTCTCTGGATCATGCCGGAATTGCTCCTTGTACACCTTGCCTCGAGCAAGCCAATATTCTCTCGGGTTATAGCTATGGGACATGCAGAAGTACGGGAAAATTCCATCCGCCTAGTTGATATGAATTTAGAATGCAAGTTCCGGAAGAATCCATTCTGGCATAATCTACATTAATTCATAAAAGGAGCAAAGTCGGTTGCATTCTCGTATCACCATATGCAGACAGATTCCTCTCCGGATGAAGGGACTGGGGCAGCAGAAATAGCGGTAGTAAAGCCGGTATTTATCATCGGAGCTCCGGGCTCTGGAACTACGCTGCTGTATAACACACTTTGCACCCACAGAGACCTGGCGTATCTGACGCTCAACATGCTCAGGGCAGGAATTCACAAGCATGGCAGGCTTGTCGGCGACAGAAGGGCCACACTATTCAAGATTCACAACCTATTACACAAAGACAGGGCATCTACTGTGCCGCACGAGGCAAACGCGTTCTGGATCAGGTATTTTGGCACCTATGACTACAAGACAGAGGACGATTTTACGCCTGAGATGAGGGCGCAATTGAGAAAGAACGTTGCTGCGGTGCAAAACCTCTGGAAGAGACCGCGATTCATAAACAAGAACCTGCAGCACTGTGTAAGGGTAAGGATACTTGATCGCATTTTTCCTGATGCCAAGTTTGTGCACATTATCAGGGACGGAAGGGCAGTCGCCTACTCAATCCTGAACAAGAAGGGGGAGGCAAACCCGACAATGTTCCTGCTCAGCTTGAAAAAGATTCTGGGCGATAAGTACAGGACGGATCGTTCAGATCTGTTCAACTACGGCCAGGCATGGGCTGAACTTATCAGCAGAGCCAGAGAAGCAAGAGCATTTGGACCTAGTAGATATTGTGAAGTTCGTTACGAGGACCTGATATCCAACCCTTATGATGAAATCAAGAGAGTCGTTGACTTTTGCGAACTTGATTGGTACAGCGAATTTGAAAAGAACATCCCTAAGACGAGCAACATGAACACGAAATGGATGCACAGGGCGGATGACGACCAGAAACGAGACCTTGAAGAATCAACTCAAGAACTCAGGAAAGCGCTCGGAATGGCCTAGCGGAGGTCTTCTACGTTCCACTGTTTCCTTGCCTTGTTTCTCCACAGTCTCTTTATCGACCACGGCAGCCCAAACGCAATCGGTATGAATAGAAAGAAAAAGTAGATCCCGTAAAAGGCAAGGACAACGGTGGCCAATATTGACCCTGCAGAGAGTATGATGATCAGAATAGGCAGGAGCCTGTTGTCTCTGCTCTGCATGGCAGTAGCAGTAACAATATCGCTTCGTCATCTTATAACGCTAACTCCTTTTCGCCATTTGCAATAGATATTTAATATCTATAAGTTCGATAATAAAATCATGGTCAAGACAGAATCATCACCTCAAGTTCTGAAGACTGGCAGCGTGGCTCCGGATTTCACATTAAAGGGAGTAGACGGCAAGATGCATTCACTCCAGGATTACAAGAATAGCAAGACTACACTAGTAGTGTTCATCTGTAACCACTGCCCGTATGTAAAGGCGAGAATTGGCGACATTGTGGAGCTGCAGAGCAAGTTCAGTCCCTCCGAACTTCAGGTAATTGCGATCAACAGCAATGACCCAAACTACAAGGAGGAAGGCTTTGACAACATGGTCAAATTTGCCCAGAATTACAATCTCAACTTCCCGTACCTGATTGATGAAACCCAGGATGTTGCGCGCGCTTACGGTGCGGTATGCACGCCAGACCCATTCCTGTTTGTAGATGGCAAGCTGGCGTTCCACGGCAAGATAAATGACGCCCTCGATCCTGAAGCAAAGCCCACTGTTCCGGTGATGGAGAACAATGTCCGGAAGCTCCTGAGAGGAGAAAAGCTCGAGAAGGACTTTGACCCTTCGATTGGCTGCTCGATAAAGTGGAAGAACTAGCGGTTTGAGGGTGGGGCATAGCTTCCCACTTTTTTGACAATCCCAATTGATGTATGAGGACAAAGCTAACCATCTAGGGGTAAGTCTGTTGCGAACAGAGCGGCGGCTAAAGCGGATCAAATCTGCATTCATGATTGAGAGATACTGACAACAGAAGCAGAGAATGGAAGAGAAGAAGGTGTGGAATTATTCCAGGCCCCGGTCAGGTCAGTTAACCATATTGATACACGATCCCTTTTTCTCCCCTCGGATGGCGCCATTCCGTTTCCTTGGCGCAAGTGCCACACTCGATGCACGCCTCGTGCTGGAGAGTCACGTCGCCGTCCCCCTCTTCCATGCTGTAGCACTTTGTCGGACAGAGGGTCACCATCTTTTTCATAAAATCTGATTTTGGGTTGAGTACCTTGATGTGCGATAGCCGGTCGTCGTCATATTTCAGCCGAGCGATACGTTCTGCCACCGTCGGAAGTGTCGGCTCGTATGTTGCAGTCACTGTACGGCCCATCTTTTCCGCCAGTTCCACAGGAACCTGCACATACGTTTCCTCTGACTCTACAAGCGGCAACAGTTTGTCGTAACCCAGAATGTTTGCAACGCCAACAGCCAGGCCTCTTAGCGTGCCACTTGACATAAGCCGAAACACCATGCCATAGCGCTGACCGACGATGTCCTTTGGAACATCCTTCGCAGCGTCGAGGAATATTTTCAAGTAGTCCTTATCTATCTCCCGCATGTCACGAGTGTAGGGGCTTTCTTCCACCAATTTTGAATAGTATTCGCCCATGTACTGTTGGTCAAAGTTGTTCCGGTCGATTGCCCTTGCGACTGCAGTTGCAGCCCTTACGGCGTCGTCGATCCCTACGTTCAGACCCTCGATCCTTGGTCCGATAAAGACGCCCCTTCCAGCTGCATCCCCTACAAACAGCACATTCTTGTAGTACGGCTTTTTCATTGCGCAGCGCTTGCCGTCTGGCACTAGCTTTGCCGAATATTCCAGCTCGACATAGTCGGTGACAAACTTTGTCCCGTACTTGCTTTCCAGCTCGTTTCGCACATAGTCCAGCCTTGATTTGATTTCCTGCTCAGTCTTGTACTTGCCACCTTCAATCAGCTTCTTGCGTCCGGATGGAGAATACCAGGCATCTCGAAGCTCCGTCCAGTTCTTTATCAGCTTGCTACTTGCAAACTTTCTCCTAAGCTGCTCTTCCTTGGGCAAGTCCCTATTGATCTCTTCCTTGATTGCCACCTCATCCTTTACAAATTCAGCAACCACAGGGTTCTTTAGCAATGCATTGACAAGTGTATAAGGTTCCGCAGGCCGACCCATCAGAGAGTCATAATGGTAGACCGCCCCTACAGAAAGCGTATCGCGGTTGGTATAGACAAATCCTCCGCCGATGTGGTGGAGTGTGATATCGCCGGCGAACAAGTGTGCGGCTCCTTCATCAGGGCCGATGCCAAACCTCTGTTCTATTATTTCCTCTGGCACTTTGACCACCACCTTGACTCCCTGGTACAGCTGTTCAGGTGTGAATTTTGGCCGTGCTCCTGTCATCTCTGCCACTTCAGAGTTGACGCCATCAGCAGCAATCACCGCCTTCGCCTCGAATGGATCAAGCTCGTCCGTTTCGATTACAGTCTTGCTGTCGTTCTGCCACCTAACAGAGCGGACATGTACGCCAGACACGATGCCTCCGCCCTGCTTCTCGGCGCTTTCCCCTGCGCTCCGGGCAAACCATGCATTTAGCCGGTTGAGCAAGACAGAGTAGCCGAAATTTGCCTGATATTCATGAGCTGCCGTCAGGTTCATGGTAAACACCTTGTTTCTCGAAGTCGAATGCAGCATGTATTGCGTTATCTTGCGTTCAACCGGAGCCTCCTGGAGGAATTCCGGATAAACATCTTCAACATTGTACGATCGCCCATGCTTGGGCTTTTTTGAATACAATATTCCACCTGAAACGTTCTTGGTGCCGACCTGCCTGCCGGCCTCAATCAGTATCGCCTGCTTGCCAAGAGTTGACAACTGCTTCAATGCCGCAAGGCCGGCCGACCCGCCACCGATTATGGCAACGTCATAGCTCTCCATTGTTATTTCCTCACCTCTATTGCAGGCTTCTTTTTTACAAGTTCCTCAAGCAAGAGTGGTATCACTTCTTCAATTCTGCCTTTTATGAAAATGTCGCACTCGTCCTTTATTGGCGATTCCTCGTCAGGGTTGATTGCTACGACAAAACCAGACTCTTTCATGCCGGCGATGTGCTGCACTGCCCCGCTGATTCCTGCCGCAATGTACAGCAACGGTCCCACCTTGCGGCCACTTGTCCCGATCACTCTGTCAGGGATCATGTAGGTAGACTTGATCCCCTCGCTTACTGCGAAGGGCATCTTGGATATCGGTAGCGAAATTCCCACCTCGGCATCCAGCTGCTTGGCAAGCTCGACCACGAGCTTGATGTTTTCTTCGGGTGCATCCTTGACTCCGCGTCCAAAGCTCACTATGGCCTTCTTGCTGTCAAAGTCAACTGCGCTCTTGACGATCTTTCTGTTGATTATCTTTACCCGCAGGTCGCGCTCGTCGAATCTTGGCACATAGTCCACCACCACCCCTTTTCTCGTTTCATCGCGCTCGATTGGCGCAAAGACGCCGGGGATTATGCTGCATGCCTGAGGATGGTATTCCCTTTCTATCGCAGGGTTGCGGTTGTCAAGGCAGAGAATTGTAGTCCACAAAAAGCCAGAGAAATCAGGCCTGTACATTTCAAGCGTCCTCTCATACTTCATGGGCTGGCCCTTTGTCTTGTGCTCGTGTTTTATCTCGAGATCCTCTATTACGAGCTTGTTAATGTCAGATGCAAGCCCTGATTCCAGCTCTGCAAGGACTGTCGATGACAGATGCCTGCCGATGCTGTCTGCTGCAAAGAACATGTAGCGGGGCTTGACAAATTCAGGAGCATCGGAGAATTTGTTTGCCAGATCCCTGCTCGTCGCAATCTGGCTTATGACCTTCGTGTAGACAAGGTTTCTGTGATGTGTCAGTTCCGGGCTGTCGGCATAGATCACAGCGTCGGCACCATAGAATATCAGATCCTGGCACAATTGGTGCACGTTGTGTCCCAACACAACTGCCACCACCTTTTCGCTGGCAGAGTATTTCTTGTTGTATCCGTCCATCAGGCGCCGTGCTTCTCCAAGCATCTCAAGGCTGACAGGTATAGGCTTGCCTTCCTCGTGCTCGATTACAACGTAAAGGTGCTGGTACCTGTTGTTCATTTGACTACCAACCCTCCAAGGACTTCGTACATTTTCTCTGCGACCTTTGCGAGCTGTTCGCGGCTTGTGCCGTCAATGACTTCTGCCTTTCGGCTGGCCTTTGCCTTTGGAATCTTTTCCACCCTGTAGACGATTGTTGGTGAGCCGGGAAGACCCACCAGCTTTGGATCAACTCCCAGCTGCTGTGCATTGAACACTTTTAGGTACTGCTTGTAGCTTTGAGCACGCACCTTTGCTTCTTTTTGATACCTTGCAAATGCAAGCCTCTGCGACACGGTGTTGTATGAAGCCTTGTACGAGGGATCGACTGCGATGAACACGGGCAGTGGCGCTTCCACTTCCTCGATGACATCATAGAACCCTTGAAGAGCTATCAAGCGCTTTGCGCGGACTGTTCGGTTCTCCATGTCGACGGAATAATCGATGACGTGTCCAAGGAATGTAAATCCGAGCTTCCAGGCTGTCTGGGGACCGGTCTGGCCAGTTTCGCCATCAGACGCCCTGTGACCGGAAAAAACAATGTCCACCTTGTTGGAGTCCAGTCTTGAAATGCCTGTCTTTAGCACCTCGGCTGTTGCAAGTGTGTCCGCTCCAGCAAACATCCTATCGCTGTACAGGTGGAGCTCATCGGCATCAGAGAGCAGCTGTGCCTGCTGCAGCGCTGCGTCGGCTATAGGCGGCCCCATTGTCGTTACCGCAACCCGGGCACCATACCGAACCTTTGCGTAAAAGGCGGCACTTGCCGCAATGGCACTGTGTGGCCCAAGGATGCTTTTTGTTTCTGCCCTGTTGAGCGTGCCGTCGGCGTTGTAGCTGACGTTACCTTCCGAGAAATCAGGCTCTAGTTTTACTATGACCGCCACGTTGAGATTCGCCAATTTGCGTTTTCCTCCCTTTATCTCCATTTATTACCTTTAAATGGTTTGTGAAGAACCGTTACGCGGTAACCAGCTTCTTGGCAGCGATCATCTTTAGGCCCTCATATGCATCCCTGAGCCTGCTATAGAATTCAGGCATCTTTGGAGGAAGCATTGCGTATGCAAGATAAAAGTCCTCTGCCTCACGCATGTACCGCCTTATCTTGTCGTGTCCAGGCACATTCAGGATGAATCGCATGTTATTGAGCCGGTCTGCCAGTTTGATCGCCTTGACGTCATAGTCACACTCACGCAATGTGTCGCAGTAGGTGTAGAATCGGGCCAGTTGGCGCTCTTGCTCGCTAGCGCCGGCAAAGTTTTCAAGAGGTTTTATCTTTAGCTCAGCTGCAATGTCGCGGATTCTGTTGCCAAACCGGTATTCAATATAGGCTTCAAACCCGTATGACTTTGATTCGTGCAGGTTCAATATCCTTTCATCGTCTTCCATGATATCATGCAGTATTGCTTCGGCAATTTCGACGCTTGTGATGTTGCGGTTGACAGCGCGGTAATGCCGGACGACATCCATTGCCACAGGCCAAGTATGGGTTTCAAGAAAAGGAGACGCGCCGTCTTCGCGCACAAGCCCTGAATGAACCCTTTCTGCCACTTCCATGGCACCTTCAATGTAATCGTCGACGCGCACATTTCCTTCATTTTCCAGAAAAGCAACAAACTCGTGTTTGCTCACTCTAGGGATATCGAGCTTGCTCATGCCATTATAGCGCAGGGGTTGAACAAAAGACTTGCTGTGGCTGCTGTTGACTAGGCTGCCTGCGCCTCGTGGTGCCTGTGGTATTGCTGCCTCGTATCCAGATATTTTGCCCGCCTCTGGTAGTGGCGCCTGCGAGTCTGCCGAACCTGCGCAAAAAAGACAAGCCCTGCAACACCAAAAGCAAGGCTGATAACGCTTCCGACAACGTTGCCCACCTTAGCACTGTATGCGGCAAGCAAGAATGAGATACCAACGAATAAGGCAATAATAAGCGACAGATTCTTCCCAATGGTCAGTCCGATTTCTATCAGACGAATCATCCTCTCCATTTTTTCCAGATCCTGTGTGTCCACATTGATCATATGCGCAACAGAACTTTTAACGATAGCCTCTATCTGTCATGCAAGCCTCTGCTGCACCAGATGTCGGACTATACAGGATATGCGTTCAGATGCAGGTTGTGTGGAGCCGAGTTTACCACCAAGGAGCAGGCTGAGAACCATTACGAAGAAGAACATAGCAGGACAAGAGATTAAGCACACAAGAAAGGCGGTTACACATTGAAAAAGTCATTTGGAGCTTGTTCGAACTCGCGAAAGTGCCTTTCTAGACACATTTGTTATACAACTATGTGCCACATAGAGACAACCTTGTAGTACATAACAAACCACGAGTACAAGGATCCGCGATCAAAGGTTGAGGCAGGACCCGATACCCCAGCAAGCCCTGTTACTGCCGTACCAGGCAAGATGGCCCATGCCATGCGACTACAGGTCGGGCGATATCTGTCTTCTAGACCGTTCCCAGTGACGAGACGGTGCGCCGGAGCTGTCGTCGGCCTTTGATTACAAAGTATGCACTGGAGGCTGCGACTCCGATTGAGAGAATAATGGCTGTGATGGTAAACGACTCGGATGGAGGAATGTAAGTCTCCTCTTCGCCAACATTAGGACCTTCCTGAGGTGTTTCCTGTGCAGGTTGCTCGTGTCCTGAATGGCTTTCGTCGCCGGAAACCGAGGCTGCCACCAAGGTTTGTTCAAAACTGTGGTTAAGATCGTATGCGTCAGTCCTCTGCACGATCAAGTCCGTCCTCCACGTCCCCGGCTGGCTAAAGAATGCTCCCGTAGTGGAGAATGAACCGTCACTTACCTTGTCCAGTGTTACTATAATAGGTCCCACCCTTGCCTCCGTATTCGTCAATCTCATAAACACAGCCTGAATATTTGTCGGGGCCTGTCCATCAGGGCTTTTGAGCAAAACCTCAAACCTGTTCACTCCCACCTGGAATGGTGATATTTCAAGAGTGATGTCAACGTTGTCAACCGTTGCACTTTGGACAAGTCCAGAGCCAGGACCGTCTGCCGGGTGGTGCTCCTGAGCTGGAGGTGATGTAATCGTTAGAAACGCAGCGGCTAGCAGCACTCCAATACCTATGATGGATTCAATCCTCACAGTCTTGGTAAACTTCAGGGCCACATTCCCCCTGCTTCTTTCACTCTTGGTGCTTTGAGCAGCATGCCGCCCGCCCGATGCTGCCAGCAGAACCATGTTCCGGTGCAAGACGAGCTGATGATATCCACCCAGCGCAACCATCGGGGCTGCGGCCAAAAGTTTGATTATCAGGTTTGTGCCATAGGTGGTGCCAAATAGCAGCTCAAAGTCATGGATGTGTATCCATGCCATGTAGATGCCAGTGATCCCGATTACTCCCAGAGATATTGCAGCCAGAATAGAGAATCTTGGGAGGACAAGTGAGAGCTGCCTGTGTTGCTCAAGAGTATTGCCGCTAAGACCCCTGATAGTCGCTGCTCCCACAGTTGAAAAGTAAAACAGACCTCCGACCCAGACAGACACGGCCATGAAATGCAGCCAATCAGAAAAGATGGCAACCTCTGGCAGGAAAGGCGAAGCAGAATTGTGGCTGAGCATGCTGTTTGAAAACATGCTGACTGCGCCAGCGACAAGGATCACGGCCAGAAACGGCAAAGATCGCAAGTTCGCATTTCTTTTTGCCATAACATAGTAGCCAACCGAAACGACAATTATTGCAGCAGATGTCGCGATGCGGAGCATCCATACAAGGCCTGTAGGCGAGCCGGATACAAGTGACTGGAATATCGACAGAGAATCAGAGTTCTCGGCGGTTACAAGGTAGCTTGCCTGCACAAAGACAAGGACGGTACCAAATGCAGCTATTGTTGCGGCACTGGCAACAAATATCAATGCTAGCTTCCTTGTCACGGCGCCAGTTTTCTGTGCCTCTTTGAAAGTTTGCGAGTCATCGTTCTTTCGCATCACGGGCCTTTTCCACAGGTACATGTGCGCAAGAGCACCTCCAACCACCGCGGTTTGTGCCACTATGAGTGGCCACCTCAGCAGCGCATCAGTCGTCGATGTCACATAGCGTGTCTGCTCGGAAGCCCCCCCTCCCACAGAGGAGATATCGCCTATATTGCCGACTCCGAAAACAAATGCCCCTTCCGTGATGTGTCCATCATCAAGGGAGAAGGTGCGCCATGAAACGCTGTATATCGAATCATTATCGAGCTTTGCGGGATCCAGGGTGACAGTAGCTTCCCGTCCGTTTTGGCTCGTTATGCTAAAGTCGTTGTTATCAATCCGCTCGTTTCGGGAATTGAGCACGTGGATATAGCTGGTCTTGGGATCGGGACGCTCAGAAAATGACATGACAAGGCTGGTTGGTACAGAACCTGGATCTTCAAATACCGCATTTGGCTCAATGGAATAACTAACGGGGGCGGCATGGCCATATGCTGCTATTGTTCCCGATATACAGAGAGCAAGTACGATTACCCCGAGTGGAATAAAGAAAGCTCCGAGCCTGTGCAGACTGGGACGGGCATTGCTCTTTTTGGAACGGCGTTGGTGCATGGCCATATTCAACCATTCCATTTGCTCCTAGCAGCTATTGAAAATAGAAAAGAGGAGGAGATTGCTTGCAGAGCCCCCATTTTGTGTCCTCAAGCTGTCCTCTTTCTCGACATCGCTATTGCCGCAGCTGCGACGCCAATTCCTGCGATACCTGCACCAAGTCCAGCCCATGCGATTTCAGAGCCAGATGATGTTGCGGCTCCGTTTCCTACGTTTGACTTGATAGATGAGATGTCGGCCTGTATCTGTTGCAGTGCAGTTGCCATTTCGTTATTTGACATGTAGGGCTCTGGGAATCCGGCATCGGATCGTGCCGTCGGGCAGCCAAATCCTCCAGCAATTCCCTTCCTGACAACTCCATCAGAGATTTGCTCTACTTCGTTGCTGGGAGCGGCTCCTGCTTCGCCTGCCGGTGTGCAACTGAAGGACAGGTCAACAGGGGTATCGTTGATGGTGCCGAAAAGCCTGTAGGTCAGCGTAGTTGCGACAGTAGGGTAAAATGAAGTTTCATATAGTCCCGGTTCGCCAAACGCCGGCTCTATTTCTTGAACCAACTTCTTGCCACCTGCTTGAAGTTCCACTTGGAGTGTTTCTTCCAATCCTTCCACTGGTGTTGCTCCAGGGGCCCTAGTGTTCATAGGATCGTTCGGATCTGCCCTTAACACTCGAAGGTCCAATCCTGTTTTGTCATCTACAAAGACCGGCTCGTTGAGCGAACCTATGACAATCAGATAATCCTGTCCCCCTATAGTGAACAGCTGTCGCTGATGCGCGAACGCCGGTTCGACTATCGTTCCCGCAGTCAATAAAATCATGACAGCGAACGTTGTTGACCCGATTATTGCCAAATTGGCAAATGTATTTCGCATACCAACATAACTTGTAGCCATGACCTTATATTGTCTATAGTACATTTGGCGAATGTACCATTCATACTGGACTACTCCCACTCGCGAACAGTCGATAAAGAAATTTTGTTGAGGAAATCATGGTTATCCCATAGCTTTCTGCTTGTCCATGTATGTATCACAAAGGCGCGGGAGAGAGAATACGACAACGAGATACCCCCAATCATACCCATCATCTTTTACAGTCAGATCACATAAAATACTCAATAGTGCAAGTTCCCAAAGAAAATAATATGAAAGAAACTATGGCACATCCACTATAAATTAACCACTATAACTCTTGCGACGGAAAAATAACGACTATTTCGGTAACTGTACTAGAACACTAATTAAATACAATATACCATTTTCTCATAGGATGAACAGTACAAGAAGTAGAAGAGGTAGTAGTACGCTAGCAGTTGCGCTGGCCGGCATCGTTATGCTGCTGCTCGGTGCAGTGATCGCAGTGCCACTACAACAACAACAAATCGCCTATGCACACACCTTTTCAGGTGACGAAAGCGCTGGGTTTCTGGAGCTTGCCGAGAACATCAAGATAGAGCTTGGCTTGGTACAGAGCAACGTTGCGTCAAATAATGTGACGCTGGCTCAGGAGCATGCAGACCATGCTCAACAGTACATTGACGAGCACATCATATCAGAGATCAGGGAGCGCAATGAAAGGCTGGCAAATGACCTGCCTGCTGCTCTTGAAGACCTGAGCAACACGGTAGCAGCAAGTACAGAGCAGCAAGTCCAGTCAAAGATACAGAACATAAGAGACTTGCTTGATGAAACCGTATCAGTACGCGTAGAGCCGGGTCACATGACCAACTCCACTGTCCAGGCGCTTGTGTTTGCAAACCTGCTAACCTCCATATCATTTCAGGGGCATGGACACTATGAGATTGCCATTGGAATAAGTGACCATCACGCACATGGAGACGGAGAAGACCATGACGACCACACTGAGGAAGAACATGACGAACATGACCAATCAGGTCACAACAACGGCAGCAACAACAGCAGCAACATGACGATGACAGTAGAAGAAGCTCCGGTTGAAATCGTAGACTGGGCTCACTACCAGACTGCAAGAGCCGTGGCTGTAAGGGCACAGGAACTCTGGACCGAGCTGAAGCCAATGGCTCCATCAACAGCTGACTCTCACGCCATAGAGGAGATTGACGCTGCACTGCCAGACCTGGTTGAAGCAATCGACGCCAGAGCCACCAACGGAGACATACAGGCAATCATACACGCAAGGATTCACCCCAACCTGATGACAGTGTTCGGTTTGCAGCTTGAAATGCACACACACCCAGAAGAAGACGAAGAGGGAGGCGAGCACGGACACGAAGACGAGCATGACCACGAGACCCCACACTCGCATGCACACATACCAGAGAGGCTAAAGCTGTACGTGGAGGAGACAGGTGAGCACATACACCAGCAGCACATGGCAGAGAATGCACCAATCAGCGACATGTACGAGGCGGGTACGAAATACACGCTAACACTGGAAGACGACGATGGAACGGAAATCACCCTTGAACTTGCAGCATGGAAGTCAGCAGGCAGGGTACTGTACCTTGACATAATCGGCGGTTCAATAGCGCTGGACGACGACAACCAGACCACGATGACCGTGAACGCAGGACAGGCATACTACGTGCCAGGAAACAGGCTGATGTTTGCGTTTGCAGTGGTTGTCATGGCTGACGAGCACGGCGATTCGGCAGACCTGCTGAAGCTAAGAGCAATCGTCCCGGCACAGGACATCGTTAGACTACCAGACACAGCTACTAGCAGCCTACCGCTTGATTCCCACGTAAAGATTGGGTCTGACTGGTCCTCCATGATGGAAGGGCAGGTCACCCTCTCTTGATCTTTTTTCTTTTTTTTATTTTTGTTATTTCTCCTTGTTCCTACAGCTCGTGCTTGTGTATTTACAGGCGTAATTCAGTGCAAATTTTCCTTTCAGTTCAAACAGACTCCAAGTGCGACGGTTTCAACTGCGCTAGTGGTTCATCATTTGATGATGTTCTGTTGCTCCCTCTTCCGGCGCAATGACCAGTCCATAGAGCTGTATCAGCATAGGGTGTATGCCAAGATGCGCTGGCACCATCACCTCATACGGGCTTGCCTTGTTATTGACTAGATCTCTCAGCTGTATCAGACTTGCCTCCAGCCTATCAATGTTGGCAGCAGTCGCGTTATCACCGGTAGCGTTGGTTGCTGTTGTTGTTAGCGGCCTAAGGTTGTCATTGAATAGCATTATCGAGGAATTTGCAAGATACTGAGCACTCTGGTATGCAGCCATATCTACGATGGTTGCTCCAGTTGCGTTAGCCGAAGTTGCGTTTGTCATTCCCATTCCAGTATCGTTTGACATCGTCATGTTGTGATCCATTGTCATGTTGTGATCCATTGTCATGTTGGCGTTGCTATGATTGCCGGACAGGTTGGTCATGTTTGTAAGGTCAAATGGCGCCCCTGTAGCGTTTCCATACTCGCTCAACACAGCATTGGTGACATCTGCAAGAACCAAGGCCCATGTAGTAGCATTGGTCATCTGATCACTTTCGACTCTTACAGCAACGGCCTCCGCCAGGATATCATTCAGCATTGAAACAGTCTGGTTTGCCTCCTGTATTCTCTCTTGGGGGATTTGACCCTGTGCTGCCAGAGATGTCATGTTTCCTTCAAGCTGGGTCAGAGCTGCCAGAAGGCTGTTTGCAATTCTTTCATTTCTCTCCCTAATCTCGTCAAGAGTAGTGTTATCCAGCAGACCCGCAGCCTTGCTAGAATGATTCAGAGCAAGAGTTGCATTATTGTTTTCAAGGTTGATAACAACCAATGCAGTCTCCGCCTTTATCTTCTCCACAAGAGAGAGAAACTGGACGCTCTCACTCATGGAGAATGTATGCGCAAAAGCAACCTGGTTCAGCGGATATGCAAGCAGCCCCAAAGAAAGGAGGAGTCCTGCTGCCAGCAGAAATGCAGCAATCTTCATTTCCTATCAGTGTCCCGCTTCATTATGCGCGTCATCGTCGTGCCCGTGTTCATGCTCGCCCTCTGCCAGAGGCATGATTTCATTGACTCCTATGACAACAGTGCTTGTACTTGGGAAGGTGATGTCTTCACTTGTTGGATTCATGATGGCAATATCCGTGATTGACACACCACCAGCTGTCCCCGTATGGTTCCCATGAGGAGAATGAAGGTCTGCATGATACAAGCACATTTGGCCGGGAGTTGAAAGGTCAGATAACAGTTCCAGCTCTGCAGACGTCATGTTTGGAGCCTGACCTATCAGAACTTGGATAGGGGATTCAGACTGTTCATCGCAGGGCAGTTTTGCAGCCACATGACCATCCATTATCTTGTACGGGGTAGTATCGTAAAAGTGGATGAAATCGTTAGCAGGAATCACTTTGTCAGACAGGTCTGCGAATACAGAGTCCCTGACGACATGGGTTTCCTCATCGTGTTCTTCACTTGTGGCCGTCGTCATGTTTCCAGTAGCTGACGAGTCATGTTCGGTCTGTGCAGCGGTTGTGTTTGCCATACCGATCGCTGTTGTAGCCGCGATTGCCATTGCAACTGCAGATAGCACGATAAGAAGAAATCTTGCGTTCACGGACGTGATAGTGATCGAGAAAAGTCATAAGCATTGTCACAGGTTTGTACAGTTGATCATACTAGCCTATTTTGCGGTGAAGTCTTACATGACAAATTTTTCAAATTGACAGTTTTTGATCATGTAGGCTAGGTCAGAACCGGGCTCCCAGATGTTGCACTTGCATACACAGCCAGTAATTTTGATCGCCAACGCAAGTAACACCTCAGGCTAAGAAGCGTCATCAGAGATAGGTAGATGAGACAGGATTCCAACCTTACGAATAAGAAGATTCTAAAGACAATGTCACCGACAAGAAGGCCCGCATGCTACAACAAGATTGCGGAGAGTGAATTGGTGGCATTAGAAGATAAGATACATCACCAACACGAAAGATCGGAAGACACGGTGCGCCACATGTTTGGCAAAGTGCGTGCGACAGGGACAGGCACTGTACGGCGGCATAGGAGGATCAATACCAAGGCGAAATGGTTGCAATCGTCAGATGCACCGACGACAGACAATGGAAACTGGATGAGAAAATGTCATCTGTCGCTGTTACTACGCATCACAAAATTATTAGTGTACTTAAAGTTTAAAATTAGCTTATTCTCTATAAGAAGATACATTCTTGCCAAAAAGTCACCATCAACACCACAAGGGCTCGAGGGAAAAGAAGCAGCAGGATAGCAGAGTAGAGCGAATAAGCATTTCTTTGCCACCGGAATTGCTATCAGAATTTGACAAATCCATGAAAAGCGCAGGGTTTTCTGAAAGATCAAAGGCAATTCAGACTGCCCTTCACTCATTCATTGACCAAAATGACTGGGACAAGGGCGAGGATAGCAGGAATGGCGCTGGAGCAATAATGATGCTCTATGATAATCATGCATACAGTCACGACGACGCAGGTACGCACATACAACACAGATTCAGTGAAATCATCAGTGCAACAACTCACATGCATCTTGACCATGACAACTGTTTGGAAACAATCATGGTCAGAGGAGAAATCAAGAAGATAAAAGATCTTGCCAAGAGCCTGTCTGAGAATCGCGGAATCAAGAACTTGAAAGTGCATTTTGTTTCGATCGTCTAAAAAATGACAACAACTCGCAAGATATACCGCGAATAGAAACCCCAGGCGCGGTTAGCAAAAGATCAACTCTGGCATCGTGTTCTAGTCAAACCACTTGCGGCGAGGGTTGAAAAGAACCACTCTTGCAGAATTTCGGGTGTGAGGAATGAACGATTGGCTGCACAAAAAAGCTGCTGGATGAACCGTCCAACACGAGCAGGCGAGTGTAAGGCGGAGAATCCCAGATCTCTTTAACAATTTGATCTTGTGATTTCTGTTATTTCTGGTTGGATAAACCGTCCAAGCTCTTAAATATCGCAGCTAAACGTTCCATTGCGATGTCAACAGATGTTAGTCGTCAAGTAGCCAAAGTAATGGAGGGAATACCAAAGATTGCTGCAGGGATCCTGCTTGGCATCATGGTATTTGGCCTATTCATAGTAGGGTACGATCAGGGACACCTCTTCAGTCTGGCGCAGGGCGAACAAGCATATGAAGAATTATGGATGCACGAATTCTACCACGACATGAGGCATGCGGCGGGCTTTCCATGCCATTAGGTGATTGATATGAAAGCAATGATCTTTGTTGCAATAACAATTCTTGCGGGCGCCATATCAGGCACGATCCTGTCGACCATCAACATGGGCATCGTCGAACCATTCATCGACAGGGCCATTGCGATTGAAAATGAAAACGCTGCTGCAGCAGGGGAAATCATAAACCCGATTGAATTTGACAACTACAGGCTATGGCAAAAGGGAGGACAGATAGTTGCCGGTACAATTCTCGGAACATCAATTGGAGCACTATTCGGAATAGTCTTTGCCTATAGCAGGAGTTCCATACCTGCCTCAAACAACAAGAAGAAGGCTCTGGTTCTTGCGGGAATCATGTTCTTTGTGCTTTTCATGGTACCGGCTTTCAAGTACCCTGCAAACCCGCCAGCAGTAGGCGATCCTGAAACGATCGTCTATAGGCAGAGCTTGTACATCGGATACCTGTCAATATCAGGATTTTCGGCTTTGGGGCTTGCACTCCTTTATAGATACATGGGTGCAAGTCAGGTAAAGAAGATCATCGTACCATCTCTGTACGCTGCTATAATGATAGTGGCACATTTAGCGATGCCTCCAAATCCTGACGAAATCACAGCGCCAACAGACTTGGTAACTGGCTTTAGAATTGCAAGCGCCTTTACGATGGCGATCTTTTGGGCACTGCTTGGAATCATTCTCGGCGCATTGTGGGACAAGGTCAGACCACACGAAACTGCAAGAATCTCAGCGTAACACCCCCTTCCTTTTTCTGTGATCGCATGGACCCCGCATATCTGGCGATATATACGGCAAAATCATTTCTGCAACATTTCCAGGATAGATTCATACTCTGAAATAGAATAGTCACTCCTCACTCGACTATTTTGCCGACGTCGGCTAGACTTTGATTTATGTATTCTACACATACGAATCCGGCTGGAGATAGGTAGTTTACTGATAAAATTAGCAACTTTTTATAGATCATATCCAAAGACATGCTATGCATACCGTATTACTAGATTCACAAATAGTAATACCTCTGCAAGAGGGGTTTGAGGTCACAAATGGCAGGGCAAGAATCTAGAGGAAAGCTAATCGGAATTATTGTGGCAATAGGTTTGGGTGTTGCAATAATTGCCGGAGTGTCATTGTCTATGTTTACAGCGGGCGAGGGCAATAGCACAACCTCCGGCAGTAATGCCACTTCTTCTTCTAACGAGGGCGGTACATCTACCGAGAAACTCAATGTTGTAGCTTCTGTTGCACCAATAACGAACATAGTGAGAAACGTTGGAGGAGACAGGATAGAACTAACAGGCATAGTTCCAGAAGGAGTGAATTCGCACACTTTTCAGCTGACTCCTTCGGACGCGATTCTAGTCAGGAATGCAGACCTTGTCATCATTAATGGGTTGCACCTAGAAGTTGATTTCGAACGGGTTGTCGAAGCTGCTGGCGACCAAGATTTGCAGCTGCTCAGGCTTGCGGATAATACGATAACAAGGGACGAGTGGGTATTTGACTTTAGTTTCCCCGAAGAGGAAGGAGACCCCAATCCGCACCTATGGCTCAATGTCGCACATGCAATGAAGTATGCAGAGCTTGTCCGGGACAAGCTGGTGGAAATGGACCCTGCTAATGCTGATTACTACTCTTCAAATGCTGAAAGGTACCTTGCATTACTTCAAGAACTGGATGAAGGGATAATGCAGGCAGTCCAGACAGTCCCACCCGAAAACAGGAAGCTTGTCACATATCATGACTCTTGGGCATACTTTGCTGCTCGCTACGGCATGACAGTGATTGGCGCTGTACAGCCGTCGGATTTTGGGGAGCCAACACCGCAGGAGGTGGCCAGAATAATTGACCAAATACGCGCAGAAGGTGTGCCGGCCATATTTGCTTCCGAAGTGTTTCCAAGCCGAGTCGTAGATCAGATAGCAAGGGAAGCAAATGTACAGATCGTTGAAACACTCAGTGATGACGATCTGCCCGGCGATCCAGGAGAACCGGAGAATACCTATGTCGGAATGATGCTAGACAATATGCGTGCGATGCTGGTATCGCTTGGAGGAAATGTCGATGCTCTGAAAGGCATAGATCCAAGCAACACCTACGAAAGGAGTTGAAGGGAGTACGGAAGATGAGATAGTCAGCAGGACAAACGATCATGCCGACGCACTTGTGCTAAGAGACGTCACCTCAGGGTACTCGTACAATCGCCCCATAGTCGAAGGGGTGAACCTGCGAGTACCTAAAGGTGGTTTTATTGGAATACTTGGCCCAAGCGGGTCCGGCAAGACGACGCTTCTCAAGATAATCATGGGCCTTCACAAACCGTGGCACGGTACTGTCGAATTCGATCATTACCACGGCAGCAAACCCGTTATCGGATATGTACCTCAAGTCGAGAGTGTGGACTGGACTTTCCCAGTAACCGTAAAGGAAGTAGTGGCAATGGGAATCTGGAACCAGTCAGGCGCCGGGCCTCTGATTAGCAAGGTAGCAGGCGAGAGAATCCACTATGTGCTGGAGAATCTCGGAATAGAGGAATACATCGGGAGACAGATAAGCGAGCTCTCTGGCGGAGAGCAGCAAAGAGTATTTCTTGCAAGAGCACTGATACGCTTTCCAGACATCCTAGTGTTGGATGAGCCGACATCAGGGGTTGACTATAACACAAGGGAAACAATCCTCGATGTGCTGGAGCGGCTAAACAATAATGGAACCACAATAATACTGACCACTCACGACATCTCGGGTGTTGCAAAGAGGCTGCCGTGGCTGGTTTGCATGAACAAGCACATAATATCTGAAGGAGTGCCGACAGAAGTCCTAACTGCGGAGAATCTCCTGGAGACATACGGTCTGGTCGATACCGGAACAGCAGGCCGGTGATCACATCACGATAGACTCTTTACTGCAGCCATTTCAGTACGAATTCTTTACACGCGGGATTCTAGTTGCAATAATGGTTGGCGGAGCGTGCGGGCTGCTTGGTGTATACATCATCCTGCGCGGGATGAGCTATATCGGTCATGGCATGTCGCACGCTGTTTTTGGAGGGGCCGTTGTCAGCTATATCATAAACATCAACCTGTACATCGGCGCTACGCTTTGGGGCTTTCTTTCGGTATTTCTCATAAATGAAATCAGCAGAAGGAGCAAGATCAAGGCCGACGCCGCCATAGGAGTAGTAACCACAGCTGGATTTGCAGTCGGGGTATTGCTGATAAGCACTACAAGGAGCTTTACCAGAAACTTTGAAGCTATGCTCTTTGGCAACATACTGGGCATTACGGATCAGGATTTGCTAATGATATTTGCAGCTTCGACAATTACTGCCCTGTTCGTCGTATTCTTCCACAAGCGACTAATTTTCACGCTATTCGACAAAGAGGCTGCCAAGGTATACGGAGTTAAGACGGAACAGGTGGAGATGATTTTCTCGCTCGTTCTTGCGACAGTTGTTATTGCGTCAATGTCTGCTATCGGAGTGACACTGCTTGCTGCAGCAATAGTAGCTCCGGCCATTTCGGCAAGGATGCTTACAAATAATTTCCAAAAGATGATCATGATCTCCACAGTTATAGGTGCCATCACATCGTTTGCAGGAATGTATGCCAGCTTTTACCTTGACTCTGCGTCAGGAGCCACAATAGTCTTGTTCAGCGCAGCAGCGTTTGGAATATCTGCCCTGTATTCATTTATGAGAAGAAAATATCATGCACACTCGCATGCAGGGATGGTTCATGCCCACCCGCACTCCCATACCGCCGAGCACAGGCACGAGCACTGAAGAGACTTGGTTGTGTCGACAATAACGACAGACACAACTGATGTCAACTAACGAACCATACGAGGAGCAATGAAAAAAAGATCGTCAAGAAATTCTTCGCGGCGGCCTGAACCCATGATCAATTAATATCTCATATACTTCTTTTATGGCATAGCAAAATCCGACATGATAGCAATCGGTACTATTGTCCGCGTCACATCGTAGCTGTTTTTCCTTGTCATCCACATATACGTTGACGTACTGGTGCTTCCTATAGTCATAGAGTTCGATATAGTTCTCCCGCTTGTCCTTGTACTCGACGAAAGGACCATACTGTTGTAGTTTCTCGTGATATTCTACATACTCTGCCAGCAGATTGTCAAGGTATGCAGCGAATTTTTGGTTCCTCGGCCGCTTTGGATCATTTTCATATAGAGAGACGAGTTTCTCTTTGATTCCGTCACGGACCGTTAATACCGTCCAACCCTTCACCATTTACTGTATTATACAATATTATACAATATTATAAGTATATCCATCGTTGGAATATCACGACAAATTGACTACAAGAATATACTGTATTATGTTTATATATTACTATAAGTTACTGTAACCATATGAAGCGCACAGCGATCGCAATCTTGCCGGCCCCATACCGCGACCCCAGGAAACGAGTAGCTGAGCAAGACACAAGTGTCATTCCGCAGCCAGACGGGATTCTCGAAAATGATTGCGCAACTGAAAGTCCTCGACGTTCATTCGTAGAAAGAGCAAAGACAGAGGAAGACGACAAGGTTCGAGAAACTACACACGCGAATGCAAGGAAGGAAAACCAAAAGGGTGATTCGCAATAGATGGGCCAGACGGAAGTATATGATGCTATAGTATCCCTCGGCGGGCAGGCCACGTATGCGCAGATAAGAGATTACCTACGTGTCCGTGGGTATTGTGAGAACAGCATACATACGCCGCTCCGCCGGCTTAAGCATAACGGATCTGTCAGAGTCAAGTCGTTTGGAAGGCATCCTGTGTACGTGATACCACTTGCAACCGCAACTTATCATGACGGTGCCAGAGTGGGGGTTGTGGCACCAGCGGTAATTCCATCATCATCACGGCAATCAAATCAATGCATGTAAATAGAGGACACATCAAACAATAGGCCTACAGACGCAAAGAGCGCAGGATCGAGCCGGTCTTCAATCAAACTCGTTCGAAAGTATTGAGCGATATATCATCAGATGCTTGTATCGCAACAACATCTTTTTTGGAATAACCAGAAAGGATGTCCTGCAATACCGAGATAGCCATATCTTGCGCAAACACTGCCAGCGCGTCAGGGCCATCAGACAAGAAGCATCAGAGACGTAGTCGCTAACCGGGCGAGCGTTTCACTTTGTACACACTCTGAACCATGCCTCCGGGAAACGTACGCGTTTCTACATGCTTCAGTCGTATGTCCGCTGGTAATGGTCCAAAGAGCGGAATTCCAGTCCCTATCAGTATTGGAAGCTGACTTATGATCATTTCATCAACAAGCCCTGCGCCAAGGAACCTCTGGATAGTCTGGCCACCATCAACATAGAGCCGAAAAAGGCCGCGTTTGGCAATCCTGTCCACTATATCTCCAGGCTCGCCGGCCATGGTTTCGACTTTTTTGCCACTCAGTTTTTGAGGAATCTGCATGGTCTTATTTGTTGTCAAAACGACGACAGGCTTCTGTTGATACGGCCATATTTCAAAACTCGCAACCTTCTCAAACGTCTTGCGACCCATGACGATAGCATCGATTCTTGCCATGAAGGAATCGTATCCATAGTCGCTCATTTGCTCCGGGCCATCAAAGCCTTGCATCCAATCAATGTCGCCATCTATCCGAGCAAGGAACCCATCTAGGCTCGTACCAACGAATACAGATACAATGGAATGGGCCGCATCGTCCACTGTTTGGTCTGAGCATGACAAGTACTTAAAGAAAGAAGTCGAGATCAACTGCGCCATCAATTGCAACTTTATGAAGGCTGCTCTTGAATTATCAATTCATGCTCTCAGGACTCAATGCACGGCTAAAAAGCGGCGTCTCTATCTGTTAGGAATTTATCATAAAAAAAGACCATAGTCAGCGTAGACATTGAATATGGAACTTTGGATATATTGAAGATGCACAATACTATATCTATTTCCAAACCATATCCAGACTAATACAGTACCTACATGTGTACGTCAGCCACGTTGCCAGAAAAGACTTCTTTTGCGGCTCTCACAAGGATTTGTTTTTCCTTCTGGTCGTGCTTCTTGTCGATGTACACCCGCAGCCATGTGTGAAATGGGCTGTGCATGTACAGATCATGGATAAAGTTCCAACTCTCTACCGAGTCTGTGTCATGGTTATAGATATCAACTTCTGCAATGTTTCTGAATGGATTGAGTGGCGTCTCTGGGATGTAAAATCCGGTGACGTAAAAGTTCAGTCCCCTTTGGACAATCTCGGAAATTTTCTTGTGAATAGCCTTCTGGTAATGTTCACTTCTGAGGAGTTCGATCAGGAGTGACTCGTTGATGGGTTTTTGTTCCTCATAGGCCAGCCTCCATGGGATCCTCCTGTTCATATAGTCACGTGTCATCTGGCTCAGCGTCTTGTCGCTACTGTTCTTCAACATCTGCATGAGGCTCTCTTCGTCCAGGTCTACATACTTGTTCAGATCCTCAACATAAGGCAGGATCGCATCCGATGCCCTTTCAAGTATGTCCCGTATCATTCTGTCGGCTGCGCTGTTTGTCCTGTGGTAATACACAGTGTCAAACATCTGGTGTCTTGCAAAGAAGAAAGAAACGAGCGCTGCCTTTGAGCGCTTCTCAAGGCACATCTTGTCCCCGACTATTCTTGATGTAAGTATCAAACGCTGCCACGCGATCTTTCCATACTCTACGCCTGTGTGATATGAGTCCCTCAGCAGATAATCGGTCGTATCTGCGCTGTACGGTCCTTTGATGATCTGCAAGAGCGCCTTTTCGACTGGGTTGAACTTTGCCAGTGAATCTTCTTGAGCCTTTACGACGTCTTTTACTGCAAGTCCTGTCTCTTTGAATTCCCTTGAAGCAAAAACATTGCAGATGTCATCGTTTTCCTTGATGATCCGGATAGATAGCTTCTCATGGTTCAAGCCGATCTTGGACATGACGGCATTGTCAAAAGTATGCGAGAAGGGGCCGTGCCCTACATCGTGAAACAGCGCCCATAGCTTCACAAGCCTCTTGTAATGCAACTTTTCAGAGTGTTTCAAGACACCGCTGCAAACCAGCTGCTCAAGGACGCTGTCTGCAAAGTAGGACGCTATGTGAAAGACGCCAAGAGTGTGTTCAAAGCGCGTGTGGTTTGCTCCAGGGTAGACAAAATGAGCGGTTTGCAGCTGCTTTACCCTCCTCAACCTCTGGAAGATAGGAGTATCAAGAAAGAGTTTCTCGTGTGGTTCCAAGGTAATCGAACCATGGATTGGATCATGGACGAGCTCTCTAACAGGGGTCTTGAGTTCCTCGCGCTGGCTTACGAATCTGCCCACTCCACTTGGCACATCCCACGGTTATTCCTCTTGCGCTTTTAAGTTTCTGTTTCCAGTGCAGGCTGACCCTGCTAGCCGAGCGTCCCCTGTGCAGCGGGGTGATTAATTAATTGAGTGATCTCTCATCAGGTTACCAAAGAACCTGATGCAGTGAAAATTGCATCAATGCAGGACAGCGCAGGTCGCTTGCCGCATCTACATCGTTGTCATCAAAAAAAATGGATGGAGGGCAGACTCAGGGGCCAGAAGAAGTCGGCAGTCCCCGAGTTTCATTGCCTGAAGCAGTAGTAGCATTATCATAGGTCGAAGTCTGCATTATTGCCTCTTTTGCCTGCTGTACTATATCATCAGGATTCCCCGTTACAGTCCAGTGCATGAACAATAGCTTTGGCGACTCGTCAAGCATATGGTTGTGAATCGTGGTAATGGTCCAGTTGTACCCTTGCAGGACTTTTGTCACAGGGACCACTTCCGGGTCGATAAGCGAAAATTCGCCAAATGCTACCACCGTAGTGTCATTGCCACTGGCACCAGGGCCAGCATCTTTTCCGCTAAATGCCCCTGTGTCATTGAGGACTTGCTCAGCAGGTATTAGCTCTATGTAGTGACCCATGCCTGAATAGTTGTTCATTATCATGCCATCGCTACGTACGACTGCAGGCGCCTGTCGATATACTACCAGGTCGCACATGTTATAGTCAGGTATGGCCTTTGCCACGAGCTCTTTTCCATATTGTACGCATTGCTCCACGTTGGTAGGAGGAAGGCTGTCTGGATGGAAAGCGAACTGGTCTGCAACATCGGGCTTTTCCAGTGGCTGGGGAGGAGTAGATTGGCTGCGGGAGGTTTCCGGAACAGACTGTCCAAAAACACCGGACAGCGAAAAACCGCTTGCAGCCAGCACGGCGACCGTTGTTATCAATATTCCCTTATTGATCTTGCTAAACGATTGGTTCATTGCATCTCTCGAGTGTCAAAAGATATTAAGCGTTGTAACAGAAGAATCCGAAATTCCATCTCGTACTTGGGATACAGAGTTATTTCTTTAAGGACAGGCACTATGCTTGTTTGGAAAGCCCTTTCCTCTTTGGCAACAATGGAGTTGTCGGTGGTGGCCATCACCGACTCTCATCAACTTCTCTAGCGGAAATATTTATTCCAAGTAAAAGTAATTTTCTTCGCTATTGTATTTTAGGCTAGAAAAGGGCAGTACAGTAAAGCCATTGTCGTAGAGATATTTCATCTCTTCTTCGAACACGTCAATATCTGTGCTCGTATCGAGCCTATCGTCATCTATTCTGTGATAATCAATTATCGATATAGCATTCAGAGTCCCATTTGTATTGTATTCTTCAGATGGCCGCTCAACCCTCTCGATAAATTCATCAAGTATTTCTTCGTCGTCATACGAGAACTTCTCGTCTAGCCCATTGTGACTCCAGCCCCTAATTGAATACTTGTTTGCGAAAGTTAAAGTATCATGATCAGAGTAAGTCTTACAATCTGTTTGGTCTGAATGTTGCGCGTATCCATCACAATGCAAATACATTACCTGCTGGTATCCCTGCCTGGCAAATTCGTAGTATTTTGCGATCGTATTGATTACTGTTGCATTGTCCCATTCGCTACCATGAGGCGTCTCAAAGATTGTGGAGTTTATGCCGCGGTCTGCCAGACACTTCTTTGATTGACCTATTTCAAAATCCAACTCATCTTGAGACAAACCATCCAGACGAACATGATTCATCGAATGTGATTGTATGTCATGTCCTTCGTTTTGCAATATTGCAATGTCTTCCCATGTCATTTTGTCCTCACTTTGTCCGACCTTGTTGCATATTACAAAGAAAGTAGCTTTGAACCCGTACAGGTCCAATATTGGCTTTGCATTTACAAATTGGCTCTTGGTATTGTCAGAGAATCCCAGAATTACCACTTTGCTGTAATTGCTATTATTGGCAGTATCACCGCCATTATTGGCGTTGTTATCGCTGTGATAACTGTTGATGGATACAGGAGTATATTGAACGGGCAGGGCATAGGCAGTAGTTGTTGCTAGGAATAAGGCGGACACCATCACAGATGCCATCAAAGCAGTAACAATGGCGGGAATCTTTTTTGCCGTTGAGCCGTGCCTTTTTTCTCCCGCAACCAAGACAGACGGAAACTCAATACATTATTAATATCGAGTGGGACGCATATTTCCATATTTCAAATGGCGCATTATCAAATATCATCTTCTTATCAGGAAAGATGTGCTAACTCTCGTGAAGGGAAAATCTCAGATTGAGGGCATAAGTGAAAGGCTCTGTAATGAGAAAAGTCCAGATGAAATGCGTTTGACCAATCCATATCCCAAAAATGGATTTAGAAATTTTTGTTTGCGATAAACAATAGTAATTACTCCATAACCTTCTCCCCACGTACGCACCACAAGCTAGGGATACAACTTCCAAATGAATGATATTTTATAAAAATACAAACCCGTCAATTTGAAAAATCCCTTCCAAAGTAGTTGCTGGTTGGGCAATAGAATATGCGCCCAGAAGTTCAGAAGCGGAGAAGGGCTTTGGATCCCTGCACGTTGACAAAATTCTTGATCAAGATATGAGCTCCTTTCTCTACGGAAACTTGCTTGTATGTCTCTCTTGTCGTCTGACGCGTTATTTTCTCTGTCCAGTGCGGATCTGATCCACATCCAATCTTTGAGTGTTTAAGTGTCTCCAGGTCTCGATCATAATGTGCACCTCTGCAGCTGTGGCATTCAAAGATGCACTTATGATAAATCAAGTCTTTCCTGAAACCATTCCACACCATACACAATACTGCATGAATTGAAATCAACGATACGTACACCGCCATGAAGACCAACTGTAAACGGGTAAGCTAAAAGGATGGCAGTGCAATGCATTAGACAATCGTCGTAATTATGTTATTGAGCGCGTGATATAATGCGGCATCTTTATCTTGGATAACCGCTCTTGCTTAACTATACAACAAGATATGGCCACCAATCCAAAAGACATATGTACTGAAATCCTGTCGCTGGACAAATCAATACGGTTTGCTAGCATTGCAAACATGATGGGAAGGGTGATGGCTCATGAATTCAGAAAAGATGTAACTCCCTTGCTTTCATTTGAAGAAGTAGAGAGCTATACCGTCAAGTCAGTCCTCAGAATGATGACGAGAGAAGATTATGAAACGAAACTCGGTAAAGCCATATACACATTCACTCTTTATGAAAAGGTCAAGAGGGCATCTATTCCGTTGGAGCACAGGGATTGTGCCCTATTGATGATGTCATTTGAACGGCAAGCAGACCACGAAGACATAATATTGAAAAAGATATTTCCAGTCTTGCAGGAAAAGGGGCTTATCAAGAATCATCAATAGGAGGTTGGCCCCCTAACGGCAACTTGCAGCGTCGCGAGTCTGGACGCAGATTGCTGTTTAAGAGGAGAACAAGTCCCCTTGTTTTTCAGGTCGATAGTATGTGTGCAGCAAAAGGCTTTTTTGGAATATCGTTCACTATATGGCACATATGACAGACAGACTCTGCCCAGTTTGTGGCCTAAAGTTCACGGAAAACAGCAGAGGGATAATCGTTGGTAGCAAGCCATACCACGACAAGTGCATAACTGAACTGAGATGTTACAATTGCGGAGTAACAATGGGATACTTGGCAAGAAATGCCACGATTGAAGGAAGGAATCCAAAAATGTTCTGTGCAGCATGTTCGACGAAAGTGATGGAAAAGTAGTAGCGATTCATCCAGGCGCGTTCTTATTAATGGCAGCAGAAATGGTTCAAGATGCTTTTTCGTTTGCTCAAAGGCAGGGTGCTTTTGCACGCTGAAGCTTAGAGGATCGCAGCTCAATGCACGATAAAGCTATGGGACTATCACTGCCCTCCCACTGATTTGTCCCTTTCTTAGATGGTCTATTGCTTGATTGACTTCTTTTAGTGGAAATTTCTGGTAGACGTGCTTTATCTTGTGCTGGCTTGCCAGCTCTATCACTTCCTTTAGCTCGTTATAGTTTCCCCACAAAGAAGTGATCAGCTGGTACTCGTTTACTACAGCCGGTAAGAGCGGGACCTTTATCTGGGGACCGAACAGTCCTACTATAACCAGCGCGCCACCTCTTGCCAGCGTCCTTACTGCGCTGGCTATCGTATTCTCCGCGCCCACTGTATCAACCACCACATCCACCCCTCTTCCCTCTGTCAGCTCTAACACCTCGTCACGTATGTTCCGTGTGGTTGCCAAGTTTACCGTTTGATCGGCGCCAAAATTCTTTGCAAGGTTGAGCCTTTCATCTTTCCTGTCTACAGCAATAACGGTCGAGTGTGGTGCAAGCAACCTGGCGTACTGGATGCCGTACGTGCCGAGGCCACCCATCCCAAAGACTGCGATGCTTGTCCCCGGACGGAGCATGTGTGACACCTTCTTGACTGCCCTGTAAGGGGTAAGTCCCGCATCTGTCAGTGGTGCAAGTTCCTCAGGAGTGAGCCCGCTCTTTCCGGGAATCTTGACAAGGAACCTGTAAGAGGGGACAACCATGTATTCAGAGAAACCGCCATCATGCTGCGACAGGCCGGGCCACTGCGGAGCAACACAGAGCTGTTCGTCACCCTGCTTACAGAATGTGCAGATGCCACAGCCCCATCCGCCGAAAACTGCAACAAGCTCGCCTTTGCTGAAAAGGCCTTCCGGCACCCTGTCTCCAACATCTTCAACCCAGCCAGCATTTTCATGACCGGGAATCTTTGGTAGCTCCAGAGGGATTGCGTCTTTCCAGTCTCCATCTATCAGATGTAGGTCGCTGTGGCACAGGCCCGCTGCACCCACCCTGACAAGGACAGCTTCCCCTTGAACGTTGCTAGGCTTTGGAACATTTTCAACTACAAGCGGCTGCTGATATTGGTGTATGCGCGCTGAGAGCATGCCTTTGTTACCCATCTGCTATTCACTATTTTTCTATTTACATATTGCTGGAAAGCATTCAGATAATATTTTGGTGGTCATTGTGCATCAGTATATGCATTGCACACGATCATCGTCTATGATTTTGATTTTCTGAGACCTTTCATCACCACATCCCAGGGAGTTACAATCGAGTCGTCGGCCAGCAGGAGGCAGGGAGTGTTGAGATCGAGTAAGAGTTCGGCGGCTAAACCTGCAGGCATATCCCGATTGGCAGATCTAGCAGGAGCCAGATCCAGAATGTTGATTTGAGTCTCAAAGAGTCCATCTAGCCCGCGCGACAAGATAGCCTCTCTTCCCCCATAGCTCAGGAGATATTCGAGTATCTTGCGATCATTTAGGACTGCCATTCTAGAGCTATCGTTGTCCTTAACGATCAAGTTGCGAATGTCCTGTTCCAACATTACTTCCAATGCACTTCCTATGCTTGCGCTATCATTCTTTAGCGCGACCAGAGGAGATGACAATCGATCGATAGGTGTGTCCAGCTTCGAAGTTATTGCAACCCTAAGTACATCGCGTATAGATAGAGAAGTGACGACGCTTTGCTTGATGGTTATTGGTGCAAACCCAAATCTCGTCTCATCGAAGATGTCCAGTGCGACCCTTAGTGGGTAGTCGGCCTGCACTGCTTGTTCAGTTCGGCTCATCACCGTTGACGCCGTGTCCTGCATCCAGTCCCGTGGGTGATACAATATGTGTTCTATAATCTGCCTGCCACCGATTGTGCCGACAACAGCCTTCTGTTTATCAAGAATCACGACACCATCGACATAGATCTGAGGGCCAATGGCTAGGAAAGTTGCAACTTGCAGCAGCGGATCTGACGGGCAGGAAGAAAGAAGCGGTCGCTTGAAAATGTGCGGAACTGCATCAAATATCGGCCGCTCTATTTCTGCAAGCTGCATATCAACCCCCTCCTAATCAGATGCTGCATAGCCCAGCAGTTTTAGGAGCTTTTTCACCGTCATCAGATCCATTCCCAGCTGATCAGAGATATCCTTGATTGAAATCCCTGATTCATACATCCGAGACATCTGCTTTAGCATTTTCGCATCTATCCTCGGTGTATTGACTATTATACTTGTCATGAATTATTTTGGATAGACAGCAGGATAAAGATTAGGAATCTTGTGCATTGCAGTGCAATCATGAAAATAATTGGAAAGGTTGTATGTCGGTCAAGACGAGACCATTGGATGTTGGGAGTTCATAGAGTGGTTGCCGGCTGTGGTTTGTCTCCATCCTGCTGTTTCACACAACCCAAGGTGTATAGCCTGACCCCAGTCAGCTGGAATTTTCCACGATTCCAGAAATGACAATAGCTGTGTGCAGCCTCCTGTGAACTAGAGAAATTCTCAGGCATCTGGCCTACCTGACTGAAACTTGCTTATCCATTGATGCCGTACAAATATCGAGGTTCTACCCGTGCAGGCGAGAGGATGATCATTAGATGAGAAGAGTAAGTTCAGATAGATTGTCACAAGCGCGATACCTTCTGCACTCGCAATCATACTGTCGTTATTGGGAGGGCTAATCTTCTTTAAAACAGATCCGAGTATCAATTACTTTGCATGCTCGATTGGTTTCTTGTCAATGATGGCAATCCCACGGTAGCTGAATTGGTGTCCTCAAGTAGGGGCACGTCTCCTCCCTATGGACGGCTGCTTTCCACAGTGATGATTCGTCCTTTTCATAGGCATTCCGGTGTGCAGTAATTCACCAGTCTGACAGTAGAGAACCAATATGCAATGTACTCATTTACTCCCCTTCGCGCCCTTCATCATGACGACTATTACGATGATTGCTATCCCCAGAACAACCAAAATGAACGGATTGAAAAGGATAGCACCGATGGCCACAAATCCAATCACGCCTAGCACGGTTAATAATGCCACTAGACCGAAAACCACAAGTAATCCTCGGAAGATCCATGTCAGTGTTTCCAGTTTCTCACGCGCAACTCGTTTCATGAAATTGGTTCGCCAAAGCAACTAATAATGGCGACGAGTACTTTGTAATGCAATGCAACCGAGGGACTGACGGAAGAAAGAATCCTCCTTCACATTGTTAGATTCGATTTACTCTACAGGATATTTCAGTGGCTCAGTCATATAGTGTTCTTCGTCCGAACGAATAACCAGCATCAACATTTCACCGTTTTGGAAAACGAGATACTATTGACAGAATTAGAAAGATCAGAATTGCTCAGTCAAGGTTGATGAACAAAGAAATAGCCAGCAAATCCCTTTTGTCCACACGCGTGCCATCAAGTCTACAGAAAATGCATAGATAGTTCTTTGCTCGCTACTGCTGCAACAACACGTCTTTTCCATCACCACGCCGGACTGTAGATAGACTGCGTTCATGGACAGAATGTGTCAGTCATCGAGACACTTGCATTGTGCGTTTGTATTGTATTGCTTTGAGTTCCTATAGATAACATTCTTCGATGTGTACGGCACAGAAATCTTGAAGACTTATTTGCGATATAGAATCGATAAAGATGGAGTTAGGAATGGTATGAACATAGCCGAATTAACATCAACATTTCTAGACGCCTACTTGCACGGTCTCAGACTGGCAAATGTATACTATTCAGTGTATTTGCGAGCATTTGAGAAAGCGGCTGCAGAAGAAAGAGAGGATGTAATCGAAGCCATGGCGGGAGCAGGCAGAGGCAAAGGAACAGTTTCTTATAACGTGGCGCAATCGATATACAACAAGTGGCTAAAGAATGTCGATAAGGAACTGGAAGCAGAATTGAAATCAGAGCATTTCACAAGTCTGCTTTCAAGATACACGCAATTGCTGCTTGATCAGCGGTCAATTTTTAGAAAAGCCGGCTATCCGGTCGACTACTTGGACCGTCTGTTTGACTGGTACGTAAGAAGCCAGCTAGTTTTCTCGCTCATCCCAAAAGAATCCCATCTCACACCACATGATGTCATATACAGAAAGGGAAAGGTGCGATTGCTACACTATCGCACGAATCGACAAGAAGAAGAACCGTCTGTGAAAAAACAGCCACTTCTGATAATCTATGCCCCCGTCAACACATTCCACATACTCGACTTGAATCCTAAGCGAAGTGTAGTTAGAGAGCTCTTGGCACCGGGAGGACTGGATATCTACCTGCTTGATTGGGGGTACCCCGACTGGAATGATGACCACCTGTCGCTTGACGACTATATTGGCTTTGTGCATGACGCAGTTAGAGTAGTAAAGGATCAAACCAAAGAAAACAAGGTATCGATTCTAGGATACTGCTGGGGCGGAATATTTGCACTTGTCCATGCAGCCCTGCATCCGGAAGAGGTAAGGAACTTGGTCCTCATGGCCGTTCCGATAGACTTCAGCAAGGACGACACCATACTTGCAAAATGGTCGAGGGTGATCGATGTTGATGGAATGATGGACGAATTTGGCCACATGGACGGCCAGGTACTCGATCTGGGTTTTCTGATGCGCAACCCGCCCAGGTATGGCTTTGACAAGTACTTGAAACTCTTCCAGAAGGCCCATGACAGCGAATTTGTCGACACCTTCACGGATGTCGAAAGATGGCTGTACGACACTCCCCCGATACCCGGCGCCCTGCATCGTCAAATCATCAACGATTGTTATAGGAATAACCTGCTAGTAGCAGGCGGCTTGGAGATTACCGAAGACGGCAAGAAGCACAAAGTGAATCTTGGCCAGATATCCATGCCAGTGCTATCCGTAATTGCGGAGAAGGATGACCTAGTTTCTCCTGCAGCCTCTGCAGCCGTAAACGAATACATATCAAGCAAAGACAAGTCAGTTCTGAATAACCCGGGCGGCCACGTAGCGTTATGTATTAGCAACTACTCACACAAGAAGCTCTGGCCGGAAGTCGCAAAATGGCTCCTCTCAAGATGAGGAGGAGTGCTTTCTTGCTCGACACATCAGCGGCCTAGAAAAAAAGCTCCCAGACTTCTGATGCGGCAAGGTCTTCGTCGGCCAGATTTCTCTTGAGATACCTTGCCAGGTCAGTGACCGTAATGATACCCACGATATCCTGAGTGGTCGCATCCTCGACCAAGAGATGCCTTAGCTTTTTCTGCCCCATTACCCGCGCAGCGTCTTCGACGGACGAACCTTTTTCTACAGATACTACAGGGTACGACATCAATGAGCCAGCGGTAATGTCTCTTGGGGGCATATCGTTTGCAACAACCTTTACGACATCGCGTTCTGTGAGTATCCCGATAATCCTGTCTTTGTCGTCGGTTATCGCTATCGAGCTTATGTTGCGTTCCAACATTCTTTTTGCGGCATCAAATACGCTATCCTTCCACCCCATCGTGACCATCCTAGTGGTCATGTAATCCTCTACCGTTGCCCCGTTGTCTCTCTGAGCCATTCCATTGGTATTTTTATCATCGAATGATATAATTCTGGCGGAATGTTGTGCATTGCACCGCAAACATCCACATTATATCCCCCGAGCGCCAAAGCTGAATCATGCAACAGGAATACGCTTACCGAAAAGAAGCAGGCTATTGTCTTGCAGAAGCTGACATCTTGGTGATGGACGAATCGGTCTGTGTTGCCGATGCTGCGAGGGCCATGCGTCAAAAAGGTGTGTCAAGTGTCCTTGTAAGCAGGAAGGGGAACAAGGAGCCTGTTGGAATAGTGACAGAAAGGGATGTCCTTTACCGGCTCGTGGCAGAGGACAGGAGTCCATTCAAGACGGTTCTCAAAGATATTATGAGCTCTCCGGATAGTCGATGACAAATCTGCAACTGTCAAGCGTGTGACAGAGCCCATCAAAAATGACGGCAGGGTTGTATGAATCCCGACTCCCAGACCACTAAGAGGAGATTCACGGGAAAAGGACACGGAGTTGATAGGTACGAGTTTGGACGCCACGATGATCAAGGTTGCGGCTTGCCAAGACTCAGTGTAGTAGACAACCCAGGTAAGTAGTCCACTGCAATAGTGCCAACACCACCTGTCAACCCGGTCGCAATTCACAAGATGGTTTTTAAACCCGCCCATCGAAACTATGAACAGATGGCTGGAGAATACCCAGAGGGCAGAGGCGAGAACACTCCTCAATCAAAAAAGACCCGAAGCGTTACGTTCAGGCTGGATGCTTCCGTAATTGACGAGCTCCAGTCAGAAGCAGACAACAGAGAGATTTCTCTCAACGTGCTCGTCAACCAGATCTTGAGGAGATATTCAGAATGGGATAGATTTGAGAACAAGATTGGAATGATGCCAGTCCCCAAGGTAATCCTGTCCAGCATAATAGACAAGGCCATCTCCGTGGCGAAGAGCAACGGTATCAAAGATGTCGACCGCTACAGTGACGAGATAATAAAGCAGGCTGCACAGATTGCGTTTGATCTGATGAAAGACTCTGTGCTCTTTATGAAGAGGCAGTACAACCTGTGGGTGGTGCTGTCAGTTCTTGAAGAATACATGAAGGTATCGGGGATCAAAGCAGACCACAAGCTGGAAGGTTCCAGAAAGCACGTATTCATAATACAGCATGAGCTTGGTGAAAACTGGTCGCTTTTCACAAAGGAGCTGCTGATCCTCATCTTCCAGAATCTGGCCAACGTGAGGGCAGAAATTAGCACGACCCCAAATACCACGGTGGCAGAAGTTGTTCTAAGATAACATTGCATTGCACTGCAATCATAGCAGTTATCTAGTTTCAGCCTGTACCCTAAGCATCAAGAGAGGAAAATAGTATCCTTGAAGGCTAGAGGTAAGGAACGAATGCCACTTACAGGCGAAGAAATGATTTATCGATACTTCAAGTGTATCGATACCAAGGATCTGGATGGCATCTTGGATCTTTTCGATTACGACGCTGTCATTCACGAGCCGTTCAGCAACATATCAGGAGGATTGAGAGGCAGGTCCTCGATAAAGCCATTCCTCAAGGTGGCAATGATGGCCAATAACAGCTTGCAGCGCACGATAAGGCTCGAAAAGCCAGGCAGACCCGATGCCAACAAGATAACCGCGCTGATAACATTTGAAAAGGGAGACAAGGTCAAAGGCAGGTTCACATTTGAATTCGAGAATGACGCAGCCGGATCGAAAAAGATCAAGTCACTGAACATCGAATTTTTTCCTATAGTGCAGTACGGCCAATGATCTGTAGGCAATGGCGACTGTGTAACGACTAGTGATCGGAAAGATCCCAGACTTGCAGTCGATAACCGTTGAAAAGAATGCTCAAGGACTAGGTCCTCAGTAGCAGTTCCTTGAGCTGTGCTATCTGGTAGAACTCATCGCATTTGACGCATTTCCACCATCTTGAATTGATATCTTTAACGCGTGCGATGAAATTCTCTTCCAGCTGATTGGTACACTTGGGGCAGTGTAGCATTTCTGCCAGTCATCCCTCCACCCAATAGACAGTGGCTTGAAAGTATAAACAGCAGGTGTACAATGCACCGAAGTCTACGCAGTGTAACGCAGTGCATGCCAGAGTAATCGTATTGCTTAATATCAAAACTCCATTGGACGTGTCTGATGCAGACAGGTCATCAAATACGCAAAATCTCCAAGGTGGCCGCCGCTATAGGGATACTATCTGTAGCTGTGCTGCTGTCTGGAGCAACAACCAACGCATTCGCCTTCCATACCTTTGGCGGAACATACACAGTAAATATCGTTCCCGGCGCCGCGCATCAAGACAGCCTCTACCACTACTACCCATCCACTATCGCAGTCCCGGCAGGCACGGAAGTTGCATGGTTCAACGGCGATCCCGAACAGCCACATACTGTAACCAGTGGTAGTCCAGGTGATCAAGACGCAGGAATGCTGTTCAATTCCGGCATAATGTCATATCAGCGATTCTTCCACTATGAATTCGAGGAGGAAGGGGACTACCAATACTACTGCATAATCCATCCCTGGAGGACTGGAATGGTTCACGTAAGCGGCCAACTTGAGCGGGGCGATCACTTTGAGTTCTCGACTGGAACTGGCAGTACATGGAACGTATCGGAATTTGACAGGAACCTCTTGAAATTTGAACCGACAACAGTATCACTCGAAGAGACAACCCCTGCAACCTACTACTTTACCATGTTCAACACAGAAACAAGGCAGACAGTGTACGACGGATTCTTCCCTTCGACAAACAACTTCTTGATTGAGCTGATATCCAGCGACTACAACAGGACAGAGACATATGGCCCAGACAGAGCATCCACAATACATTCGACACCGGGCGCATATCACGTGCGGGGCGACTTCTTCGAGCCAGGAGCCTATACCATCACCATAGTCCTGTATTCGGTGAACGGCATGCTCTTGAACCCAACGGCAGTCGACCAGTTCCATCTTGAAATAACCGGATAGGAAACCGAGCGAAAGAGCGGCCTAGTGAGCCGCATTCCTTCTTTTTTCAGACCAATCATCATTATCTAATTCGTGGAACTGCAGACATCCTTTATATAATCAGGATACGGATTACATGTAATTATGGCAAATTACGAAGCTTTGAAAAACAGTCTAGACAAGAACGGAGAAATAATGATCCGCATTGACACCGGCGAACAGCTGGAGCTGCACAAACACAATGTAAAGTTTGAAGATTCCACACAGGAAATCGTGGTTGATGCCGGCACTGAAACATACTGGATCGGCGCTGACCGCGTGTCATACTACTGGACCCATAAAGAGGGCTTTGAGAAAGGGAAGGATTAGATCGGCAACCCCTTTTTGCCCCTCCTTTATTTTACACTACTCTTCTGATCTACCCCTGCCGCAGCACCCATCACGAATCCAAAGTTGCAAGCCTCTTGACTATCGAATTTTCCTCAACTTTTCAAAGCAATATCCCGGGCCTTTGGCCAACCCTGCTTCATCTTACGACCATGACAGGGCACCCAGCCGTCTCAGACACCCTTCTTGACACGCTCCCCAATGCGACCATTTTGTTTCCCTTCAGTTGCCTGCTACCGATAATTATCATTTCTACTTTTTCATCGTTTGCTATCGATACAATTTCTTCAGCAGGAGACCCTACACCAAGCATGAATCTGGCGCTCACCCCGCGTTCTTTAGCTTTTTGAATCCTGTTCTTCAGCATGATCTCCGCTCCTGTCTTTAAGATCCGGATAAGCTGGGTCTTGGCACTTTCAAGAGTATTTCTTTCGCTTATAAAACCAAGAGTCGCACTTGGGGGAACGAACCGGCTGTCGACAATGTGTACGATTATTAACTCTGACTTCAAAACCTTCGCGAATTCTATTGCCTTGTCAAGAGCTCTATCTGACATTTCAGTTCCATCATGCGGCACCAATATTGGTTTGGCCACAACCTTGACATAAAACACATGATATTTACGACTAAGCAATGTAGTGCAGTGCACTGCATTTTAGGTGTTTGACTCTCTGGTCAGTATGATGTGAACATGATTCTCTTGGAAAAGCCCATCAAAGAATGTGTGCAAACACCATTTCGCAGACGCGTCGATGGATACCATATATTGTTGTACTGCGTTAAACTCGTGCAGACCTTGTTTCCTCTTACCTACCTTGACCCAGAGCTTGCCCAATATTCTGCCACAGTTCTAGGCCTCAAGGCCAGCAAAGAAGAACCTGCGGCGCTTTATGATCGCCCCGTCATTCAGTGCCTTGTAAGGCAACGGCACTGATACATACATCCATTCAGCAAACCACGGGTGTATTGCAATGCACTGTATACGCGCTAGTTAATATCATGCATTGAAAAGTTGCCGCTGGGATGAATGAGAGTTCTGAAAAGAAACGAGCGGGCGCTTTTGTTTTGTGGGGCATATTAATTGCTGCCGCAGCAACAGGGGCAGCGCTTTCAGTTTCCAACATAAATCTCGGCGACGGAGTAGGTGTATCAGCTGTCGCGAGTCCGGTGCAAAGAGTATACACGATGGTGGCAGAAGACGCCGAACTGGAAATAGCTCCAGGAGAGGTAGTAAAGGTATGGACATTCAATGGTACGATGCCGGGGCCAACGCTGCGATTTACCGAGGGCGACAACGTCACAATCCATTTTATCAACAAGACGCCGCTGCCTCACACTGTGCATTTCCACGGGAATCATGACGAGAAGAACGACGGAGTAATTCCACAGATAATGCCGGGACAGAACTATACGTACAATTTCATCGCAGACCCGGCAGGAGCATTCATGTATCACTGCCATGCATACCCGACTTCGCTCCACATCCGAATGGGAATGTACGGATCGCTCATCGTGGATCCGAAAGACCCCGGAGTACTCGAACCCGCGAGGGAATTTTCAATCGTGCTGAGCGAATTTGATCCAGAGAACCAAGACAACTTTGTTGCAAAATACTACCCTGTGAATGGCTATGCTGACCAGTACATGGATGAAAACACGCTGCAAGTGAAGCAAAACGAGCTGGTGCGATTCTACGTCCTAAATATCGGCACGACGATACCGTATGCATTCCACCTGCACAGCACAGTATTCAAGGTCTACCAGTCAGGGCTGCCCTCAAACGATCCCATCGATGCGCAGACCATCGAGATAGGGCCAGGAAATACCGCCATTGTAGAAGCCAGATGGCAGTGGCCCGGGAATTACCTGTTCCACACTCATGGATTTCAGGAAGAGAGGGGCAACATGGGAGTGGTGAGCGTGGCGCCCAGCGACTCTAGTGAGCGGCTTACAGAAAGTGTTTCAATGATCGACTGGCAGTACGAACTACAGAAAGAGCTGCAAAAGCCAAAAGTAATCGAATACAGCAACCTGTCGGCCCAGGTACCCCTGCAATCCCACAACCATTCCGGTGACACTGGACCAACCGTCAAGATCTTAAACGGCGCTTGGGATAAGAACCAAAAGGACTACTACGAGCCGGCAGAGATAGCGGTCGAGAGAGGGTCCTCAATAAACTGGATAAACGAAGACAGCGTGGTGCACACGGTAACTAGCAAGGAGCAAGGTCTCTTTGACTCTTCCATAATGGCTGCAGGACAAACGTGGCAATACAGGTTCACGGAAGCAGGGGAGTACGACTACTACTGCATATTGCACCCGTGGATGGAAGGAATAGTACATGTAGAGTAATCGGGTGATGCGACACCCTCACTTTATTTTTGACATGTCGATCTCTGCCACCAGACCAATATTGTTGTGCATTGCACGGAATACGAGATTTTGATTCTCACGATGGGAAACAAGAATTCATCATATTTCAAGAGAGTGCAGGAGTTCTTTGTTTCTAGCACTTTTCATTCGGCAAATCCGACAACCTCTCGTTGCGCAAAGAGATTTGATCAAAAGTCCAGTATGGCTTTCAGGTGTCCGTAGCGCTTGTAATCAGTTGCAAGTATTTTGGACAGCTTTCTTGTGATGTCTGTTATGGACAGTACGCCAACCGTAGAGCCATCTTCCTCCAGCACAACAAGCCTCTTTATTTTGTTCTTTGCCATCACAGCGGCAGCGGTTTCAATGGAATCGTACGCCATGATGGTGATGACCGGAAATGACATGATATCCTGAACTGCAACCTCTGCTGGAGATTTGTTCAAGACAGTAACCTTCTTGAGAATGTCTCTTTCAGTAACTATGCCAACAGGTTTTCCTTCTACATCCACAACTACAACAGAGCCGACCTTCTTCTTGACCATTAGTTTGGCCGCATCCAGAGCTGACGGGGTACGGTCGATCCTCAGAGAGACGATCTTTCTTGGTGACACGATTTCGCTTACTGCGCTCATTCGTTTCGCCCCTCCATGAGATAACACGGTGACCTTAAAAATGCGGCCCAAGGATACGATATGGAAAACATCACAGTTGTCATGGCCATGTTGTAGGTGTAACCAGTCAATGTGAAGATATACCACTCAATTAATGTTTTCCCAAGTTCATTCTCTTCTATTATCGGATTTGCAGATAGTTTTGTCAGTTCTTTCATGATCAACCGACAATAGGGACTCTTGACACTTGATCAATATGTTTTCAGGGCAGCGCGCGGTACTCTTTTTTTCAATAATAGCCTTCAAGGAAAACAAACTGAACTGCTGGCAAGAAAAATAGCACAGTCACCGATATTCCGTGCCCTGTCAGGGCCCGTGGTGCACCACACTGAAAACAATATTGATATTTATCCTGCTATGCTATAGTATAGCAATAGATGAATCCTGGATCGGATAGCAGGAAGAGCAACAATCTGCCTACCGTTTCCCCAGACGGTAACACAAAGATCTTGCCTGTTACAAACCAAAATATCGTGCTTGAAAGACCCGTAATGATCGCAGGTTTTCCAGACAGCGGAATGATAGGGTCTGTTACAATTAATCACATCATAGAACAGCTAAACATGCACCAGATCGCCTATATTGAATCCCAGCATGTAATGCCGGCTGCCATTTTCATTGGAAAGAGGTTCAGGCATGCGTTCAGGATTTATGCCAATGATTCAGGGACGGTGTGCGCACTGATATGAGAAGTACCAGTCACCGCAAGAGGGACCTATTCCATAATCAACACGATCGTTGACTGGTGCATGAACGCAACAGTCTCCGAAATAGTGGTGCTTGGCGGCATACTGCCATCCAATTTCAGCCCCCCGTACCTGCTTGAAAGAAAAGCAATGCTTCTGAGAAACGAACTTGCAGAAGAACCATCCGGTCAAAGCCCCAGATCGGCCGATGCTCTGGGAATGGCAGTCCCGGACGACGCCATCATTGTTGGCCTTCCAGGTTCTCTCCTGTCTGTATGCGCCGCGCGTGGTCTGGGCTGCAGTGCCTTGATGATCCCGACAATGACAGAGTCGCCCGATCCAGAGGGAGCCGCCATCGTGCTAGAAGCACTGCCCAAGATCGTACCCGGTCTGAATATTGATACCTCTTCTTTGAGACTAAAAGCGGAGATGATAAAGAAACATCTGGAAGAATTTCTCAAAATGCACCGACAGCAACTGCAGGACTATGAGCGCACGGCAAACCGTGAGACTGAAAGAATATACAAATAGAATATGAGGCCTAGAGCGCCGAGTCCCCTGCTTCTTTTGTTCCTATATCATAGGCCTCTTTTACGTCATAGACAAAAATCTTGCCAATAGCAGAGGAACCAGTACCAAGGAAATTCAGCACGTCGGTAATGATGGACTTTGCCACATCGTCTGACACCACCACTTCTATTTTTGTACGGTAGCCAAACTCTGGAACATACGTCATGACCCCTCTGCCAACCGGTACGGGCTCATGTTTTGCTCGACCTCGGCCCTTGATATCGTAAAATGACATTCCGCCCACCCCGTTCTCATGTAGTATTGTATTGACATCCACCAGGCTCTCATGCGGAATTATGATATCGAGCCTCTTCATACAATAGATAAAAGGATCAATGATTTAATAAGGACTTGGAATTTTGTGTAATGCACTGCATTCTCTTACAACCTGCTCTCTTTCAATAATTCCAAAGACTGGCCGATAGACCCCTTAACCTCGCCCAGGATCTCCATTACAACTGCTTCGCCATCGTCGTTTCCCCTTTGCTCAAGCTCGTTGTTATAATATTTCATCCAGGAATACGTATGCTGCAGGTTTTCAAACAGCTCAAACGGGAGGACCATTTGCCTACCGCTCAGGAGAATGGAATCCCACATGTCGGTGAAGAATGGCTTGAAATCTTTGTATCGCATTGAGTCATCTATGAACCGGATTTTTTTCCGAAGGTCACTGGCAACAAATTCTATAGTCCGTCTCGCATCTTCTTTCTCTTTAAGACGCAACTTTCTCTTTGCGACCCAGCTTTCTACAAATATTGCACTATAGATTATTGTTCCAAGCAGCGTCATTTCAATAATCAACACATCCCATTCTATTGGCATTACATCAAGGAATTGGTTTGGATATTTTATTATATTTTGGTTGAATGTCTTCAAATGCAATGCAGTCCCGGAAGCGCTATCCGGGCATGGTGTAGGGCACTCACAGGAGAGTTCTCGACGAAAGATGGTAAACAAAAAACAGTAGCCAGTACAGGCAAGACAACAAGAGATTGCGAACTCACTGCTGTTCTCATTCTCTTTTCTTGTCCACCTTTATGCTGTAGGCGCAATATCATAGCCAAATGGCCTAGTAACTGAATTGCAGGTCTCCGCAAGCAGTTCTATGTATCTTCTTGAATCATAGGTGGTCCTTTCATCGATTAATTCGACAGGCACGGCCCTCCTTCTTGAGTTCTTGCGGTAGTAGTCGGTTATCACATACTGTAGAGCCTGCCCTGCGCGCATCGCTCTGCCTTCATCACGCAGCTGGTACATCGCGCTTATCTCCACGGTGTTGACAGTGTAAGCACCCGAATCTTTCGACACCACCTTCGTAAATATAAGATCCGCCAACGGAACCCTGCCTTCCTTCAGCATCTGCCTGTATCTCTGAAAGATGCCGTTCACTCTCGGCATCAATGCTTTCACTTCCGCGACACTGTTTCCTTCTGCCATGATGTCAAGTATCTCCCTCTGAAAGCGCAAGAACAGGGGAGGAGTGTCGTGCCTTCTTGTTTCGATCCCTCGGTCCTTTATCGTTCCATCTTCATAGCATCCGAAATACCTCTGCGGAACACCGACCATCGGGTTGCTCTTGCCCGGCAGGAACGCTATCCATTTGTACTCGCCTTCGTATGAGATGTCGAACTTTGTCGTCTGTTCGATCTCTTCTTTCAGATCCACGTAATCTCTGTATGCGGTGTCTTTCTTCTTGACAAACAGTGAATCGATTATCAAATGGAGAACGTCATAGTCCATGCCTTCTGCAGCTCTTCGCGCCTTGTTGGCTATATGACGTGCCCACGCACATATCGCGATATGACCATCTATTAAGCCAAAGTGCGAATGCGCGTGTCCCTGATATCCGAAGGAAACATGACCTATCGTTCTAAGAATTCCCTGCCGGGAATCAAAAACGGCCCAGCTCTTATCATCTGTTGCCAATTTTCTCAGCTGCTTGTACTCCCTTCTATTTTTCAGAGGGACCGCAAGAGATTCTGGCACCAGCCCTCGCCTTTTTTCACAGACGCGGTATCCAAGCTCGGGTACAACATTCTTGGAATCAGGACAGCAGTTGCAGTTGATTGTGTCAGCGCCGATGTTGAGCCTGCTAATTATTGAGGGATAGAGTGACACGAAATCGAATTCGACCACCTTTTCATGGACTCCCACTCTCGGCTCAAGGATAAGGCCGCCGCGGTCTGCTACCACCAGCTCCTTGAAAGTCTTGACCTTCTCAAGGTGAGCCGGCTTCCAAGGCACGAGCAGATTCCGTTTGTGCGCGAGATAGAATTGCATGCTCGTCAGCGCGCGGCCGATAGTTGATCTTGAGACCGTGTGGAAAGGCAGCCTGCACACTCTCGCCAGCTCGTAAAGGCCTTGAAGCGAAGAAGGACCATGGATGAGGCTGTTGCTCGAATCGATGTGGATCCTTCCATGGAGCGGGACACTGGCAGCCCTGTAATGGACGTGGCCGTAGGAGAAGTATGTTATTCCTTTCCTAGAAGGAAGAGAAGTTGGTATGGACTCTCTGCCTAATGCAATCTGGATCCCGTTGCTCGCGGCGCGCCAGATCAAATATGGAAACACCCATTCATCTCCGTCGCTTGTAAAGATAAAGTCGGGATCGATGGTTGCTACTACTTTCGCCAGCTCATGGATTGTATCTGCCTCGGACTCTTTCTGAATCTCCACTATTTCGTTCTCCAGCTTTAACGTTATCTTTCCTACCCTGTCATTGAATGAAGGCAGCCTGCCCTGCTGTCTTGGTGTTACATCAAGTTCCAAGACTCTGAATTCTGGCAGCTGATAGCTAGTGTACCTGACGTTATCGACAACCTGCCACTCCAGACTGCTGTCCTTTGAATATACCCTGCACCTTGCGAGCGGGAAGAGGTCGTGCTCGTAGAAGTAGCCTTGCGCAGGAAGAACATCTACGTTGTAGATCTTGAACCTGTCGTGGACATCGATGTCCTCTATCGTGTTAGCCAGCGCAGTGACCTTTCTCGAATCGGCTAAAGCCAGTTCTAGTACAATTCTTTGTTCTGAGTCACCGATCCTTTCAAACCTTGAAACAAAATCATAGCGCTTGATGTAGTGCTGTACCGCGCTGTTCTTCACCAAGGTATCTAGGTCTGCTCTGCTGTCCGAGCCCACATAGATCGACGGAGTCCAGCTGTCCTCCAGTCTGACTGTACTGCCGTTTTCATCCTTGATCCAGAGAACCATCCTGTCGCTTAATGGATAGGCATCGAACAGCCATCCCGAAACGGTCAATCCTTCTTCCCTTCGTTCTTCAGTTTCTCTATTGCCTGCTTCAGTTCCTTGATCATGAGGTGCTGCTTGAAGAGAAGGGTCATTATCACAGCTTCCTCCGGGAACAGTTCTCCTTTGGCGTTTATCGCTTCCGCGTACCTGTAACAGAGCCTTAACATTTCTTCAAACTCTTTCCTGTCCTGCCCGCGCAGCATGTCTGCATATCCTTCGTACGACTTGATTATCTGCGTCAGAACATCATCGCTTGGGTTCAGGGACATACAACATCTCCACCTCTAGTCCCAGCTCTTTGGACATCTGCGACAGTTCCTTGTAGTGATGCAAGGCGATGCTCATAAAGATCGGAAAGATCCTTACGACCTTCGTAGCGCCGGAACACGCAGACAGATACAGCCAGGGAATCGCAAACATGTCGTCAAAATCCTTCCGTTCACTTTTGTCCAGATGATTGCGATACTCCTTCCATTCAGACTCTTCCTCAGCTAGAGCTAATCTGAAACTTGGAACTGTCCTTCCCATGATCCCACCGGCTAAACAGTCGAAATCAGGCGCAGTTGTATCGGCATCCTTTCAATCTTCCAATGGCATGAGTAACAAAAGCCGCATTTCAAGCAGACATGCGGCGTCCGTTTGCTGCAATCCTTGCAAACATTGTGAAGCAGGGTAGTCTGAGCTAAGAAGTCATGTCCCCGTCGCATAGTGGAGGCAGGATCCAAGATTTAGATAAATCAGATAGCACTCGGAGGGGAGGGAGAGGGTCTGCAGAGAACCTTCTGCTTTATTAAGCACCATGTTTAAACATGCCAGACCATGCAGATCAGCCAGTATCTTTGCTCCAGATGCAGCTCTGTACTGAAAGAGACTGCAGAATATATCGAGATTCACTCGCTGAGAGAAGAATGCCCTAGCTGTGTCTCGTTGCTGGCAGAGAGTTTGCAGAGGAGGCCTGTCCGACCTGCAGCAAGGTGGACTCCGCCAGTAGGTCGTGTAATCCATGTTTTTCTCACAACCTGATAGACCTTACAACATATACACCAAATGTCCGCTTCTTATAAGGGAAAAGAACTGATCGAACAATCAAACACATTCAAGAAACATGCATCTTCTCCCCCCTCCTCTTCCTCGTTCTCCTTTTGGGTTTCTTTGACCAGCATATGGGAACATTCATGTCGGCATAGGACTTTTTCTAACAAAATAGCTGATGTAGTGACGAGTTATTCGACGTACCGCAGTCGATGGCGGTCACGACCAATAGAGAGAGAGGCGATCCTAGTGGACGAGAATCACAGGACAGGGAGATTCCTCTGAAACCTTCCTGGCGACGCTCCCGATTGTTGCGATCTTGGCAATCCCCTGCAGGCTGGTTGTTCACATGACTACAAGATCGATATTCTGCTCACGGATAAACTCGGTTATCTTGTCAGGTGCATGTCCCACCACTAGTTTGGGCTCCATTGTGACTTTCTGACGCGAATACTTTTTCCTCTTCCGCTCAAGCATATTTGCCGCATCTTTCCTCATCTCGTAATACAGTTCCTTTTCCAGAGTCGCTGCTGTGAGTCTCTCGCCCGTAGTCTTGGAATATCCATAGTCAGTCATGACCGGTGGTATGACAATCACAGGTATTACGTTAAGAAGGATGATCTTGGCTCCAGATGCACTCGCAATTGGTACTGCACGCTCTAATGCGCGGTCTGATGCACCAGAACCATCGTGTGGAACTAGGATCTTTTTGTATGCCATCGTCATAATTCTTGTAGCACACACTCCTTTTATTATTGCCCCTCTAGTGCACCAGCATCACGGGGCACGGCGCAATTTCAGATACCTTTCTTGCCACACTTCCCAGCGCCCTGATCCTGCCGGATTTCAAGCTTCTGCTTCCCATGATAATAATGTCGCATTTTGACTCCTTGGCTGCTGCGACTATTTCCTTTGCAGGAGACCCCACGCGTACTGCTATTTTGGATTTGATACCCTCCTCTTTTATCTTGGACGCTGTCTTGTCCAGCATTGCCTTTGCCCCCTCCTCCAGCACGCTTCTCAGCTCGGCCTTTGCCTCTCTAAGCGACCTCCTGCTACCAATAAATGATAGCAGGACACTAGGAGGAGCATACCGCTCATCTACAACATACAGTAGCAGAATTTCAGAGCCAAACATTTTGGCAAATTTGATCGATTCCTCCACGGCTTTCTCAGACATCTCAGAGCCGTCATGCGGAACCAGGATTGTAGAATACTTCAATGCTCAGATAGCAAGGCAGGATCTGTTTAATTAATTTTGTCTCGAGTTGATCTAAGCATTACCAACCATTATTGCAGGTCTACCGTACAGTTATTTACTTCAAGCATCAATTTGTGGGTCAAGGGTTGGCGCATCCAAAAGCAGAGGAAAATAGGGAGCAGTGGCACTCTAACCTCGGTTTCATTTTTGCTGCCATTGGCTCGGCCGTAGGAATAGGCAACATCTGGCGGTTCCCATACATCGTTGGCACGAACGGGGGTGGCGCCTTCCTTGTGACCTATATCATCGTCCTTTTCAGCTTCGGGCTTGCTTTCATGGTACTGGAGATAGCCATTGGAAGGTATTACCAGACATCAATTCTTTCGGCATTTGAAAGGATCAGAAGGCGTCTCAAATGGATAGGTTTGGTCATGATTGCAATGACGTTTGCAATCCTCAGCTATTATCTGGTCATTCTTGGCTGGGTAGTCTCATACTTTGTATCATGGACCGCTACAGGTGCGGTCCCATCATTTGATGAGTATACAGCGTCCGTCCATCCCATAATCGCGTTCTTTGGCGTGTTGGCACTCAACCTCGGGATAATCAGTCTCGGAGTGCACAGAGGGATTGAGACTCTGAGTAAAGTAGGAGTCATGATTCTCGTCGCGCTCATGATTCCGCTCACAGCCATCGGGCTTGCGATGGATGGTTCTGAAAAAGGTCTAGAATTCTATCTTAGTCCGGATTTTACCAAGCTTTCAGATCCAGAAGCATGGTCTACAGCCTTTGGACAGGCATTCTTTTCGCTCTCTGTTGGGATGGGAGTGTTGCTAGTATACGGGAGCTACCTCCGACAGACGCATTCCATAGTAAAGGCGTCTATTATCATCATCCTCGCAGATCTTGCGGTTGCCTTTATGGCAGGGCTCATGATATTCTCATTCGTGTTCTCGTACGGTCTGCAGCCAGATCAGGGGGCGTCGCTCGTGTTCCGTGTAATGCCCTCGATCTTTTCTGACATACCGGGATTTGGAATGGTGCTTGGAAGCCTGTTCTTCTTGCTGGTTCTGCTTGCGGGCCTGACATCTTCGATTTCAATGTTTGAGGTCCCGGTGTCTGCCCTCGAAGATACTTTCCGAGTCAGCAGGGTGAAGGCAGCGGTCATAGTCTCCATATTACTGTCAGCGGTAGGGATTTGGCCGGCACTGAGCTACAGCGGCCTTGCGGCAGAGATTGGCAACATCCCGTTCTTTGACCTGTACGATCTGTTCTTTGGGACATATGGAATCACGATCTCCGGAGTGATATTTTCAATCGTTGCGACATGGTTCATGGACAGAACAAAGCTGCTAGAGCAGGTCAACTTGAAAAGCCCGTTCAGGGTGCCTGCATGGGTCCTGACGGTCGTAAAGTTTTCCATGCCGTCCCTCATAATCATGACCATAGTGACGCAGATCGCAGGATTCTTTTCTGCGATATAGAACTGTAATCTAGGCTTGTGTTATAGCTATGAAAGGAGCATTCATGCAGCAGAACAGGTTCAAGCAAACCTACTAACGGTATGCATATAGAACAGACAACAATTCAACATTGACCAAATGGTTGTGGGTGTCGGTTGTGCCGATAACCGCGGCCGGCATTTTCACGAACTATCATTCGAAGTGTCAGGGTCATAACATACTCTACCAAGACAATGCCAAGGTAGTTCTTATGCTCCACAATCATTTGCATTCTAAACTTTCTGATATGTTTTGTCGATCGACATAAATTGCGTTTAGTACTGCAATTTCACAAGTGCTAATGTCGCCGCCTATCTTGTCGTTGTGAATTACGACTCGGGGGTACATTATGCTATCTAACTTTGTCGAGTGGCCTAGACCGAGTGAGTGACCAAGTTCATGAATCAATACAGGGATCAAGATCCCTTCTTCATAGAGAGAATCGGAATCATAGACAACAATTGAAGCATGATCAAGCGACTTGTCAGGCAAGACGGTCAAAGTTGCCACAGCAAACGGCTTGCTGCCATCGATGTTCTCAGCCGCTTTTTGATTGGTAAAAGTGACATGTATGTCTGTGTCACCATCGGCATAGTCGCTGTAGCTTGGTATAACCAGACGTGTCAAAGACCTGTCTGAATTGTTTAACATTGTATCAAATACAATGTTCCAGCCTGTAAGGTTGTAGCCTGTAATGGGGCCGTTGATTGCCTGATGTGCTATTGTCCGCGTTTCTGAGTCATACTCCAAATTGTCAAAGCTAAATGAAACTGTAACAAACCCTTTCTTCCAAATACCATTGATCCGAATTTCATCCATTTTTTCTTCCGGGTTAGCACCGACTACTGCACCGGTTGTGGAATTGACCATGTACTCTTTGATCGGAATTGTTTCAAGCTTTCCAGAATTGCTTGTACTTGTATTTGCAAAAGCTAATGCTACGGTCAAGGCTCCCAAAAATGCAATTACGGCAAACATTCTCCTATTTGCGCGCAATAGCCATAGTATTGGCTGAATACTTGCTAATAAGGTTTAGCTCTCTTTTTTTCGATATCGTATGTAAATATTACCTAGAATTAGAATCGTGTCACAATAGCCGGTATTGTGGCTACCTGCACGAATCAGCCTTTCTTTGCATGCACGCGTAGCGCTTACGATTTATCGGAAAACGTCAGTTTCCGGGAGTGTTCGATCCGAGGTCTATGCAAGTTTACAGCGTAATCGGCTTTGAGGAGGTCATGAAATTGCGTCTTCCCAAGGTTTACAGTATCCATCAGTTCCTTCGGGTACGAGTGTCCTTGTTGTAGTGCTTGCAGAAGTGCAATAGCACTCGCATTCATTTGGTGTCACACGATCTGAATGGTTAATAATATAGAATGCATTCTACTGACGCTGTGGCTGTTCCTAATTTACGACGGGCGCGAACAGCTCTTCAAGCTCCCAGACTTCTGTAGAAGACTATATGGTCGTGCTCTGTGCTTTCTTGTACAGGATTTGCAAGAAGATGGATATTGCAGGAGCCTAATTTAGGTGGGTCCAAGGGGTTTAAGGGCGCTGTTAACTTAGCCTCCATCCCGAGTCATCATCTAATCCACTACTAGTATTTTCTTAGTATTTTTTAGGGCATTTTGCCTAAATCTTACAAAAAGATTACTCTTACCTAATGCTTATAGGCAAATTTCTGTTTAATGTAATCAATTACTATGAGTCAACGAGCTGCAGCTGAGACCAGCAAGAGCGAACTGATCGAAGTATCCTACCTCATTATAGATTCAAAAGATAAGGATTCAATTGCAGAGACTCTTGAATCATTTGCCACATCTATAAATGTCCAGTACAAAGAGGACGGCATTGAATTGCCGTATGTTCCTTTTCCTAACTTTGAAAAGGCAAATGCGGCAACAAAGTTAATCCTATACGGACCAAGTGGATGCGGCAAGTCAAAGACTATCTTTGAGATAATCAGACGTCGAATTCCGAATCTTTCAAGAATAATTGTAATCAACCCGAGGCAGATTGTCGGAGAACGGTCGGGCAGAATGAATCTTGCAGAATTATTGAGATCGATCGATAAGGAAAAAGATGCAGTTGTGTGGGATAACTTCCCTGACGATCTAATCAGGCGCGATGTCAAAAGCGCACTCTATGTTCTTGAAATGATCAGTTCTTTGGAACTGACTCATCTTCTCTTAGCTCTCAAACCAAAGTATCTTGAATTGTATATTAACATTGTTCAGAGCATTCCTGAATTTGAGCCGATCCAAATCGGATATGACCTTGGTACCTTTAGGAATATCTTGAGGTCGTTAGGACTTGAAACTAACCGATATACAGATGCTCATTACAAGTATGTAAATAATGATCTTGAGCGGATTTCCAGAATTCTCTGGCAGAAGGAACCGCTTCCGCTTACTATTTTAGATTATTACAGAGTTTTGAGTGCCCCTGGCTCAGATCAGTACAACGAAACCGCAGTATCCTCGCATATTGGTATCTCGGTGGCTGAGAAGTTACCAAGGCGTACTGCTTATTACGAAGAACAGTTCAAGTTCATCAGTTTTTCGGATTCCAGACTAGCCAGCATCGAATTCTTGTACACTTTGAAGCTGTGCTACGATCTTGGATTAGCTAGATCTCCAGAAGCATTGGAGAAGTTGCAACAGGGCATTTTTCGTAGCAACCCACCAAGAGAACCATTACGCGAGCTTGCCACTTGGCTATATCTCTCTGGTGTTCACTATTCAATGCACGACGTCTGCAAGGACGCCATAACAATTCCTGAAGATATAAGACTGAAGATTCTCAGATACTTGGTTGATAGCTTTGAAATTATTGTTCCAAGCGAGGAGAGTGTAATCTTTTCGTTTGGAATTTTCTTTGGCAGAAACATCCAATATGTGCCAAAGGACGCTTCCCAGCCATTTCTACCGGATAAGATTTATTCATACATGAAAAAGAAACGTAATTTTGAAACAGGATTTGGGCTTGGGATTGCTGAGGCATTTCTTGGTCTCGATGAAAACCTCCAAAAGGAGATACTCAAGAGAGTCGAAGTAGATATAGAATTTGCGCGAGGATTAGCGGACGGACTCGGGCACAATTTCATTTCACTGGATCAATCTGCTCAGCATCAGATTCTAAATAGAATCACTTCAGGCTTGCCTTTTGCCAGGTTTTTTGGTGAAAGCCTGGGCCGCATGTTTGGACAGATGTCTGAAGATCTTCAGAGTGAAATCTTTTCAAGAATTGAAGGCAATGTCCAATTCGCAGATGGCATAGGAATGGGTATAGGGTATGTTCTAAGCTCATTGCCACCTTCATTGCAAGAGTTAGTATTCGAAAGAGCTATCAAGAACAGCGAGTTTACAAGAGGATTGGGATATGGAATCGCACGCAATTTCTCAAGCCTGTCAAATGAGCTTCAAGCGCAAATGTTTGAAAGAGCCGAGACAAATACTGAATTTGCAAAGGGATTGGGGACAGGTTTTGGATTTGTATTTAAAGATCTGGAGCCTTCATTTCAGCAAAATTTACTTGATCGGGCAGAGGCAAACAGCGAATTTGCATATGGATTGGGGATATACCTAGGATTTACTTTCAGCTATCTCGGTGACGCACTCCGTGATAGCATATTTAAAACGATTGGTCACGACGGGGAGCTCTCATACGGTTTGGGCATGGGACTGGGCTACACATTTTCATATCTAAGCGAGGAAAACCAAGCAAGGGTACTGAGCATCGCCCAAGTGAATGTAAAGTTCGCATATGGATTGGGATCCGGCTTTGGATTTACATATAAGCACATTCCACCAAAGAAGCAGTTCGAGCTTTTTGCTTTGGCTAACAGCAATGTAAAGTTCGCATATGGATTGGGTTTTGGACTCGGGTTTACATTTGCATACCTTGGGGAGGAATTACAGCGGAAAGCGTTTGAATGGATAGAGAAGAATGAAGAACTGGCATTGGGACTGGGCTATGGTTTCGGCTTCACTCTCAAATTCTTGCCTGAAGATTTGCTCAACACCATTCTTCTGAAGGCTGCCTCAAACAGTGAATTTTCAGTTGGGCTAGGATTCGGCACAGGTTACATATTTTCATATCTCGACGATGCTCTGCAGGAGACGGTTTTTGAGTGGGCTCGATCGAATAACAGGTTGGCAATCGGTCTTGGCATGGGTTTGGGTCGAATCTTTAGATATCTGCCTGAAGATGTGAAAGAGAACATTATCTATCCGATGATAAAATCAGATTCGCAATTCTCCATTGGCCTGGGCTTCGGCATGGGATACATATTCACATACTCGGGCTCGACAGTTCAATCTGAAGCTTTCAAGTTTGCAGAGGAGAGCGCAGATTTCTCAAAAGGACTTGGCGTCGGCCTTGGTTTTTCATACAAGTATTTGCCAGACGACATTATTCAGAAACTCACCACTAAATCAGAAACAAACTTGCAGCTTGGTTTGGGTCTTGCGCTCGGAATAGGATATACAATTGCATATCTGGAGGTTGAAGAAGCACAGAAGATGTTTCACAGAGCAGAGAAAAATGTCCTATATGCCATAGGTCTCGGTGACGGCACAGGAAGATGCTTTAGGTACCTGAATGATAAACTGAAAAAGCAAGTTCTCGATATGGTTTCTAAACTCGAGGGCTTTGCTCGTGGATTTGGCACTGGCATGGGATATGTTTTCAATTATCAAGAGTCTGACACTAGGACAATGGTAACCACACTCTCAGAGAAGAACCCCCAATTTGCAATTGGGCTTGGCTCTGGTCTTGGACACACACTACAATTCATGAGCACAGAGGCAAGAGACGAAATCATTTCAATTGCTAATAGAAACAAGTATTTGTCACGCGGACTTGGAGAAGGAATCGGTCAGTGTATTCAATACATATCGGCGGCCCTGCAAGAACAAGTGCTAAGTATGGCATTCCGAAACCCGGATTTTACAAGGGGGTTGGGCACAGGTCTGGGCCTTACAATGTTTTCCAATCAGTCAAAGATGAAATCAGAATTGCTGCAAAGGGCACGCAATGATATTCACTTGGCGACGGGAATTGGGATAGGGTTGGGATATATTTTCGCATACACCTCGTCTGATGATCAAGATATTGTCGTCAAGATGGCAGATGAGAACAGCTCTGTGAGTTATGGGATCGGAATTGGCCTTGGCCATGTCCTTACATCCCAGACAATTCGAGCGAATCTGTCAAAGTTCAGGTCGTTGGCAAATATCAACAAGAATTTTGCAAGCGGGCTGGGGCTGGGATTTGGAAATAACTTTTTCTCCTTTGATGAAAACTCGCAGGAAGAGATTCTAGGAATGCTTCAGAACAATAAGGATTTTTCTAGCTCTTTTGGACTGGGTTTGGGCAAAGCTTTTGCAGGCCTTGACAACCTTATGCACAAAGAACTCCTCGAAATCGCCGTCACTAGAAGTTACCCAGGTTTTGGCGAGGGATTAGGAAGGGGACTAGGCAGCAATTACTCTTCTCTGCCTGAAGATCTCCAATGCGAAATACTCGACATTGTAGAGTCTGAGACAAGAAATATCTCTAGTTTACATGAGTCGGAATTTGTGGAGGGACTTGGGGTAGCTCTTGGACAAAGTTTCAAATATCTCAATCCAAGAATTCAGGCCCAGATCAACAACTTAGCTCAGAGAAATGCAATTTTCGCTTCCAGTCTAAAGCTGCCCAGTAATTAGCTACAATGTACACACGAACTTATTATCTTCTTGTGTTCTAAGTATAAGCCTAGAATGGGTCGAAGATCCTCTTGACAGCAGCAAACGATCCTACGTATTACTTGACTGTGCTAGACGATTTTCCGGTCATGAATCAAAATTCCGCGTTCTCATTGTCTTCGAACATTTCGTTTGAGGAGGTGTTGTTTCGCGGCCAGCGCGGTAGATTCTGCGTATGTTTCGTAGATATGGCAGACTCAACTGTGGTCACCACAGGCTTGAGCGACGTTCAAATGGGCAAGTACTATTCCATCTTCCTAAATTCCCTCGCAACTATTGCAACAAACTTTGGTTCAAGAATTATCAAAAATGCTGGAGATTGTCTAATCTGCTATTTTCCAGATACTAGCGATCCTTCAAATTTGCTCTCGTTACAAAATACTCTTGACTGTTTTATGACTATGACTGATGCACGGAAGTTCATGAATTCCTTATTGAAGTCAGAGGGATTGCCACCTGTAAATTACAGGATAAGCGCAGATTACGGAGAAGTGGAAATTGCTCAATCGGTGACATCTAGGAATGATGACCTTTTTGGCTCCACTATGAACTTGTGCGCGAAGATTAATTCCAAGGCGACCTTAAACGGTCTGGCTATTGGAAGCAATCTGTTCAAGGTGCTCAATATGCACCAATCATTGATGCAAGATTACAGATTCGAAAATACTGGCAGTTATGCGATTGGAGGCAAGGAAAACTACTCTGTCTACACGGCTTTTAGCCTCAAAACTAGAAGCACGATTAACCCTCTCAAGAGGACCGGTGCAATCAGGCCTCCCAATAACAAGGATTGAGACTGCTACCTTTGATCTAGCATGGAGATATTGTTGAAAGGCGACTTTAGCCAGTAATAATGGAAAAGTATCTACCAATAATTTGCCTTGATTTTTTCAATCACTTTTTCATAGTCCGGACCTTTTCGTCTTGCGTAATTCTCCATGGCCACCAGAGGTATACCACCGAGCGACCTTGCTAGACCGGCGAAGAAAAAATTCACGATACTGCCATTTCGACCGACCTGGTGCATGAATTTCTTTATTCCATGTTTATAGTTATGCTGCCAAGTCTTGTAAATTACGCCAAACTGTTCTGGCTTCATGGAACGGCCAACATCGTAAAAGTCGGATTTCTCCAAGAGGCCGATCGGAACGAATGTTAATGGTGCCACTGCAAACTTGGAATCAATCTGTTCAGATTCTAGCTCGTGTATCAAATTGATCGTTTCCCAGCTGTCATCGGGTGTTTCGTCATTGTCAAGTCCCATAATTAGACTGAAGGCCGGGACCCAGTAATTTTCGTTGAGGACCTTCACGCCCTGTTTGACGACCCAGTGCCACTCGTCCGGTCTGAAGGGAGTCAGCTTACGGTCAGCGTACTTTTGAATTAGCCTTTTGCTTCCAGTCTCAAATCCGCATTGAATACCAATAAAATTTCTTGGTCCAGAGCGTATTATTTTGGAAATATTGGGAATCAATCTCTCATCAGCAATGGCCCCTGATAAAGTCCCATGCGTAGGATTTGTATGCTCGATTCCTGTTGCCATGACACCCTTGAAGAGCTCTTCGATTGCTTCTCTGTTTGGCTGCATGTTCTTTGTTTTTCTGGGATTCATGCCGTAGACAAATATGTCATCACTTTGCAGCCATGCGTTCTTTAGCCCTCCGTACTTCATGTTGACCTCGATTTCCTTCTGCACTTTCTCGACAGGATAGTAGCGCAGTGGCCTCAGAGTCACGTCACAGAACTTGCATCCCCTGCCGCAGCCGCGCATGACCTC
>FWPU01001128.1_pt1 | contig 82859 bp, 78 predicted proteins | sample 2228361 | NCBI WGS metagenome assembly FWPU01 (sample SAMEA103939777, study PRJEB20133) | metagenome | reverse complement strand
ATGCTCGCCGAAGGCGGCATCCTCGTGGATGTGAAGTCGGCGCTCGAGCCCCGTCGGGTGCCGGAAGGGCGGAGGTACTGGAGTCTGTGACTTCGCCAACCGGAACTTCGTCGGGTCTCTGGAATGCCTGCGCCGGGTTTCTCCGGTCCCGGCTGCGCACGCAGTTCCAGATGGCCCGAAGCTCGCGCACGGCGAGCGACATCGCAGCGAGTTTCGGTCTCCGGTTGTTGCAGATCGTTCTGCTCCTGATGGTCGAGATCGCACTCGCCCGACTGCTCGGCTCTTCCGGCTTCGGCCTGTACTCCTACGCAATCGCCTGGGCGCTCCTTCTGGCCCTGCCCCAATCGGGACTCGCGACCCTCGTCCTCAGGGAAACCGCCCGCGGCATCGCCGGAACCGACGCGGGGATCGTTCGCGGGATCTGGAGCTGGAGCAATCGCATCGTCGGCCTGTACGCTGCACTGCTGACGGCGGCAGGTCTCGCCACGCTCGCCGCCGTGGGACCGCACGACCTCCCTCCGAAGCTGCGGCTCGTCCTTCTGTCCCTGCCACTGGTCCCGCTCCTGGGTCTGACCTACGTGCGCGGCGCATCGTTGCGAGGTCTTGGACAGGTCGTTCCCGGCCAGATCGTGGAACTGCTGCTGGTTCCGGTCCTTTTCCTCGTATTCCTCGGACTCTCGGCGTTTTGGTCGGGTGCCGGCTTGCCGCCTGAGCGCGCCATTGCGGCCTACCTCGTGGCTGCTGTCCTCGCGGTCGTGGCGGGCCATCTGATGCTCTCGCGCCACACGCCCGAAGCAGCGCGGAACGCTCCGCCTCGGTGGCACTCCGAGGCTTGGCTCCGCAGTCTCGGACCGCTCGCGGGACTCGCGTTTCTCGGGACCTTGAACGTCCAGATCAACGCGGTCATTCTCGGTGCGTTCCACCCCGCCGAGGAGGTCGGCTTCTATCGCGTCGCCATGCAGATGGCCAATCTCGCCACATTCGGCCTGATCGCGGTAAACGCGGTTCTGCCGCCGCAGTTCGCCTCTGCCCATACGCGGGGTGACATCCCTCGGCTCCAGCGCCTCGCTCGGCTCAGCGCTACCGTCTCCTTCCTGTTCGCTGCCGCAACGACTCTTCTCTTTCTCCTCTTCGGCCGCACCCTTCTCGAACTCGCCTTCGGCCCGCCGCTCGCCAAGGCCCAAATTCCCCTCCTAATTCTGCTGACCGCGCAACTTGTCAACGCCGGTTGCGGTTCGGTGGGCTTCCTCCTCACGATGACCGGGCACGAACGCGATGCGCTCCTCGCCCTTCTCACCGCAGCCGCCGCAGGCCTGACGATCAGTTGCGCCACCATTCCTTCGTTCGGGCTGCCTGCCGCTGCTGTAGCCGCCTCGGCTTCCTTGGTGATCTGGAACGTCATGATGCTCGTTTTCGCGCGCCGGCGTCTGGGTCTTAACCCTTTCCCCCTTGTTGGCTTGAGGAAATGGACAAATGTGGCACCCTGACTTTTTCATCATTGGCGCCCCCAAATGCGGCACCACAACGCTATATCATTGGCTGAAGCAGCATCCAAGCATTTTTTTCCAAAAATTAAAGAGCCCCATTTTCATGCGACAGACCTCCATGGGCTCTCCCGTGTTTCTTCTGCCATGCACTACCGTCTCTTATATGCATCTGCCCCGCGCCCTTCATTGAAAGGCGATGCGTCCGTATTCACATACTTTTCGCGAGCAGCGATTCCAAAGATTCTTGAATCCCAGCCGCAAGCCAAGTTCATATTCTTGCTGCGCAATCCGATTGATATGTTCTTTTCGTTACATTACGACTACGTTCGCCGAGGTTCCGAACAACTGCGCGATCCCGAGAAAGCTTGGAACGCAGGGCCTATGCGTCAGAAGACGTGTTCTCGCGGTACATGGACAATTTACAATTATCAAGACGTATGCAAGCTCGGCGTCCATCTGAAGCGCGTTATCAATTCCGTTCCAAAAGATCAATTACATATCGTTTTGCTGGAAGACGTGCAAGAAAATCCAGACCGAGAGCTGCGTTCTATACACAGGTTTTTGAACATCGAGGAATTGACGCTTGATCAATATACAAAGGAAAATGAAGCTGTCGAATTGCCTCCTTTATTATCAAACATTTACAAGCATTTATTTCAAATTAGAACGTCCATTCCAATTCCGCCCCTCGGCTTTGATGTCATGGAGCGACTAAAAAGATTGTTTGCGCGGCCAGCAAAGCGGCCCACAGTGAGACAAGAGTTTGCAGAATACCTGGAGCGCATCTTTGACAACGAAATTAAAATTGTTGAGGAGGTAGTCGGCAGATCTTTAAACGTCTGGCGCAAGGCTGCGATTCTACCCCAGGCGCACGTATAGGTTTTGATTTTAAAATAATTGTTGTTGCATGTTTTTTGTTTTGGCAGAAGGATGCATGTCAGTGTTGCGAGAAACACGGTTGAAAAAGATGATGCGGCGACGCGCGATTCTCGGCGGCGGGGTTTTGGGTTGCGTGGTCAATCTGCTTGTCGGATCGCGTTCTCACGGAGACAGCAGCGCACTCGATGACGGCATTGCATTACTCAAGATTAAGGAGCTCGGTGCGAAGGGAGACGGGCTGAGTGATGACTCCCCGGCATTCCAATTGGCCGGTCGACTTATTTCTCGGCTGGGAACCGGCGTCTTGGATATCGGTCCGGGCACCTATCGCGTCGGTAGGCAGAAACGTGACAACGCGGGTCGCTATGTCGCGGAGCCAGTGCTCCGAATTGCAGGGTGCCGGGGCCCGGTCATCATTCGGGGTCACGGAGCGAAGCTGGTTGCGAACGAGGGTCTACGCTTCGGCAGTTTCGATCCCCGAACGGGAAGCCCAATCGAGCCCGACCTTCCGTTCACCGATTACCGCTTTCGGGCGGACGCGTACCGCGGGCTCGTCGATCTCGTGGACAACGACTTCGTCGTGCTCGAGGGTTTGACGCTCGACGGCAACCAAGGTGGTCTGATCCTCGGAGGACACTGGGGAGACAAGGGGCGTCAGTGCTTCGCGCACGGCGTGTACGCGTATTGCAATCGGGCTCTCTTTTTCCGTGATCTCGTGTGCCGAGACCACGCGACAGACGGGATGATCATTGGCTACCCCGGTCTGCAGGAGACATCGACCCCCACCCCCGTCTATCTTGAGCGGGTTCGATGCCTCGGTAACGGGCGGCAGGGGCTCTCGTGGGTAGGAGGGATCGGACTGACGGCCGTCGAGTGCGAGTTCGCCGGGACCGGAAGGGGACGCGTGCGAAGTGCCCCCTGCGCCGGAGTCGATATCGAAGCCGAGAACAGCATTTGCCGCAAGGGCGTATTCGTCAACAGCCGCTTCGCCGACACCTGCGGTGTGCCGCTCGTGGCGGATTCCGGCGACAGCGCCGATTGTGTTTTCGAAGGTTGTAGCTTCATAGCCGGCTCAAGTTGGGCCCTCTGGCCGAAAAAACCGCAAATGCGATTCGTCAACTGCGAAATTATCGGCGGTCTCGTCAATACCTACGGCAAAGACACAAATGGTCTTCACTCGACACTTTTCCAACGCTGCCGTTTCCGTGAGAGCAAAGCCGGGAGCGACATACAGGCCGGCATGCTTGCGCAGAGTTATGGATATTCAGTACAATTCAGATCGTGTTCGTTTTCTACCGAACGCATCAAGCTCGGCATCTTTGACCATGCAGATATCGAGTCGTGCTACTTTTTATCGCACTTTTGTCCATCTTTCGAGAATGACTGGTTGTCAAGGTTTCGTGACGCCCGGCTTCGCCAGTCAACGATCAATGTATCACGAGCAAAGTGTTCTCGCGGCAATTTAATAACGTACGTACTCGTTGATAACGTCGACGGCTTCTTGCAATCTGGCAACCTTTTCCTCGCCGACAGTAAGCTATTTCGTCTCAGATCACTCCGTGGATCGCGCTGATTTATCTCGATGTCGTTCTGCAGACAAACATGACGGGGACCGGATTGGACATGGATCCTCAGGGCACCATGGGGCTTTTGTTTGCGGGCTATGTCACCGGCTTGGTCGCATGGTGGAAGCCGTCTTTCGCCCTGCCTCTTCTCGTGGGCTACGCGCTTCGTGCCGTGGCAGCCTTGGTGCACTTCTACATTTTCCCCCTTCCCGATGGTCTCGCTGATGCGGTGACTTTCGAGCGCGTGGGGGCGGAGTGGGCGCACGATCCGGCCCGGCTCGGATTTTTGGAGGAACCTTATTCCGCGTATCTGATTAGTTGGATTTACGCTCAACTTTACGCAGTATTCGGTAGAAGTCCGCTTCTGGCACAGTCGGTCAGCGTCCTGTTCGGAACGCTCACGATCGTCGTGGTGGCTCAGCTCGGACGTGAATTGTGGAGCGAGAGTGCTGGTCGCATTGCTGCATGGATGGCAGCCATTTTTCCAAATTTCATACAATATTCGGCTCTGACGATGCGAGAAGCGCTTATATGGTTTTTTGTGCTGTGTGGATTTTTATATTTTGCGCGTTTCCTGCGGAACGGCCGTGGTCTCGATTTCGGGCACACGTTGGCTGGTTTTGCAGCGGCCTCGGCCTTTCACGGCGGTATCGGCATGTTGCTGCTCGGATCGGCAATCACTGCTGCGTTGGCCAGTGTATCGAAGATAGGAAGCTCTCAGCTGCGCTATTTATTGCTGGTACCGTCGGTGATGGTCACTGGACTCGTGTTATGGTATGCATGGTATATCGGGGCTGTCAGCTTTTCTTATATCGGTACTGCAGGTCGAACATTCGACCCTGAGACGCTGCTTGCTTTATCGGAATACGGTCAAAGGGGCGGCTCGGCATTCCCGGACATAGCGATCCCGCATTCCGTTGCAGAGATTTTTTGGAAGGCACCGTTTCGTTTGCTGTATTTTATGTTCGCACCTTTTCCGTGGGACATACGGTCGACACTCCATTTAGTTGGTCTTCTTGACGGAGTGTGGTATTGGGTGTTCGGATGGCTGATCGCGAGCAACCTTTCGAGCATGTTACAGAGACGTGATCGGTTCTGGGTGCTCGTGCTACTTTGCTTTGGCATCGCCGTCTTCGCAATGGGCACGGCGAATATCGGTACGGGCATTCGGCACCGGGCCAAGTTCGCAGGAGTGCTGATCGCGCTGGTAGCGGGGCCACTGGCGGCACGTTTCGGGCGTCGTACGGTCGGTAGGAGGAGTTTCAGTGACCTCCCCGTGATGCGAGGAACGCGATGAAGGTTCTGCATGTCATTACGGGCCTGAACACCGGTGGGGCGGAGGCGGTCCTGTTCCGTCTCGTCCAGGCGGACCGGGAGAATGCGCACGAAGTCGTGTCCCTCATGGACGAAGGCACGTACGGTCCGCAGCTGCGGGAGCTGGGTGTCCCCGTCCGGGCGCTCGGAATGCGACGCGGACGTTTCTCGGCGAGGGCGTTCGCCGAACTTGTAGGGATCATTCGGCAGAGGCGACCCGATGTCGTGCAGACCTGGATGTATCATGCCGATCTGATCGGGGGGCTCGCGGCCCGGATGGCCGGATGCCGGGCAGTGGTCTGGGGGATTCGTAACGGTACGCTCGATCCGATCCGCTCGCGCCGATCGACGCGAGCCGTGGCGTTGCTGTGTGCACGGTTGTCGAAGTCGGTTCCCGAACGGATCGTCGTGTGCGCGGAAAGCGCCGCAGAAATTCATGCTTCGCTCGGATACGATCGAGCTCGCATGGCAGTGATTCCTAATGGCTATGATCTGGAGACCTATCGGCCGAATGTATCAGAAAAATACAAGTTACGAGAAGAACTAAGAGTAACGTTGGATACCAAGTTGATTGTCATGATCGGAAGATGGCATCCAGATAAAAGTTATGATACGCTTGTATCGGCTGCCAAGTTTGCTGTAAGAAGTCAGGAAAAAACTGCTTTTATTATGGTCGGCACAAACATAGATAGACAGAATTGCAATCTTGTTGATTTAATCAGACGAAGCGAATTAGAGAAGTCTGTCATTTTGCTCGGGGAGAGGCGGGATATTCCGAGAATCTTAGCCGGCGCAGATATCGCGACATTATCGTCAGTCGCAGAAGCCTTTCCGAACGTTCTCGCCGAGGCCATGGCGTGCGGGACCCCCTGTGTCGCCACCGATGTCGGCGATGCGGCTTTGATCATCGGAGACACCGGCATCGTGGTTCCCCCGCGGAACCCCGAAGCGCTCGCGCAGGGGTGGCTCAAGCTGCTGTCGCTCACTCCGGAGGAGCGCCGGAGGCTCGGTATGGCCGCGAGAAAGCGGATCGCCGAGCATTTCAGCATCGAGAGGATGGTCGAGCGCTATCGGTCCCTCTACGAAGAGGTCGTGAATTCCACTGGACGAGGATAGGCAGCCATGTGCGGCATCGTCGGGATCGCGGCGCCGGGATGGCGGGGCTTGGAGGTCGCAAAGTGCGCAGGCCGCATGGCCCGTACGCTTCACCACCGGGGGCCAGACGATCATGGGGTGTGGAGCGACGAAGAAGGAGGGGTTGCGCTCGGACACAGGCGGCTGGCCATCGTCGATCTTTCACCGCTCGGGCGGCAACCGATGTTGTCGGCGAGAGGGCGCTATGTGATCGCATACAATGGTGAAGTGTACAATTTTCTGGAACTCCGCCGCGAGCTCGAAGGCGCCGGCTGGTCGTTTCGCGGAACCAGCGATACGGAGGTGATCCTCGCGGCATTCGAGCAATGGGGGTTCGAGGCGTCCCTCCGTCGCTTCGTCGGCATGTTCGCCATGGGCGTCTGGGACCGGAACGAACGGGTGCTCCTTCTCGCGCGCGACCGGCTGGGCAAGAAGCCGCTCTACGTCGCCGTGGTGGCGGGACGGCTGCTGTTCGCCTCCGAACTCAAGGCCATGCACGCGGTCCCGGGATTCGAGCCGACTCTCGATCGCGAGGCGCTCGCCCTGTTCCTGCGACACAATTACGTCCCGGGGCCGTGGACCATCTACCGGGAGGTGGTGAAGCTCCCGCCAGGGCATAGCTTGCGTGTCCGTCCGTCGGATCTGTCCGGACTGTCCGCCCGCGATCTTGTCTCCCGTGCGGAGCCCTACTGGTCGGCTCTGGAAACGGCCCGGCAGGGGCAGGCCGAGCCGTTTCGCGGTACGCCCGAGGAGGCGGTCGAGGAGCTGGACCGGCTGCTGCGGGATGCCGTGGCCATCCGCATGATTGCGGACGTTCCGCTCGGTGCGCTGCTTTCGGGTGGCATCGACAGCTCCCTGGTCGCCGCACTGATGCAGGCGCAGAGCGGACGCCCCGTGCGCACCTACACGATCGGCTTTCGAACGCCCAACTTCGACGAGGCGGGCTACGCCCAGACCGTCGCCCGGCATCTCGGTACCGAGCACACTGAACTGTACGTGGAACCTGAGGATGCGCTGCGTGTCATCCCTGAACTTCCGCGCATCTGGGATGAACCCTTTTCCGACTCTTCGCAGATTCCAACCTACCTCGTGTGTTGGCTGGCGCGACAGCATGTGACCGTGGCTCTATCCGGGGATGGCGGCGACGAGAGCTTCGGCGGTTACAACCGCTATTTTCTCTGTCAGAGACTGCAACGCGCGGTCGATCGCCTTCCGATACAGGTCCGGAGACTGATCGCGAGAGGCATCCACACGATGGCCCCCGAAGTCATCGATCGAGCGCTGTCGGCTTTCGGGCTGTTGATGCGGGGGAATTCGGCGACCGGCCTTTCCGGCGACCGGCTGCACAAGCTCGCCGACGTCTTCGACGTGCCGGACATGGCGGCGGCGTATCGACGGTTCGTCGCGCACTGGCAGAATCCGGAGGAGCTCGTGATCGGTGCCCGTGTCCCGCAGACTGTCTGGGACGAGGAGAAGCTGCAGACGGATCTGCAGCCTTTCGAACACTACATGATGGCCGTCGACACCGTGACCTATCTTCCCGACGACATCCTCGTGAAGGTCGACCGCGCCAGCATGGCGGTGAGCCTCGAAGCCCGTTGTCCGCTCCTCGATCACCGGGTCGTCGAGTTCGCGTGGCGCTTGCCGCTCGAATGGAAGATCAGGGATGGCAAGGGGAAATGGATCCTTCGCAAGGTGCTGGAGCGATATCTGCCGCGCGAGCTGTTCGAACGCCCCAAGATGGGCTTCGGGGTGCCGCTTGCCGACTGGCTGCGCGGTCCTTTGCGCGACTGGGCGGAGGAGCTGATCGACGAACATCGTCTTCGCCGCGAAGGGATCCTGAACCCCGAACCGATCCGGCGCCGGTGGCGGGATCATCTTTCTGGAAGACGGAACTGGGCCTATCATCTCTGGGACGTGCTGATGTTCCAGAGCTGGTACGAATGCTGGCACGGGAACGGACGTGTCCGGGAGGGCACCGGCAACACCGCAGCGCTCCGTGCGACACGTGCCGAGGCATGAGCCGCATCGCTCTTCTCGTCGGTGACGCGACGCTTGCGTTCCGTTTCTCGGAAGCACTGATCGGAGATCTGGTCCGGGCCGGATACGAGGTGGACTATCTCGGTCCGAACGTGACGGCCCGGACAGCGGCTGCGGTCCGGGCGCTGGGCGCCGAGCCCGTGGAAGCGCCGCTCGACCGGACCGGGATGAATCCCATTGCGGACATGCGGTTCGTCGCATGGTTCGTCCGCTACCTGCGCAAGCGGCGCGTCGACGTCGTGCTCTCGCGTCAGCCGAAGGCCAACATCTGGGGGATGTTGGGTGCGACCCTCGCGGGCGTTCCGAAGCGGGCCGCCATGGTCACCGGTCTCGGCTTCGCGTTCACGGACGGGGATCCGACATGGCGGAGAACGGTTCTCCGGGCGGTGCAGTGCGGCCTGTATGCCATAGCCTTCCGGGGGGCACATGTCGTATTCTTCCAGAACTCCGACGATCTCGCCGACTTCGTGCGCCGCAGGCTGGTGCAGAAGGAAAAGGCTTGCCTGCTCGGCCCGACCGGCATCAGTCTCGAAGACTGGCCGGAGTCGCCGCCACATTTCGATCCGTTTACCTTCACCCTCATCGCCCGGATCCTGCGCGAAAAAGGCGTGGCCGAGTTCGCCGAAGCCGCCCGGATCGTCCGCACGCACCATCCTGGCGTGCGGTTCCGACTGGTCGGCCCGCCCGACACCAACCCGGGGGCCATTCCGGAGTCGGATGTCCGGCGCTGGGTCGATGAAGGCGTGCTCGAATGGCTCCCCTGGACCGACGACGTCCGCCCGTTTCTCCGGGACACCAGCGTCTACGTTCTTCCGTCATGGAGAGAGGGCGTCCCGCGCAGCACCCAGGAGGCCATGGCGATGGGGCGGCCGGTGATCACCACTGACGCGCCGGGCTGTCGCGAGACGGTCGTCGACGGGCTCAACGGCTTCCTCGTGCCGCCCCGTGATCCCGGAGCCTTGGCAGCGGCCATGATCCGGCTTATCGAAGAGCCGGATCTGGTCGTCCGGATGGGCCGCGAGAGCCGTCGGATCGCCGAGGAGCGGTTCGACGTGCGGAAGGTGAACAGAAAGTTAATAGCAGTACTCGGACTTTAGCTCATTCTCGCGTTCACGTTGGCCGCGTCTCGTTCGCTGAGCCACATTCGTGCGATTCGTACCGCCTCGTGATCGATCCGCTCTCCCCGGCAGACCATCACCGCCGTCCGCCACAGGATGCGCACGTCGAGGGAAGGAGAAAGATGTGCTATGTACCAGAGGTCGAGCGCCAGCTTGTCGTGCATGTCGAGAAGATGTCCGCCGCACACCTGCGCCCAGCCGGTGAGCCCGGGACGGATACTGAACCGCTCGTGCCGCGCCGCTTCGTCGAGCGGAGGGAGATCACGAGGCAACAACGGACGTGGACCGATCAGGCTCATGTCACCTTTGAACACGTTCCAGAGCTGGGGAAGCTCGTCGAGGCGGGTACGACGCAGAAAGCGCGTGAGCGGCGTCGCACGCTCCTCGTCGGTCGCCGGACGACCGTCGATGTCGAACGGATGGGCGAGCGTGCGGAACTTGTAAAGCCTGAACGCGCGCGGCTGCATGCCCGGCCGGATCTGTGTGAACAACACCGGCGATCCGAGCGACAGCCGTATTCCCACCGCGATGGCAGCGAAGAAAGGGGACAACAACACCAGAGCGAGGCCACCGACGAACAGGTCGGCCAGCCTTCGAAACCGATAGTAGACCACCTGCCGGGGAGCCCAGGAGCGCCCTGCAACCCCGGAAGAAACACCAGCAGCCCGCGAGCAACGTGCGGCTGCTTTCGTGACGAGCTCACCGGTGTCGAGAAGCCGGAGACCGAGATCCGAGAGGCGAAGCGCGAGCCGTTGACGTTCTTCCCCGTCGAGGAACGTCGTCGGCACCACCACCTTTGGTCGCATACCGGCGCTTTCGAGATTTCGAACGACGCGCTCGAGGTCGTCCAGCCGTCCGAGCACGGGAACGCCGTGGACCGCTCTGCCCTGCACCGCGAAGCAATCGTCGACCACGCCGACGATGCCATAAGGACTGCCACGCAGCTTGTCGAGCAGCCCCACCAGCGCCGATGCCACTTCGTTGGCGCCGAGAAGCAGGACCGGGGTCCAGGCCGCATAGTGAGCTGCCGGGTCGCCACGCGACAGCGCCGCTCGGACGACGCGCCCGGCGCTCAAGCCAAACGCCATCAGGCTCCAATGCAGAACCGGGAGAAGGCCGGGGACGCTTTCCAAGCGTTCTACGAGAAAGATGGCTCCATAGAAAATTCCCGTCGAAACACCTGACAAAATTGCCAAACGAAACACGTCCGGCAGTGACACGAATCTCCAGAGATTGACGCTGCCGCCACCCAGATAGGACACCGTGCCGTAAACGATCATTTGCAAAGGAACGGCCCACCATAGCATGTCCCACAAGGGGGAGCCCATGGCAGGCCCGTCGAGCCGCAGCCACACGGCGAGCGGCAACGTCGCTCCGGCGACGAAGAGATCGTGCCCCCAGATCAGCGCCCGACGCAAGGGAAGGGGCAGCTCGTCGACGCGGGCGAGGAATGCCGCCGCACGCTCGCGGAGACCCGGACGGACGGTATCGAGAGAGGCCTTCATCGGATGCCGGATCTTGCATGCGGGCCGTCCGGACGTCGTCCCGGAGCACTCTCCGGAATCCGGACACGGAAAACTCCCGTTCCACGAGTCGAAATCGATCGAAGAATCTGCACCAGGCTGGAACCTCCTCGTGCCGACCCGATTGTGATCCGCTTCGGTGCGTGCCGGCAAGCCCTCGAATACGCGAACGGGCACGCCCGCTCCGAACCTGCAGAGTGAAATCGCCCCCGGATCGCACGCACGCCCCGGATCATGCGGGGACCGGCTCCACGTCGGCCGGACGGGGTGTGCTTCTCCCGACGGGAGACTTCGCCCGATCGGCGGAGCGCACCGCCTGCGCCGCGGCGACGCCGAACATCGCAGCGAATGTGACCGCGACCGCGGGAATCTGCAACGAGAAATCGACGAGCGCGTGCAGACCGACGAGCACCGCCGCCGCGGCGCCGACCAGCGGGAAGATCTGGTTGCGGCGCCGGCGGAAGACGCCGGCCACGAGATGAACGGTGAGCACCAGCGGCCCGAGCCAGAGGACGATCGTGGCGGGCAGGCCGAGCTCGACGAGATGCTCGAGATACGTGTTGTGCGCCTTGTCGAAGACGAGCGGGAAGCGCTCGTCGCGATGCATCAGGAAGACCTGCTCGAAACTTCCGTAGCCGTGGCCGAGCCACGGGCGCTCTCCGGCCATGTCGAGCGCGAGCGTGTAGGCGGCGATGCGCCCGCTGGGGCCGAGGTCGACCCCGGTGTCGAGCCGATCGAGGCGTTGGAGGGTGGTCGCACCCGAAAGCGCGAGCAGGCCCCAGCCGGCGACGGCGATCGCGCCGAACGTGACCAGCGTCGCCCGCAGCCGCGGCCGTACGCGGAGGAAGAGGAGCAGGCCCAGGACAGCGAGCGCTCCGGCCAGCGATAGGAAACCGCCACGCGAAGCCGTCAGCAGCGAAGCCGTCACGAGCAGCAGGAGGCCGAGGAGGAGGAAGCCGCGCTTTCCGAACAGCTGGTCGAGGAGCTCGACCGCGAGCCGCCGCAGGTGGCCGGCGTCGGTCGCCTGCGTCAGGCGCTCGACGAGGAGTCCGAGCCCGAGCAGGATGCCGAGATTGGCGTAGGTCGCGTAGTTGTTCGGGTTGACGAAACTCGCGTGCAGGCGTCCGTCGTAGGGCCTCTCGAACCCCGGGACGACGAAGCCGAGCCGGCCGAAATGAACGACGAGACCGTAGACGGCGTAGACCGCCCCGACGACGAAGAGAAAGCCGAACAGCCGGCGGGCGCGGGCGGAATCGCGACCGGCGAGGAACCCGAGGGCGAAGAAGGCGGCGTAACCCAGAAGGCGCATCACCGAATCCCGGGTGGCCTCGGGCGAGATCGCCACCGTGGGCCGGACGTCGAGGCCGGTCTCCGCGACCTCGCGCCAGATCGGATGCGCCCAGTCCTCCGGCAGGATCCCCGGCGTGCCCTGAAGGAATCCCCAGCCGGCGACGCAGGCGGTGGTCACCGCCGCGAAGCCGACGGGCCACGGCACGCGCACTTTCTCACCTGTGAGGAGCAGCCCGGCCGACCACAGCAGCAGGCACACCGCGGCGAGCAGCGCGAGCAGCGACCAGGCCCACGGCCGGTTGCTGCCGAGCGGCAACGGCGCCCAGGCGAGGGACGCGAGCAGCAGGCCGAAAGCGGCCGATGTCAGGAGATGTCCGACGCGCTGCAACCGCCGTTCCGAGAGTTCCGGATCCGCCCGGGTGACGCGGGAAGCTTACGCATTCCGGCAGCGGCTGGCAAAGCTTTCGCGCGGAAGGGGCGAAGCGTGTAGCTTCGAGCACGCCGTCCGGTGGGCTGTTTCCGCACGGGAAGCCTCGCCCCGCGCCACCGCGCCGCCCGTCGGGCTGTGACGGAAGACGTTGCGGGTGTCGAGGATGCAGCGGCCCTCGACACGGCCGGGCGCCATCGCTCCGCGGGCGGCGCGGCGTGCCCGGAGTCCGGGCCGTCCGGCGGGCTCGGTCCCGACCGGCCTCCCCTCCCCTTCCGCAACGATGTTCCGGCCCCGCGCGATGCCGCACGGACGGACCCGGTTTTCCGTCGCGCCCGGATGTGGTATCGAAGGTTCGTGCCGCTTCCGGAAGACTGCCGGCCCCCCGTCCGGACGCGTTCGCAGGACCCGATCGGGCCTTGCAGATCGGCGTAAACGGGTGGGGGCGACGGTGGGGGAGATAAACCCGGGCGGCCAGACGGTTGCGGCAACTGGACATTTTCCGACCCGGTACGGCTCCCACCCCACTGCGGGCGGGTGGCGGATGTCGGGACGACGGCGCGCGGCCTGCGCCCGTTTCCCCGGCGAGCCGCGCATGCGGGTGCGGCGCCGGGCATTCCGGGACAGGGCCCGTCCGGTCCGGTGCGCCCGCGGGCCGGACCACGGTGCCCCTCCCCTGCCCTACTCGCGGGCGCGAAGTTCGGCGATCGACGGCAGGCCGCGGTCGCGGAAGACGCGGTCGAGACCTTCCATGAGCAGGCTGTGCATCTTCACCCGCTCCTCGAAGGCGAGCCGCCTCAGCTGCTCGTAGACCGGGATCGGCAGATAGACCGTCTGCTGGCGCACGCCCGGGCGGCGTCCGGCGCGCGGCGGTTCGGCCGCCGTCGGCGGCGGCGGCGCCGGCTCGGGGGTGTCACGCAGCAGGGCCTCGAGCGAAGTGCGCTTGCGACTCATCGGTGAGCTTCTCCAGGCGACGGACGATCCACTGCCAGAGGGTGCGGATTTCCTCGGCGGCCTTGCCCTCGGGCTCGAACTCGAGCACGCCCTGGCCGGCGCCGTGCGCATCCTGGAAGACGCTGCGGGCGACGATGGCGACGGGGGCCACGGGGCCGAGCACCATGAGGCCGGCCTGCGCCTCGCGGATGCGGAAGCCGCGCGGCGGGGTCTGGTTGAGGACGAAGGCGTGCGGCCGGCCGAGCCGGCGGATGGTGGCGACGGTGGCCGGCTGCGCCTTCATGTCGGGCGGGGTCGGGCGGCAGGGCACGAGGCAGAAATCGGCGGCGCGCACGGCGGCGGCGACGGCCGGCTCGTCGCGCCCGGGCGTGTCGACGAACACCCAGTCGAAGCCCTGCTCGCGGGCGATGTCGAGGGCACGGGGAAGATCGGCGGCGCCGACCCGCACGAGCTTCGGGGTGAGCGCGTCGCGGTCCTGGTACCAGGCCTCGGCGCTGCCCTGCGGGTCCATGTCGAGGATCAGCGCGCGGCTGCCGTCGGCCTCGGCGGCGACGGCGAGGTTGGTACAGAGCGTGGTCTTGCCGCTTCCGCCCTTCTGGGTGACGAAGGTGAGCACGCGCATGCGCCGGTCCGGCACCCCCTGCCCTTTCCGACTGGCGGCGTCCGCCGCCGACACCGGCCTTGTAGCATGTTTGCCGCGCGTACGGCAATCCCTTTCTTCGCGTATCGTTTTGTACGCGTATCCGCGGCTCAGCTTTCCGTGCCGACCCGGCCGGCGAGCCACAGCGCCAGCCCCGGCGCCGGGTCGAAGGCGGCGATCTCCTCCGGCCGCAGCCAGCGGGCGGCGACGATCTCGCGGCCGTCGAGGCGCAGCCCGGGCGCACGCTCCAGCACCAGCCCGAACAGATGCTCCCTCACCTCCCGGTGCTCCTGCCGGAAGCAGACCACACCGAGCGGCACGAGCTGTTCCGCGTCGACGCGTATGCCCGTTTCCTCGGCGAGCTCCCGCGCCGCCGCCTGCGCCGGGCGCTCGCCACGGCCGACACCGCCGCCGGGCAGGTCGACACCGGCGCGGTAGGAGGTCTCGACCACCAGGACGCGCCCGCCCGCGCGCACGACCACGGCCGCACCTTCCGCCGCCGGCCGCCGGATCGCCCACCAGAGGCGCAAAAGACGGTGCGCGCTGCGGTAGAGCAGGCGGAAGCTGGCGTTTCCGGGCCGCGCCGGCGCGCGGACGACCGTGGGCAGTGTCGCCGGATCCGCCCTCCCCTGCCCTTCTCCCGTCCGCCGCACGCTCGCCGCTCCTTCCTCCGTTTCCGTACGGCCGCGCTGCCGCTCGGCCGCGCACCGATCCCTCGGGTCGCTGTCGGCCGTCGCAGCCCCGCTCTCGCCCACCGTACACGGTCCACGCCGCCAGCGGCCCATGCGGGATCAGCCGTGCGCCCCCCGACCCTCCGCCGGGTCGCCGGCGGCCCGGTGCGCGCGAGGACAGGTGTGCGACGGGGCGCGTCACCCGTGCGTTCGCATCCGTTCGCGCGCTTCGACGCTTGTACGCGTATCACCGGACAACGCGAACATCTGTTCCGGTGAACGGATGTCTCGCGTGTCGGCCGATCCGGCGTTCCGCTTGTGCGCGCCAACGGGTCTACGCGTATCAACGCATTTCAGGGATGTGGCTTCTTCGGCCGCCCTCCCGTGTCCCGGAAGCGCCGGTCCGCCCTGCGCCTCGGTACACCGTACCATCTGCCGCGTCCACGCTGCTCCGCGGCCCATGGTGTGCGGGTAGGCCTGCACAGGGCCGCGTCTCCGCGGAACCTGACGTAGTGCCCCAGCCTCGGAACCTTGGTTTACGTATCCCATGACACGCGTGATCGCGGATGCGCGTCCACGGCTCCGGCGGAGCCGTACCGAACCGTCGCCCGGCTGCATGGCACCTGCTTGCCGGTATCGCCGTCTACGCGTTCCCGCGTGTCACCGTGATCCTTTCCCGGGCCGCGCCACTCCCGGCCGGAGACCCGACACGACCGGAAACCAACATACCATGGGACGCACCGTCCCGTCTCCGGTTCGGCTGCCGATGTCGTCCCTGTCCCGGCTCCTTCTCCGGCGTCTCGCCGCTCCCCTCGCCCGACACCTGACCGGCGCGCTCGCCGCCTCGACGGCCGGACCGCTCGCCGCCGTCGGTGCGGTGAGCCTCTACGACCTCGCGAGCGGTGTCATCCGGGACCATCACGATGCCAGGCAGGCCACCCGGCTCCTCGAGGATCTCGCCGAGCGCATCGTCGAGGAGGCGGCCAGAGCGCTCGAAGGGGAGGGGGTCTCGCCCGGGAATCTCGAGGCTGCCGCGGCGGCACTCGCCGAAACCCTGGAAACGGAAGACCCGCTCGCGCTGGCGCTCGCGGCCGCTCTCGAGGCCGCGAAGCTCGAGCACGCGCTGCTCGCCGCCCGGCCGCCCGCGCACATCTGGCCCAGCGAGGAGCGGCCGCTACAGCTCTACCGCCGGCTCGTCCGCGCCCTGGCCCCGCGCCTCGCCACCGTCGGCCGCGGGCTTCCGCATCACGAGGCCGGCCGGGACCGGGAATTCCCGGAGCGGCTTCGCGATCTGAACGAGCGCGCCGACACGATCCTCGGTGAGGTCCGCGAGGCCGGGAGGGCCGCCGCCCATGCCGCCCTACACGCGGGCGTCACCCGGGCGCTTCTCGAAGACGGGCAGCGCCGGCTCGAAGCGGCCCCCCACCGCGACGAACAGGCCTATCGCAACGCGCTGTTGGAACAGGTCCGATGGCTGCGGCTGTTCGGCCCGGATCAAACCCGTCCCTCGCTTCCGACCTGCCGCTGCGTCCCGCCGATGTGCCGCTGCGCCTGGAACTGGCGGGGCAGGAGAGGGGGCTGCGGCTGGAGTTTCCCGAGGTGCTGGCGCTGCTTCCGGCCTTCGGCAACCGGCTCATCATCGAGGCCCCGGCCGGCTTCGGCAAGACCACACTGCAATGGCTCACGCGCACCAGCCTGCACGCGGACACGCGTGCACGCTTTCCGGACGCCCCGGCGGTTCTGGAACGGCTCGACGCTCCCTTCCGCTCCGCCGAACGCAGGCACGAGGCCGCCCGCACGGAGCACGAGGAGGATCCGCTTCGTGCCTGTCTCCGGCAGCTGCGCGAGGCGCTGCCGGCCGATGCCGTGCCCTGGCACGAGCACCTGCCGGCCCTCCTGCGGCTGCGCGCCCTGCGCAATGACGATCTCTGGCCGATCACCGAATGGCCGAAGCGCATCGCACCGCAGGCCGGCATCGAAACCCGCGACTGGTGGACGGCGGCGGTGCGGGAGGGGAGGGCGATCCTGCTCCTCGACGGGGTGGACGAGGTACCACAGGACCGCCGTGGCCGCCTGCGGCAGGCGATCGAAGCGCTGATTGCCGCGCACCCCAAGGCCATGCTCGCCGTCACGAGCCGTCCCGGCGCCGTGCGCGATGTCCGCCGGAATGCCCTCTTCGCCGACGCCCGGCTTTCGATCGAGCCGATGGGGCCACCGGAGATCGAGACCTTCGTCGGCCACTGGCATGGACCGCTGCGGCAGATCCCACCCGGTCGGGCGCCTTCGGAAGAGGAGGAGCACCGGCTGCTGCGCCGCATCCTCGACCGGCCGGGGCTGCGCAATCTCGCGCAGCTGCCGCTGCTCTGCGCCGCCATCTGCTGGCTCGCCCGCATCCGCCGCGGCGAACTGCCCGACCGCATGCCGGCTCTGTTCGAAAAGCCCGTCGACCAGCTCGTCCACCGGCTCGATGCGGAGCGCCTTGCTCGCGACGGCCTCGCGCGTCTGGTTCCGGTGCTCGAAGGTCTCGACAGCACCGACCGCATCTCGCTCCTCGCGCGACTCGCCTGGTTCGCGGTGCGGGAACGGCGCGCGATGCTCGACCGCGGACCGGCGGAACGACAGATCACCGAAGGCCTGCGCGATCTCGGCAAGGCGGAGGGGAGGGACGTGCCCCGGCTGCTGGACGCGCTCCAGGAGCGAAGCGGCATCCTTTGGCCGGCGGGCGAGGACGCCGTGGAATTCGTCCACAATGCGCTGCGCGGCTTTCTCGCCGCCCGCCGCTTCGCCGACGAGGAAGCGACCGAAGACCCCGTCCGTGCCGCGCTCGACCTCGATGACCAGGACCTTCCCGTCCTCGCCGCGGCCAGGGGGACACGCGGATACAGGAAGACGCTGATCCGCGCGCTTCTCGACCGGGCCGGGTGTTCCCTATCCGATCCCGCCACCGCCCGAAGGCTGCGGATCGCGGCGCTGCGTTGTACGGAAACCGGCGAGATCGCCCCGGACCTGCGCGAAACACTGCGGGTCCTTGATCCGCACGAGCCCGAGCTGCTTGCCCTCCCCTGGAGATTGCGCCCGAGCTTCTCCCTTCGCGAGGATTCCGGAAGACGTATCCAGGATTTTCTGCGATCAACCCGGCGAATGAGCATCTGACTCGTGTGTCCAGCACAGCCGTCACCGATGCCGGGCTCGAACGCTTCCGGGAGGTCCGCCGCCAGGCCGGGCTTCCGGAGGTCGAGATCGTCCGCTAACTGCAGGCGCGCACAGCGGGGAAACGCAGCTTGCCCACCGCCCTCGTCACCGGCGCGAACCGCGGGCTCGGGCTCGCCTTCGTCCGCGCCTACGCCGAACGTGGTTTCCGCGTGCACGCGTGCTGCCGCCGGCCGGACCAGGCGCACGCGCTCCGTGCCATCGAAGGCGAGGTCACCCTCCACCGCTGGGACGCGCACGACCCCGCCGCCTCGCGCGAGCTCGCCGACGCGCTCGCGGGCGAGGCGATCGACCATCTCGTCGCCGCAGCCGGCATCACCGGCCCCGACGACACACCCGAAGCCCTCGACGTTGCCGGCTGGTTCGAGACCCTGCACGTGAACGCCATCGCACCCCTGCAGCTCGCAGGCGCGCTCCGCCGCCAGGTCGCCCGCAGCCGCGAGCGGAAGATGATCGCCATCTCCTCGGGCCTCGCCTCGATCGCCGACAACCGCACGGGGGGCATGTGGGCGTACCGCTGCAGCAAGGCGGCGCTCAACATGGCCTGGCGCAACCTCGCGATCGAGCTCGCTTCCGATGGCGTGATCTGCGTGCTCCTGGATCCGGGCTGGGTGCGCACCGACATGGGCGGGCCCGCGGCACCCCTATCACCGGAGGAGAGCGTCGCCGGCATGCTCGCCGTGATCGACCGCCTGCGGCCGGAGGACAGCGGCGGTTTCCTCTCGTTTCGCGGCGAGCCGCGGCCCTGGTAGGGCAGGGGACCCGCGGCCAAGCGTGTGCGCGTGTCATTGTCCCGCGGTGTGCGACATCCGCCGCTTCACTGCGGGAACAGGACCGGCGCCGGCGGCACCGCCACCGTCAGCGCCCGCCGGTAGATCCCGTCCCCGCCGGGTGCCGCGCCGCAGGCCGGAGCCGGCAGACGGAAACGCCGCTCGTGCACCTCGCCGCCGACGCGGGCGAGGATGCGGTAGTCGACCCGGATCCGCGCCCCTTCACCACAGTAGGGCGGTGCGGCCAGCCGGCCGCCGCTCGCGTCCGCCACGTACACCGCGAGCGCGGCCCCGGTCCCGGCGAACGCCGCGCGCGGCACACGGTAGCTCTCGAGCGCATGGCCGGCGCTGCTGCCCCCGTCGCGGCGCTCGATCACCCCGCGGCCGGTGCCGCCCACCGGATCGCCGACGACGCCGCGGCCGCTGCCGATCCGCCCGCCCGGCTCGACCACGGCGAGATCGAGATCGACCGGCGCCTCCCAGAGCAGCACCACCCGGACGACGGAGTCCAGGTCCGGGCTCTCCACCCGCACCGTGGTGACCCCCCCGTTCTCGACCACGAAATCGAGGGTCGAGACCGCATCCACGAAGGGCAGCAGCAGCTCCACGGGCTCCTCGCCGATCTCGAGATAGAACCGCCAGCCGCGCTCCCGGTGGTCGACCCGGACCACCTTCCCCGCGGCACAGCCGTCGGCCACGCGGAACCGCACGAGCCCCGGCTCCAGAGGCTCCTGGTCCACCCGCACCCGGCAGCTCTCGTCGACGTGCATCGCCCAGGGCACGGGCGTCTGCGCAGCTTCCGGCGCCGTTGCCGGCGGCGGGGCGGGCTCCTCTTCACGGGCGGCGAGCGTCCGCGTTTCCTCCGCCCCGGCTGCCGCTCCCGCTCCGACACCCTCCGCTGCCGTCGCCGCTTCCCCTGCCGCCCGCTCCGGCGGCGCCGGGGAGGGTTCCCGGCCGCCCGCCGCCGGCGGTTCCGCGACCGGCGCCGCCTGCGCCTCGCCCACCGCCGGCGCCGACGCTTCCGCTTCGTCCAGCAGAACCCGCCAGCTGCCGTCGGCTCGGGCGAGCTCGATCCGGTCCGGCTCCGGTCCGAGGAAGCGCAGCAGCCGGACCCGTCCCTCGCCGTCGGCGAGCCGTGTCACCTCCTCGCCGTTGTGGCGGAAGCTGACGAAGCGGCCGGCGCGGCAGGGATCCACGAGCTCGATCCGGACGGCGTCGCCGACCGGCCGCTCGATCCGGACCGTGGCTTCGCCACAGCCGGGCTGCTGTGCGACCGCCGTCGCCGCCGCCAGCGCCGGCCACAGCAGGACCAGGAGCCACGCCGCGCTGCGCATGATCCGCCTCCTCAACGCAGCCACACCTCGACCCGGCGGTTGCGCTCCCAGCCGAGCGGATCGGTGTCGCAGGCGACCGGGAATTCCTCGCCGAACCCGACCGCCTCCACCCCGCGCACGCCTTCGGCTTCGAGCGCCCGGGCAATCGCTTCGGCACGCCTTTGCGACAGCGCGAGATTGGACGCGTAGTCGCCGCGCGCGTCGGCGAAGCCGGCGAGGACGATGCGGCCGGGTGCGAGGCCGCGGTCACGGATCCAGGCGGCGAGGCGACGGAGGTCGCGCTGCGCCCGCACGTCGAGGGCACTGCTCGCGCTGCGGAAGCGGAAGGTGACGGTCACCCGCCGCGCCGTGTCGGCGAGGGCGAAGAACGCCCGCGCCGTCTCCGCCGACTGCACCGGCTGGCTGCGCCGCAGCGCGACGAGACGCGCCTGTTCGTCGAGCTGCGCCTCGCGCACCGCGAGCTCCGTGAAGCCGGAGCGGTGCGCCAGCTCCTGACCGGTGCGGCCGAGCGCGAACTCCGCGAACGCCCCGGCCGCGGGCGATGCGGTGGCCGGCGAGACGTAGAGATAGAGCCGGCGCACGAGCGGATAGTCCTCGGTCTCGACGTCGAAGGCGGTCGGCCAGCGTTCGGTGCCGCATTCGTCGAGCGCCAGCACCTTGGCCCCGCGCGCCCGGCTGACGCTGGTGAAGGCGAGCGCATCGGGCCCGCCGAGGAGTTCCGCCGCCATCCCGTCGCCGCTCGTGAAGGTGCGGAGGTCGGGACGGAACGGGGCGTCGCCGAGCACGAGCCGGCGGAAGAAGCGCGCCGTCTCGGAGCGCGGATCGGGGGCGAGGGCGACGATCTCGCCGCCCGGCTGGCCGAGCGCGCTCCACTGCCGGATCCCGCCACCGAAGACGGCGGCTGCCGTCGCGCGGCCGATCCGCCGCAGCGGCCGCCCGGGATGGACCAGGAGGGCCACCCCGTCGAGGGCGAGCACGTTCTCGATGTCCTCGCGGTCGATCGCGAGGCCGGCCGCCCGTGCCCGCGCCCGTTCCTCGTCCGAGAGCGGACGTTCGGTCAGCAGCACGTCGGCGCGGCCTCCGACGAACGCCGCGATGGCCGCCTCGGTGCCGCCGACGGAGAGTTCGATGGCGCCCGGGCTTCCGGGCGGCGCCCCTTCGAGCTGCGCCAGCCGGATCCCCGGATCCCGGTCCTCGAACACCACATCGGCCACCCCGAGGGTGCGGGCGAAGGCGTCGATCCAGGCCGGAGCGACGTCCTCGCCGAACACCTCCGAACCGGCGATGCGCAGCACCCCGTCGCCGCCCGGAGCGGCTCCGGCTGCCGCCGGCGCTGCGGGCGCGGGCGCCGCCGCGGCGGGGGCCCCGGCCTCGAGCAGTTCGCGCCGGGCGAGCAGGCGGATCTCGCCGGTCGCCACCTCGACCGGGCCCGCGGCCGTGTCGATCCGGTACACGCCCTGGCCGATCTCGCCGAGCGTTCCCTCGATGCGGCCGCCGTCGCGGCGCTCGAGCACCACCTCGCGGCCGATCAGCGAATCCGTCGGCGAGACTTCGGGCACCATCTCCGCTCCCAGATGCCGGGCGACGATCTCGGCGTAGCGGCCGCTCTCGACGAGCTGGGCGAGGCCGGCGTTGAAGGTCGCGACCACTTCGGGCGCATCCGCCCGGACCTTGGGGGCGATCAGCGAGAGGGTCCGGGTGGCGCTCGGGAACCGGCTCGTGGCGACGGTGTCGCGCGCGAGACCGGGCGTGCGGTCGACCAGATCCCAGCCCTGCATCTCGTTGGTGGCGACGAAATCGACGCGGCCGAGCGCCAAGAGCTCGAAGCAGCGGGTCATGTCGAGCGGCTGTTCGAGCACGATCCGGCCGGCCTCGACCATCGGCAGCAGCACCGGATCGGGATGGTAGCCGGTGGGAATGCACACCCGGCTGCCCGCGATGTCCTCGATCCCGGCCGGTTCCGGCGTGCGGTCGCGGCGGAAGAACAGCCGGTGCACGACCACGAAGACCGGCTCCGAATACCAGTAGATCGCCTCGCGCTCGGGCGCGCGGAAATAGGGGAAGGTGGCGGCGAAGCGGCCCTCGGCGGTGGCGTCGAAACCGGCTTTCCAGTCCATCCAGGTGATCGCCACCTCCACGCCCCGGAGGGCGAAGACCTCGCGCACGAGTTCGGTGGCGAGCCCCCCTTCCGGCAGCGACGGGTCGGTGAAGGGCTTGTAGTCGGGCCCGGTCACGAGCGGCAGCGGTTCCGCCCGGGCCGGCGGGGGCCACGCGAGCAGCAGGCCGAGGGCGAGCAGCAGGCCGAGGTTGAGCGTCCGGAGGGGAATGCGTCTGGAAAATCTCCCGACACCCGGGTTCATTGTCGTCTCCTCCCGTGCCTTGCCGGATCTACACACGAATTCCCGCGACGGGCAAGCATTCGTCACCGCCGCGGCGTGTCGTCCCCCGACGGTTGCACACCCCGCCCTCTCGACCCCGCCCGGTTCTGTTCCAGATCCTGCCCCCGGATCTTCGCAGGAGCCGCACCGTGGGTTTCACCGCCGCCGCCCGTCTCGCCGCGCTGCTCGGCGATCCCGTGGCCCATTCGCTCTCGCCGGCGCTGCACAACCACTGGTTCGAACGCTACGGCGTCGACGGCGTCTACATCGCGCTGCGGGTGCCGGCAGACGATCTCGAAGCCGCCCTGCGGCTGCTGCCGCGCCTCGGCTTTTCGGGCTTCAACGTCACCCTGCCGCACAAGGAGGCCGCGTTCCGCCTCGTCGACCGGCACGATGCCGCGGCCGCCCGCATCGGTGCCGTCAACACCGTCCTCGTCGAGCCCGGAGGAACGCTTCTGGGACGCAATACCGACGGGGAAGGGTTCCTCGCCCACCTCCGGGCGGAATGCCCGTCCTGGCGGCCCGCAGACGCGCCTGCGGTGCTCCTGGGCGCGGGTGGGGCGGCGCGGGCGGTGGCGGCGGCGCTGCTCGAAGCCGGAGTGCCGGAGCTGCGCCTTTCGAACCGGACCCGCGAACGGGCGGAAGCGCTCGCTGCCTGGCTCGCGGACCATTTCCCCAGCCGGCCGGTGGTGGTCGGCTGGGAGGAGCGGGCCGGGGCGCTCGCCGGAGCCGGTCTGCTCGTCAACGGCACGAGCCTCGGCATGACCGGCAAGCCCCCGCTCGACCTGCCGCTCGATCTCCTGCCGCTCTCCGCCGTGGTCGCCGACATCGTCTACGTGCCGCTCGAGACCGATCTCCTCCGCCGTGCGCGTCTCCGGGGCCATCCGGTGGTCGACGGTCTCGGCATGCTGATCCACCAGGCGGTGCCGGGTTTCCGCCACTGGGGCGGGGTCGAACCGCAGCCGGACCGGGCCGTCCGCGATCTCCTTCTCCGGGGTCTCTCTTCGCGGCCGTGACGCGTCCGGGATGCCGCCGGCGGGAGTTGTCCACAGGCGGCGCGGGGCGGGAATCCCGTTAGAAAGTTAGAATAGGAATCCGTTAGAAAGTTACAGGTCCGGATTCCCCTTTTCTTTCAATCGCTTGGACCCTGAAAATGTGAACGATGTACCGAACTTCGGTGAACGATGTACCGAATCGAATCGTGAACGATGTACCGAAGATCCGTGAACGATGTACCGAACCGGATGGCGGATGACGGATGACAGGAGGCAGGCGGAGCGGCCCGCGCGCAGGTGGGTCGGTCCGTCCGCCGACCTCCGCCATCCGCCATCCGCCCTCTGTGAACGATGTACCGACTCGGAGGACAGAAGACGGATGACGGAGGGCAGGGGACGTCCGTCATCCGCCATCCGATATCTGCCCTCCGTGAACGATGTACCGGATCGGACGACGGCTGACGGATGTCGGATGACAGGGGAGGGAGGGCGCGTTCCGAACGGACGGCGTCCTCCGTCATCCGCCATCCGCCCTCCGTGAACGATGTACCGAACCGGATGGCAGATGACGGATGACAGGAGGCAGGCGGAGCGGCCCGCCCGCCGACCTCTGTCATCGGCCCTCCGCCCTCCGTGAACGATGTACCGAGTCGGAGGACAGAAGACGGATGACGGAGGGCAGGGGACGTCCGTCATCCGCCATCCGATATCTGCCCTCCGTGAACGATGTACCGGATCGGACGACGGCTGACGGATGTCGGATGACAGGGGAGGGAGGGCGCGTTCCGCACGGGGGCGTCTTCCGACCTCCGTTCTCCGACATCCGTCCTCCGCCCTCCGTGAACGATGTACCGAGCCGGATGGCAGATGTCGGAGGACAGATGGCAGGACGCAGGCGGAGCGGCCCGCGCGCAGGCGGGTCGGCCCGCCCACCGACCTCTGTCATCCGTCATCCGTTCTCCGTGAACGATGTACCGAACCGGATGACGGATGTCGGACGACAGGGGACGGGACGCGGGCGGAGCGGGCCGTGCGCAGACGGATCGGTCCGTCCACCGTCCTCTGTCGTCTGCCGTCCGCCATCCGTGAACGATGTACCGAACCGGCGGAGCGGACGGCCGCGGCTCAGGCGGGCGGCGGGATGATCTCCGGCGGCCGCTGGCCGCGCGGCCAGAAGCTCACGAGAATGCGCTCGTTGGTCGCCCAGCGCCGCGAATCGAAGCCGTTCTCCTCGGCCTCCTCCTTCTCCGCCGGATCGAAGCTCATGGCGATGTGGTAGTCGGGCAGATCGTCGTCCTCGACCACCTTCCTGAGCTGCGGCTTGAAGAACCGCGGCTCCAGCACCGAGCCGCACTTCTCGATCAGCTTGGGGAGCGTGATCACCCAGCGGTCCTGGTGGCCGCAGTGCTTGCGGGCGAGCTCGTACAGCCGCCTTTTGAGCCCCATCGAGAGGGCGAAATAGCCCTGGTTGATGGTCAGCACCCGCCGGTCCTTGACGATCGCCCGGAACATCCAGTCGTTGAGCGTGATCTCGCACGCGCCCATGATCTTCTTGCCGTTCTTCGTGCTGCGCTCGATCACGCGGAAGGTCTCGATCCAGCCGAAGCCGCGCCGCTCCTTGATGTCGCCGGCCTCGATGGTGGTGACGATGGTGGTCGAACGCAGCCGGAACATGGCGTCGAGAAAGAGCTCGTAGGCGCGCTTGCCCGTGCCGCGGCCGGTGACCTTGAGGAAATTGTGGGCGTTGAAGCGCACCGTCTTGTCGACCGGCAGGCCGCGCTCGATGCGGTCGTTGATGATCGAGGCGATGTAGATCAGCACGTCCTTGTCCCAGATGGTGGCGATGCCGCGCTCGCCCGGACGCACCTCGATCTTGACCTTGCCGTCGTCGTAGACGAGCGGCTTCATCCGCGGCGCCTTCTGCAGCGAGAAGAAGGGGAACTCCATCAGCGCCCGGTCGTCCTTGAAGGGCGCGTTGATCAGGCTGTCGAGGAAGAGATCGACCTGCTTGTCGGTCATGCCGGATCCGTCCCCGCCGGATGGCGCCGTGAACGATGTACCGAACCCGGGGACCGCGGCCGGCGACGGTCGCGGATTTCGGCCGCCGGCACCGGATAGCCGGCCGCCGCGAGCGCCTCGAGCAGGAGCGCGCGGATCGTCGTCTCCCGCGCCACCGTGCGTGCCCTGAGCTCGCGCAGCACCGCGGCCGGCAGCGTCACGGTGAGCTTGCGATCGCCGTTCTCCGGAATGGCCGGCCCCCGTTCGCGTCCGGCGCGAACATACGGATTTACGTAAATCCTGTAAAGCCGGACCCGCCGATCCGTCCCGGCCCCGGGGAGCAGGGGAAGAAATCTGCCGCCGATCCCCCTTGATGGCGCCGCGATCGTCCCTTTATCCGGGATGGTTCGAAAGAATCCTCGCGCCGCGGCGCGGGTGCAGGACGTCAGAGGTGAGGAGAGAGACCATGGATTTCCGTGTTCCGAGCCTGTTCGGCCGGCGTGACCTGGGGACCGCCGAGGATCCCTTCACGGCGATGCGGCGCGAGATGGACCGGCTGTTCGACGAGATGACCCGGGGCTTCGGCCTGCCGCGCACCGCCGCCGGCGAACCGGTGCTGGCGCCGCGCGTCGACATACGCGAGACCGAGAACGCCATCGTCGTCCAGGCGGAGCTGCCCGGTGTCGACGAGAAGGACGTCGAGATCGAGTACGCCGACGGCGTGCTGACGCTCCGCGGCGAGAAGAAGCTCGAGCGCACCGAGGAGGAGAAGGAGAAGGGCTACTATCTGATGGAACGCAGCTACGGCGCGTTCCTGCGCCGCATCCCGATGCCGGTCGAGGTCGACGAGAACGGGATCGAGGCGAGCTTCGAGAAGGGCGTGCTCACCGTGACCCTGCCGAAGAAGCCCGAGGTGCAGCCGAAGCGCATCCAGATCCGCACGGGCTCCTGACACGGCGGTTCCGGGTCTTCCTCCCGGGGGCGGCGTCCACTCCGGTGGGCGCCGCTTTTTCGTTGCACCCGCAGGCGTTCCGGGCTGGCATGCGACGCGTCCGCCGGGAAGCCCGCCGTGCCCCAGGGTGACGATCCGCTCGCCACCGTCCGGCTGTTCGCCGGCCTCGACCCCGAGGAGCGCGGCGCGAGCGCCCGACGCTGCCGCTTCCGGCGCTTCCGGGCCGGCGAGACGCTGCTGCGGCGTGGCGATCCCGCGGGCGAGGTGCTGTTCCTGCTGGAGGGCCGGCTCGAGGTGGTCGAGTCCGGTCCCTCGGGGCGCGGGGTGGTGCTGGCGACGGTCGAGGCCGGCGGGCATGTCGGCGAACTCGCGGCCCTCGACGGCGGGCCGCGCACCGCCGATGTCGTCGCCGCCACCGACGGCCGCCTCGCGCGCCTCGACCGGGCGGGCTTCCTCGCCCTGCTGGAACGGCATCCGCGCCTCGCCCTCGTGCTGCTGTGGCTGCCGGTCCTCGCCCTCGGGGCCGCCGGACTGCTCGGCCGGCCGAAACCTGCCCGCCTCGAATGGCTGCGTGCGGTCCCGGAAGCGGAAGTGCTCGCCTCGCACATCGCCGAGGGCGAGGCGATCTGGCTGTGGCTCGCGCTGCCGGGCCGGCGCGAACCGTTCGCCCTGGAGCTGCCCTGGGATCTGCGGACGGCACGGGCGCTCGTGGAGGCGCGGCAGCGGGCGCAGGAGCTCGGCACCGGCCTCCTCGTCCGCCGGCCGCTGCGGTCCTCCCCCGACGACCGCGAGCCGATGTTCCACCCCTTGCCGCAGCCGCCGCTGCCGCCCAAGACGGTTCCGTCTCCGGCCGGCCCGGCCGCCGCCCGGATGCCACCGGAACGCTGACGCGGGGATCCGCGTTTCCCCTTGCACGCGTTCAGCCGTGGCAGGAGGGCGACACCATCGTATCGGAATATGTACGGGGCCGCGGCGCGCCGAACCGCGGGTTGCCGCCCGCCGGCGGCTGTGCACAATCCCGGATCACTTCACCACCCGGACCGCCTGATGCTCTTCCATTCCCTCGAGTTTCTCCTCGGCTTCCTGCCGGTCGTCCTCGCGGGTTTCGTCGTCCTCGGCAGCTCCGGGCAGGCCCGGCTGGTGTTCGGGTGGCTGACGCTCGCCTCGTTCGTCTTCTACGGCTGGTGGAACCCGCCCTTCGTCCTGCTGCTCGCGGGTTCGGTGCTCGGCAACTGGCTGATCGGCAGCCGGCTGCTGCGCCGCCCCGACCGCCGGCTGCTGGCCCTCGGCATCGCCGCCAACCTCGCGCTGCTCGGTTATTTCAAAGATGCCGGCTTCTTCCTCGACACGGTGAACGGCCTCGCCGGCACGCAGTGGTCCCCCGGCGAGATCTTCCTGCCGCTCGGCATCTCCTTCTTCACCTTCCAGCAGATCGCCTGGCTGGTCGACGCCCATCGCGGCGAGGCCGAACAGGGCGGGCTGCTCGACCATGCGCTGTTCGTCTCCTTCTTCCCGCAGCTGATCGCCGGGCCGATCGTCCACCACCGGGAGATGATGCCGCAGTTCCGCCACCGGCAGCGCTTCCGCATCGATCCCGACGATCTCGCCCTCGGCCTCGCCGTCTTCACCGTCGGCCTCTTCAAGAAGACGGTGATCGCCGACGGCATGGCGGCCCATGCCACGCCGGTGTTCGACGCCGCCCTCGCCGGCAGTGATCCGTCCCTGTTCGAGGCCTGGGGCGGCGCGCTCGCCTACACCTTCCAGCTCTATTTCGACTTCTCCGGCTATTCCGACATGGCGATCGGCCTCGGCCTGATGTTCGGCATCCGCCTGCCGGTCAATTTCGCGAGCCCCTACAAGGCGGTGAACATCGTCGACTTCTGGCGCCGCTGGCACATGACGCTGTCGCGCTTCCTGCGCGACTATCTCTACATCCCGCTCGGCGGCGGCCGTCGCGGTCCGGCGCGTCGCTATCTCAACATGATGATCACCATGCTCTTGGGCGGCCTCTGGCACGGCGCCGCCTGGACCTTCGTCGCCTGGGGGGCGCTGCACGGTCTCTATCTCGTGATCGTCCACGCCTGGCACGCCCTGCGGCGCGCCCTCGGCCACGATCTCTCCCGTTCCACCCTGCCCGGCCGGCTCTGCGCCCGCACCCTCACCATGCTCGCGGTGATCGTCGGCTGGGTGCTGTTCCGCGCCGGAAGCTTCGACGCCGCCGGCCGGATGCTCGCCGGCATGGCCGGCCTCAACGGCGTGCTGGTGCCGGAGGAGTACCGCACGCTGCTCGGCCCGCTCGCGCCGCTGCTCGAGTCCCTGGGCTGGAGCTTCGCCTACGTGCCGGGCTTCCTGTTCGACGGCTGGAACGAGATCCTCCAGCTCGCCCTGGTTGCCGCCATCGCCTTCTTCGCCCCCAACACCCAGGAGTGGTTCGGCTATCGCGGCCCCGGCGACGCCGATCCCGGTCCGGCGCGCATCCGCAGTCTCCCGGAGTGGATCGCCGGCTGGCGTCCCGGCACTCTGCAGGGTGCTGCCTTCGGACTCGCCTTCGGGGCCCTGCTGTTCATGCTCCTCGCGGAAACCCCGCGGGAATTCCTCTACTTCCAGTTCTGAGCGGAGATCCGGACACCGTGCACGGCCGCCGCTTTCTTGCCGCCTTCGCCGCCGGCATCCTGGGCCTGTTCCTGGCCTGGGCCGGGCTGCTCGCGGTGCTGGACGCGCAGGGCCGGCTCCGCCCGCCGGCGCTCACCAACCGCTGGGAGTTCGACGAGAAGCTCGCCATGCTGCGCGAGCGACCGCCCGAGCGCATCGACGTCCTGGCGGTCGGCTCGTCGACCACCTTCTACGGCGTCGACGGCGGCCTGCTCGAGCGGGAGCTCGGCGGCCGGCGCTTCTTCAGCGCCGCCGCCCTCGGCCTGAAGATGCACCAGACGGCCTGGCTCGCCCGCTTCTTCCACGGGCTGCATCCGGAGATCGGCACCGCCTTCACCGTCTCCACCCTGATCGACTTCGAAGCCTGCCCGCCGCGGAACGAGGCCGTCTTCGATCCCGCCGACGCACGCCGCTTCCTCGCCGGGGAATGGCCGGAACTGCTCTGGCATTTCCGCTACTTCGATCCGATGGGCGTGCTGCGCGCCGCGCGCGACCTGCCCGAGCGCCGGGCGCTCGGCTGGGACCGTCTCGACAGCATGCGGCTCGACCGCTGGGGCGGTCAGCTGCTCGACGTGTCGCGCGACCAGGTGCCGGCGAAGATCGTGCGCGGCGTGCTCGGTGGCTTCGATCCGCGCTGCTACGACGCCCTCGACAGCCTCGCCCGCTTCTGGGCCGAAAGGGGCGTGCGTTTCCTCTTCGTGCTGGCGCCGCTGCGGCCGGGCTATCTCGCCGAATGGGATCCCGACGGCCGCCGGCTTTCCGGCCACCGCGACCGGGTGCGGCGGATCCTCGCCGCCCGCGGTGCCGGCTTCCTCGACGCCCACGCCCGTCTCGCGCTCCCCGAGGAGGCCTTCTTCGACGCCTATCACCTGCGCGCCGCCTTCGCCCGCCGGCAGACGCGCCTGATCGCCGCCGCCCTGCGCGACGAGGGCAACGCCGAGGGCGCGCACGTCGCGGCACGGACGGCCGGCGACACCCTGGCCGCCGGCGGGCAGGCGCATCTCGCCGCCGCCGGAGCCCCGCCGGCCCTGCGGATCGGCATCCTCCCGGATCGCTGAACCCCGTCACGGGCCGTCGCGTCCGGGACGCAGGAACCCGGCCGCGGCCGCCGCCGCGAGAGCGGCGGAGGCGAGGAAGGCTGCGGGCGCACCGGCCAGATCCCAGAGCAGACCCGCGAGCAGGCTCGCGAGCAGCAGGGCGAGCCCGGTCACGAGATGCCAGATGCCGAAGGCGGTACCGCGCAGCTCCGCCGGCGCCGCGTCGGCGACGAGGGCCGAAAGCAGCCCCTGGCTCGCCGCCATGTGCAGACCGAAGAGGGCGATGCCGGCGAAGCCCGCGAACGGATCCGCGGCCCGGGCGAGCACGAGATCGGCGAGCACCAGGAGCGCGAAGGCGAGCGCCAGGAGCCGCCTTCGGTCGTGCCGGTCGGCGAGGACGCCGAAGGGAAGGGCGGCGGCGGTGTAGACGAGGTTCGTGGCGACCAGGCCGAGCGGCACGAGCCCCGCCGCGAGGCCGAGATCGGCGAGCCGCAGCAGCAGGAAGGCCTCGCCGAAGCGGGCGAGGGTGCCGAGGCCGGCGAGGGCGAGCACGCTCCAGAAGGCCGCGGGCAGGCGGGCGAGATCGCCCCGTCGCAACGGCAGGCGAAAGGCCGGAAGTGGGCAGAAAGCCGGAGGCCGCGGCGGCTCCCGCACTCCGACGGCGAGCAGGAGGACCGCGAGCAGCGCCGGCGGCACCGCGAACCAGAAGACGGTGCGGATGTCGCCGGCGAACAGCCCGAAGAGGGCGGTGGCGAAGAGCGGCCCGGCGACCGCTCCGGCGGTGTCGAGGGCCTGACGCAGCCCGTAGGCGCGGCCGCGCAGACCGGGCGGGGTGACGTCGGCGATCAGCGCGTCGCGCGGCGCGCCGCGGATCCCCTTGCCGATGCGGTCGAGGAAGCGGGCGAGGAGCACGGTGCCGGGGCCGGTCGCGAGCGGGAACAGGGGCTTGGTCAGGGCGGCGAAGCCGTAGCCCAGCAGCACGAGCGGCTTGCGCCGGCCGAGGGCGTCGCTCAGCGCCCCCGAGACGAGGCGCGTGAGGGCGGCGGTGGCCTCCGCCACGCCCTCGATCAGCCCGAGCGCGAGGGCGCCCGCCCCCACCACCGACACCAGGAAGACCGGCAGCAGGCTGTGGATCGCCTCGCTCGAAGTGTCCATGAGGAAGCTCACGGCCCCGAGCACGAGCACGGTCCGCGGCAGCGCCACGGGCCGCACGGGGGTCTCGGAGATCCTGCGCATCGGCGTCCTTCCCGCATCGGGTGGCCGGCGGGGGCTTGCCGGACCGCTCCGCGCTGCCTATACCCCCGAGCGCTGTCGCCCAGGTAGCTCAGTTGGTAGAGCAAGGGACTGAAAATCCCTGTGTCGGCGGTTCGATTCCGTCCCTGGGCACCATCCCCCGCTCCAGCGCGTCGCCGATCGGGGAGATCGCGCGGATTTTGTCGATCGCGCGGCCCGGCGCCGTTGCGCGCGCATGGTGACGCGGTCCGGACGGACTCGGGAAGGCGTCCGGTCCCGGCCAGCGGGGAGAATCGACGCGAGGGTCGGGCTCAGGCGGTCCCGGCCGTGACGGGCACCTCGCCTTCGGGCACCCATCGCACGTCGGTCAGGTCCGCTCCCTGCGCCTCGAGGAACGGCCTCCACCGCTCCCCGATCCGTGCCTTCCGCAGGATCGTGCGGGCGAGTCTCGCGGACGTCAGATCGGCCCCCACGAGGATCGCCCCCTCGAGGTCCGCCCTCTCGAGGTTCACCCTCTCAAGGTTCGCCCCCGCGAGGTTCGCGCCTAGGAGGTTCGCCTGCACGAGGTCCGCCCGCCAGAGCTTCGCCCCCGCGAGCATCGCCCCTTCAAGGTTCGCCTCCATGAGGTTCGCCTCCATGAGGTTTGCGCCTATGAGGTTCGCGCCTAGGAGGTTCGCCCCCACGAGGCCCGCCCCCTGGAGGTTCGCCCGCTGGAGGTTCGCCCGCCGGAGGTTCGCCCCCGCGAGGTTCGCTCCATGGAGATCGAACAGCGACAGGTCTTCTCCCGCGAAATCCTCCAGCGGATCGAGACCGGCCGCTCTGGCGAGCTCGAGCACGTCATCGCTCTCGCAGGTGAAAAGACTGCGGAGATCACGCTCGAGGCGGGCGACGACACCTTCCGTCATCCCGACCCCTCCCGTCCTTCGAGCGGCACGGCGAACGCACCGCCGCGAACGCCTCGCGGACGGCCTTCCGGACGCGGATGTCGGCCAGCCGTCGTTTGAGCCGCGGCAGTGCCGGGCCGGCCTCGGTGATGTCGACCCGAACGCTCTCCCTGTCGGGCCGGCCGAAGGCGGCCTCGATCCCGGCCCCGTCCGGCGCGCCCGTGGGCTCCAGCCGCGCCAGATCCACGGCAGCGAACTGGTTCAGGACCGGAAGCCCGTCCGCGTGCTCGAACACCCAGACCGGGCTGTCGCTGGCACCCTCGACCCGGACGTGGCGGCGGAGGTCTTCGGCCCGGATCTCGCGTTCCCGGGCCTCCGTGGCTTCCCGGGCCTTCGTCGCCTCGACAGTTGCGGAGATCCCGCCCGGCGCCGCCCCGCCCCTGCCGTGGAGCGAACCGGAGTGTGTCATCTGTTCGCGGCGGCGCTCGATGGCCTCGTGCCTCGCCTCGGTGACTGCTGAAGCCGGCGGCCAGAGGCACGGTTCCTGCATCGTCAGACCTGTCATCGCGAATTCGAGACTGCAGGACCGCAGCCGCACCCGGATCCCGACGGAACCGAGAGGCGGGACGGGCAATTCGTGCCGCCATTCCCCGAAGCGGATGGTGGCGAGATGCAGAAGCCCGCCGTCGTCCCGGATCTCGACGCGGGCGAAGGCGAGGCGGTCCAGACCGTCCGCGGGCTTCAGCTCCAGGGCGGGATGCCGCCCACCGTCCCCCATCGCCGCGTTTCCTCCCGTCGCATGGTCTCTTCCTAAGGTTTCCCCCTCCAGCGGGCAATACGGGAGAGCGCTGCCGTTCCGTTCGCCGCATCCGCTGGAAAGCGTGCGGATCCGGGCGGTGGCGCGGTCCTTCCCGCGAGGCTTGCCGGCGGCAGCCGTACCGCCTAGATAGCGGGCCCGCGGGCGCATAGCTCAGTTGGTAGAGCAGCTGACTCTTAATCAGCGGGTCCCAGGTTCGAGTCCTGGTGCGCCCACCAGAGTCCCGGACAGATCCGGCGAGACCCGGGGGGTCGGCAGCTTCGGCCCGGGCGGGTGGGCCGCGAGCCGGCCCGATCCACGGCAGGCGAGGACGCGGACGGCGGTCCGATTCCGTTGCCGGGCGCCGGCCGCGATGGCGGCGAAAGCTCGAAATATTCTCGACCTCGCGGCGCTTGCCGGCCGTCCGCTGCGGTGTCGGGATGTGCGGGAGCGAGCGCGGGAAGGCTGCGGGACGTCCCGGAACGGTTGCCCGCGGAGCGGCGCGGACGCGGCGTGGTGGTCCGCGGGCGGGAGATCCGGCGAGGGTCCCGGTGGCCGGGGCGGAAAGCTCCGTCCGGCTCCGGGAGACGCGCCGGTCGGCCGACCGCGACCTGTCGGCGTCTTTCGCGCAGGGAGGTCGAGGACCTCCCCGAACGGGTGACAGGGAGGCGGCCGAAGGGTCGTGATCCGGCCCTTGCCGGCCCGGTCCTGCTCGCGCTGCCGTCCGGCGAGCGCGTCGGACGCCGAGGCGCCGGGCCGGGGAGGCCCCGCCGTCCCGGTTCGGCGGGCGCGGCCCTGCGTCTCCCGGCCGGGAGGAAGGCCGCGTGTTCGAAGCGGATCTGCGGCGGGCCGTCGCGTCTGCCTGCCGTGCCCCGTCCCACCGGCTCTCCGGCGGGGTCGCGGCATGCGCGTGCCGATCCGGACCCGAGGCGGTGCGCGCCGATCCGCCGCGCCCGTCGACACGGGGCCGGGACGCGCGGGCGCGATCTGCGCCGGTCCGACCCGCCGCGCCCGCGGGACGTGGACGGAGGGCACCATCCGGCGGGTGGCGCGCATGTCCGGGGGGCTTCGGAAAGGGCGGCCCGCGGACATGTCGCGGGGCGTCCCGCGGTCCGGTGGGGACCGGCTGGTCGCCCGCACGGCGACCCCGCCCGCTGGCCGCATGCGACGGCGGCGCGCCGCGGAACCGCGGGGCCGGGGCGGGAGGATGAGCACGAGGCGTCGACGGACCGTTGCCGGGTTTGCAGACAATCCATCCCCTCCGTTGACGGACTCTTCACTCCTCCGGTGCTGCCCCCCGGACGGTGGAGAAGGGGCCGTGCGGACCTGTTTCGGCCGCTCGAGTCCCACCCTGGCGCGGAGCTGTACCCCGAAAGCATTGACGGAAGCTTGCCGGGCGGAGCAAAAAAACCGCCCCCGGCATCAACGGAATTTTCACCCTTTCCATGCCATACCGCCGGACGGTGGAGAAGGCGCCGCGCCGACCTGTTTCGCCCGGTCGAGTCCCACCTTGGGAGGGAGGTGTGCCACGAATACGTTAACGGAACGTTACCCGGCGCACGGCAATTCCGCCCCCTCCGTTAACGGAGTTTTCACCCCTGCGGTGTTACATCCGCGGACGGTGGAGAAGGAGCCACGCAGACTTGTTTCGCCGGGTCGATTCCCACCCTGGGGCGGACGTGTACCACGGAAGCGTTAACGGAAGGTTGCCGGGCGGGCCAAAAAACTGCCCCCGACATTAACGACATGAGCCCTCCCCGTAACCCCCCTTGCCGCTGGCGTGGAGGTGTGAGTCGAGGGGGGCGGACGGGACGGAGGCGTGCGGGATGCGGCGGGATGTGGAGCGGCAGCGGGATTTCGCGGAGGCGTTCCTGCCGGAGGAGGTGGGCCGCGACGAAGTGCTGGAGAAGATCGACGCGCTGGTCGACTGGTCGGCGCTCGGAGCTGTGTGCGGCGACATCTGTGCCGCGCCGGTGGGGCGGCCGAGCTATCCCCACCGGGTGCTGATCAAGGCGCTTCTGGTCCAGCCTGGTGGGACCTCTCGGATCCGAAGGCCGAGGAGGCGCTGCGGAACGACCTGCGGTTCCGCCGCTTCCTCGGCGTCGGGCTGACGGGGAAGACGCCGGACCAGAACACCCTGTGGCGCTTTCGGGACGAGCTTTCGAAGCGGGGGCTGGCGGAGGCGTTGCCTGGGGAGGTGGACCGGCAGCTGCGGGAGAAAGGCCTCGTGATGCGGCGTGGGAGCATCGTCGACGCGACCCTGGTGCGGAGCGCGGCCGCGACGCGCAACCGGCGCCGCGACGGGACACCCGTGGACCGGGACGCCGACTGGGCGGCACGGAACGGTCGGGATCCGACGCTTGGTTACAAGCTGCACGCGGCGGTGGACGAGGACACGGGCATCGTGCGGAGGATCGCCCTCACGCCGGCCTCGCGGCACGAGCGGACCGTGGCGGAGGCGGTGGTGCCGGAGGATGTGGGGCGGGTGTGGGCGGATGCGGCGTACGATGCGAGAGACCTGCGCGAGGGGCTCGAGGCCCGCGGCATCGCCCCGGTGATCGCCCACAACCCGCGCCGCGGCGGGCTGCGGCCGTGGCAGCGGGCGGCGAACCTCGTCGTGAAGACGGTGCGGCCGCGGATCGAGCCGGTGTCCGGCACCCTGAAACGGTCCTGCGGCCTCGCCCGGGCGCGCTGTCTCACCCTCGCCCGCAACCTGGTCGACGTCACCTTGCGCGTGCTCGCCTTCGACCTGCGCCGGGCGGTCACACTGCTCGAACACGCGACCTGACCTCCGCGGGCGGAGTCCGCCCGCAACCCGCGAAACCGTCCGAAAACCCGCGGAAAACCGAGGCAAAAGTCCGCCACCGCGACGGATCCTGCGCTCACGCAGACCGTCACGCCGCGGACCGCCCCGCCGGGCGCGGTTGCGGGGAGGTCTCATTATGATATATGGTCATCTCTCGAACGATCGCAAAAATTGATCGCATGGTTGGTTATCATGTCTTTTATCGCCGTTGCTGCATATGTAATTAGAACATTATGCAACGCAGTATCAAGTCTTTGTCAAGGCGAAAAATCGTACGGCGCGAACGAGCAGAAATGGCGCGAACGACTCGGAATGTCGGGCGGGATCCGGCGGGGACCCGAACCCGCCCGGGAATGAAGCGGCGCCGGTGACCGGTTGCCCCCCGCGGATCCCGCTTGCCGGAGCGGGTGGAATAGGATTAAATTCCGATACCGTCGCCGCTCCCGGAGCCAGCTCGTGTCCGTGAACCCGCCCTCCGCCCTTCCCCCCGCCGACCGCCTGCTGCTGCCCGCCGAGGATGCCGCCGCCTTCGAGGCGCTGCGCGCCGAAGTGCTCGACCGCTTCCAGCCCGGCGATCCGCTCACCCGCCATCTCGCCGAACGCGCCGCGCTCCTGGTCTGGCGCCTGCAGCGCCTGGCCGAGGCCGAACGGCAGCTGCTCGCCGACATGCGCGAGCCCGGCGAACGCCGCTTCCGCGGCGGCGAAGCGGTGCTGCGGGCGCTGTTCGAGAGCAGCCTCGCGCGGCTCGCGGATTTCGAGCAGCGGGTGGCGCGGGAGCTCTGCGAACTGTTGCGCAGACTCGCCGAACTCTGCCCGAAGGACCCGCAGGGTTCGGATCATCTCTTTGATCGGGAAGGAAAAAGCCGTGTCCGCCAGAGCCGCGGGAAGGCGGAGATGGACGGAGATCCGCCGAGATCCGGCGAGATGGCGGAAGATGGGCCGCGTTGCGCCGCGATCCGCGGCATCGCCTCCGGCCGGCGGTGAGGGCAGGGGGTGGCGGAGGCGCCGTCTGGACGGCGGCGAGGTGTGCCGGTAACATCGATCGCGGATCGCTCTTCAGGGAGGAGACCATGCGTCCGCAGATCACCGCGACGGTCCTGTGCCTTCTGGCCGGATCCGCCGTCGCCGCGCCGCAGGATGTGAAACTGCCGGAGAACTGGCGCGAGAGTTTCGTGAAATACTGGGAGGGCGACCGCGCACCGCCGAACGACACCCAGACCGGCGTCGCCTGGGCGAACCGCACCGCGGTCGAGAGCGCGAAGCCGGGCGAGCCGCTGGCCCACGGTTCGGTGATCGTCTTCGAGGTGTGGAAGGCGAAGCTGGACGCCGAGGGCAGACCCGTGCTCGATGCCGAGGGCCGGCGCATCCCGGACAGCCTCGCGCTCCTCGCGGTGATGGAGAAGCAGCCGGGCTTCGGCGCCGGCTGGCCGGAAGAGATCAGGAACGGCGAATGGGAATACGCCGCCTACACACCCGACGGCCGCTTCGTCGAGCGCGACGACGCCCCCTGCCTGCAGTGCCACAGGCCGCTCGAGGCGCAGGACTACGTCTACACCCGGGACGCCCTCGACGCCGCCGTCGCCGACTGAAGGCGCTGCTGCCGCTCCTGCTCCTGCTGCTGTCCGCCGTCGCGGCCGGCCCCGCGGCGGCGGTCACCGTGCGCTGCGAGGGCTGCCATGCCGGCGGGCCGCGGCTGGTCTTCGACCGGAACACCGGGACGGTGCGCGACATCGCCGTCGATCTCCGGGCCCGTGCGGCCTCCGACCATGCGGGGCTCCGTTGCCGCGACTGTCACGTCGGCCGCTTCGACCTGTTCCCGCACCCGCCGGGAAAGCGCGACACCCGACGCTGCCTCGACTGCCATCCGCGGAAGGAGACGGACGAGGCCGCCCGCTACGCCGGCATCCGCGAGGAGGTCGCGGCCTCGGCGCACGGCCGGACCGCGGGCTTCACCTGCGAGCACTGCCACGATCCGCACGCCTTCCGCCGCATCCGCGCGGCCGATCTGCCGGCGGTGATCCGGGCGATGCACGACGGGCCCTGCGTCTCCTGCCACGAGGCCGGCGCCACGGGCCCCCTCGCCGATCCGGCGAAACCCGGTCTCGAAACGGTGCACCGCGGCATCGTCCATCCGGGCCTGCATCTCGCCACCAGCCGCTGCGTCGACTGCCACGACGCGAAGCCGCACCTGCCGGTCTCGCACCTCCTGCCGAAGGCCGCCGCCACGCCCCGGGGCTGTACGGGCTGCCACGGCCGGCCGAGCCTCCTCGGGACCCGCTTCCTGCGGCTGCGGCCGGACCCCGACCTGCCGCTCACCGGTGCGCGCATCCTGGAGATCGGCCATCCGACCGGGGCGGTGCGGCTCTGGCCTTTCGATCTCGCCGGCGGGGCGATCGGCCTGCTGCTCCTCGCCCTGTTCGGCCGGTATGCGGTCGTGGTGCGCGGAACGGTGGATCGCGCGGCCGCCCCGACCCTCGCCGACCGTGCGCCGGCGCTGCGGTTCTGGCACGCCGCCACGGCCGCTTCGGGGATCCTCCTGACAGCCAGCGGTGTCTTCCTGCACTTCGGCCTCGACGGCCCGGGGCCCTTCGCCTTCGCCGCGCAGGACGTCCTGCACCGCTTCGCGGGGCTCGCGCTCGCCGTGCTCTGGATCACGGCCTTCGGCGCTCTCGCCGCCTGCCGCCGCGACCTTCTGTGGTTCGCACCCGCGCCGGGTCCGGGGCCGATGGCGGAGCTGCGAGCCTATCTCGCCGCCCTGCTGCACGGCCGGCCGCTGCCCGCGGACCGTCCGGTGGCCGGACGCTTCGGGCATCTCCAGGCGCGCACCTACGGTCTCGTGGTCTTCCTGCTCGTGCCGGCCCTGGTGCTCACGGGATTCCTGCTGCTCGCCCCGGAACGGCTGCAGGGGGCCTTCGCCGGGCTTCCCGGCCGCAGCTGGCCGGCGCTCGCGCATCACCTGTCGGCACTCGCCTTCGGCCTGTTCCTGCTGGTGCACGGACTTCTGGTCGTGGCCGGCAGGATCTCCGCCCGCGGACGGGACGGGGCAGGGGGTCAGCGGTAGAACAGCTCCACGAGCGTCATCGGCACCGCCGGCACGTAGGTGCAGAGGATCAGCACCACGAGCAGCACCGCGACGAAGCGGACGTTCGCCTTCGACACCTCCCAGATGTCCGCCTTCGCCACCGAACAGGCGGTGACCAGCACGCTCGCGACGGGCGGCGTCTGCTGGCCGATGCCGAGATTGAGGGTGACGACGAGACCGAAATGCACCGGGTCGATGCCGACCTGGTGGACGAGCGGCATGACGATCGGCACGACCAGAATGATCGCCGCCGCCGAATGCAGGAACAGGCCGATCACCAGGAAGAACAGGTTGAGGATGGCGAGGATCGCGTATCTGTCGTCGGTGAAGGCGAGAAGCGCCGCCGCGAGCTGCTGCGGCACCTGCTGCTCGGTGAGATGGACGCCGAGCAGCGCCGAGCTCGCCACGAGCAGCATCACCACCGCCGTCTGCACCACGCCCTCGACGGTGGCCTCGACCAGCGCCCGGACGTCCAGCTCGCGGTAGACGAAGAGACCGATCACGAGAGCCGCCAGCACCGCGAGGCCCGCGCCCTCGGTGGCGGTGACGAGGCCGCCGAAGATGCCGCCGAGGATGATGAGCGGCAGGGTCAGCGCCCAGAGCGCCTCCCGGAAGGCCTTCTTCAGCCGGGCGAGCTCGAACGCCTGCTCGACCGGCAGGCCGTGTTTCTTCGCGTAATGCCAGGCCACGACCATGAGCCCGAGGCCGCCCAGCAGCCCGGGCACGATGCCGGCGACGAACAGCTGCACGACCGAGCTGTCCGACATCACGGCGTAGAGGATCATCGGGATCGAGGGCGGGATGATGACCGCGAGGGTGGCGGAGGAGGAGGTGACGGCGGCGGCGAAGGCGGCCGGGTAGCCGCGCTTCTTCATGGCCGGGATCAGGATCGAGCCGATCGCCGCGACATCCGCCACCGCCGATCCCGAGATCTCGGCGAAGAACAGCGAGGCGCCGATGGTGACCATCGACAGCCCGCCGCGCACGAAGCCGAAGAGGGCGGAGGCGAGGGCGACGAGCCGCCGCGAGATGCCCGAGGCGTTCATGATCGCGCCCGCGAGGATGAAGAGCGGGATCGCCAAGAGCGGGAAGGAGGTGGCGCCGCCGTACATGACGAGCGCCATGTTGGGCAGGATGTCGGGGCCGGATGTCGCCACCATCGCCGCCACCGCGACGATGCCGAGCGCCACCGCGATCGGCACGTTCAGGAGCACGAGCAGGACGAGGCCGAGGAACATGAGGAGGAGGGTCACGGGGTCTCCTCCGCCGCCGCGGCGCCGGGCCGGCGGCCTTCGGCGGCGCGCCGCAGCATCTCCGGCAGGGTGACGAGCTGGGCGAGGATCACGAGCAGCGAGGCGACCGGGATCACCGACTGGGTGAAGGAGACCGGTACCCGGTCGAGGCTCACGAGCGTCATGCCCTCGAGGACTTCGAGCACCCGCCATCCCGTCCAGGCGAGCAGCACGAAGAAGCCGATCACCGCGATCTCGCCGAGGAGCACGGCTGGGATCCGCAGACGGCGCGGCAGGGTCTCGACCAGTTCGGGGAAGCCGATGTGGGCGCGCTTCAGCGAAGCGAGGGCCGAGCCGTAGTAGGTGATCCAGGCGAGCAGGACGACGGCGACCTCGTCGTACCAGCTGAGCGACATGCCGGCCTTGCGGAAGATCACCGCGACGACGACGAGCAGCGCCAGCAGCAGGAGCAGCAGCACGGTGAAGGCGGCGAGCAGCCGTTCGAGCAGGCGGCGCAGGGACGCGAGCATGCGGCGGAGGCTCCGGCGGAAAGCGGTGCGGGAGGGAAAAGGGGCGGGCCGGAGCCCGCCCCCGGGACTCAGCCTTCGCGGCCGAGGGCCACGGCCCGTTCGATCATCTCCTTCGCCCCCGGCACCTCGGCCGAGAACTCGTCGTAGACCGGCCCGCTCGCGTCGATGAAGGCGTCCTTGTCGGCCTCGTTCACTTCCATGCCGGCGTCCTCGAGCCTGCCGAGCAGCTCCCCGTCGAGCCGCGCCGCCGTCTCGTGGACGAAGGGCTGGGTGTCCTTCGCCGTCTGCTCGAGGATCGTCCGCACCTCCTCCGGCAGCTTCGCCCAGGGGCCGGCGCCGACCGTGACATAGGCCGGCGTGTAGACGTGGCCGGTGAGCGAGAGGTACTTCTGCACCTCGTGGAACTTCGCACTCCAGATCTGCGCGAACGGGTTCTCCTGCCCGTCGATCACGCCGGTCTGCAGCGCGACGAACACTTCCGAGAACGCCATCGGCGTCGGATTGGCGCCGTAGAGTTCGAACATCCGCAGCCGCCACTTGCCGCGCGGCACCCGGAGCTTGAGACCGGCGAGATCCCCGGGCACGACGATCGGCCGGACGTTGTTGGTGATGTGGCGGAAGCCGTTCTCCCACACCGCGAGGATGCGGTAGCCCTTCGCTTCCGCGGCGGGCGCGAGCTTCGGCCAGAAGATCTCCTCCTCGATCCGCTTCATGTGCGCGCGGTCCTTGACGAGATAGGGCATCTCGAACAGCCCGAACTCGTCCGCGACCGACGACATGACGGTCGAGGGCAGGGCGAAGTCGGCGGTGCCGAGCTTGAGCTTCTGCAGCAGTTCCTGGTCGCTGCCGAGCTGGCTCGAGCCGAACACCACGACCTTCCAGTCGGAAAGGCCGGCTTCTTCGAGCCGCTGGTTGGCGAGGTCCGCGAAATGGTTCGCGGAGAGATCGAACAGCGAACCCGGCGCGCCCACGTGCCCGAACTTGAGCTCGCGGGCCTCGGTGCCGGCGGCGAGGGCCACTCCGGCTGCGAGAACGGTTGCGAAGACGAGCCTGCGCATGTCGGTCCTCCCTGGCCTGCGCGTACCGGAATCCTCTCAGCGGCCTGCCGTCAGCACCTCCATGGCCGCCGCGGTGCCACTTCCGGCGAGCGGCACCCCGAATGTGCGAAGTCCCATCTCGACGCCGCAGAGCGTCCCCATCAGCATGAGATCGTTGAAGTCGCCGAGATGGCCGATGCGGAAGGCGCGTCCCGCGAGCCTGCCGAGGCCGTTGCCGAGCGAGAGATCGAAGCGCTCCAGGATGTGCGCCCTGAGCGCGTCGGCATCGAACCCTTCGGGCAAGAGCACGGCCGTGAGCGAAGCCGAGTGCTCCGCCTGGTTGCGGCAGACCGTCTCGAGCCCCCAGGCGGCGACCGCCGCCCGGGTGGCGGCGGCGTGCCGGGCGTGCCGCGCGAAGACATTGTCGAGGCCCTCCTCCTCCAGCATGCGGATCGCCTCGTCGAGGCCGTAGAGCAGGTTGGTCGCCGGCGTGTAGGGGAAGAACCCGCGGGCGTTGGCTTCGAGCATCGCCGACCATTCGAAATAGCTGCGCGCGAGCTTCGCCTTCCGGTGCGCATCCAGCGCCCTTTCGCTCACCGCGGTGAAGGAGAGCCCGGGCGGCAGCATCAGCCCCTTCTGCGAGCCCGCGACCGTGACGTCGACCTTCCAGCCGTCGTGCTCGTAGGGCATGGAAGCGAGCGAGCTGATGGTATCCACCATGAACAGCGCCGGATGGCCCGTGCGGTCGATGGCCTCGCGGATCTCGGCGATCCGGCTCGTCACCCCGGTCGAGGTCTCGTTGTGGACGACGCAGACCGCCCGGATCCGCTCCCCGCGGTCCTCGCGCAGCGCCCGTTCGATCCGCTCCGGATCGGCCCCGCTGCGCCAGTCGCCCTCGAGGAACAGGGGATCGAGGCCGAGACGCTTCGCCATTTCGTACCAGAGCGTGGCGAAATGGCCGGTCTCGGACATCAGCACCCGGTCGCCCGGCGAGAGGGTGTTGACGAGCGCCGCCTCCCAGGCGCCGGTGCCGGATGCGGGGAAGACGATCACCGGCTGGCGCGTGCGGAAGATCCGCTTCAGGCCGTCGAGGACGCGCAGGGCGAGCTCGCGGAAGGCGGGGCCGCGGTGGTCGATGGTCGGATGGTCGATCGCCCGCAGGATGCGGTCGGGGACGTTGGTCGGTCCCGGAATCTGCAGGAAGTGTCGGCCCGCCCGCCGCATCTGCCGCCTCCGCGAAGATTGCATGCAATGTCGGCGCGCAGCCTGCGCGAGGTCGCGCCGGCGATCAAGAGCTTTCGTGCGGAGGCCGCGCGATCGCGGCGGGCGGCCTGTCGGTCTCCGGTCCGCGGCCGGAAAGGCAACGGGGGCCGCGCGGGCCCCCGTCCGTCCGGATCCGGCCTGTCAGCCGAAGATGTCCTGGACGATGCCATCGTACCAGGCATCCGCCTCGGCGCGCGTCTGCTGGCGGACGTCCGGCGTCTCCTCGACCTTGCTGATGAAGCTGTCGAAGGCCTCGAGCTTCTCCTCGGTCGGCCGGTAGTTGGCGCCGATCTTGACGGCGTCGTTGTCGGTGAGCGAGCTCCAGCAGGTGTTGCGCAGCCGTGGCTCGAACAGCTTGCTGCCGACCAGTTCGTGGCGGATCACCATGGCCACGAGCTTCGCCTGGCTGTTGGCCGAGAAGGCCGACTTCGGCATGTCGGTGGCGATCGCGGCGTCACCCAGCACGTGGATGTCCGGCTGCAGCCTGGACCTGAAGGTCGCGGGCTCGACCGGGCACCAGCCGCTGTCGTTCGCGAGCCCGGCGGCGCGCGCGATCCAGCCCGCGGTCTGCGCCGGCACGATGTTGGCGACATCCGCCCTGTGCTTCTCGCCGCCGGCCACCACCGTCATGGTCGAGACGTCGACCGCCTCGACCTTGCCGCCGAACTCCGCCGGCACCCACTCGACCATGCCGGCGTAGTAGCGGTTCCAGGCGTCGGTGAAGAGATCCTGCTTGCTGAACTTGTCCTTGGCGTCCAGCACCAGGATCTTCGACTTCGGCTTGTTGTTCTTCAGGTACCACGCCACCATGCAGACCCGCTCGTAGGGCCCGGGCGGGCAGCGGTAGGGGTTGGGCGGCGACGCGAGGATGAAGGTCCCGCCGTCCTCCATCGCCTCGAGCTGCGCCTTCAAAAGCGCCGTCTGCTCGCCCGCCTGCCAGGCGTGCGGCATGCGCGATGCGGCTTCCTCGCTGTAGCCCTCGATCGAGTCGTAGCGGATGTCGATGCCGGGCGCGACCACCAGCCGATCGTAGCCGAGCTCGCGGCCGCTCGCGAGGCGGACCTTCTTCGCCGCCGGGTCGATCGCCACCGCCACCTCACGGTAGTGGGTGACGCCGTAGCGGTGGACGAGATCGACATAGCGGTGGGTGATGGATTCGAGCGTCCTCTGCCCGCCGAGGTAGAGATTGCTGTAGAAGCAGGTGGTGTAGGCCTCCTTGGGCTCGACCAGGGCGACGTCGATCTCGCCCTTGCTGTCCTTCGCCACGTATTTCGCGACCGTGGCGCCGGCGGCACCGCCGCCGACGACGACCACGCGCGGCCGCGCCTGGGCCCGCAGCACGGCCGGTGCCGCGAGCACCACCGGTGCCACCACGGCGGCACCCTGCAGCAGTCTCCGTCTCGTTGTCGAAAGGGTCATCTCACTTTCCTCCCAGTTGCACCGACAGAAGCTGAAAGTAGTCCGCGAGGGAATCGATATCCTCGTCGGTGAGATTGCGCGCGACCAGCGACATGGCGAGATTGCCGCGCACGCCGGAGCGGTATTCCCTGAGCGCCTGCACGAAATAGTCGCGGGGCAGCAGGTGCAGCGGCGGCATCGGCCCGACCGGGTCGCTCTGCGGATGGCAGGCGAAACACTCGGCGGCGAGATATTCGCCGTATTCGGGATCACCGGCGGAGGCGGCGACTGGCAGGGCGGCGAGCGGCAGGGCGAGGGCGAGGTGGCGGACGGTGCGCATCGGTCCCGGCGGCATCCGGCGGACGGGGTCCTGTCCCGGGCGGTTTGTGGCACCGTCGCGACAGGCGTGCAAGACAAATTGAGAATGCGCTTATATATGTCGACCATCGCTGCGGAGCGGCGGGCCGAAGAACCACAGTCGTCTTCGCGACGACCTGGCAATTCACATCCACGGATCGTCGACGGCCCGACCGTTCCGCCGGCACCCCGCGGCCCGTCCCCGTGCCCGCATCCCCTCGCACCGCACGGCTCCGATCGCGTCTCGCGACCTGTCGGGCCGCGGCGCCGGTGCCGGCCGACTGGCGGGAGCGCTTCGCCGCCGCCTTCGATGCCGAGCTGCGCGCCTGGATCGCGGCGGCATCCGAAGGCACCGCGACCGGTCCCGCGGCCTTCGACGGCCATGCCGCGACCGCGGTCGCCCTCGCCGGACTCCACGCCGCAGCCGGTGTGATCCCCCGGGCGCGGCCGGGACTCAGAGGTTCTCCCGGCACCAGATCTCGAAGGGCAGGACGATGCGCGGCAGGGCGGCGCCCGGAGCGGTGCGCTTCGCCTCCCGGAGGGCCGCCACCGTCTCCCGGGCGAGGCGGTCGAGGGGGTGGGCGAGGACGAGGGTGAGGGTGCCGTCGGCGAGCGCATCGCGGGTGACATCGAAGAGTTCGTAGCCGACCGTGACGATCCGCCCGGCCCGGCCGCTCGCCCGCAGGGCCGCGAGCACACCGGAGATGCCGCCGCCCGAGACGTAGAGACCGACGAGCTCCGGATGGCGGGCGAGCAGGGCTTCCGTGACCTCGCGGCCGACCGTGCGCTCTCGAAGGTCGGGACCGCCTCGAGCAGGGTGAAGCCGGCACCGGGCTCGGCCCGGACGGCCGGCCCCTCCGTCCCTCGGAGGTGACGACCGGCGAGATGTGGCTCCGGGCGCGCGACACGCTCGGGCGGCTGTGCGATCTGGCCGAGCGCGAGGGGGTCGTGCTGACGCTCGAGAACCTCAACCCGCTCGACCATCCGGGCTGCCCGTTCGGGCGCATCGCCGACGTGCTCGCCCTCGTCGCGGCGGTCGACCGGCCGCAGCTCCGCATCAACCTCGATCTCTACCACGCCCAGATCGGCGAGGGCGATCTCGTGCGCTGGTGCCGGCGCTGCCTGCCGTGGCTCGGCGAGGTGCAGGTCGCGGACAATCCCGGCCGCCTCGAGCCCGGCACCGGCGAGATCGCCTGGGGCTTCGTCGCCCGCGAGCTCGCCGCCATGGGCTGGCGCGGCCCGGTCGGCCTCGAGGCCTTCGCCTCGGGCGATCCCGAAGTCGCGCTCGCGCGCTTCCGCGACACCTTCACCCTGTCCGGGGGGAGTGGGGCGGCGTGAAGCAGGTGGTGATCGTGGGTGCCGGCGAATGCGGCGTGCGCGCGGCCCTGGCCCTGCGCGAGTTCGGCTTCGACGGCCGCATCCTCCTCATCGGCGAGGAACCGGGCGTGCCCTGCGAACGGCCGCCGCTCTCGAAGAGCCTGCCGCCGCAGGCGAAGCCGATCGTCCGGGAGGAGGCGTTCGCCGAAGCCGGGATCGAACTCCTGACGGGGGTGCGGGTCGAAGCCCTCGACCCCGTGGGCCGAAGCCTGCGACTCGCCGATGGCCGCCCGCTCGCCTTCGACGCGCTGCTGCTCGCGACCGGAGCCCGGGCGCGCGTTCCTCCCGGCATGGAGAGCTGCGCCACGCTGCGCACGCTCGCCGACGCCCACGCCCTCGCGGCGAGGCTCGAAGATGCGGAGTCCGTCGGCATCGTCGGCGGCGGCTTCCTCGGGCTCGAGCTCGCCGCCACGATCCGCCGCACCGGCAGGGCGGTGACGGTGTTCGAGATCGCGGACCGGCTGCTCGCCCGGATCGTGCCCGCGGAGCTCGCGGACGTCCTGCACCGCCGCCACCTCGCCGAGGGTGTCGGGATCCGCACGGGCGCATCCGTCGCCGCCGCGTCGGCGCATCGCGTGGAGCTCGCCGACGGCACCCCATGGGCCTTCGATCTCGTGATCGTCTGTGCGGGATCCGGGCCCGAGACCGGGCTCGCCGCAGCCTGCGGCCTGCCGGCCGGGGGCGGGATCCGCGTCGACGAAGGGCTGCGCACGGCCGCGGCCGGCATCTTTGCGGGCGGCGACTGCTGCCGCTTTCCCCTGGACGGGAAGCTCCTGCGGCTCGAGAGCTGGAAGGGGGCACGCGATCACGGGGAGCATGTGGCGCGCGCGATGCTCGGCCGCGCCGGGCCGTTCCGGACCGTGCCCTGGTTCTGGTCCGACCAGTACGATCTCGTCCTGCAGATGTCGGGTCTGTTCGATCCCGCCCGGCCCGTGATTGGACGATGCTTCGGAGCGGAGGACCTGCTGCTGTTCCAGACCGGGGCCGACGGCCGGCTCCGTGCCGCGGCCGGCATCTCGCCCGGTGGCAGCCGGGCGCGCGAGCTGCGCATCGCCGAACGGCTGATCGCCGCCGGCGCGGTCTGCGATCCGGATCGGCTCGCCGATCCCGCCTTCGACCTGCGCACACTCCTGCGCCGCAGCTGACCGCACCCGAAGCCCGGATTCCGGCCGATCGTCCCTCCGGGCCGGGGCATCGGGGGCGGGGTTCCCGCGGGCGTCGCGGAAACCGCCCGGTCCGGCCGCTGCGGGGGTTGCTGAACCGGAAGCGGATCCGCACCGTAAGGAGGATGTCGACCCGGGGAGATGGAGGATGACGGGGATCTCGCGCAGGCTCGGGCTCGCGGCGGCCCTGGCACTCTGCCTCGTGCCGCTGCGCAGCGTTCCGGCGGCGGACGGTGCGTCGGTGTGGGAGATCGGCTTCGAGGCGCTCGAGGGCGGACCGCTGCCGCTCGCGCCGTACCGCGGCAGGGTGCTGCTCGTCGTCAACACCGCGTCGTTCTGCGGTTTCACGCCGCAGTTCCGTGAACTGCAGCAGCTTTGGGAGCGCTACCGCGATCGCGGGCTCGTGGTGATCGGCGTCTCTTCCGACAGTTTCCGGCAGGAGGCCGGCGATCGTGCGAAAGTGCGCGAGATCTGCGAGGTCTATGCGGTCGATTTCCCGATGACGGCGACGGTGCCGGTGGTCGGGCCCGATGCGCATCCGTTCTTCCGCTGGGTGGCGGCGGAGGCGGGACGGGCCGCCCTGCCGCAGTGGAACTTCAACAAATATCTGGTCGGCCGCGACGGCGGGCTCCTGGGCTTCTGGCGGAGCTCCACCTCGCCGCTCGCGCCTGAAGTGACCGAGGCGGTCGAACGCGCGCTCGCCGCGCCGCCTCCCGCCTGAGACCGCCCCCCGACATTCCGGAGATCGTCCTTGGCTCCCGTCCTGATCTTCGGTGCCACCGGCGGCATCGGCTCGGTGCTCGCGCAGAGGCTGCGCAGGGACGGCCGCGAGCTCTTCCTTTCCGCACGCGACCCCGCGAAGCTCCGCGCCCTCGCGGACGAGCTCGGTGTGCCCGCGCAGGCCGGAGACGTGTGCGACGAGGCAGCACTCGCGGCCGTCGTCGAGGCGGCGGTCGCGCACGGGGGTGGCAGGCTCGCCGGTCTCGCCTTCTGCGTCGGCTCGATCCCGCTGGCCCCGCTCGCGCGCCTCGGCGCGGAAGACTTCCTCGACGCCTTCCGGCTGAACGCGCTCGCAGCCGCGCTCGCGGTGCGAGAGGCGGCCCCGGCCCTCGCGGCGGCGAAGGGCTCGGTGGTGCTCGTCTCCTCGGTCGCGGTGGCGCAGGGCTTCCCGCAGCACGCCGCGATCGCGGCCGCCAAGGGGGCGGTCGAGGGGCTGGTGCGGTCGCTCGCCGCCGACCTCGCACCCGAGGTACGCGTCAACGGCGTGGCCCCGAGCCTCGTGCGCACGCCTCTCGCCGCGAAGTTCACGGCCGACGAACGCTTCGCCCAGGGGATCGCCCGTCTGCACGCGCTCGCCCGCCTCGGCGAGCCCGGGGACGTGGCCGCGGCCATGGCCTTCCTCCTTTCGCCGGAGAGCGGCTGGATCACGGGCGAGATCCTCGCCGTCGACGGCGGCCGGTCGCGCGTCCGCAGCCGCGGCTAGATCCCGCGTGCCGTCGTTCGCCGACCTGCCGGAACATCTCGCCGGGCGCACCCGGATCGAGGGCCCCTTCACCCGCTTCGCCGATGGTGGCCGTTACATCCTTCTCTGGATGTCCGGGGCCGCCATGCGCTTCGACGAGAATCCGGCGCTCGACGTGGCGCGGCGGCTCGCGCGGCTCGCGAACCTGCCGCTCCTGCTCCATCAGGGCCTCTCGCAGCGCTATCCGCACGCCTCGGACCGCATCCACACCTTCGTCCTCGAGGGCGCGCGCGAGCTCGCCCGCAAGGCGCCGGCCCGGGGCCTCCGTTATCTCTTCCATCTCGAACGGCCGGGCCACGAGGCCCCGGTGCTGAGGTGGCTCGCCGCCCGGGCGGCCGCCGTCGTCACCGAGGATGTCCCGCTGCCCCCGGTCGCGTCCTGGCGCCGGAGTCTCGCGCGCGCCCTGCCGGTGCCGGTGTTCGCGGTGGACTGTTCCTGCGTCGTGCCGATGCAGGCGACCGCACAGGCCTTCGCGCGCGCCTTCGCCTTCCGGCAGGCGACGGCAGCCGAACGCGAGCGGCGCCTGCGCCGGCCCTGGCCGGAGGAGCCGGATGTTCCGGCCTTCCTGCCGGACGATCTGCCGTTCGAGCCCGTCGACCTCGAACGGGCCGACATCCCGGCTCTCGTCGCCGCCTGCGACATCGACCACGGGGTCTTTCCCGTGACAGCGACGCGGGGCGGCGGGGATGCGGCGGACGCGCGCTGGCGGGTGTTCCGCGACCGGCATCTCCGCCACTATGCCGAAAGACGCAACGATCCGCTCGACCCGGACGGGACCAGCCGGCTTTCCGCCTGGCTCCACTTCGGCCAGATCTCGCCCTTCCGGGTCGCCCGCGAGGCGGCCGCGGAGGGCTCGCGCGGGGCGGCGAAGTTCCTCGACGAGCTGCTGGTCTGGCGCGAGCTCGCCTGGCACACGGCCTTCCATCGGCCCGAGGTCATTCGCTACGCGGGCCTGCCGGAGTGGGCGCGGAGCGAACTCGAACGCCACGCCCGCGACCCCCGGCCGGTGATCCTGCCGCGGGCCCGTCTCGAAGCCGGCGAGACGGGGGACCGCCTGTGGGACGCGGCGCAGAAGAGCCTCCTGCGCTTCGGCGAGCTGCACAACAGCCTGCGGATGACCTGGGGCAAGGCGCTCGTGCAGTGGTGCCGCACCCCGGAAGAGGCGTTCGCCACCGCCCTCTGGCTCAACGACCGCCATGCCCTCGACGGCCGCGATCCGAACTCGCTTCTCGGCATCGGCTGGTGCTTCGGCGCCTTCGACCGGCCGTTCCCGCCACCGCGGCCGATCACGGGCACGATCCGGCCGCGGCCGACGGCGGTGCACGCCCGCCGCATCGATCTCGCGCGCCTCGAACGCCGCGTCGCGCGGCCGGTGGTGGCCGATCCGCCGCGGGTGGCGGTGATCGGTGCGGGCATCGCCGGCCTCGCCTGCGCGCGGATCCTGCGGCGCGCCGGCCTTCCCGTGGTGCTCTTCGACAAGGGCCGGGCGGAGGGCGGCCGCCTCTGCGGCAAGCGCTTCGAGGACAGCATCCGGGCCGATTGCGGCTGTCCCGCGCTCCGCCTGCCGCAGCATCCGGTGGCCGCCCGCCGCATCGAGGATCTTCTGGAAGAGGGTGTGCTCGCGCCCTGGTCGACGGCGGCAGCGGACGGGACGGCGGGCGATCCCGACGGGGAAGGGGAACGGGCGCCGCTTCTGGTCGGGGTGCCGTCGATGCGGGCGGTCGCCACGCGTCTCGCGGAAGGCGCGGAGATCCGGCGGTCGTGCCGCATCGAGGCCGTCACCGTCACGCGCGGCGGGTTCCGGCTGCGCCACGCGGCGGGTGAGGAAGGCCCGTTCGACTGGCTCCTCGTCGCCGTTCCGGCACCGCAGGCGGCAGCTCTGCTCGCCGGGCTCGCACCGGAGATCGCCGCACGGCTTTCCGGTGTGCGCTTCGATCCGTGTCTCGCCGCCGCCTTCCGCTTCGCGGACGGCACGGCCCTGCCGCCGTTCGAGCGGCTCGCCTTCGACGAGGGACCGGTGTCGCTGGTCGTGAACGAAGCCGCGAAGCCCGGACGACCGCCTGCGCCCGTGGTCTCGGTGTTCGCGTCGCCCGCCTTTTCGCTCGCTCGTCTCGAAACGCCGGTCGCGGAGATCGCGGGTCTCCTGCACGGTCCCGTGCGCGAGCGTCTCGGCGGGATCTGGCCGGAGCCCGCGGCCGCCATCGGCCATCGCTGGCGCTTCGCGCGGGTCGTGCGCCCGCTCGGGTGCGACTGCCTCGTCGATGTCGACCGGCGGATCGGCGTCGCCGGGGACGGCATCCGGGGGGAGGGGGTGGCATCCGCCCTGCTGTCGGGCGAAGCGCTCGCGGGCCGGCTGCTCGGCCATCTCGCAGCACGCGGCGAGGCGCCGCCGCCGGAGCCGGCGACATCGCCCGATCCGGCGCAGGGCGAGCTGTTCCGGGCGTGATCTGCCGGGCCGGGGCGGGCGTAACGGAAACGGACGGCGAGGGAGGTCGGAGATGATCCTCGGCTGGACGACGGCGACGGCGGGTTTCACGGCCGGCGTGGCGATCGGTGCGGCGGCGGCCCTGGCGCTCTTCGTGGTATGCGAACGGGGAGCACGGCGATGATCCTGCGGCTCGCGCTCGACGGTGCCGTGCATCTCGCGGGCGGCATCGTGTTCGGCGCGCTCGCGGTGCTCGCGGCACGTGAGGTGAAGCGGCACCTGCCGGCGGTCGGCGCACGGCTGTCGGCGAGGATGTCTCCGGACCCGGCGGCTCCTGCGGGAGATGCGCCCGGCAGCGACATCGCGGGAGCCATGCCGTGACCGACGTTCTGCGTCTTGCCACCCTGCTCCTGATCCTCGCCGCCTGGTTCGTCACGATGCACATCCGGGAGGCGCGCGCGACCGCTCCTGTGCGGCGTCCCCGCTCCGCCCGCCGGTGAACCGTCGCGCCCTGCTCGCGGGCCTCGGAGCCGTGGCGGTCGCGCAGCCCTCCGGTGCCTGTGCCGGCCGCATCTGGCTCTTCCGGGTGGAACGCGAAGGGCGCGACATCGGCCGGCACCGGATCGAACTCCGACCTTCGGCGGACGGTTTCGAGGTGCGGGTGGAGATCGATCTCGCCGTCCGCTTCGCTTTCCTGACCCTTTACCGCTACACCCACGAGAACCGCGAAGTCTGGCAGGACGGGCGGCTTTCGGGCTTCGCGAGCCGGACCGACGACAACGGGACGCGATACCGGGTCGCCTGCACGCGCAAGGCCCGGGGCTTCGTCGTCGAGAGCAGCGAAGGCAGCTTCCGGGCGCCTGCGGATGCCGTCGCCACCACCTACTGGCACCGGGGCTTCACCCGCAGCCCCGTGTGGATCGACAGCATGCGCGGACATCCGCGCCGGATCGTCTGCCGGCCGCGGCCCGATCCCGGATCGCCGGCCTGTCCGGGCACCCCTTCGGCGTTCGCAGTGACGGGCGAGCTCGCCCTCGATCTCGCCTATGTCGACGACCGGCTCGCGGGCCTCGGCTTCACGCTCGGGGGCGCGCGCTTTATCTACCTGCCGCTCGAACTCCCGGGCTCGGTCCCGGAGCTGCGCTCTTGAGCGGCACGCTCCGCTACCTCTTCGCCGACCATCTCTCGCGCGGGATCTCGGCACTCCGCGATCTCGATCCCGCCCGCGACGTGGTCCTGCTCGGCGAAGTGCGGGAAGAGTGCGATCACCTCCCGCACCATCCGAAGAAGATCGCCCTGCTGTTCGCCGCCATGCGCCATTTCGCGGCCGGGCTCGAAGCCCGCGGGATCCGCGTCGATTACGTGCGGCTCGACGATCCCGCCAATGCGGGGAGCTTCCGGGGCGAAGCGGAGCGCGCGGTCCGCCGCCACCGGCCGGAGAGGATCGTCGTCACCTGGCCCGGCGAATGGCGGGTGCTCGAAGAGGTGCGGAGCTGGGAGCGGCGTTTCGGGGTGCCGGTCGAGATCCGCGAGGACGACCGCTTCCTCTGCACGATCGACGAGTTCCGCCGCTGGCTCGCGGGCCGGCGGCAGCCGCGCATGGAGCATTTCTACCGGGAGATGCGGAGGCGGCACGGCATCCTCCTGGATGCCGACGGTGGGCCGGTCGGCGGACGGTGGAACTTCGATGCCGACAACCGCGAGCCGCTGCCAGCCGAGATCGCCCCGCCCGAACCGTTCCGGGTCGAACCGGACCGCATCACGCGGGAGGTGCTGGATCTCGTCCGCCGCCATTTCGGCGACCGGTTCGGTACCGTCGACGGGTTCGACTGGCCTGTCACGCGCGACGACGCGCTTCGGGCGCTTTCGCATTTCGTCGACCGGGCCCTGCCCGACTTCGGCCGCTTCCAGGACGCGATGCGGGCGGGTGAGCCGCTGCTGTTCCACAGCCGCCTCTCGCCGCTTCTGAACATGGGCCTGCTCCGGCCGCGGGAGGTGATCGACGCCGCGCTCGCCGCCTTCGCGGCGGGGCGTGCGCCGCTCGCCTCGGTCGAGGGCTTCGTGCGCCAGATCCTGGGATGGCGCGAATATGTGCGCGGCATCTACTGGAGCGCGATGCCGGGCTACACGGAGCGCAACGCCCTCGGCCACGACCGCCCGCTTCCGGCCTTCTACTGGTCGGGCGCGACCGACATGCGCTGTCTTGCCGACGTCGTCTCCCGCATCGGCCGCGAGGCCTACGCCCATCACATCGAACGGCTGATGGTGACGGGGAATTTCGCGCTGCTCGCCGGCTGCGATCCGGCCGAGGTGCACGTCTGGTATCTCTCGGTGTTCGCCGATGCCTTCGAATGGGTCGAGGCACCGAACACGCTCGGCATGAGCCAGTTCGCCGACGGCGGCCTGCTCGCCTCCAAGCCCTACGCCGCTTCGGCCGCCTATCTCCGGCGGATGGGGAATTTCTGCAACGGCTGCCGCTACGATGCGGGGAAGCGGACCGGTCCCGATGCCTGTCCGTTCAACGTCCTGTTCTGGGATTTCCTCGCCCGCCACCGCAACCGCTTCGAAAATCACCCGCGGCTCGGCGCCCTCTACCGCACCTTCGACCGCTTCGATGCCGCCGAACGCCGGGCGATCCGCGAACAGGCGCGCGCCTTCCTCGACGGGCTGGCGGCGGCGCCCCGCTGGTCCGGAAAGTCCTGAGCCACACATTCGCGACGGACCCGGGGCCGGACCTGCGATGGCGTGGGATCTGTTCATCGTCGCCTGCGGTATTCTCCTCCTGTTCTTCGGGGGCGAGGGACTGGTGCGTGGTGCCGTGGCGCTCGCCGACCGTTCCGGCGTGCCGCGCGCCGTCGCCGGTGTGGTCATCGTCGGCTGCGGCACCTCGGCGCCGGAGCTCGCGGCCTCGCTCGATGCCGCGCTCACCGGTTCGCCGGACATCGCCGTCGGCAACGTGCTCGGCTCCAATGTCGCGAACCTGCTGCTGATCCTGCCGCTCGCCGCCCTGCTGCGGCCGCTTCCCGGCGCCGACGGCGAGATCCGCCGCGACGCGCTGGTGATGACCGGCACGATGGCACTCGTCTGCGCGCTGGTCTTCGGAGGATTCCCCGGACGTGCCGCCGGCGTGCTGCTGCTCGCCTGTTTTCTGGCCTATCTCCTGTTTCTCCTTCGTTCGCTGCGCGGCCGGGACGGCGTCCACGCCCACGAAGCCGAGGAACTCGCCGACATCGCCCTGACGCCGCCCGTTGCCGCCGTCGCGGTGATCGCCGGCCTCGCACTCCTCGTCGGTGGTGCGCATCTGCTGGTGTCGGGGGCCGTCGGCCTCGCGCGCGGCGTCGGCGTGTCCGAGGCCCTGATCGGCGTGACGCTCGTCGCCGTCGGCACCTCGCTGCCCGAGATGGCGACCGCCATCGTCGCCGCACTCCGGCGGCACGGCGACGTGGTGCTGGGCAATATCGTCGGATCCAACATCTTCAACGGCCTCGCGATCCTGGGCGCGGTGACCGTCGCGGCTCCCGTGGACGGAGCGGGGCGTTTCGCCTCTCTCGATGCCCCGGCGGGCCTGCTCGCCGCCCTCCTCGTCCTGCCGGCCCTGCTGCGGGGCCGCGGCATCGGCCGCACGCCGGCGCTCGCCCTGCTCGGGCTCTACGGGATCTACCTCCTGCTCTCGGTGCGGCTCGGCTGAAACGAAGTGTACGATCCGGATCCGCGAATGGATCTCGCGGAAACGGAGCGATTTCCTTCGCCGTTCCGTGATCCCGCTCCGTCTCTCCCGCGTAATCCCCGCGACCGTCACAGCATGGGAGACGGAGATGAAACGCCGCACGATGCTGGGTGTCGCCACGGCGGCCACGCTCGCTTTCGCTTCCGCTTCGGTTCAGGCAGGAGGACACATGAAGGACATCGTCGACACGGCCGTCGCGGCCGGTTCGTTCAATACCCTCGTGACCGCGGTGCAGGCCGCGGGTCTGGTCGAGACGCTGAAGGGTGAAGGTCCGTTCACCGTGTTCGCGCCGACCGACGAGGCGTTCGGCAAGCTTCCGGCCGGCACGGTGGACGATCTGCTGAAGCCGGAGAACAGGGCGCAGCTGCAGCGCATCCTGCTGCACCATGTGGTGCCCGGAAAGGTGATGTCCGCCGACATCGCCGGCAAGCAGCTCGAGGCCGAGACGGCCGGCGGCACGAAGCTCGCGATCGACGCCACCGATGGCGTCAAGGCGGGCGGCGCCACCGTGGTGCAGGCCGACGTCGAGGCGAGCAACGGCGTGATCCACGTCGTCGACACCGTGATCCTCCCCGACTGACGCTTCTCCTCCCCGAATGCCCGGCCCGCCTGCGGGCCGGGCCTTTTTCGTGATCCGCGCGCCCCTCTTCGCCGTATCGCCGTCGAACCGTCGCACCGCCCGTGCCTTGCCGCGCGGGGCACGACGTCTACCGATCTGGAGCGGACATGATCGCCATCAGCGGGAACCTCGCCATGGCTGCCGCTCCGGGCGAACCTCCGCCGGTCCCCGGCCCCGACGATCTCGCCGATCTCCTCGAGCGTGTCGCCCGCGAGCGGGACCGCGAGGCCTTCGCCCGGCTCTTCGACCTCTTCGCCCCGCGCCTCAAGGCGGTGGCGATGCGCGAAGGCGCCGACGAGGCGCTCGCCGAGGATCTCGTCCAGGACGTGATGCTGACGGTGTGGCGGCAGGCGGCGAGCTACGATCGCGGCAAGGCCGGAGCCGCCACCTGGCTGTTCACGGTGATGCGCAACCGCCGCATCGATCTCTTCCGGCGCGGCAAATTCGTCGACTACGGGCTCGATGAGCTGCCCGACCGGCCGTCTTCCGATCCCGGCCCCGAAGAGGAGGCCGGCCTCGCCCTCGACGCGGATGCGCTCGGTGCCCGCCTCGCGCACCTTCCGGCGGAACAGCGCGAGGTGCTGGAGAAGGCCTATTTCGAAGAGAAGACCCACAGCGAGATCGCGGAGGAGCTCGGGCTGCCGCTCGGCACCGTGAAGTCCCGCATCCGCCTCGCGCTCGCACGCCTGCGCGTGCTGTTCGAAGGACGCGACCGATGATCCGTCACCATCCCTCGCCGGAACTGCTGCTGGACTACGCGGCCGGCGCCCTCGACGAAGCCATCGCCCTCGTGGTCGCGGGCCACGTCGCCCTCTGCCCGGAGTGCCGCGCGCGGGTGCGCGGCCTCGAGGCGGTCGGCGGCGCGCTGCTCGAAACCGTGACTCCGGTTGCCGTGTCCGACCGTCTGCGGGCGCGCACGCTCGCTGCCCTCGATGCGCCGGAAGAGCGGAGCGCATCCGCTGCCGCACCGGAGATCCGCGACATCGTGCTGCCGGCACCGGTCCGCGAGCGGCTCGACCGGCCGCTCCGGGAGCTGCCATGGAAGCGCGTCGGCTCCTTCTACGAGGAGTATGTGCTTCCCGTGGGCGCGGAAGGCCGCCGCGTGTCGCTCCTGCGCATCCCGCCCGGCCGCGCCATGCCGGAGCACGACCATCGCGGCCACGAATACACGCTCGTGCTCGCCGGCTCCTACGCCGACGGGGAGGGGGTGTACCGGCGCGGCGATTTCGACGCCAAGGAGAGCGGTCACGCGCACCGGCCGGTGGCGGGCGAGGAGGAGCCCTGCCTGTGCCTCGTCGTGCTGGACGCGCCGGTGAAGCTGCGCGGCATGCTGCGCGTGCTCAACCCGTTCCTGCGCATCTGAACCGTGGCCGATCCTTCCGGCGGAGGCGTGGTCTGGATCACCGGTGCCGGGAAGGGCATCGGGCGGGCTCTGGCGCTGCTCCTCGCCCGGCGCGGCCGGATGGTGGCGGCGAGCGCGCGCACGCAGGCGGATCTGGCCGCACTCGCCGGGGAGGCGGAGGCCCTTCCCGGCCGCATCCTGCCGTTTCCGTGCGACGTCTCCGACCGCGAGGCCGTGCGGGCGACGGTGGCGCGCATCGAGGAGGAGGCGGGGGCGATCCGTCTCGCCATCCTGAATGCCGGCACGCACCTGCCGGTGGACGGGCGCACCCTTTCCGTGGAGCCGTTCCGCAGGCTCTTCGAGGTCAACCTCTTCGGCATCGTGCACGGGCTCGAGGCGCTCGTTCCCCGCATGGCCGGGCGCGGCGGGCAGATCGCGCTCGTGGGTTCGATCGCCGGCTGGTGCGGGCTTCCGACCGCTTCGGCCTACGGCGCGAGCAAGGCCGCGGTGCGCAACATGGCGGAGGCGCTCAAGGTCGAACTGGAGCCTGTCGGCATCGATCTGCGGCTCGTGAGCCCGGGCTTCGTCGACACCCCGCTCACCGCCCGCAACCCGTTCCCGATGCCCTTCCTGATCCCCGCCGACGAGGCGGCGGAACGGATCCTCGCAGGCCTCGAAGGCCGCAGGTTCGAGATCGCCTTCCCCTCCGTCTTCGCGCTTCCGATGCGCATCCTCGCGCACCTGCCGCGGCCGCTCTTCTTCGCCCTCACGCGCCGCATGCTCGCGCGGGAGGCGGCGCGGTGATCGATCCGGGTCGCGCCTGGGCCGGGGCCTTCGAACGGCTCGCACCCGAGACGCTCGACGATCTCCTCGCGCTCGCGCATCCCGAGATCCGCTTCGCCGACCCGTTCCACGACATCGTCGGGCGGGAGGCGCTGCGCGATCTGTTCGAAGCCATGTTCGCGAGCCTGCGCGAGCCCCGCTTCACGGTCCTCGACCGCGCCGGCGACCGCAGGCGGCAGTTCCTGATGTGGCGGTTCGAGGCGGAGCATCCGCGGCTCGGCCGGCTCGCCTTCGAGGGCACCTCGCGGGTGCTTTTCGATGCCGACGGCCGCGTGCGAGAACACCTCGATTTCTGGGATGCGTCGTCGGCCGTCTTCGAGCGCGTGCCGCTCCTCGGCCGGCTGCTCAGTGGACTGCGGCGGCGGGCCGGTGCGAGGCCGGAGCCGGAGGCGTGGTGGCCGGCTCCTTCACGAAGGCGAGCGTGACCTCGCCGAGCCGGATGCCGAACTTCGAGACTTCGGCGCGGTTCAGCAGCACCCCGTCGGACATCAGGAACATCCAGTCGTCGAAGGTCACACGCCAGGTCGCTTCGCCGACCGGCAGGTCGACCCGGTACGACCAGTTCATCGCATTGCCGAAGGCGCGGCCGCGGGCGGTGCCGATGACGTCGTCGGCCGTGCCTTCGTAGGTGTGGTCGTCGAGGCGGCGGATGCGCCAGACGCGCCGGTCGGTCTCGCCGTCGTCGTAGAGGAACCGCTCGTCGAGCACGAGCACGCCGTCTTCGATCCGGCCCTCGATCTCGACCGTGAACTGCCGCCTGAGATGGCCGAAGCGGTCGTGGAACAGGCCGAAGGCGCGCGTCGTTCCGAGGAAGTAGCGCTCGGGCTCGAGCCGCGGCTCCCGGCCCGCGAAGTCTTCGGGTTTCATGCCGCTACATCCCGCGAACGTCGGCAGAAGGACCGCGATCATCGAAAGGCGCAACTTCCGCCACACGCCCGTCTCCCGTACGAGGACCGGGTGCGGTACGCGCGGCGAGCCGCCTGCGGATCACTTCGTGCCGCCTGCGGTCGATGGGAAAGCCCGCGAGCATCGCCGCCGCGGCGAGCTTGGCCGCGACCGGAAGGCCGGCATACAGCCAGGCGAGGGCCGAAAGCGCCGCCGCATCGTTCGGGCCGCCGGCGCGGAAGCCCGCGAGGTCGAGGAGCGGAAAGGCGATCGCCACCGAGAGGGCGAGGGCGAGCTTCACCACCATGCCCGAGAGCCCGAAGATCAGCGCCGTGCGTGCGGCCGAAAAGCGCAGCCGGTCGTAGTCGGCGACATCGGCCTGGATCGCGGGGGGCAGCGCCAGATCGGCGCCGAAGGCGGCACCGGTGACGACGCACACGACCGCGAAGGCGCCGAAATCGCCCTCGCCCAGGGCCGGCACGGCGGCGAAGGCGAGGATCGCCACGAGCATCGAGGCGAGCCAGCTGCGGTGCTTGCCGATCCGCGCGGCGAGCCCCGCCCAGAGCGGCATGGCGAGCACCGCGGCACCCATGTAGAAGAGGAGAAAGAGACCGCGGTCGGCCTCGCTGCCGCCGAGCCGTGCGGTCACGAACAGCGGGAACAGCACGCCCGCGATCCCGCCCGCGAGGCCGTTCACGAGCCAGATCGAAAGCAGCCGCAAGAGCGGCCGGTTGCGCAGCAGACCGAGCGGGCGTTCGGCCGGCTCCGGCGTCCTCTCCGGCTCCGGCACCCGGCGCAAAAGCAGGAAGAACGCCGGCAGCCCGGCGCAGATCGCGGCGAGCGCGGTGGCGCGCAGCGCGTCCTGCGTGTCGAAACCCGCCTGCACGATGCCGGCCGGGAGCGCGGCCGAGAGCAGGATGCCCGCGAGCGTGCAGGCCTCCCGCGCCGTGGTCACGCGGGTGCGGGCGGCATAGTCCGGAGCGAGCTCGGCGCCCCAGGTCCAGTAGGGGACGGCGATCAGGGTCCAGCCCGCGAACAGCAGCGCCGAGGAGGCCGCGAGCCAGAGCGGCCCCGCGCCTGCCGGCGGCGAGAACAGCAGCAGCAGCGCCGGTGCCGCGACGAGGCCGCCCGTGAGGATCCAGGGCTTCCTGCGGCCGAAGCGCGTCGGCACGCGGTCGATCAGCAGGCCCGCGAGCGGATCGGTGGCGATGTCGAGGAGGCGGGCGAGGAAGAGGGCAGCCGCCACCGCCGACAGGCCGAGGCCGAGGCTCTCGGCGTAGAAGGCGGGCAGCAGCACGTAGGCCGGCACCATCGGCACCGCCAGCACCACCGCGGGCAGCGCGTAGGCGAGGAGCAGGCGCCGGTCCGGGCCTTCGGGCCTCACGCCGCGGGCCGGACGAAGCGGTACTGGCCGACGTCGATGCGGCCGTCGCGGAAGCCCACGGCACAGTAGACCAGATAGAGCCGCCACAGGCGGCGGAAGCGTCCGTCGAAGCCGAGGGCGGCGATCGCCGTTTCGGCCTCGTCGAAGCGCGCGAGCCAGGTCTCGAGCGTGCGCGCATAGTCCGCCCCGAAGCGGCGTTCGCCGTCGGGCACGAGCCCGGCGCTGCGCGCCTGTTCACGGAGGATCGTGCGGGTCGGCAGCATGCCGCCCGGAAAGATCCAGCGTCGGACGACGTCGATGTTGCGGCGGTAGCTCTCGAAGCGCGCCTCGTCGATGGTGATCGCCTGGATCACCGCCACGCCGCCCGGCCGCAGCCGGTCGTGCAGGGTGCGGAAATAGACGGGCCAGTACTCTTCGCCCACGGCCTCGATCATCTCGATCGAGACGATCCGGTCGAACCGCCCTTCGACGTCGCGATAGTCCTCGAGGCGCACCTCGATCCGGTCGGAGAGGCCCGCTTCCCGCACCCGCCGGTTCGCCTCGTCGAACTGCGAGCGCGAGAGGGTGACGGCGGTGACGCGGCAGCCGTGGTCGCGGGCCGCGAGCATGGCGAAGGAGCCGAAGCCGCAGCCGATCTCGAGCAGGTGCATGCCCGGGGCGAGGCCCGCCATGCGGGCGGCGGCATCGAGCTTGGCGCGCTGGGCGGCTTCGAGGTCGCGCTCCTCGCCCTCGAACAGGGCCGAAGAGTAGGTGAGGGTGGGATCGAGCCAGAGACGGTAGAAGCCGACGCCGAGATCGTAGTGGGCACGGATGTTGCGGCGGGCGCGGATGCGGTCGTTGCGCCTGAGCGCGTGCCGGATCCGCGCGAGCGCCCGACCCGGGGCGGTGCCGTTTCCGAGATCGGCGAGCGGCTCCTCGTTGGCGATGGCGAAGCGCAAGAGGCCCGCGAGATCGCCCGTGTCGAGATCGCCGTCGATCCAGGCTCTCGCGAAGCCGTGTTCGCCCCCGAAGAGAAGGCGGCGGGCGGCACGCGGCCGCCGCAGGATCAGATCCGCCTCGGGCCCCGGCGCGCCGGCGAAGTCGTGGATCCTGCCCCGCGGATCGAGCAGCCGCAGACGGCCGTGCCGCACCCGGGCGAGCGCCCGCAGCAGGAGCGGCGTCCACGGGTCGAAGAGAGGCTGTGTCGCGGCGGCTCCGGCGGGGATGCGGTCGGACATGCCTTCCTTCCTCGGCCTTCCTCAGCCCGTCGTGGCCATGCCGGTGCTCGCCGTCACCGGATCCGCGGGCGGCCGGTCGAAGAGCGGCACGCCTTTGGCCCAGAGCTTCGCCGCCTCGATGTGGATGCCGGCGGTGACGGCGAGAGCGGCGTGGGGGCGCGCGAGCAGCAGGCGGGCGAGGGTACGGTCGTCGAACGGGTGCCGGTTTCCGGAGAAGGAGGCGAGGATCACCTCCTCGCCGTCGACGGCGTAGCGGATCGCGAGCGAGAGGCGTTCGCCCGGCGGCCGCAGGGCGAAGCGGTAGGAGCCCGCGAGCGGCGCGAAGGGCGAGACGAAGAAGCGCTTCTCGGCCGCGTGGGGCGTCGCCGCGGGACGGCCGTGGAGCGGCACCACATAGGCGTGGCGGCCGCCGAAGGTGTTGTGCACCTCGTAGACGAGCGCCTCGGGGGCGGCCGGATCGGCACCGACGAACCAGACCGAGAGCGGGTCGAACACGTAACCGAGGATGCGGAGCTGGCACAGCACCGCGACCGGCATCGCGAACGGGTCGATGCCGTGCGGCCGCAGCAGCCGGGCGAGCCAGTGCCGCGGCGAGGGTTCGGCCGGATCGCCGTGGTCGCGCATCCGCAGCGACACCGGCGCCGGCCGGTCGACGGCGAACAGGCGCAGCCCGCGGTCGAGCTCCGCGAGACCGTCGAGATCGAGCAGCGCCCAGACGAAGCGCTGCCGCAGCCGATGGACCTTCGGCCGCAGCCGGGTGTGGCGCACCTCGCCGATGTAGAGGGCGGGGGCGGTCACGCCGCGAGACCCGCGAGGTCCGGGGCGGCCGGATCCCCGGCGAACGGCCGCAGCCCCGTGAGGGCTTCCGCCACCTGCAGTCCGGAGCGCAGCGCCGCCTCGTGGAAGCCGTCGCCGGTCCAGCTGCCGCAGTACCAGGTGCGCCGCCGTCCCTGGAGCTCCGGCAGCCGGGCCTGTGCCGCGAGCGCGGCCGAGTCGAAGACCGGATGGTCGAAGGTCCGCACCGCGTGGATCAGCTTCGGATCCGGCTCGCGCCACGGGTTCAGGGTCACGAACAGCGGGGTGTGCGCCGGCAGGTGCTGCAGCCGGTTCATCCAGTAGGTGACGGCGACCCGGCGGGTCGCCGGATCGCCCGAACGGCCGACATGGTTCCAGCTCGACCACACCCGGCGGCGTTTCGGCATGAGATCCGGATCTCCGTGCAGCACCACCGTGTTGGATGCGTAGCGGAAGGCGGAGAGCAGCGCACGCTCCTCGCGGTCGGCATCGGCGAGCAACCGCAGCGAGGTGTCGGCATGGGTTGCCAGCACCACCATGTCGTGGCGCGCGGCACGCCCGTCGGCGCCGATCACGGTGACGCCCGCGGGATCGCGCAGCACCGCCCGCACGCCGCCCGCCCGCAGGCCGAAGCGGCCGGTCGCGAGCATGGCCTCGACGTAGCGCCGGCTGCCGCCCGCGACCGTGTGCCACCGCGGCCGGCCTTCGAGCTGCAGCAGGCCGTGGTTGCGGAAGAAGGCGAGGAACGGACGTACGGGGTGTTCCGCGACACTGGCGAACGGCGCCGACCAGATGGCGGCCGCCATCGGCAGGATGTGGCGGTCGACGAACGTCCGCCCGAAGCGTTCGCGGCGGAGCCACTCCCCGAGGGTCAGCCCGTCGAGCGCGGGATCGTCGGCGGCCGCGCGGCCTCTCCGGAAGAAGCGCAGGATGTCGGCGCACATGCGCCAGAAGCCGGGGCGCGCGAGATTGCGCTTCTGGGCGAAGAGCGCCCCGAAGTCGCCGCCGCCGTATTCGAAGGCGCCGTCGTCCATGGAGACGGAGAACGACATGTCGGTCGGTACCGTTTCGATGCCGAGGCTGCGGAACAGCCGCGCGAGCAGCGGGTAGTTGGGCTCGTTGAAGACCATGAAGCCGATGTCGACGGGGATCGGCCGCCCGTCCGCACCCTCGACCTCGACCGTGCAGCTGTGGCCGCCGGGCCGTCGCTCCTTCTCGTAGAGGGTGACGCGGTGCCGGCGCGAGAGCCACCAGGCGCAGCCGAGCCCCGCCACTCCGGCCCCCACCACGGCGACATCGAGCGGCCGCGACGCGACGAATGCTCCCGAACGATCCATCGACGATCCGATCCGGAAGAACCGGAACGGCTACGCCCCGATGGTGCGGCCGGATCATGCCGGCTGCCCGCGCCCGCCGGAGGAGGGGGCGCACGGGTCGGCGATGGCGCTGGTGGAGCCGAAGGGATTCGAACCCTCGACCCCCTGCTTGCAAAGCAGGTGCTCTCCCAGCTGAGCTACGGCCCCACGGGCGCGCATATGTCGCCGCCGGCGGCGGCCGGCAAGATCGCCGGAAGCGGGGCCGCCGGCGCGACCGGCACCGCCGGCGACGCGCCGGCTTCGAAGGCTGCGACCGGCTGCGGCCGGCCGAACAGGAACCCCTGCCCGAGCCGGCAGCCGTGCGCGGCGAGAAAGCGCGCCTGTTCTCCGGTCTCGATGCCCTCGGCGGTGACGGTGAGGCCGAGGCTGCGGGCGAGCGCGAGGATCGAGCGCAGCACCGTCGCCGCCTGTCCGTCGCGGCCCAGCCCCTGCACGAAGCTGCGGTCGATCTTGAGCTTGTCGAAGGGCAGCTGCCAGAGACAGGCGAGGCTCGAATAGCCGGTGCCGAAATCGTCGAGGGCGATGGCGACGCCGAGCCGGCGCAGCGCCGCGAGGGCGTCCCGGACCCGCTCGCTGGCCTCGAGCAGCACGCTCTCGGTGATCTCGATCTCGAGCCGCTGCGGGGCGAGGCCGGTCGCCGCCAGCACCTCGCGCACCAGCGCCGGCACGTCCTCGCCCGCGAACTGCAGCGGCGACAGATTGACCGAGGCGCGCACACCCTCGGGCAGCCGCAGCGCCTCGCGGCAGGCCCGGTGCAGCACCGCGCGCCCGAGCGGCACCACGAGCCCGCTCTCCTCGGCGAGGGCGACGAAGCGCGCCGGCGACAGCGGCGGTCCGCCGTCGTCCGGGAAGCGCAGGAGCGCCTCGCAGGCGACGGTGCGGCCGGTGGCGAGCTCCACCTGCGGCTGCCAGACGAGGCCGAACGTCCCGCCCTCGATCGCCGCCCGCAGCCGGCGCAGCTCCTGCCGGCGCGACCGCTCGCGTTCCCGGCTCTCCGCCGCGTACAGGCGGATCGTGCCGCCCGCCGCCGCCTGCGCCTCGGCGAGCGCCGCCTCGGCCCGGGCGAGCAGGGTGGCGGCATCCTCGCCGTCGGCCGGGGCGAGGGCGATGCCGACGTCGAGCTCGACCGGCAGGTCGTGCCCCTCGACCCGCACCGGCACCGACAGCGCCTCGACGAGCCCGCGGGCGAAGGCCCGGGCCGCGGTGCGGTCGGCGAGGCCGGGTCGCAGGACCGCGAACCGGTCGCCCTCGAGCCGCGCGGCGAGATCGACCCGGCGCAGCTGGCCCTCGAGCCGGGCGGCGAAGGCGCGCAGCAGCGCGTCGCCGGCGGCCTCGCCGAAATCGTCGTTGACCGTCCGGAAATCGGCGAGATCGAGGCAGAGCACGGCGAAGGGGCGGCGGTCGGGGCCCGTGAGCAGGGCCGTGGTGCGGCGCAGCCATTCGGCGCGGTTGGCGAGGCCGGTCAGGGGATCGGTGGTGGCGAGCCGCCGCAGCTCCGCCTCGGCCCGCCGCTGCGCCTGCACCTTGCGGCGGATCACCCAGGCGGGCAGCACCACCGCGAGCACCAGCAGCGAGAGGAAGCCCCGCAGGATCGTGCGCAGCACGCCGCCGAGGGCCTCGGCGCGGGGCGTGAGGTCGGTCGTGATCTCGAGCTGCGCCGGCACCGGCCCGTCGAGCGGCAGCCGGATCCGGCCCTCGACGCGCCCGTCGTCGCCGTCCTCGACCACGACGGCTCCCCGCGGCAGGGCGGCGACGGCGGGCGGGACGCCGCGGCCGCTCGCGGCATCGAGGGTCGGGGTCGAGAGGTGCAGTTCGAGGACGCCGAGGCGGCGGCGCAGGTCCGCGAGCCGACGTTCGAGCCGGCTGCGGTCGGCGAGATCGGCGTCGTCGGGCAGCAGCCCGGGTTCGGCGGCGAGCCGGTGCCGCCATTCCGCCGCCACCCGCCGCAGCTCGTCCTCGAGCACGCGCCGCACGGCGGTGCGGTCGAGGGCGAAGGCGCCGGTCAGCAGCGCCAGGACGGCGACACCGATCAGCATGAGGGAGGTGAGGTCGTTCGGAAAGCGTCGCACCGGCCGGCCCCTGCCCGACATCCCTGCCGGGATCCTGACCGCCGGAAGTTGACGGAACGTCAACGCCGCCGGCGACGGGGCATCCCCGGGGGTGCCGGCGGGCGGTCGTCGAGGCGGAGCCGGAGGACGGGCAGCAGCGCGCGCGTCGCCTCCTCGCCGCAGGCGGCCGCCTCGGCGGCGCGGTGGAACTCGAACAGGCCGATGTGCCCGACCCGGGGGGTGATCAGCAGGTCGGGCGGATCGCCGGCGAGCCCGCTGCGGGCGATCCGGTCCTGCATGATCAGGATGGCGCCGTAGACGAGGTCGAAATAGCCCGGCGCGGGGACGTCCCGGCCGGAGAGCGGACCCACGAGGCGGCGCGCGAGCTCGTGCAGCCCGGCCGGCAGTTCGGGCAGCAGGCGCTGCAGCAGTTCGGGAGCCCGGCGGTCGGCCGGGGCCGCCGCAGGCGCGGTCCGACGCGCCAGCAGATCCCGGTCGACGTCGACGGCGACGACGACATCGGCGCCCAGCGCCCGCGCCGCCGCCACCGGCACCGGGTCGACGAGGCCGCCGTCCACGAGCCAGCGGCCGTCGGCGAAGACCGGCGACAGCAGACCCGGCAGCGCGATCGAGGCGCGCACGGCGCGGCTCCAGGGGCCGCGGTCGAGCAGCACCTCGCGGCCGCAGCCGAAGTCGGTGGCGACCGCCGCGAAGCGGCGGGCGAAGGTCTCGATCGGACGGTCCGGCTGCAGCCGGCACAGCTGTTCGAGGAGGCGCCCGCCCTGGACGAGTCCGCCGTCGCCCGGGCGCACGTCGAGGAGCCGGGCGACGCCGACGGCATCGAGCCGCAGCGCCCGGTCGGCGAAGGCCTCGAACCCGTCACCGGCGACGAAGGCGCCGACGAGAGCCCCCATCGAGGTGCCGGCGACGAGGTCGATCCCGACCCCGGCCTCGCGGAGTGCACGGACGACGCCGATGTGGGCGAGGCCGCGCGCCGCTCCGCCGCCGAGGGCGAGCCCGAGGCGGGGGCGGGGTCGCGGGTCGAAAGCGGCTTCGGGCACGGCGTCCGCCCCGGGGCTCTCCGGCGGACCGGCGCGCGCTGCTCCGCCGCTCAGCTTCCGGCCGGGGCCGGAGACGGGACGGCGGCGGGTGCTGCGACCGGCACGTTCCAGATCCGCTCGGCATACTCGCGGATCGCGCGGTCGGCCGAGAACCATCCCGAACGGGCGGTCGACAGCACCGCCCGCCGCCACCATTCCTCCGGCCGGCACCAGAGGGCCCCGGCTTCGCGCCGCGCACGCCGGTAGTCGGCGAAATCGGCGGTGACGAACCAGCGGTCGGTGGTGCGGAGTTCGTCGACGAGCGGCCGGAAGCGGTCGGGATCGTCGGGCGAGAACAGGCCGCCGGCGATCGCATCCAGAGCGGACGCGAGGCGCGGATCGGCGGCGATGGTGGCGGCGGGATCCCGGCCCTCGCGCCACAGCCGCGCCACGCCCGCGATGTCGAGGCCGAAGGCGAACAGATTCTCGCGCCCGATGTGCCCGGCGAGCTCGAGATTGGCGCCGTCGAGCGTGCAGAGGGTGAGCGCGCCGAGGAGCGCCATCTTCATGTTGCCGGTGCCCGAGGCCTCGGTGCCGGCGGTGCTGATCTGCTCGGAGAGATCGGCCGCGGGCATGATCCGCTCGGCGAGCGAGACGTTGTAGTTCGGCAGGAAGACGAGCTTCAGCCGGCCGGAGGTGGCCGGATCCCCGTTCACCACCGAAGCGATGTCGTTGGCGAGCTTGACGATCAGCTTCGCCTGCCGGTAGGCCGAGGCCGCCTTGCCGGCGAGGATGCGCACCTGTGGGGCCACCTCGCGCCGCGGATCGTCGCGCAGTTCCAGATACAGCGCCACGCATTCGAGCAGGTTGAGGAGCTGGCGCTTGTATTCGTGGATGCGCTTGACGTGCACGTCGAACAGCGCCGCCGGATCCACCTCGATCCCGGTATCACCGGCGATCCGGTCGGCGAGCCGCTCCTTGGCGGCCCGGCGGGCGGCGGCGAAGCGCTCGCGGAAGGCGGGGTCGTCCGCGAGCGGTTCGAGCTCCGCGAGCCGTTCGAGATCGGTGCGCCAGTCGGGCCCGATCGCCTCGTCGACCAGCCGGGCGAGATGCGGATGGGCGACCGCGAGCCAGCGGCGCGGCGCGACGCCGTTGGTGACGGCGAGCAGCCGTTCCGGGAAGTGGCGGCAGAGCGGGGCGAAGACGGTGCGCTCGAGGAGCTCGCCGTGCAGCCGCGAGACGCCGTTCGTGCGCCGCGATCCGAGGAAGGCGAGATGGCCCATGCGCAGGCTGCGCTCGCCGGTCTCCTCGATCATCGAGACGTCGGTGAGGAAGGGATCGGGGTTGCCGGGCCGGGCGCGCAGCTCGCCGAGGATGCGCGCGTTGATCTCGAAGACGATCTCGAGGTGCCGCGGCAGGAGCTCTTCGAGCAGCTGCAGCGGCCAGCGCTCGAGCGCCTCGGGCATCAGCGTGTGGTTGGTGTAGGCGAAGCAGTCGCGGACCAGCGGGAACGCCTCGTCGAAGTCGAGCCCGTGTTCGTCGACCAGAAGCCGCAGGAGTTCGGGGATGGCGAGCGCCGGATGGGTGTCGTTGAGCTGGATCACGAGCGCCCGCGGCAGTTCCGAAAGGTCCTCGTGGACCGAGAGATGGCGGCGCAGCAGATCCTGCATGGAGGCGGAGACGAAGAAATATTCCTGCTGCAGCCTGAGCCTGCGGCCGGCCTCGCCGGCGTCGTCGGGATAGAGCACGCGGGTCAGGCTCTCGGCCAGCACCTGGTCCTCGACCGCCTGCAGATAGTCGCCACGGTTGAAGGCCCCGAGATCGAGCCGCTCGCCGCTCATCGCCTGCCAGAGCCGGAGCGTGCTCACCGCCCGGCCGTGCATGCCGGCGACCGGCAGATCGTGGGCGACGGCGAACACCCGCCGCTGCGGCCGCCAGCGGCGCACCGGCCGGCCGCGAGCGTCACGGCCCTCCTCGACCCGACCGCCGAAGCCGACCGGATAGGTCACCTCGGGGCGGGCGAACAGGAGCGGGTGCGGGAAGGCGAGCCACTCCTCGGGCTCCTCGACCTGGAAGCCGTCGACGATGCGCTGTTCGAACAGGCCGTGGCGGTAGAGCAGGCCGTAGCCGAAGCCGGGGATGTCGCAGCTCGCCATGCTCTCGAGGAAACAGGCGGCGAGCCGGCCGAGGCCGCCGTTGCCGAGGGCGGCGTCCGGTTCGAGGGCGAAGAGGGCTTCGGGCTCGAGGCCGAGTCCGGCGAGGGCGGCGCGCAGATCCTCGCCGAGGCCGAGATTGTGCACCGTCTCCGGCAGCATGCGGCCGAGCAGGAACTCGATCGAGAGATAGTAGACCCGCCGCCGGCGCTCGCGGTAGATCCGCCGGGTGCTCGCCATCCAGGCGTGGATCAGCGGATCGCGCACGGCGAGCGCGGTCGCGAGATACCAGTCGTGCAGGGTGGCGTGTTCGGGATCCTTGCCGACGGCGTACACCAGCTTGTCGAGAATGGCCGCGGCATCGAGCCGGCGCGGCAGCGGCTGGAACGTGGCGGGGTCGTACATGGCGGGCATCTCGTCCGATGGCTGCCGGCAGAGTAGGCGCCGGCCGCGGCGCGGCAAGCCCGCGCGCGCGGGCGGTCGGGCCGGTTTTGCAACTTATGCGTTAAAAAGAGATTGAAAAATTCAATCTGTACGGTTAAATCCCGCCCGTGGGGCGGTGGCCCGTGGCCGGAGCGGACCTGCGTGTCGCGGCTGTGCCGCCACAGGATCGGGCGTGCGGCCCGGCGTGGTTTCCTCCTCCATGATCCTCTCCTCCCTGCCGGCCCCGCCACCGCCCCGCAGCCGGCGGACCCCCGCCGCTCCGGGGGCGTCTCAGGGAGTGACGGGCACGAACACCGGCCGGCCGCTCGCCGGATCGTAGCCGAGCCGCGCCGGCAGGCTGCGTTCGGCGTCCGGGAACTGGCCGCCGCACACCAGCGCCACGTATTTGCGCTCGACTTCCGAGAGCTCGCGGAAATAGGCGCCGAGCGCGATGTCGCAGGTGGCGGCCATGGTCGCCCGGGCCTGCATGTCGTTCATCACCCGCCGCTTCTCGATCGCCACCATGCCGAGCTGCTGGACCTCGGCGCAGGCGGAGAGCAGGAGGAGAAGGAGCAGAGCGGAGAGGAGTCGGGACATCGTGACCTCGCACCGGAAAAGGAAACGGTGTGAGGACGATACTCCGATTGAATAGGAAAATCAACCTATCACGCCGGCCGCCACGCCCGCACCCGGGCCACGAGCCCTCGCGTCGCCGGGTCGATGTCCGGATGGGCACGGCCCTCGCGCAGCACCGGCAGCAGTCCGTTCGCCATCTGCTTGCCGAGTTCCACCCCCCACTGGTCGAAACTGTCGATGTCCCAGACCACGCCCTGGACGAACACCCGGTGCTCGAAGAGCGCGAGCAGCGCCCCCAGGGTGCGGGCGTCGAAGCGGCGGGCGAGGATCACGCCGGAGGGACGGTTGCCCGGGAACACCCGGTGCGGCAGCAGCGCTTCGAGCGCCTCGCCCGAGAGCCCCTCGGCCTCGAGCTCGCGGCGCGCCTCCTCCGCGGTACGGCCGAAGGCGAGCGCCCGGCTCTGCGCCAGCGCATTGGCGACCAGCGCGAGATGGCGTTCGTCGCTCTCCGGTACCCGGCTTTCCGCCGCCACCAGGATGTCGAGCGGCACGAGCCGGGTCCCCTGGTGCAAGAGCTGGAAATAGGCATGCTGGCCGTTGGTGCCGGTCGAGCCCCAGACGACGAGGCCGGTCGGGCAGGAGACGGGACCGCCGTCACGGCGGACCGACTTGCCGTTGCTCTCCATCTCGAGCTGCTGCAGGTGCAGGGGCAAGAGCCGCAGGCTCTCGTCGTAGGGGACCACGGCGCGGCTCTCCGCCCCGAGGACATCGCCGTACCAGACATCGAGCAGGCCGAGCAGCACCGGCAGGTTGCGCCCGAGGGGGGCTTCGAGGAAGTGCCGGTCCATCTCGCGAGCGCCCTCCAGCAGGGCGCGGAAGCGGTCGAAGCCGGCGAAGAGCGCGATCGGCAGGCCCACGGGCGACCACAGGCTGAAGCGGCCGCCGACCCAGTCGCCGAAGCCGAAGGTGCGATCCTCGCGGATGCCGAAGGCGCGCACCCGGTCGAGGCGGGTCGAGACGGCGACGAAATGGTCGCCGACCGCCGCCTCGCCGAGTGCGGAGACCAGCCGGGCGCGCGCCGCCCGGGCATTGAGCATGGTCTCCTGGGTCGAGAAGGTCTTGGAGGCGACGATCACGAGCGTGCGGGCGAGGTCGAGCCCGTCGAGGGCGAAGGCGAGGTCCTGCGGGTCGACATTGGCGACGAAACGCACCTCGATGCCGCGGTCGGCCTCCGGCCGCAGCGCCTCGCACACCGCCCGGGGGCCCAGTTCCGAACCGCCGATGCCGATGTGCAGGACGTGCGTGAAGCGTTCGCCGGTCGCGCCGCGGATGCGGCCGGCGTGCACGCCGTCGCAGAAGGCCCGCATGCGGTCGAGCTCGCGGCGGACGAAGGGGCGCACGTCCTCGCCGTCGACGGGAAGCGGCGGGCCGTCGGGATCGCGCAGCGCCACGTGCAGCACCGCCCGGTCCTCGGTGGTGTTGATGTGCCGGCCTTCGAACATGCCCGCGCGCCAGCCTTCGAGATCCTGGGCGCGGGCGAGCTCCAGCAGGAGATCGAGCGCCTCGCGGTCGATGCGGTGGCGGGAGAGGTCGACGACGAGGCCGCAGGCCTCGAAGACGAAGTCCTCCGCACGTCGTGGATCGGCCGCGAACAGCTCGCGGAGATGCCGCTCGCGCAGCTCCCGCGCCTTCGCCCCGAGCTTCGCCCAGACCGGAAGCGTCACCGGATCGGCCATCGCGCGTCTCCTCTCTGCTTCGGCCCGGAGATGCCGGATGCCCGCGGGCGGCGTGTCAAGAGTGTTCTGTCCCGTCCGGGCGGGGTAGGGGGTCCGGGCGCGGAGGAGGAAGACGTGGACGGTTCCGGTCTGGTCACCGGCGAAGACGGCCGGGCGCGCTGCTTCTGGTGCGTGCGCGACGCCCTCTACCGCCGCTACCACGACACCGAATGGGGCCGGCCCACCGCCGACGACCGGGCACTGTTCGAGAAGCTCTGCCTCGAGGGCTTCCAGGCCGGCCTCTCCTGGCACACCATCCTGAGAAAGCGCGAGGCCTTCCGCCGCGCCTTCGCGGGGTTCGACATCGAACGCCTCGCCGGCTTCGGCCCGCGGGACGTCGAACGGCTGCTCGGAGATCCCGGCATCGTGCGGCACCGCGGCAAGATCGGGGCGGTGATCGCCAACGCCCGCGCGGCGCTCGCGATCGTCGAAGAGGAAGGCTCGCTCGCCCGCCTGCTCTGGCGCTTCGCTCCCGAGCGCGACCCGCCGCCGCCGCGCGATGCGGCGGAACTCGCGGCGCGCACCACATCGCCCGAGGCGACGGCGCTTTCGAAGGAGCTCCGGCGCCGCGGCTTCCGCTTCGTGGGGCCGACGACGGCCCATGCCTTCATGCAGGCGATGGGCTTCGTCGACGACCACATCGAAGGCTGCCACGTCCGCCCCGAGGTCGAAGCGGAACGGGCGCGGTTCCGCGCACGTCCGCCGGTCTGATCAGCCGCCGGTGTGGCGGGTGGCGAAGGCGCGGTCGGGGCCGAACCAGGTCGAGAGATAGTCGAGGACGAGGCGCCGCTCCTCGCCCCCGAGCGGATCCATCCCCTGTTCTTCGGCCATCCAGTCGAGGAGCGCGTCCCAGCGCTCGCGCGAGAGACCCTGCTGCGCCACGAGCGCGAAGGAATGACAGGCGGAACAGGTGTAGAAAGTCTCCTCGCGCCCCGGGCCCTCGGGCAGATCCTCGGGCTCCATGGCGGGGAGGGAACCGCCGCCCGCGAGGACGGCGGCCCCGACGAGGAGGGCGAGGGCGAGGCTGCGCCTCATGCGACGGCCCGCACCGCCACCCGGTGCATCATGTTGTTGGCGTAGCCCCGCGGATTCCAGGCGACCGCGAAGGGCTGGGTGCGGCCGCGGTCGTCGGTCGCCCGCGCCCAGATCTCGTAGTAGCCGTGGATCGGGAAGCGGATCGTCGCCCGGAAGTTGTGCCAGGCGTAGGGATTGACCGGCGGATCGAGGTCGGCCGGGATCCATGTCGCGCCGAAGTCGATCGAGAGATCCACGCGGCCGACGAAATCGTCGCCCGCCCAGGCGTGGCCGCGCACCTCGAGCGGCTCGCCGGCCGGCACCTCGACATTGTTCGCCGGGTGCGTGATCAGCGACTTGACCCGGAGCGAATGGATGATCTCCATGTCGGATTCGGCGATCTCCTCGCCCGGGGCGATCGGATGGCGCGGCAGGCGGTAGGACAGGCCGGTCATGCCGGGGCCGTCGTGGACCACGTCGCGCAGCTGGATGCGGGTGAGCCACTTCTGCGAGCACGACCCGGGCCAGCCCGGGATCACGAGCCGGAGCGGCGCGCCGTTCTCGGGATGCAGCGGCGCCCCGTTCATCGCGAAGGCGATCAGATTGTACGGGTTCATCGCCTTTTCGACGGGCACGCCGCGGCTCAGGGTGAGCTTCGTCGGATCACCCGAGAGATGACGGTCGGCGCCGTAATGGGCGGTGTAGACGGCGGAAGGCTTCACGCCCGCCGCTTTCAGCACGTCCGCGAGCCGGACGCCGGTCCAGAGCGCGCAACCCACGGCCCCGTACGTCCACTGGTTGCCGCGCACCGGCGGGTCGAAGAAGGCGCGGCCGTTGCCGGCGCATTCGAGCTGCAGGGCCAGGGTCACCACCTCGAAATCGCGCTTCAGATCGTCGATCGAGAGTTCGAGCGGCTTCTCCACCTCACCGTCGACGGTGAGCTTCCAGCCGGCCGGATCGGTGTCCTCGGGCGTGATGCCATGGCTCCTGACGAAATGGCGCTCGGTCGGGGTGATCGGATCGTCGAGCAGATGCGGCGGGGTCTCGGCGTTGAGCGGCCGGTCGTTGAGCACGCACAGCCCGTCCTTGCCGGGGATCGCGAAGTCGAGGCATTCGCCGGCGAAGGCGGCCGGGATCAGGCCCGCGGGCAGGTTGCGGGCGAAGGGGATCGGCAGGCCGATCACCGCCGCCATGGTCGCGAGCCCGGTACCGGCCAGAAAGCCGCGCCGCGAGGGCCCGGTGCGCCGGCCGAAGACCAGCGCGTCCGCCCGGATCGGGTCGTCGGCGTAGAGTTCGTGGAGTCCGCGTTCGCGCGGAAGCGGAGAACGTGCCATCTCCACCTCCCGGATCGGTGACCGCACGCACGGGTACGGCACCGCCACCCTGCTGGTTCCGTGAATGCTCATATGCGAAGCACGAAATGGAGCCGCGGGCAACCCCCGGCCGGTGTCAGCCGCGTGCCCCGAGCGCCCGGATCGCGTCACGCAGCATGTAGCCCCAGTAGTAGAGCTGGGCCGCGAGCCGCCCGAGGCCGTCGAACATCGGCGGCAGACCGAAGGGATCGAACAGGCGGAACCTGTCGTCGCCTTCGAGCAGGGCCGCGGCGACGAGCTCGCCGGCCATGGCGGTGGTATCGAGCCCCTGGCCGCCGAAGGCGGTCGCCACCCACAGCCCCGGCTCCAGCGCCCGCACCACCGGCATGCGGTGGCGGGCGAAGCCCATGCGCCCCGACCAGGCGAAGTCGAAGCGCACGTCGGCGAGCTCCGGGAAGACCTTCGCGAGCTCCGCCCGCATCGCCCGTTCGATGGCCGAGGCGCGCTCGAACAGCACCACGCCGCCGCCCCAGAGCAGCCGCCCCTCCGCCACCGGACGCCAGTATCCCGTGGCCATGCGGTCGTCGAACACGGCGAAGGGCGCCTTCACCAGCTCGCCGAGACGCGAGCCCAGCGGTTCGGTGACGACGATCCGGCTCGCCACCGGCACGAGCGCCCGGGCGAGCCGGCGGTCGGGCGGGCGGCCGAGGACGCTCGTGCACAGGATCACATGATCCGCGTAGACGGTTCCACGCGGACAGCGCAGGGCGAAGCGCCCGCCCTCGCGCCCGAGGCCCCCGACCGGCGTGTCTTCGAAGATCCGCACGCCCGAGGCTTCCGCGGCTCCGGCGAGGCCGCGGCAGAGCGCCAGCGGATCGAGATGGAAGCCGTCCGGATCGAAGGCGGCGGCGAAATAGCGTCGCGTGCGCCAGACCTCGCGCACCCGCTCTCTCGGCCAGAATTCGAGCCTTCGGCCGTGGACCGCGTTCAGGGTCTCGACCTCGCGGGCGAGCTCCGCGCCACCGTCCTCCGACCAGGCGACTTCGGCGATTCCCGGCACCGGCTCGCAGGCGATGCGGTGTCCGGCGATGCGCCGGCGCAGGAGGTCGAGACCGCGCACGCTCTCCCGGAACAGGGCGTGCGCCCGTTCGCGCCCGAAGCGCCGTTCGATGTCGGCGAGCGGCCGCGTGAAACCGGCGGACGCCATGCCGCCGTTGCGCCCCGAGGCGCCGCAGCCGATGCGCTCGGCCTCGAGCAGCACGACCTCCGTCCCCCGTCCGCGCTCGGCCAGCGACAGGGCGACCGAGAGGCCGGCGAGACCGCCGCCGACGACGGCGAAGCCGGCATCGACCCGGCCCTCGCAGGCGGGCCGCGGCGGCGGGGCGGGATGGCGGGCGGCATACCAGGTCGGTGGGGCAGACACGGCCAAGCGCGAATCGAACGGCAGCGCTCAGCGCGGCGGGCGCGGCGGCGCCACGAGTTCGAGGCGCACGTGGCGGAGATCGAGGGTGACCTTGCCGCGCTCCTCGAAATTGACGGTCACCCGCGTGCCGACGACCGACTGCACCTGGCCGGGCCCCCAGCCGGGTTCGGAGAGGAGGCGCACGAAGGCGCCGGGTGCGAGGGTGGCATCCCCGTCCTGCACGTCCGTCTTCCCGTGCCGACGCGCAGAGGCTAGCAGGGTGCGCGCCCGGGAGCGAGAGGGTCGCGGTGTTCCGGGCCTGCCGCCGGGCATGCTATGGAGGCCCCGGATGTGGATGACCGGCGGAGGAAGCGGCGCATGTCCCCTGCACGATCTCCGGTCCTCGCGGCGCTCGCCGCCCTCCTCCTGCTGCCGCCGCCGGCCGGCGCGGCGGCCGGGGCGGAGCCGGAAGGGCCGCCCCTCGAGTCCTTCCGGGCGATCGTCGAGCGGCCGCTGTTCCGCCCGGACCGCCGGCCGGCCGAGGAGGGGGAAGACAGCGGGGAGGAATTCCCGGTCGAGATCCCCTACGATGTCGGCAGCGAACTGCGGCTGCGCTTCGTCGGCACGGTGGTGGAGAAGGGCCGGGCGACCGCGCTCGTCGAGCTCGACGGCGAGGCCGGGCTCGTGCGTCTGTCGCCCGGCGACCGTCTCGGCGACTGGCGGGTGGTCGAGGTGGGCCGGGACACCCTGCTGCTGTCCGACGGGCACGACCGCCGTCGCTTCACGCTGCTCGAACGATGAACCGGTCGGAAGGAACGCGGTGATGGCGAGGAAACGGCAGGCGGCCGGCGGGCCGGCGGAGGAGCGGCGCGGCCTCCGGTCGCGGGCCGGCTTCACCCTGCTCGAGCTGCTCGTCGTGCTCGTGGTGCTGGCGCTGCTCGCCGGCCTCGTGGCACCACGGGTGCTCGACTATCTGGGCGGGGCGAAGCGGGACGCGGCGAAGCTGCAGATCGAACGGCTCGCCACCGTGCTCGAATACTACCGCCTCGACACCGGCGGCTATCCGGGCGGCGAGCAGGGCCTCGAAGCGCTGCTCCGGCCGCCGCCGGGCGTTCAGGGCTGGAAGGGGCCGTATCTCGAGGGTGGGGCGCTGCCTCTGGATCCCTGGGGCCATCCCTACGTCTACCGGGCGCCTGCCGGCGACGCGCCGTTCGAGATCGTCTCGCTCGGGGCCGACGGGCGGCCGGGCGGCGAGGGCGAGGATGCCGACATCTCGAACCGCACGCGCTGAGGGGGCGGCGCCCGGCCGTGGCGGCTTCACCCTCGTCGAGCTGCTCGTCGTGCTGGTGCTGCTCGCCGCCGCCGCCGTCCTCGTCGTGCCGCGCCTCGGACCGCCCGACCCGCCGCCCGGGGAGACGCTGCGGCTGCAGCTCGTGGCCGGGCTCGAAGCCCTGCGCCGGCGGGCGATCTTCGAGGGCCGGCCGGTCGGGGTCGATCCGCTGCGGCTCGCCGGCACCGCAGAGCGGATCGAATGGACACCGGCTGCCGGCAGCGGCCCGGACCTCTTCTTCACACCCGACGGCCGCAGCAACGGCGGCCGGCTGCGCCTTCCCGACGGCAGCGTGCTCCTGATCGGCCCCTCGGGCGACATCCGGCGCGATGACGGCTGAGCGGCGAACCCCCGGCTTCACCCTGCTCGAGACGCTCGTGGGGCTCGTCCTGTTCACGGGCTTCGCCCTCGTCCTGCTCGAGCTCCAGGGCGGAACGGCGCGCGATCTCGAACGCGCTCGCCGCAGCCTCGAAGATGCCCGGACCGCGGCGCTCGCCCTCGATCTCGCCCGGCTCGGCCTCGATCCGGCCCGTGAGCTCGCCCCCTGGCTCCCGGAGGGGGTGGAGATCCGGGTCGAACGGCAGCCAGCCGGGGAGGAGGGTGCGGAGGGGTTGGACCGGCTCGCGGTGGTGATCGCGGACCCTTCCGGCGAGCGCTTCCGCCTCGCCACTCTGGTGCGCCGGTGACGGACGGCCGCCCCGCCACCGCCCGCGGCTTCACCCTGCTCGAGGCGCTCGTCGCCCTGCTCGTGCTGGCGCTGCTCGCCGCCGGCGCACGGGCGCTGCTCGCCACCGGCGTCGATGTCGACGGCTGGCGGCGGCAGCAGGCGGCGGCGAGGGAACAGGAGCTGCGTCTCGATCGTCTCTTCCGCGAGCGGCTCGCCGCCGCGCTCGCCTGGCGGACGGCGACCGGGAACGGCCAGCACCTCGCGTTCGGGGGCGACGGCACGCATCTGCGTCTCCTGCTGGTCGAGGATCCGCGCCTGCTCGTGCCACCGCTCGCGGCACTCGAACTCGCCGTTTCGGAGGAAGAGGGCTGGACGCTCCTGCATCTGCGCGAGGCACCGGTCACCGCCGGAGACGATCCCTTCGCCGGCCTCGCCGCGGTGCCGGCGCAGCTGTTCGCCCGGCTGCCGGGGAGCTGGCGGTTCGCCTATCTGCGGGCGGAGGGGGACGATCCCCCGCGCTGGCGGGAGGACTGGCGGGAGGAGGTGCGGCTGCCGCTCGCGGTGCGCCTCGCCGCGACCGACCGCCGGGCGCTGCCGTTCCTCGCCCGTCTGCGCTACGCCGCCACCTGCGCCGACGGGCGCTTGGGTCCGCCCTGCGGTCCGGGAGAGGTGCCGTGAGCGGCGGGAGGCCGGCGCGGCAGGGGATGGCGCTGCTGTTCGTGCTGTGGCTCGTGACGGCGCTCGCCGCCCTCGCCGTGCCGCTCGTCCGCTCCTCCGGCGAGGAGGCCCGGCTCGTGCGGGCGGCGGTCGACAGCGTGCGGCGCGATGCCGCGATCGACGCCGTGATCCTGCTCGCGGCGGCGGCGGTGGTCGACGGCCGGCTCGTTCCCGGCGCCACGGAACGGTTCACCTTCGACGGTCTCACTCTCGGGGTGACGCTCACCGGCGAGAGCGGACGCGTCGATCTCTCCGCCGCCACCGCCGACACCCTCGATCTCTGGCTCGCCGCCCACGACATCGACGGCGAACGGCGCGCACGGCTGCGCGACACCCTGCTCGACTGGCGCGACCGCGACCGGCTGCGGCGCCCGGCCGGGGCCGAGGCCGACGATTACCGTCGGCTCGGCCGTCCCGGGCCCGCCGACCGCGGCTTCCTCCACCCCTTCGAGCTCGCCACCGTGCCCGGCTTCGGGCCGCCGCTGCTGTTCGCCCTGCTGCCCGAAGCCACCGTCTTCACCGGCCGTCCCGAGGTCGAGGCGGCGCTCGCCCCGCCCGCCCTGCGCGCACGGCTGGACGTGCCGCCGGGATCGGCGCATACGGGGGAAGGGAGCGACCGGGGGGAAGAGGACACGGCGGCCGGGGACGGAGAGGACGCCGCCCGCGTGGCGGATCCTGCCGCCGTCTACCGTCTCGACATCCGCAGCGGAGGGGCGGAGCCGGCGGCACGGGTGACCGCGGTCCTCCACATCCCGCCGGTGCGGCCGGTCGATCCCGTCCTGCTCGACCGTCTGTCCGGGGTGGATCCGCCGGAGCCGTCGTCGTGAGCGACCGACACCGCTCTTCCGCAGGAGTGCCCGCTGTCGTTGGCTTCGATGCCGTCTTCGGCCGCGATCCCGCCTGCCCGCGGCGCCGGAGCTGGCTCGTCGTGCGCCTCGAAGGCGGCGGGCTGCAGCTCGCCCGGGTGGGGCCGGAGGGGGTGGAGCCGCTCGCCCGCATCGATCTCGCCGATGCCGCCGAAGCCCGCGCCCACCTCCGGCGGATCGCCGCGAACGGCCTGCGCCGGCTGCCGGTGGTGCTGCGCCTGCCGCAGCATGCCGGGCTCCTCTTCCGCGATCTCCTCCCGCCCTGCAGCCGGCGCGAACTCCACGGCCTCGTCGCCCACCGCATCGGCCTGCGCACGCCGTTTGCACCGGACACGGTGGTGTTCCGGGCCTGGACGGTGCACACCCGCCCGGACGGCCGGCGCGAGGTGGCGGTGGCGGTCTGTCCGCGCCGCCGCATCGAGGAGGCCCGCGCCCGGCTCGCCGGGCTCGGCCTCTCGCCGCGGGTGGTCGATTTCGTGGTCGGCGATCCGCTGGCGCCGCCGCTGTTCGATCTCGGCGGCGATCCGGCCGCGGGCGGCGCCCGGCGGTGGCTGCGGCGGGGGGCCGCCGTCGCCGCGCTCTGCGCCCTCGCGGCCGCCGCGCTCCTCGTCCGGTGGGGGATCGAGGAGCGGCGGACGGCCGCCGCGCTCGCCGCCGGACTCGACCGGCTCGCCGCGGTGGCGGCGCCGGATCCGGCGGAGATCGCCGCCGTCGAGGCGCTGCGCGCCGACCTCGACCGGCTCGATGGCGACACCGCGGCGCGGCCGTCGCCGCTCGTGCTGCTCGAGATCACGAGCCGGCTGCTGCCCGACGACGCCTGGCTCGAATCCCTGACGCTCACGGGCCGCGAGCTGGTGCTCTCGGGTTACGCCGCCGACGCCGGCAGCCTGCTCAGGCTGTTCGAGGACACCCCCTTCTTCGAGGCGACCCGGTTCGAGGCGCCCTCGACCCGGGTCGAGGTGCCGGGCGGGCCGGACGGGGTGCGGGTGGTCGAGCGCTTCACCCTCGCGACCCGGATCACCGGATTCGGGAGTTTCGAACCGTGAACGCCGTCGGCGCCGGCGAGGCGGTGGAGCGGAGCGGGCGGTGGTGGCTGTGGCCGCTCTGCGCCCTCCTGCCGCTGCTCGCCGCGCTCTGGTGGTGGCAGGCGGCACGGGAGCTGCGCAGCCGGACCGAGGCCGAGCTCGCCGCCCGGCAGGCGCTCGTGCAGCGGGTCGAGGCGCTCGCGCGCACGCGGGCCGAACTCGCGGACCGGCTCGCCGGTGATCCGCGGCCGATCCGGGCGAAGAGCGCGACGCTCGCGGTCGCCGAACTGCAGAGCGCCTTCGAGGCACTCGCCGAACATGCCGGCGTGACCGTCGAGACCACCCAGATCCTCGCCGCCGAGAAGCAGGGCGGCTTCCACCGGCTGCGCCTGCGGGCGACGGTCGCGACCGACCACACCGGGCTGCGCGACTGGCTGTTCGCCCTCGGGCGGGCGCGTCCGCTGCTCGCGGTCGATTCGCTCGCGATCCGCGCCGGCGGCGGGGAGGAGGACCGTCTGGCGGTGGAGATCGTGGTCTCCAACCCGGCGCTGCTGCAGCCGCCGGCGGGCCCGGACGGCCGGCCGGACGATGCCGACACCGAAAGAACGAACGGAGGAGAACGCCGTGATCGGACCGGATGACGGGGAGCCGGCCGCGCCGCACCGCCGCTTCGCCCGACTGCCCCGCGCGCTCGTGCCGCTCCTGCTGCTGCTCGCCGCCTGCGCCGAACGGGCGCTGCCACCCTCCTCGCTCGACGAGACCATGAGCCGGCTCGATTTCTCCGCGCCCGCCCGCGCTCCGGAGACGGCGCGCGGCGAGCCGGCGGCGACCGGCGGCACCACCACCGCCGGAGCACCCGGGCCCGAGGTCTGGTCCGGCCGGCCGCCTTCGCCGGCGCTGCCGCAGCGGCCGAGCCCCGTGCGCCGCACCGCCGAGGGCGTGCAGGTCAATTTCGACAACGCCTCCATCGAGGAGGCGGCGAAGGTGATCCTGCGGGATCTGCTCGGCGCCACCTACACCATCCATCCCGAGGTCTCGGGCACGGTCACGGTGGCGACCACGGCACCGCTCTCCGAGGGGGACCTGCTGCGTCTGTTCGAGACCGTCCTGCGCATGAACGGGGCGGCCCTGGTCGATGCCGGCGGCAGCTACGCCATCGTCCCGGCCGACCAGGTGCTGGGGCGTCCGGAGATCGCGCCGCTCGGCGGCCAGCCGCCGGTGGTGCGGCCGGGCTTCGGGGTCACGGTGGTGCCGCTGCGCCATCTCGCCGCCGAGACCGCGGCCCAGCTGCTGCAGCCGATCCTGCACCGGGTCGAGGACATCCGCATCGATCCGGCCCGCAACCTGCTGCTGATCACCGGGGATGGGGCCGAACGGCAGTACGCCGTCGACACGCTGCAGGCCCTCGACGTCGACTGGATGGCCGGCCGTTCGGTCGGCCTGTTCCCGCTGCGGCATTCCACACCGGAGAGCCTGATCGCCGAGCTCGAGGCGATCCTGCTGCCGCCGCCGGAGAGCGGCGAACGGCCGCCGCTGCGCTTCCTGCCGGTCACCCGTCTCAACGCGGTGCTGGCGATCGCCCGCGCGCCGGAACAGATCGTGCAGGTGCGCGAATGGGTGACGCGGCTCGACCGCGGCGAGCGCGCCGGCGTGCGCATCCAGATCTACGAGCTCGAGCACATCCCGGCGAAGGAGATGGCGGCGCTGCTGAACGAGGCGCTCGGCGGACTGCAGCTCGCCGCCGCATCCGGGACGCAGCCGGCGGCCACACCGGCGGAGTTCGTCCCCGAGGAAGGCGGCGGCGGGATGGCGGTCGAGGTGCAGCCACCCGCGGCCAGCCCGGCCGCCGCACCGGCCCTGCCCGAGAGCGTGAAGATCGTGCCGGTGGAGGCCACCAACGCGCTGCTCGTGCGCGCGCCGCCGGCGCTGTTCGACGCCATCGAGGCGACCCTCAGGCGGCTCGACCGCCCGCCGCTGCAGGTGCTGATCGAGGCGAGCATCGTCGAGGTGCTGCTCACCGACCAGCTGCGCTACGGCGTGCAGTATTTCCTGGATACCGCCAACATCCGCGTCGGCTTCAACACCACCGGGACCGCCGGCACCGCACCGAAGACCGGACTCGAGCCACTCGCGCGTCTGCCCGGCTTCAACTTCATCTACACCGGCGGCAACGCCAACATCACCATCGACGCCCTCTCGCGGCTCACCGACCTGCGCGTCCTGTCCTCGCCCTCGGTGGTGGTCGAGGACAACCGCGAGGCCGAGCTCACCGTGGGCGACGACGTGCCGATCGTCACCCGCACCGCGCAGAGCGTGATCGATCCGCAGGCGCCAGTCGTGAACAATGTCGAATACCGCAGCACCGGCGTCATCCTGCGGGTCAAGCCGCGGATCAATTCCGAGGAGGTGGTGTCGCTCGAGATCGAGCAGGAGGTGAGCCGGGTGGTCGAGAGCACGCAGGCGGAAGCGGGCGGCAACCCGACCATCCAGGTGCGCAAGATCCAGAGCCGGGTCAACATCGCCTCCGGCCAGACGGTGGTCCTGGGCGGCCTCATCCAGGACAGCGACAGCCGCAGCCGCAACAAGGTGCCGGTGCTGGGCGACGTGCCGGTTTTGGGCCATCTCTTCCGCAGCACCGACGATCAGGGGCAGCGCACCGAACTGCTCGTCTTCCTGACGCCGAAGATCATCCGCAATCCCGAGGACGCCCGGCGGGTGAGCGAGGAGCTCAGGGCCCGCATGCGCAGCTTCGCTCCATTGATGCGGGAGACACCGGCCGCCCCGCCCGCCGCGCCGAAGCCGCTCGCCCCCGCGGCCGGCGCCGCGGCACCCGCGGCCGGCGCCCCGGT